>Ga0116179_1001967_pt1 | contig 14993 bp, 10 predicted proteins | sample AD_UKC071_MetaG_FD_89751 | JGI IMG/M metagenome (GOLD analysis project Ga0116179, IMG submission 89751) | Active sludge microbial communities of municipal wastewater-treating anaerobic digesters from USA - AD_UKC071_MetaG | ecosystem: Engineered > Bioreactor > Anaerobic > Digestate | place: USA...
CGTGATCCATCTCTTCGAGCGTGACTGCTCCGTACAACGCCGTCATCAGAAGGTGGTCGAGCTCGCCCCGGCCCCCAACCTTGACCCAGCGCTGCGCGACGAGATCTGCGCATCGGCCGTGCAGTTCGCCCGCCACATCGGCTACGTCAACGCCGGAACGGTCGAGTTCCTCCTCGGCGAGGACGGCCGGTTCGTCTTCATCGAGATGAACCCGCGCATCCAGGTTGAGCACACGGTCACCGAGGAGGTCACCGACGTCGACCTGGTGCAGTCGCAGATCCGGATCGCGTCGGGCCAGACCCTCGACGACCTCGGCCTCGCTCAGGACCGGATCCACGTGAACGGCGCGGCGATGCAGTGCCGGGTGACCACCGAGGACCCCTCCAACGGCTTCCGGCCCGATACCGGCAAGTTGACCACCTACCGCTCACCTGGTGGCGCTGGCGTCCGACTCGACGGCGGCACGGTCTTCACCGGGTCGGAGATCGCGGCCCACTTCGACTCGATGCTGGTGAAGCTGACCACCCGCGGCCGTACGTTCGACCTCGCCGCTCGCCGGATGGCGCGGGCGCTGTCGGAGTTCCGCATCCGTGGCGTGTCGACCAACATCCCGTTCCTCGAGGGCGTCATCGACGACCCCGACTTCCGCGCGGGCCGGGTCACCACCTCCTTCATCGACGAGCGCCCCGAGCTGCTCCAGCACCGCGTCCCGGCCGACCGCGGCACGAAGCTGCTGAAGTACCTGGCTGGCGTCACGGTGAACAAGCCGTACGGGGATCCCCGTACGCCGCTGGTGGCTCGCACGAAGCTGCCTCAGGTCGACCTGTCGGCCGAGCCGCCCGCCGGCTCGCGGCAGCAGCTGCTCGAGCTCGGCCCCGAGGGCTTCGCGAAGGCCCTCCGCGACCGCGACGGGGTGGCCGTCACCGACACGACCTTCCGCGACGCCCACCAGTCGCTGCTGGCGACCCGCGTCCGTACGCGCGACCTGACCAACGTCGCGCCCTATGTGGCTCGGCTGCTTCCGCAGCTGTGGTCGAGCGAGGTCTGGGGCGGAGCCACGTACGACGTCGCGCTGCGCTTCCTCAAGGAGGATCCGTGGAGCCGGCTCGCCCAGCTGCACGAGGCGATGCCCAACATCCCGCTACAGATGCTGCTGCGCGGCAAGAACACGGTGGGCTACACCCCGTACCCGCTCGCGGTGACCCGCAAATTCGTGCACGAGGCGGCGGCGACCGGCGTCGACATCTTCCGCATCTTCGACTCGCTCAACAACGTCGACCAGATCAGGCCTGCGATCGAGGCGGTTAGGGAGACGCCGTACGGTGTGGCCGAGGCGGCCCTGTGCTACACGGGCGACATGATGTCGGCCGGCGAGACGCTCTACACCCTCGACTACTACCTGCACCTGGCCGAGCAGTTGGTCGAGGCTGGCGCGCACATCCTCGCGATCAAGGACATGGCTGGCCTGCTGCGCGCCCCGGCCGCGGCGGTGCTCGTGAAGGCGCTGCGGCAGCGGTTCGACCTGCCGGTCCACCTGCACACCCACGACACCGCTGGCGGTCAGCTCGCCACGTTGCTCGCCGCTATCGCCGCCGATGTCGATGCCGTCGACGTAGCATCGGCTGCCTGGGCGGGCACGACCTCGCAGGTGTCGATGTCGGCGCTGATCGCCTGCACCGACCACACGGAGCGAGCAACCGGACTCTCGCTTGATGCTGCCACGTCTCTGGAGCCGTACTTCGAGACGCTGCGCCTGCTGTACGGGCCCTTCGAGTCGGGTCTGCCTGGCCCCACCGGTCGGGTGTACCACCACGAGATCCCTGGTGGGCAGCTGTCGAACCTGCGCCAGCAGGCCATCTCGCTGGGGCTCGGCCACAAGTTCGAGGCGATCGAGGACATGTACGCCGCGTCCAACCGGATCCTCGGCAACCTGGTCAAGGTGACCCCGTCGTCGAAGGTGGTCGGCGACCTTGCGCTGGCCCTCGTGGGTGCGAGCGCCGACCCGGCTGACTTCGAGGCCAACCCGGCCAAGTACGACATCCCTGACTCGGTGATCGGCTTCCTGAACGGTGACCTCGGTGACCCGCCCGGTGGCTGGCCGGAGCCGTTCCGCTCGAAGGCGCTCGAGGGTCGTACGACCAAGCCGGTCGTCACCGAGCTCTCGGATGCCGACGCCGACGCCCTCGAGAAGGACCCTCGCCGCACCCTGAACCGGCTGCTCTTCCCCGGCCCGACGAAGGACTACGAAGAGGCGGTCGAGGAGTTCAGCGAGCTCGGCGTGCTGACCACCCGGCAGTTCCTGCACGGGCTCGTCGTCGGCCAGGAGCACGAGGTGCCGATCGAGCCCGGCAAGACCCTGCTGATGAGCCTGGTCTCGATCGGTGACCCCGACGAGCACGGCATGCGTCAGGTGGTCTGCCTGATGAACGGCCAGATGCGGATGGTCTCCGTACGCGACAACGCCGTGAAGTCGACCGTGGCCGTCGCCGAGCGCGCCGACACCTCCAAGCCGGGCAACGTCGGCGCCCCGTTTGCCGGCGTCGTCACGGTGACGGTCGCCGAGGGCGACACCGTCGAGGCTGGCCAGCCGGTGGCGACCATCGAGGCGATGAAGATGGAGGCCGCGATCACCTCACCGGTCGGTGGCGTGGTGGAGCGGGTCATCCTCGGTCATCCTTCGGCCGTCGAGGGCGGCGACCTGCTGCTGGTGATCAGGCCGGCCGACTGAGGTCGAGTCCCCACCCGGTGGGGTGGCACCCTGTCGGATCACAACAAACCACTACGTTGTCGGTTGTCTGGAAGCAATGAAGGCGGACGGGGAATCCTGGGTGCTTTCGACACCGTCCGGGCGCACGTCGTAGGTTTGCCTCCATGGCGACCGCGTTGGTGACTGGGGGGACGGCCGGGATCGGGAACGCGTTCGCGCGTGAGCTCGCAAACCGTGGCTACGACCTTGTGCTCGTGGCGCGCGATACCCAACGGCTGTCCGAGGTGGCTGCTGAGCTGCATGACCGGCATGGCGTCGAGGTCGAGACGATCACTGCCGATCTGTCCGTACGGGAAGACATGGACCTGGTCGCCGGCCGCATCGAGGACCCTGATCGGCCCATCGAGATGGTGATCAACAACGCCGGGTTCGGCATCCACGGCTCGCTGCTCGACCCTGACGTCGAGGTGCATGTGAAGGCGCTCGACGTGATGTGCCTGGCTGTGCTGATCCTCTCCGGCGCGGCAGGTCGCGCAATGAAGGCGCGTGGCCACGGGTCGATCATCAACATCGCCAGCTCGGCCGCGATCATCACCACGGGCAACTACTCGGCGGTGAAGGCGTGGGCGCTCAACTACACCGAAGGACTGTCGGTGGAGCTGGCTGGTACGGGCGTCAAGGTGACCGCGGTCATGCCCGGCTGGGTGCACACCGAGTTCCACCAGCGCGCGGGCATCCGGGCCGGGAACCTGCCCGAGTGGGTCTGGCTGAGCGCCGAGGAGGTCGCCAAGGACGCCCTCGACGACAACGAGGCGGGCAACGTCATCTCCATCCCGGCCAAGCGCTGGACCTTCGCGGTCAACGCGGCCCGGCTGATCCCGCGCCGTGCCATCCGCTGGTTCTCCGGCAAGCTGTCGGCGTCGCGCCGGAAGAAGCACTGAGGCGTGATGGCGGAGCTGCCAGGGGCGAGCGATCAGGCCGATCTCGACGACCGGGCTGACAAGACCGATAAGGCCGACAGGGCCGACAAGCCTGACAAGGTGGAGAAGCCGAAGCCGGAGAAAGTCGACCGGCTCGACAAGCCTGACACCTCCGACCGTGAGCGCGAGCGGCACCAGTCCCCGGCGGGCGCGAGCCTCCGGTTCGTCACCCAGCAGTTGATGCTGAAGCCGCTGGTGTGGCGGCTGGTCGACGTCCAGGTGCATGGCAAGCAGCACCTCGACCGGCTCGAGGCGCCCTTCGTCGCCTTCGCGAACCACTCGTCACACCTCGACACCCCGCTCATCATCGGCGCCCTGCCCAGGCGTCTCTCCAAGTACCTGTCGCCCGGCGCTGCCGCTGACTACTTCTACGACGCGTGGTGGAAGCGGGTGCCGACCCAGGCGTTCATCAACACCTACCCGATCGAGCGGCGCGGGCTCCGTAGCCGGAAGGGACTGTCCGGGCAGCTGCTCCAGGACGGCGTCCCGTTGCTGATCTTCCCGGAGGGGACCCGTTCGCGTACCGGCGCGATGGGTCCTTTCACGCCGGGCGTCGCTGCCCTGTGCATCTCCCGCGACGTTCCCGCGCTGCCAGTCGCTCTGGTCGGCGCGTTCGCCGCCTGGCCGTACGGGCAGAACCACCTGCCGCGCGGTCGCCCCACGGTTCACGTCGTCTTCGGGCCGCCACTCCAGCCTGCCCCCGGTGAGATCGCGCACCAGTTCAACGACCGCATGCGTCGTACCGTCCTGCAGCTGCACGACTCGACCGCCCGCGCGTACGGGCTGCCCACCTTGGACGACTACGCTCGGGCTGTGACGTTGCGCCAGGCAGCGGTCGCCTCGGCAGCGTCACCAGACAGCGCACCGGACGCGCCCAACGCGCCGGACCAGAAGAGGGAGTGAACCACGTGAACGACGTCAAGCAGCAGAAGTGGTGGGGCTGGGGCACCGAGGGCAAGGAGTTCTCCTTCGCAGACAAGCCCAAGTTCGCCCCGTTCGTCCTTGAGCGGCTGGGCGTCGACGTCACCAAGGCAGGCGGGGGTGCCCCGTCGTTCGCCTCGCTCGACGTGCCGCCGTCGCAGCTGACCGACGCTCTACGCGACAAGCTGGTGGCCGCGGTCGGCGAGAAGCACATCAAGACCGACGCCGAGGCGCGCGTCGTTCACGGCTTCGGCCGCGGTGTGCGTGACCTGGTCCGGATCCGCCGCAATGACCTGGGTCGGCTGCCCGACGTGGTGGTGTACCCGGGCTCCGAGGAGGACGTGGTCGCGATCGTCGATGCGTGCGTCGAGGCCGAGGCTGTGCTCATCCCGTACGGCGGCGGCTCCAACATCGTCGGCGCTCTCGAGGCGCTGCCGGGCGAGACCCGTCAGGTCGTCTCGATCAACCTGGGCCGGATGAACCGGGTGCTCGAGATCGACGAGGACGCGGGCCTTGCTCGAATTCAGGCCGGTGTGCTCGGGCCCGACATGGAGGTGCAGCTCAACGCCAGGGGCTGGACGCTTGGCCACTTCCCTGACTCCTTCATGTGGTCGACCGTCGGTGGCTGGATCGCGACCCGCTCGTCGGGCATGCAGTCGGACAAGTACGGCGACATCGCCGACATCACCCGCGGCCTGCGCATGGTGATGGCGGGCCAGACCCTCGAGCTGCGGCCACTGCCGTCGTACTCGTCGGGCCCGTCGGTGCGCGAGATGGTGATCGGCTCGGAGGGTCGGCTGGGCATCATCACCGAGGCGTGGATGAACGTGCACCGGCTGCCGGAGGTCCGGGAGATCCAGGCCTACTTCTTCCCCGACTACTACTCCGGTCTCAGGGCGATGGAAGCCCTTGCCGCGTCGGACGCCGCCCCCTCGGTCACCCGCGTCATGGACGCCAATGAGACCGCCTTCTCGATGGCCAACGGCAAGAAGTCGAGCCGGGTCGGCCACCTGATGAGCAAGGCGATCCAGAAGGTGATGGAGGGGAAGGGCTGGGACCTGACCCAGATCTGCCTGGCGTTCATCGGCTACGAAGGCACCCCGGTGCACGTGCGCTACGAGAAGGGCCTGGTCGGCAAGTTCATCAGCGCCCATGGCGGCATGGGTGTCGGCAAGGGGCCGGGTGCGCTGTACGACCAGAAGAAGTTCGATGTGCCGTACATCCGTGACTTCCTGCTCGACCGCGGCATCCCGGCGGACGTGTCCGAGACGCCGATGCCCTGGTCGAAGATGGAGGAGATGCACCGCGCCGTCACAGCAGCCGCGCAGAAGGCGTTCGACGACTGTGGCGTGCAGGGCTTCATCATGTGCCACCAGTCGCACTCGTACCATTCGGGCGCCTGCCAGTACTTCACCTTCGCGATCAACGACGCCTCCGAGCACAACATGGAGACGTACGACGCGGTCAAGCAGGCCATCCAGCAGACCTTCATCGAGCATGGCGGCGGCGTCTCCCACCATCACGGTGTCGGCGAGGAGCACAGCCCCTGGATGGAGCGCGACATCTCCCCGGCCGGCGTCTTCATCCAGCGGAAGCTGTTCGAGGGGGTCGACCCCAAGGGCCTGTTCAACCCGGGCAAGATCATCCACGACGGCGTTCCCGGGGTCTCAAGCAACTCGGTCCAGCCGGACTGATTCTCCCGGCTCGCCAGCCGAGCCGTCCAGTACGGGATACCCACGGTGTTGCCAGCACCTTCGGCTGCGTTGCCCACGTCGTCCTCGCCAGCCGAGCCGTACCGTCGCGATACGCACAGCCTCGGGCAGGCCCATATAGACGTTGCCCGGGGCTGTGCGTATCGCGACGGCACGCCACTGAGTTGTCCACAGGGCCAGTGGCGGTCCGGGGTGCGGCTTCGCCAGACTCATGTTGTGCATGGACTGAGCCGTCGACACGACCTTGAGCTGACGAATCGCGAACTGGAGGCCGCCGTTCGCAGCGGGGCGCTGACTCGAGTGACGCGTGGGTGGTATGCGGCGCCCGATGCCGACCCTGAGGTGATGCGTGCCGTGCGCCTGAATGCCCGACTGACCTGTCTCAGCGCCTGCGCAAGCCATGGGTTGTGGGTGCCGCTGGGGTCTGACCGGGAGCTTCACGTCGCTGTGCGGCAAGGTACGCCGCCGATCACGTCCCCCGGCGTGGTGGGCCACCGGCTGCCCTACCCGCACTGGGGGACGGACGAGCCGATCATGCCGCTTGAGGTCTGTCTGGACCACGTGCTGCGCCACCACTCGGTCGAGACGGCACTGATGGTGCTCGAGTCGGCCGTCGATCGCGGCCACATCTCGGAGGTGGAAACCCGGCGGCTGATCGAACGTCAGTCCGTCGCGAAGCGTTCCCGAGGCTTGCAGTTCTTCGACCCGCGGTCCGGATCCGGCACCGAGACCCGGGTGAGGCTGTGGTTCCAGCGACGCGGCTGGACCGTGGTCAGCCAGCCCACGATCGGAGGGGTTGGCCGAGTTGACCTGCTGGTCGGACGTTCCTTGATCGTCGAGCTCGACAGCCGTGAATGGCACTGGGCAGAGAAGTCATACGAGGACGACCACCGCCGTGACGTCGTGGCCTTCTCCCTCGGCTTCAGCCGAGTCCGGCTGACCTGGAAGCAGGTGTTCCTGACCTGGGACGAGACCTGTCGGTACCTTCGAGCGGGCATGGCGATTGGCCGGCATCGCCTGCAGCCCGCGGAGTCGGCCCGGATCGCGCGTCCGTTCGCCGCGTAGCCCTACTGTCGATCAGTCCAAGCTGGTCGACGTACCTGTCGGCCAGGTCTCGGGCCCGTTCGCCGGCGAGCGACATCGGTGTCGTCGCGATACACACAGCCGCGGGCAGGCCCGTATTCGCGATGCCCGCGGCTGTGAGTATCGCGAAAATACACAGCAGCCCTCCACAACCTCGACCTGGGGCGTCTGTCGCGTCACGGGGGGGTTTCCACACTCCAAACCCGGGGAGGTCGGGATCGCACGTCACAGGGTGGCTCTCCACTCCCGACGCGGGACGTAGCTGCCGTGACGTCACAGGGGGCCGTCTCGATGTGTCACCCGGGACGTGGGGATCGTGACCTCGCGGGTGGGCTCCGGTCATCCGCCTCGCGGACGACGTTTGTCGCGAGGTCACAAGGCGGCTATGCGCAAGCGCCACCCGGTAGGTTGGGGCGGTGACCATCACCGTCCGTCCCATCAGCCCCGCTGAGCACCTGGCGTTCATCGAGCAGCGCGGGTCCGCGAGCTTCCTGCAGACCCCCGCGTGGGCTGCGGTGAAGCCCGAGTGGGAGTCCGAACGGCTTGGGTTCTACTCCGGCACCTCGCACACCCTCGTCGGGGTGGGACTCGTGCTCTACCGTGCGCTGCCAGTGCTGAAGCGCACCCTGGCCTACCTGCCAGAAGGCCCGGTCGTCGATTGGACGTCGGCCGAGGTGGGGGAGATCCTCGGCGGCCTTGAGGGGTACGTGAAACGACGCGGCGCCTTTGCCGTACGCATCGGTCCGACTCTGGTCTGGCGACGGTGGGGGGCCGAGACGATCAAGGCAGCGATCGCCAACCCGAGGGTGGACCGCTTGTCGCAGGTGCAGGCCGACGTGGTCGACTCGGCTGCGACGAGGTTGTACGGGCGGCTGCGCCACCTCGGCTGGCTCCCACCGCGCGACGAGGAGGGGTTTGCCGCCGGCCAGCCGCCGTTCAACTTCCAGCTGCCGCTGGCCGGGAAGACTCCCGACGAGCTGTTGAAGGGGATGAACCAGCTCTGGCGGCGCAACATCAAGAAGGCCGAGAAGGTGGGCGTCGAGGTGACCGTGGGAGGCCGCGAGGACCTACCCGCGTTCCACGAGCTCTACCTGGTGACCGCCGAGCGCGACGGCTTCACTGGCCGGCCACTGTCGTACTTCCAGACCATGTGGGACGCCCTGAACGCCGAGGACCCCGGCCGCATCCGGGTCTACCTGGCCCGCCACGAGGGTGACCTGGTGGCGGCCACCACGTGGGTACGGGTCGGTACGCACGCCTGGTACTCGTACGGTTCCAGCTCCAACGAGAAGCGTGACGTCCGGGGCTCCAACGCGATCCAGTGGCGAATGATCACCGACTCCCTCGAGGCCGGCGCGACGGTGTACGACCTGCGCGGCATCACCGAGGGCGTCGGTGCCGATGACCCGGAGATCGGGCTGATCCAGTTCAAGGTCGGTACGGGCGGCGAGGCGGTGCAGTACCTAGGCGAGTGGGACAAGCCGATCAACCGAGCCCTGTACGCCGCCTTCTTGGCATACCTCGACCGGGCGCGGTACGTCGGAGCGGCCAAGCGGGTCGCCAAGGCGCCGGTACGGCTGGCCAAGGGACTGCTGGGCGGGAAGTCAGCTGCGCAGGCCCGGCAGCCGGAGGTCGACGCGTGATCACCCTGCGCGTCGACGGCACCGCCTGGCGCGCTCACCAGCGACGCATCCTGGCTGCCACGCCGGGCCTGGTGCCTGTGGCCAAGGGCAATGGGTACGGCTTCGGCCTGACCACCCTCGCGGCGGAGGCGCAAGCGCTCGGGGTGGACACCCTGGCGGTCGGGACTGCGGCTGAGGTGCGTTACGTACGGACGGCGTTCACCGGCGACGTCGTGGTGCTGCAGCCGTGGCGGGACTTCGACCGCGACGCGGTGGCACTGGTTGCTGATTCCGGCGTGATCCACACCGTCTCGCGGGTCAAAGACCTCGCTGCACTGGCGGCGACGGGGGAGCGGCCACGGGTGCTGGTCGAGGTGCTCACGTCGATGCGTCGGTTCGGAGTGCCCGCCGACGATCTGGGGTTGCTCGCGGAGCACCTGGACGAGGTCGACCTGGTCGGGTGGACCTTCCACCTCCCCATGGCCGCGGTGACAGGCGGTAACGCCGCCGAGGCGGAGCGGCTGGCCAAGGCGGCGCTCGCCGTACGGCAGGCCTCCTGCTGGTTCTCGCACGTGACCGCCAGCGACTATGACCGCCTGCGTGCATCCCTGTTCACCGACACCCGCAAGCGCGTCGGCACAGACCTGTGGCTGGGTGGCTCCGCGAAGCGTACGGTGACGGCGACCGTGCTCGACGTCCACCCGGTCGCGCGAGGCGAGCGGATCGGCTACTGGCAACGGGCGATGCCCACCGACGGCCACGTCGTCGTGGTCTCCGGCGGGACGGCGAACGGCATTGCCCTGGAGGCCCCCACGGCGGCCTCGTCGATGCGGCAGCGTCTGCTGTCGGTGGCGACCGGATCCATGGAGGCTGTCGGCCTGGCGCTCTCCCCGTACACCATCCAGGGCGCCAAACGCTGGTTCGTCGAGCCGCCCCACATGCAGTCGTCGATGGTGTTTCTGCCTGCGAAGGTACGGCCGCCCCACCTGGGCGATGAGGTCCCGGTCGAGGTCCGCCTCACCACCGCCGCCGTCGACCGGATCGTGCTGGAGTAGCCGTACGTGGGCCAGTGCCAGGCCAGCGGCAGGGCCTTGACATGTGACCTTTTAGTCACCTATTGTCGTGCTCATGCAGGACGACCTGGTGTTCAAGGCACTCGCCGACCCGACTCGGCGGCTGCTTCTGGATGCCTTGTTCGAGGCTGACGGGCAGAGCCAGTCCGAGCTGGAGTCCGCCGTGCAACCACACGGAGAGATGTCCAGGTTCGGGGTGGCGAAGCACCTGAAGCTCCTCGAGGAGGCCGGGCTCGTCGTCCGTCGCAAGCAGGGGCGGGTTCAGCTGCACTACCTGAACCCTGTCCCGATCCGGTTGATCCACGACCGTTGGATCGACAAGTACACCGAGCACCACACAATGGCGCTCGCCGCCTTGAAACGACAACTGGAGGAATCATGACCACCGACACCGCGACCATGCACGACGCCACCGACCGCCAGGCCCCTGACATCCAGGTCTTCCGCGTCTACATCCAGTCCCCAGCCCAGAGGGTCTGGGACGCGATCACCAGCCCGGAGTTCTCGGTGAAGTACGGGTACGGCGGCGAGGTGCACGTTGACCTCACGCCCGGCGGTGACTACCGCAACGACACCACCGACGAGATGAAGGCCATGGGCATGGGCGACATCGCCGTGACCGGCCGAATCCTCGAGGTCGACCCACCGCACCGGCTCGTCCAGACCTGGGTGGCCGCCTGGCACGGCGAGGAGACCACCCTGACCTGGGACCTGAAGGAGTACGACGGCGGCCTCACCAGCCTCACCCTGACCCACGACTGCACCGGTGCCCAGAACACCGCGAAGGACGTGGAGGGTACGGGCGACGCCGCGCAGGGTGGCGGCGGCTGGCCGTGGGTGCTGGCGAGCATCAAGACCCTGCTCGAGACCGGCAAGCCGATGGTGGGCGCAGGCGCCTGAGCCCCCCGCCGTACCACGCGGACGTCCCGTCGGACACCCATGTGTGCGGCGGGACGTCCATGTCTCGGCCCCTGTCCGCAGCCCGGGCCTGGCGCTCGTCGACTGTGCGTGACGTCTCGTCCTCACGACTGGTCGCGTGACGTCACGCGTTATGTCTGAGAAGAGGGATCTAGCAGGATGCCCAGGTGTCAGATCGGGTGGTGACACGAGTGGCCGTCGGTGAGCAGGTCCGGGATCGGGATCTCGACCGGGTGGTCGTCGTAGGCGCGGGGGTCCTCGCGAGGCTCCAGGTGACTGCGGATCTCCATCTCCGGCAGCTCTGCACGGATGGCCTGCTCGACCTCCTCGACGAGATCGTGGGCTCGGGTCACCGACCATGAGCCGGGCACGAGCATGTCGAACGTGACGAACCGGTGGGCCCCGGAGGCCCGCGTACGGAGGCCGTGGAACGCGACCTTGTCGGTGCTGTACCGCTGCAGCACCCCGACGATCAGGGCGTTCTCGTCGTCGGGCAGGGTACGGTCCATCAGTCCCGAGCCCGACTCGGTGACGAGCTTCCAGCCGGTGATGATGATGTTGACGCCGACGATGAAGGCGATGATCGGGTCGAGCCGCTCCCAACCCGTCAGCCAGACCAGAACGACGCCGACGACAACCCCCACCGAGGTGATGACGTCGGTGAGCAGATGCTTGCCGTCGGCGACGAGCGTCAGCGAACGGTGCTTGCGACCGTTGCGGATCAGCACCCACCCGACCAGCCCGTTGATCACCGACGCGACCACCGAGACGGCCAGGCCGACCCCGACGTTCTCGATCGGCCGAGGGTTGAGGAACCGCTCGACGGACGTGACCAGGATCAGCGCGGCGGCGACGAAGATCATCACGCCCTCAATGGCCGCCGAGAAGTACTCGGCCTTGTGATGCCCGAAGTTATGGTCGTCGTCAGCGGGCCGGGCAGCGACCTTCAAGGCGATCAGGGCGACGAAGGCAGCGACCAGGTTGACGATCGACTCGGCGGCATCGGAGAGCAGGCCAACCGACCCGGTCAGCCACCATGCCCCAGACTTCAGCGCAATGGTCGCGACCGCTGCGGCGATCGAGAGGTACGCGAACCGCGACAGGTCGCGGGGCTGAGTCACGGTCACGAGTCTGTCAGCCCCACGTGGTGACCAGGGCCTTCGCCGGCACCGTACGGGCCCGCATGACCGCGCCCATGGACGCCAGCAGTGCGACCGCCCCCCAGCCCAGCAGCATGAAGACCGACCCTGTCGCTCCGGTCCCGCCGGTGACGATCTGCCGTACACCATCGAGGGCCGGCGTCAGCGGGGACAGCCCACGCAGCGCGTCGAAGAAGCCAGGCAGGGCGTACGTGGCTGCCGCCGCCACGGTGATCACCGCGAACGCTATCGCGATCAGGCGACCCGCGCCCTTGCCCCACGCCACCAGCGCATGATTGACCCCCACGAACGTGACCCCGGCGACCGCCAAGAACGCCATCAGCATCGCGAACCGCACCACCGGCAGCCCGAGCACCACCTGGGCGATCGCGCCGACGGCCAGCACCTGGACACCCATCACCAAGGCCGCAGGAATGACCGACTCTGCGGCCAACCGCCAGGTCGGCTTGCTCGACAGCGCGAGCCGACGCCGCAGCGCTGGCAACACCAGGTAGGTCGCCAGGGCGCCACACCACAACGCCAGGACGACAAGCAGCGATACCCACGTTGCCGCCGGGGCGACGAGGCCGTCGAGTTCGGTGACCGAGATCGGGGAGGCGACCACCTTCGCGAGGTTGGCGCTCTGCTCCTTGGTGTAGGACGGCACCTTCGTGGCCCCCTCGGCGAGCCCGTCGGCGAGCTTTCGGGTGCCATCGGCCAGCTGGGCAGAACCAGACGCCGACTGATCAAGCCCGTCGGCCAGTTGGGCCGCGCCCGGCGCCATCTGGTCGATCCCGTCGAGCAGCTGGTTGACACCCGACACGTACTGCCGCGTGCCGGACGCCGCCTGCGACGCGCCAGTCGCGGCCTGCCCGAGCCCATCGGCGAGCTGCTTCGTACCGCCCGCGATCGAGTCGACGCCGCCGGTGTACTTGTCGACACCGTCGGCGTACGCCGTGATGCCACCACCCAGCTTCGCCGCCCCGTCACCCAGCGAGGTCGCCCCGGCCACCAGCTGCGGGCCAGCCGCGGCGAGCTTCTGCAGCTCACCCTTCTGCGCCTGCAGCTGCGCCGACGACGGCAGACCCGCCTGGCCGGTCTGGCCGAGCATCGTGTCGAGCTGGCCGAGCACGACGTTGGTCTGGTTCAGCAGCGCGGCAAGGTCGGACGTGCTCATCGCGCCGATCGAGGCGGCGAGCTGGTTCAGCGACTGCTGCAGCGTCAGGCCCGTGGTCGGATTCGGCGTCGTGAACGCCTGCTGTACGGCAGCCTTCCCCTGCGCGACCGCCATCTGCGCGCCGGCCAGGTAGCCCGCGCAGGCCCCCGCACCCAGCTGCTGGATCTGCGGCGGGCACACCGTCGCCGCCTGAGCGGCCTGGTCGAGGGAGGCGTTGATCGCCGTCTGCGTCCCAGCGATCTGCTGGGACAGCTGTTGCGGTGTGGCCTGTACGGTCGCGAGCTGCTGCTGGAGGGTCTTGATCGCCTGCTGCACCTGCGGGATGTACTGCGCCACGTCGCCGTTCGTACCCGACGCCTGCTGCAGCTGCTCCAGCAGCTTCACCAGCTCGATCATCATGTCGAGCTGCGACGCTGTGCTGTTCGCGAGCTGCGTGACGCCGGTGGTGTACGGGACGAGCCCAGCATCCCGGTAGGCGTAGATGCCGCCCGAGATGTCACTGGCACCGGTGGCCAGCGACCGGGCTCCGCCGCGGAGTCCAGCCGACCCGGCGGAGAGCTGCGAGAGGCCGTCCGAGAGCTGGCGGCTGCCGGTGGCCGACTGGACCAGTCCGCCCGAGAGCTGGTCCATTCCGGAGACCAGCTGGGCGCCGCCCGCCCGGACAGCCGCCGTGTTGGCCGACATCTGGTCCAGGCCGCGGGAGAGCTGGCCCGATCCGTCCGCCGCCTGCTTGAGCCCGTCAGCGAGCTTCTTGTTCCCGTCGGCGAGTTGCGATGCGGCGTCGGCCACGGTCTGGAACTGCTTGCCCATCTCCCCGAAGCCGATAAAGACGTTCTCCAGGTAGGTCTGGGTCAGCGTACGGTTCAGCGCTTCAGCGGCGGCCTGCGCCACCGACTGGCCCAGGGCAGTGTCGGCCAGGCCTGCCATCGGCGAGGTCCGTACGTCGATGGTCGCCTGCTTGGCGCTGTCTGCCGAACCACCAAAGGACGTAGCCGCGGCGGAGAAGTTCGCAGGGATCGTGACGACGGCGGCGTACCGGCCACTGCGCAGCCCTGCCTCGGCGTGCGGCGCGTCGGCCAGCACCCAGGTGAAGTTCTGCTCACGGTTGGAGTCGACCAGTGCGGCCGACATCTGCCGACCCAGCGGCACGATCTGGCCATCGATGGTGACGGCCTTGTCGAGGTTGACGACCGCGGCCTCCACCTTGTGCAGCCGACTGTTCGCGTTCCAGGTGGCGGCCAGGAGTCCCGCTGCCACCAGCACCGGCACCAGCACGAGCCCGATCAAGGTGACCCACCAGGGCCGCTTCAGCGACGTCGCCTGCTCAAGGATTCTCATGGTCAGTTCCCTCCAGTGGCAGCCCAGGCGGGCTCCCGTACAGCGGTGCCGCTGGCCAGCGGCGTCACGTCCAGCACAAGGTCGTCTGGAGTGATCAGTTCTCGTACGGAGTCAGCCCGCGCGCACGACAGCACGATCGCGCGGCCCTCCCTGTGGGTCAGCAGCTCCGCCAGCGCAGCGCGCTCGGAGCCATGCAGGTGGTCGGCGTCATCAACCAGGACGAGCGGCGCCGAGGTCGTCTCCAGACGGTGGGCCACCCCCCGCGTGTACGGGTCGACCAGCAGCGACTTCGCCCGGACCTTCGACGCCGAGTCCGGCAACAC
>Ga0116179_1001969_pt1 | contig 14990 bp, 9 predicted proteins | sample AD_UKC071_MetaG_FD_89751 | JGI IMG/M metagenome (GOLD analysis project Ga0116179, IMG submission 89751) | Active sludge microbial communities of municipal wastewater-treating anaerobic digesters from USA - AD_UKC071_MetaG | ecosystem: Engineered > Bioreactor > Anaerobic > Digestate | place: USA...
CGACCTGAAGAAGCAACTGGCCGCGTGGAGCCATGACGATGACTGAGTTGTACGACGCCCTGGAAACCCGCAGCGCCGACGCCCGCGAGGCCGCGCTGCTGGCTGCGCTGCCCGGCCATGTCGCCCATGCGCAGGCGGCCACCGGTGCGTTTGCGGAGCTGCTGGCCGGCGTCGACGCGGCCGCCATCACCAGCCGCGCCGCGCTGGCCGCGCTGCCGGTGATCCGCAAGCACGAATTGCTGGAACGGCAGAAGACGCTGCGCACGCAGGACCCGTTCGGCGGTTTCGCGGCCGTGGGCTGGGGGTTGAAGCGCGGGGCGAAGCGCGTGTTCCAGTCGCCCGGCCCGATCTATGAACCCGAAGGCGCCGCGCCCGACTACTGGCGCTTCGCCCGCGCCTTCTTCGCCGCCGGGTTCCGTGACGGCGACCTGGTGCACAACAGCTTCAGCTACCACCTGACGCCGGCGGGCTCGATGATGGAGACCGGCGCCCACGCGCTGGGCTGCACCGTCTTCCCCGGCGGCGTGGGCAACACCGAGCTGCAGCTGCAGGCGATGGCCGAGCTGCGGCCCGTGGCCTACGCCGGCACGCCCAGCTTCCTGCGCATCGCGCTGGAGAAGGCCGACGCGCTGGGCCAGGCCCTGCCGATCAGCAAGGCCTCCGTCGGCGGCGAGGCCTTTCCGGCCGCGCTGCGCGACGTCTTCACCGCCCGCGGCATCCACGCCTATCAAAGCTACGGCACGGCCGACTGCGGCCTGATCGCCTACGAGACCGCCGCCCGCGAGGGCCTGGTGATCGACGAAGGCGTGCTCGTGGAGATCGTGCGCCCGGGCACCGGCGAGCCGGTGGCCGATGGCGAGGTGGGCGAAGTGGTGGTCACCGTGCTGAACCGCGACTACCCGCTGGTGCGCTTCGGCACTGGCGACCTGTCGGCCATCCTGGCCGGGCCCTGCCCCACCGGGCGCACCAACCGCCGCATCCGCGGCTGGCTGGGCCGCGCCGACCAGACGGCCAAGGTGCGCGGCATGTTCGTGCACCCCGGCCAGGTGGCCGAGGTGGTGAAACGCCATGCCGAGGTGGGCAAGGCGCGCCTGGTGATCGAGGGCGAGATGGCCGACGACCGCATGACCCTGCATGTCGAGGTGGCCGGCAGCCTCGAGGGTCTGGCTGCCGCGGTGGCCAACACCGTGCGCGACGTGACCAAGCTGCGCGCCGAGGTGGTGCTGGCCGCCCCGGGCAGCCTGCCGAACGACGGCAAGGTGATCGAGGACGCGCGCCGCATCGGCTGAACAGTGGATGCGTCCGCGGCTTGGCAAGGCCGGGCCGTGACGCTTCGGTGACGCTGTCTGCCTAGGATCTGCCGGTCGTGCACTCGCCGGGAGATCCGCATGCGTTCCACACCCCAAGCCACCAGCCGCAGGCGCCGGCCCAGGCGGGCCGTGGCCCTGGCGGCGGCCGTGGCCGTGCTGGCCGGACAGGCCGGCGCCACGCCGTCGCGCCACGCCTGGACCGACTGGTTCAGCGATGCCGGCGGCGTGGATGGCCGCCTGCTGCTGGGCGGCAGCAACGTGCAGGTGCAGTACCGCGGCCCATACCACTCGGCAGTGCTGAACGCCACCTTCCCGGAATGGGCCTTCACCGATTTCGCCAACGACGTGATCGCCAACAACCCGCCGCCCTCGGACGTGATCAACCTGCAGGGCGGACCCGGCCGCGGCAGCCTCAGCTTCTCGCAGACCGTCATCAACCCGGTGATGTCGATCCTGTCGCTGGGCCTGAGCACCCGGGACCAGCGCTACTTTCCGGCCGAGATGGTGTTCGACCCCGGCGTGCGCTTCGAGGTGCTGAGCAGCAACAACTCGCCCTATGGCTATGGCGGGCCGCTGACCCAGAACGGGCAGACGCTGCGCGGCATGGAAAGCGCCGGCAGCATCCGCTTCATCGGCGCCTACAACAGCATCGGCTGGACCACGCCGCTGCAGGAGCGCGAGTTCAGCACCGCGCCGGTCGGCGGCAGCTGGCACATCACCGTGGGCGCGCCTTGCGAGCGCGTCGACATCGGGGCCGGCCCGCTGCGCTCGGCGGAGACGGTGCTGGCCGGCTGCGCGGCGGTCAACACCGCCGCCGACTGGCAGCAGGACGCCGCGCTGACGGTGCTGGGCCGCTATTCCAACGCCGGCCAGCACACCCTGGCCGGCGACCTGATCCTGGGCGCCACGGCCAGCTACGTGAACACCGGCCAGGTGGTGATCGGCGCCGGCCGCCGGCTGGACGCCGGTGCCCAGACCTATGTCGACCTGGGCCGCATCGATGTGTCGGGCACGCTGGACCTGCACGGCGCCAACCTGCAGGTGGCCAGCCTGGTGCGGGTGCTGGCCGGCGGTCAGGTGCTGGTGGGGGGCGCGGGAGACCGCCTGCTGGGCGGCGACTTCCAGCTCGGCGGCCCCGGCGCGTCGATGCGCGTGCTGGCGCCGACCACCTTCTACGGCCGGGTGAGCGTCGGCGGCGGCAGCGTGTTCGAGCTCGGCACCGGCGTGCCGATGACGGTGACGGACGGCGGGCGGCTGACGGTGGATGCCAGCGATGCCATCCTGTCGAACAACGGCCGCCTCAGCTTTCTGGGCGGGCGCGTGGACGTGACCGCGGGCAACGTCCTGAACAACGGGCAGCTGCTGGTGGAGAGTGGCGCACCGGTCTATGTCACCGGCGGGCTGCTGCGCAACGCGGCCGCCGGCCGCATCCAGACCCAATGGCAGATCGCCCTGGGCGGCGGCAGCACGCCGGCCACCCTGGCCAATGACGGGGACCTCCGGCTGGTGGGCGCCCAGGGCCAGCTCAGCGTGTTCAACAACAGCAGCTTCGTGCAAGGCGCCAGCGGGCGGTTGCTGGCAGCACCCGGCTCCATGGTCGAGGTGACGACTGGCGGCCGGGTCACGTTGAACGGCACGACCACCATCGAAGGCAGCCTGGACATCGGCATCGGGGGACGACTGGTGATCGATGGTGGCCGCGTCCGCCACACGTTGCGGCCGGGCAGCAACGGCCGCAACGCCGGCGACCTGGTCAATCTGGGCGTGCTGGAGATCGACAGCGTGCTGCAGGCGCCTGCCTGGGTCAACGACGGCACGCTGGACAACGGCAACCAGTTCGAACTGATGGCCGGCACCACGCTGGTCAACCACGGGCTGATCGTCAACCGGGCCTTCATGACCGTCGGGGGCTTCCTGCAGATGGAGGCGGGCAGCCAGCTGGTGCAGCACGGCGGCAGCCTGATGATCAACGGCCGGCTCACGGGCGGGCGCATCGCCTCGGGCGACCCGCTGACGATTGCCGCCGGCCGCCTGCTGGGCACCGGCACCATCGACGGCGACGTGGTGATCCTGGGCGGCGGCACGGCCGCGCCGGGCCGTTCACCCGGCACGCTGCAGGTGCTGGGCGACATGGTGGTGGGCAACGGGGGCGGGCTGGAGCTGGAGATGGCCCGCGACGGCCGCCAGGACCGGCTGATCGTCGACGGCCGGCTCCGCCTGGACGCGGGGTCCACGGTGCGCCTGCTGTTCCCGGGCGGCGCGCCGGATGTCGACCAGACCTTCGCCCTGCTGAGCAGCGGCCGGGGCCCGGCCGGGCTGGGCGGCGCGCAAGTGCTGGTCGACCATGCCACCCTGGGCTGGACGGCCTATGCCCAGGACAACGGCCAGACCCTGGCCCTGGCCTTCCAGGACGACACGGCGCGGCGCCTGGAGCCGACCGACGCCTGGGGCCAGTGGATCGTCGACCCCGGCCAGATCCACTACGCCGACGACGACCTGGGCCGGCGCGTGCGGGTCGACGTGGCCGGCACGCTGGGCCTGCGCGCCAGCGCCGCGCTGGTGCTGGAGCGGGCAGCGACCGCACCGGGCGGCCGGCTGCTCAACAGCGGCGACCTGTTCATCAGCAGCGGCCTGGACAACGGCGGCGAAACCATCAACCGCGGCCGGCTCACCGCGATCAACCTCGACAACCACGGTGCATTCACCAACCGCGGCGCGCTGTCCCTCGGCTGGCCGGGCGACCCGACGGCGCGGTTCGTCAACCGGGGCAGCTTCCAGCACCTGGGCGGCAGCCTGCTGCTGGACGGCGGCGAAGGCGGCGCGTTGGCAGTGGACAACCTGGCCGGTGCCGAGCTGCGGCTGGCCGCCACGCAGACGGGCCGCATGGCGCTGCACAACCGGGGCCTGGTGGTGGTCGAGCGCGGCGGTGTGCTGCAGGCCAGCACGGTGCAGCAGGACGGCGGCACGCTGCGGGTGGACGGCGAGCTGAGCGCCGACGCCCTGAGCGTGCTGGGTGGCGAGCTGGGCGGAACTGGCCTGGTCCACGGTGCCATGCGCATCGCCGACGAAGCGGTGGGCGACAACGGCCTGCGGGCAGGCACCCGCCTGCGCCCGGACCTGTCGCCGGCCGACGGGTCGGGCGCCCTGGTGTTCGACGGACCGGTGCAGGTGGCGTCCATCGACCAGGGCGTGGTGATCGAGATCGACATCGCCTCGGCGGACGCCTTCGGCCAGCTGCGCTTCCTGGGCGGCCTGTCGATGGACAACGGCACCCGCCTGCAGGTGGTGCTGCTCGACGGCTTCTCACCGGGGCAGGACCTGGTGCTGCCACTGCTGGCCTTCGACCCGCTGCAGACGGACTTCATCGGCCTGCAGTACCTGGTGGGCGCCACCACGGTGTGGCAACGCCAGGGCGGCAGCGACGCGCCTTGGCAGGGCGGCAGCTGGGCACTGGCCCTGGAGGCGGACCGGCTGGAGCTGCAACTGACAGCGGCCCCGGTGCCCGAACCGGCCAGCGGCGGCCTGCTCGGCGCCGGGCTGGCGGGCCTGGGGGCGCTGGCCTGGCGCCGGCGGCGGGCGGCCGCCACGGCGGGCGCCACCAGCGTCGCTTGAGCCGGACCGCCCGGCTGGTCAGCCCGCCCCGGGCCGGGCCGCCAGCAGGGCCTGGTGCGCCGGCACTGCCGCGACGAAGCTCGGGCGCAATGGCGCGGGCAGGGCGGCCTGCCGCTGCAGCACCCAGGCGCAGCCGGCGTGGTGGGCGGCGCGGGCCGCATCGGCCGCGTCCAGGGCCAGCGCCACGCGCCACAGGCCATGCCACCACACGCCCGGGGGCAGGTCGGGCGCCACCTCCCGGGCCGGCCGGGCCAGGCAGGCGTGCAGATGGCGCCGTGCCACCCATGGCCGCCCGGCGGCCAGTGCCGCTGCAGCGGCCACCCAGTGCGCGGTCCAGACCAGACCGGCGTGGCCGCCCATGCGCGCCTGGCGCCGCCAGCGCCGCGCGTCGGCCAGGGCCACGGCGGCAACGTCCGGTGCACCCTCCAGCGCCCGCAGGTGCGCCAGCTGCAGGTGCATGCCCCCGTACAGCGCCAGCTGCCGCGCATCGGCGTCGGCCAGCACCGCGACCAGCGCGGCCTGGCGCTTGCTGGCCGGTTGCCGCCCCTGCCAGGCCAGCAGCCAGCGGGCGTGCAGCCGCGTCCAGTCGGGCAGGGGGTCGGTGCGCAGCGCGGCCTCGGCATCGGTCAGCGCCCGCGCTGTCTGGCCGATGGTCCCCCACAGCCTGGCGCGACGCACGCGGATGGCCGCCTGCGCGGCGGCCGACTGCAGGGCCGCGTCGGCCAGCGCCTGGTCGAACAGCTGCAGCGCGCGGGCCGGATCGCCGGCGATGGCCGCCGCGCTGGCACGGGTGACGAGGCTGTAGTCACTGGCGCTGTGCAGGCCGGCATGGCGGCGAGCACGGTCGTCCAGCTGGTCCAGCACCGCCTCGGCCGCCGTCGGCTCGCCGGCCATCACCTGGCTCTGCGCCAGGTTGCCCAGCACCACCGCCTCGTCCACCGGCCGGCCTTCGCGCCGGGCGCGGTCCAGGCCACGGCGGTGCCAGTCGCGGGCGGCGGCCACCTGGCCCAGGCGGTCCAGCACCCAGCCGCGGTCGGACACCGCCTCGGCGTCGGGCAGCAGATCGCCATGCAGCCAGCCGGCATGCTGCTGCCACAGCGCCTCGGCCGCGCCGGCCCGGCCGGCCAGGCACCAGGCCTTGTGCAGGCGCAGCACGGCCTCGGCCGCCGCCGGGGTGCCGGCCGGCACGGCGGCCAGTGCCTGCGCGGCGGCGTCGGCACTGGTGGCGGGCCGCAGCGCATTCAACTCGGCTTGCGCGGTCAGCAGCAGCACGCGGGCCCGCGTCGCGCCATCGCCGGCCAGGGCCAGGGCCCGCGCCAGCGGTGCCGCCGCCGCGCCGATGCCGCGGGCCTCGACCTCGACCCGCGCCAGGCGCAGCAGCAGGTCGACAGCCTGCGCGGGGTCGTCGCCGGCCAGCGCGTCGGCCGCCTGCCCCAGGTGCCGGGCCTCGTCGGCCGGGCGCAGCGCCGCTCGGGCCGCATCGGCGGCACGCAGCAGCCAGGGCACGGCGCGCAGCGGCACGCCAGCGGCCAGCCAATGGCCGGCGATGCGGGCTGCGGCGTCGGCGTCGGCGTCGGCGTCGGCCCCAGGCTCAGCCTGCTCGGCCTGCTCGGCCTGCTCGGCCAGCGCCCGGTGCCAGGCCGCCGCCACCGGCGCGGGCAGCGTGGCGCGGGCCGCGGCCAGCGCCAGGCCATGCGGGCGGCCGTCCGCGCCCAGCAGCGCCGCAGCAGCCAGCGCCTGCCAGCGCCCGGCCAGCGCAGCCAGGTCGCAGCCCAGCAGGCTGGCCAGGGCCTGCGCCTCGGTGCCCGGTCCGGCCACGGTCAGCAGGCGCAGCAGCGCCAGCGCCTCGGGCGGCAGGCGCTGCAGCCGCTGCGCCAGCTCGTGCAGCGCGGCGGCGGGCAGCGGCAGTGTGTCGCCGGGCGCGCCGGGGGCGGCGTGCAGGGCGCGCAGGCTGTCCAGCAGATGGCGCGGATGGCCGCCGGTGTGCGCGCACAGGCGCTGTGCCAGCCCGGCTTCGGTGGCGACAGGCCAGGCGAGGTCGCGCAGCAGGTCGTCGACATCGGCGGCCGTCCACGGCGCAGGCGGGTGCAGCACCAGACGCCGCGCCGCGCCCAGGGCCTGGGCCAGCGCCGCCAGGCGGGCATGCGCAGCGGGCGGCCGGCTCCCCAGGGCCAGCGGCAGCGGCCAGGCGGCGGCCAACGCCGTCAGCCCTGCCAGGCTGTGGTCGTCGGCCAGGTGCAGGGCATCGATCACCCAGCCGCCAAGACCAGCGGGCGGCTGGCTCGGCAGCTGTGCGAGGCCCAGCGCGTCGGCCAGGCGCTGCAGCAGGCGGCCGGGCACGGCGGCATCCCCAGGCTCGGCGCTGACCCACACGGCACCCTGCCGTGCCAGGCCGCGGGCGAACTGCCGCAGCAGCCGGGTGCTGCCGCAGCCGGCCTCGCCCGCCACCCAGGCCACCTGCTGCGCCGACCACGCCGCCGCCAGCACCGCGAGGTCGCCGTCACGCCCGACCAGCCGCGGCGGATGCCACAGCGCGTCGGCCAGCGCCGTTGCCGGCGGCGCGACGGCGGCGGCGTCCAGCACCTGGGTGCGCTGGAGCAAGGCGAGCAGCGCCCGCGCCTCGCTGCCTGGCGCCACGCCGAACTCGGCCTGCTGGCGACCGGCCATGTCCTGCAGCACGGCCGCGGCCGCCGCCGCATCACCCTGGCGATGGTGGGTCCGGGCCAGCGCCAGCGCGGGGGCCTCGGCCGCCGACTCCAACGTGCGCCAGGCGGCGGCGGCGTCCAGCGCGGCGCGCCAGTGGCCAGCAGCCATCGCCGCCTGCCAGGCCCGCTGGCAGGCATCGGCCCGCTGCACCCGCAGCGCCCGGCGCCTGGCGGTCAGCCAGTCGGCCAGGTCGGGCTCGGCCACGGCCTCGACGCCGGCCAGCAGTTCGCCGTCGGCCACGCCCTGCCAGGGCTGCACCGCCACCTCGGGCGCCAGCTCCAGCAGGCGGGCGCCCTGCAGCAGGTCGATGCCGCACTGCTGGCGCAGCCGCAGCAGGCGCTGGCGCAGGTTGGCCAGCGCCCGCGCGACCGGCAGGTCAGGCCACAGCCAGGCGGCCAGGCCGTTGCGCGGCTGGGGGCCATCCAGCACCAGGCGGGCCGCCAGCAGGGCGCCGTGCCGGTCGAGCAGGCAGCAGCTGCCGTCGGGGCGCTGCAAGGTCGGCGCCCCGGCCAGTCGCAGCTGCCAGCCAGGCGGGGTGGCCCGGGCTTGGGGTGGGTCAAGTCCGCTGGCGCTCATAGGTAGTTACCGAGATCGGAACGGGTGCGCGCACCTCTACGATTCTGGTCCACACGTTCCAGCACTCCCGAAGGAGCCCCCATGAAACACGTCCTGATCGCCGCCCTGGCCATCGGCACTGCCGGCGCCGCGCTGGCCGAGTACCCCGAGAAGCCCGTCACCATCGTCGTGCCCTTCGCCGCCGGCGGCCCCTCCGACAAGGTGGCCCGCGACCTGGGCGACGTGCTGCGCAAGCAGCTGAACCAGCCGGTGATCATCGAGAACGTGGGCGGCGCCGGCGGCACGCTGGGCGCGGCCAAGGTGGCCAAGGCCGCACCGGACGGCTACACCGTGCTGCTGCACCACATCGGCATGGCCACCTCGCCCGCGCTGTACCGCAAGCTGCCCTACGACACGCTGGGCGACTTCGAATACCTGGGCATGGTCAACGAGGTGCCGATGACCCTGATCGGCCGCGCCACGCTGCCGGCGACCACCATGGCCGACCTGTCGAAGTGGATCACCGCCAACCAGGGCAAGATCAACCTGGCCAATGCCGGCCTGGGCGCAGCGTCGCACCTGTGCGGCCTGCTGTTCCAGCAGGCGGTCAAGGTCGACATGACCACCGTGCCGTACAAGGGCACGGCCCCGGCGATGACCGACCTGCTCGGCGGCCAGGTCGACCTGATGTGCGACCAGACCACCAATACCACGCAGCAGATCGAGGCCGGCAAGGTCAAGGCCTTCGCGGTGACGACGCCCAAGCGGCTGGCCGCACCGGCGCTGGCCAAGCTGCCCACGCTGGACGAGAGCGGCCTGAAGGGCTTCAGCGTCACCATCTGGCACGGCATGTACGCCCCCAAGGGCACGCCCAAGGCGGTGCAGGACAAGCTGAACACGGCCCTGCGCGCCGCAATGAAGGACCCCGAATTCATCAAGCGCGAGGAAGCCCTGGGCGCCGTGGTCGTCACCGACAACCGCCTGGCCGGCGCCGAGCACAAGAAGTTCGTCGAGGCCGAGATCAACAAGTGGGGCCCGGTGATCAAGGCCGCCGGCCAGTACGCGGATTGAGGCGCGCGCCGCATCGTGACCAGGGCGCTGCGGCGCCCTTTTTCACGCCTGCGCGAATCAGGCGATGCGCAGCGGGATCGTCACCGGTCCGTCGTTGACCAGGGCCACCTGCATGTCGGCGCCGAAGATCCCCGCCTCGACGACCGGATGCCTCGCACGCGCCAGGCGCAGCACTGCCTCGTAGAGCGCGCGCCCCTGCTCGGGCCCGGCCGCGCCGGCGAAGCTGGGCCGGTTGCCGCCGCTCACATCGGCCGCCAGCGTGAACTGGCTGACCACCAGCAGGCTGCCGCCCACGTCGACCAGGCTGCGGTTCATCTTGCCGGCGGCGTCGCTGAAGATGCGCAGCTTCAGCAGCTTGTCGACCAGCTTGGCGGCCTGCGCCTCGGTGTCGGCCGGCTCGGCACACACCAGCAGCAGCAGGCCGGCACCGATGGCGCCGACGACCTGGCCGTCGACCGCCACGCTGGCCTCGCGCACCCGCTGCACCAGGCCGATCACAGCGGGTCTTTCTGGTCGTCGAAGTGAGCCTCGACATCCATCGGCAGCAGCTGGATCGTCGCCCGCAGCCCGGGCACCGCCGCCATCAGCGCCTGCTCGACGCTGGTGCGCACCGCCGCGGCGCGGCCCAGGGTCCAGGCCGCGGGCATGTGCATGTGCAGGTCGACGAAGCGGCGGGCGCCGGCGCGGCGCGTCACCACGTGGTCGAAGCGGATGGTGTGCACCGCAAACTCGGCCAGGGTGCGGTCGATGTCGGCCCGCACCTCGGGCTCCAGCGCCTGGTCCATCAGGCCATGGGCCGAGCGCCAGACCAGCAGCACGCCCTCGCGGGCGATGTTCGCGGCCAGGGCGATGGCGATCACCGGGTCCAGCCAGAGCCAGCCGGTGGCCTGCACAGCCAGCAGCCCCGCCACCACGCCGGCCGAGGTCCAGACATCGGTGAACAGGTGGCGCGCATCGCCCTCCAGCGCCATCGAGCGGTGCTCGCGCGCCTTGCGCAGCATCGCCCAGGCCAGTGCGCCATTCATGGCCGAGCTGACCACCGACAGCGCCAGGCCCAGGCCCAGCTGCTCCAGCGGCTGCGGGTTGAACGCCCGGTGCACGGCGGCGGCCATGATCGCCAGCGCGGCCACCAGGATCAGCACGCCCTCGAAGCCGCTGGAGAAGTACTCGGCCTTGTGGTGGCCGTAGGGATGGTCGTCGTCGGGCGGCTGGGCGGCCACGGTCACCATCGTCAGCGCGAACATCGCGCCGGCCAGGTTGACCAGCGACTCCAGCGCGTCCGACAGCAGGCCGACCGAGTCGGTCAGCCACCAGGCACCGGTCTTCAGCGCGATGGTGGCCACGGCCACCGCGACGGAGAGCTTCAGGTAGCTGCTGACCTGCATCGGCGGCGGCTTCTCTCTGCCAGGCCGTCAGGCCGTCAGCGTGACACGCGCGAACTTGCGCTTGCCCACCTGCACCACCACCGTGCCGGCCGCCACCTTCAGGCCCTTGTCGCTGACCGGCGCGCCGTCGATGCGCACGCCGCCCTGCTCGATCATGCGCAGGGCCTCGCTGGTCGACGGCACCAGGCCCGCCTGCTTGAGCAGGGCGCCGATGGCCAGCGGCGCGCCGGCCAGCGCCACGTCGGGGATCTCGTCGGGAATGCCGCCCTTGGCACGGTTCTGGAAGTCAGCCTCGGCCGCATCGGCCGCCGACGCGCCGTGGAAGCGCGCGGTGATCTCGCGCGCCAGCAGCACCTTGGCATCCTTCGGATTGCGCCCGCCGTCGACCTCGCGCTTCAGCGCCGCGATCTCGGCCTCGCCGCGGAAGCTCAGCAGCGTGTACCAGCGCCACATCAGCGTGTCGCTGATCGACAGCACCTTGGCGAACATGGTGTTCGCCGGCTCGGTGATGCCGATGTAGTTGCCCTTGCTCTTGGACATCTTCTCGATGCCGTCCGTGCCTTCGAGCAGGGGCATGGTCAGGATGCACTGCGGCTCCTGCCCGTACTCCTGCTGCAGATGGCGGCCCACCAGCAGGTTGAACTTCTGGTCGGTGCCGCCGAGTTCCAGGTCGCTCTTCAGCGCCACCGAGTCATAGCCCTGCATCAGCGGGTACAGGAACTCGTGCACGCTGATCGGCGTGCCGGCGGCGAAGCGGGCATGGAAGTCGTTGCGCTCCATCATCCGCGCCACGGTGTAGCGGGCGGCCAGCTGGATCATGCCGCGCGCGCCCAGCGGGTCGCTCCACTCGCTGTTCCAGCGCACCTCGGCACGGTCGATGTCGACCACCAGGCGGATCTGGTCGAAGTAGGTCTTGGCGTTGGCCTCGATCTGCTCGCGCGTGAGCGGCGGGCGGGTGCTGTTGCGGCCAGACGGGTCGCCGATGGTGGTGGTGAAGTCGCCGATCAGCGGAATGACCGTGTGCCCCAGGTCCTGCAGCTGGCGCATCTTGTTCAGCACCACGGTGTGACCCAGGTGCAAATCGGGGGCGGTCGGGTCCATGCCGAACTTGATGCGCAGCGGGGTGCCGGTCGCTTCGCTGCGCGCCAGCTTCTTCAGCCAGTCCTCCTGCGGCAGCAACTCCTCGCAACCCCGCAGCGTCACGGCCATCGCCTCGCGTGTGCGATCGGTGACGGGGTGCTCGGTCGGCGGCTGCGGCGCGCCCGGGGTTGCGGCTTGTGACATGGTGAAGAAATCGGGGTTGGCCCGGTGCGGGGAAGCGCCCAGTCGCTGGGTATACTCCTCGCCTTTGTTTGCGGGGCTGGCAGGTGTGACGAATTCACGCCCGCCGCGGTGAAAAGCTGCTGATTCTAGGCTGTCGCCACCTGCAGAACCTGTCGACAACAAGCAGTGCACGCCGCCCGGCCGCCTGCTTGCACGCCGCAACGTCGGCCCACCGGCCCGGCACAGCGGCGCGAAGGAATCCTCGATCTTGCAAGCCCTCAGCACTTCCATCGCGCACTGGCTGCAACGCGCCCAGGCCGGAGCGCATCGCCACCCCCGCCGCGTGGCTGCGGCCGCCGTGGCACTGCTGGGCGGATTCGCGGTCACCGCCTTCGGTATCGCACCCCTGGCGCCCGATGCCGCCGCACTGCCACGCCGTCTGGTCGTCGAAGCCCTGCCGGTTCCAGGCCTGGAAGCCCAGGTCGACGCGCTGGCCGCCCATCCCCTGCAGCTGGACCGCAACGACATCACCCGTGCCACCGACACGGCCGATACCCTGCTGCGCCGCCTCGGCGTGAACGATCCACTGGCCGCCGGCCACCTGCGCCGCGACCGCGACGCACGTCGCCTCATCGACGGCCAGGGCGGCAAGCTGGTGCAGGTGCGCACCGATGCCAACGGCACGCTGCACACCTTGGTCGCCCGCTTTCCGGCGCTGGACAGCCAGCGCGCCGCCACCCACTTCACGCGGCTGACGGTGTCCCGCACCGCTGACGGCTTCCAGTCGCTGATCGAGACCGCACCGCTGGTTCCGCAGACGCGCCTGGGCAGCGGCACCATCCGCAATTCGTTGTGGGCCGCCACGGACGACGCCCAGTTGCCTGACGCCATCGCCAGCCAACTGATCGAGATCTTCAGTGGCGATCTCGACTTCCACCGCGAGCTGCGCCGCGGCGACACCTTCAGCGTGGTCTTCGAGGCCCTCACGGCCGACGACCAGCCGATCACCTGGAGCGAAGGCACAGGCCGCATCCTGGCCGCCGAGTTCGTCAACAACGGACGGCAGTTGCAGGCGGTTTGGTTTCCGGAGGCCGGCAAGGGCAAGGGCGCGTATTTCGCGCCGGACGGCAGCAGCCGCCAGCGCGCCTTCCTGGCCAGCCCGCTGGCCTTCTCGCGCATCACCTCCGGCTTCGCCCAACGCTTCCACCCCATCCTGCAGAACTGGCGCGCCCACAACGGCGTCGACTACAGCGCACCGATCGGCACGCCGGTGCGCGTCGTCGGCGACGGCGTCGTCGAGTTGGCAGGTCGGCAGAGCGGCTATGGCAATGTGGTCCAGGTGCTGCACGCCAGCGGTCGCAGCACGCTGTACGCCCATCTGAGCCGCATCGACGTGCGCACCGGTCAGCGGGTCGAGCAGGGCCAGTCGATCGGCGCCGTGGGCGCCACCGGCTGGGCGACGGGTCCGCACCTGCATTTCGAATTCCGCGTCAACGGCCAGTTCCAGGACCCGCTCACCATCGCGCGTGCCAGTGACAGCCTGCACATCGAACCAGCCGCCCGCCAACGCTTCGCCGTGCTGGCACAGTCGGCCCAGCGCCAGCTGGACGCCGCCGAGACCATGACCGCCTTCCGCGGCAACGCCGAGTGACGCTGCGGCGGCGGGCACCCGTCCGCATGACCAGTTGGCCCACGCAGGGCGCCCCGGCCATTTCAACCCGAATGCCCATCTTCAGGCGATGACCTCGGCGTTGTTCATCGGCCTGATGTCTGGCACCTCGATGGACGGCGTCGACGGCGTTCTCATCGATCTTGCGCCGGCGGGCTTCCTCCGCATTCACGCCCACGCGCACCAGCCCTACGCACCCGCCTTGCGTGAAGAACTGCTGGCACTCAATCGCCCAGGCCAGAATGAGCTGCACCGCGCGGCACTGGCCGGCAACGCGGTCGCCATGGCCTACGCGGTCGTGGTCGAGTCACTGCTGGCGCAGTCCGCCACCGCCCGCGAGACCGTCACCGCCATCGGTGCACATGGCCAGACCGTCCGCCACCGTCCTCTTGAATTCGACGGCGTTGGCTACACGGCGCAATTGCTCAACGGCGCCCTGCTCGCCGAGCGCACCCGCCTGCCGGTCATCTGCGACTTCCGCAGCCGCGACCTCGCCGCCGGCGGACAGGGAGCCCCCCTGGTTCCCGCGTTCCACCATGCCGCCTTTGCGCAGCCCGGGCGCGACACCGCCGTGCTCAACATCGGGGGCATTGCCAACCTCACCTTGCTGCCAGCAACAGGCGATGTAACCGGACACGATTGCGGACCCGGCAACGTCCTGCTGGACCTCTGGTGCCAACGCCACACCGGCCAGTTACTGGATCACGATGGCGCTTGGGCACGCCAGGGCCGGTGCGACGGCAAGCTCCTGTCGGCACTGTTGCAAGACGGATTCGTGCAGCGCCGCCCACCAAAGAGCACGGGCCGCGATCACTACAACGCGGATTGGCTCGATGCGCTGCTTCGCTCTCACCCCGTGGCGCTTGCAGTCGATGTGCAGTGCACGTTGGCGCACTTCACCGCGCAAGCAGTGGCGCATTCCCTGACGGACCACTGGAGCCCACCGGAAGCCTTGCTCGTCTGCGGAGGCGGCGCGCACAACAGCTTCCTGATGGACTGCCTCCGCGCGGCATTGCCGAACACACGCGTCCAACCCATCCACCAGGTCAGCAAGCTGGATCCCATGCACGTTGAAGCCGCTGCATTTGCTTGGCTCGCGCAAGCCCATGTCCAGCGACAACCAGGCAATCTCCCAGCGGTCACCGGCGCACAATCACTGCGAATTCTCGGTACCTGCCATCCTGCCTGAGCCCCGTTGAACAGCGCGCTCAAACCGCCGCCGCCGGACAAGGCAGCCACATCAGCCCAAAAAAAGCAAACAGCCCCGTGAACAATAGATCACGGGGCTGCGCAGGGATATTAGCCTGACGATGTCCTACTTTCACACGGGAATCCGCACTATCATTGGCGCAGAGGCGTTTCACTGTCCTGTTCGGGATGGGAAGGAGTGGGACCACCTCGCTATGGTCATCAGGCTTA
>Ga0116179_1001972_pt1 | contig 14967 bp, 10 predicted proteins | sample AD_UKC071_MetaG_FD_89751 | JGI IMG/M metagenome (GOLD analysis project Ga0116179, IMG submission 89751) | Active sludge microbial communities of municipal wastewater-treating anaerobic digesters from USA - AD_UKC071_MetaG | ecosystem: Engineered > Bioreactor > Anaerobic > Digestate | place: USA...
GCATTCTTTGAGAACTTTGTGGTTAATATTTAACTACACTATAATTAATAAACTAATATTAACAATTTTTTTATAAAACTACTCTTTTTTTTAATCTTTACCCATACAAAACGTTATAGAACCTAAATATTTTTTAAATTAGTATGTATTATTCAAATATAAGTCAGTGTGGTTATAAATTAATATGTATTAATCCATTAAAAAAAATTATAGTAAATTCGTAGTGAAATTTTGATAAGGTGTATAGATTAAAAACTAATTTTTTTGTAATTTTATTAATTATATACTCTACAATAGCAAATGCTCAGTTTTATAGTGGGAGTCAATTAAATTTTGGTAAAAATCGAGTACAATACCGCTATGAAAGGATCTGGAGTGTGATGAAGTTTGATTATTATGATATATATTTTTATCAAAAAGGTTACCCTATAGCAGTAAATACAGCTAGATATGCTGATTCAATAATTCATAATTATGAGAATAAGCTCAATTATCATTTAAAATCTAAACTTCAGTTTATTGTTTTTAATTCTTTGTCTGATCTGAAAAGCAGTAACATAGGCATAGATGATGAGCTACTATATAACTCGGCTGGACAAACTATAATAGAGCGAAACAAAATTTTCTTGTATTACAATGGGAGCTATGTAGATCTATTTAAACAGATAAGAGAAGGCGTAGCTAGAGTAATGGTTGAACGGTTTTTGTATGGTGAAACCTTCGGTGCTAATTTCAAAAATCAGACTTTGGATGCTATACCTTCGTGGTTTATTGATGGTTTGGTATCTTATTTAGCTGAGCCTTGGAGCACTGAAATGGATAATTTATTAAGAGTGAATATTCTAGATAAAAAATTTAAAAGATTTAATCAGTTAGAAGGTGAGCAAGCTCGAGTAGCTGGTCATAGCATCTGGCGATATATTGTAGATATATATGGTGAAAATGTCATTTCTAATGTATTATATATGACCCGTCTAAGCAGAAGTGTGAGTGATGGTATCATTTATAGCTTAGGAATCACATACAAAAACTTCATAAATGCTTGGTATAATTATTATGAAAAATTATATAAAAACGAAATAGAGCAATGGGAAGCATGGGAAAACATGTATACATTACCTATTTCTAAAAAAGATAATCCATATAAAGTAGCTCTAAGTAGCGATGGTCAATATGCAGCTATAGTAGCAGATAGAATGAATCAAAAACGAGTATATTTGGTTTCTATACAAAATCCAAAAGAAAAAAAATTAATTCTAAAACTTGGACCTAAAGTAGAGGAAGCCTTTGATGACTCTTATCCTTTGATAGCTTTTCATCCGTATGCACCTCTACTCTCCTGCTATTATGAAAATAAAGGACAACGAATGCTCATGCTATACAATGTAGATGAAGATACTAAGGAATATATTAAAATAGAAAGTTTAGACAAAATAACTTCAATATCATATTCGCCGGACGGAATGAATTTAGCCGTCTCAGCTATCAATGAGGGGCAAAGTGATATTTATTTATTTTCTTTTGCTGGCAAAAACTTTACTCCCATTACTAAAGATCATTATGATGACTATGGACCTGTTTTTATCAATAGAAATCAAATAGCTTTTTTATCTAATAGAACTAAAGATACATTAGAATATGTTAGAAAAACATATAAATATGATTATTTTTCATGGCGAAATACACCAGGTAACTATGATGTTTTTATTTATGATAATCGTAAGCCAGATATACTAATCCAGGGGACCAAAACAAGTATGGTAAATGAAAATGAAATCTTTGCTCATACCAAAGATGATTTTTTATTTTTAAGTGATAGTAATGGAGTAAATAATCTTTTCATAGCTAAAATAGATAGCTCATTACTCATAGTAGATACAGTGATGCAATACAAGTATTTTGCAGATTATAAACCAATTACAAATGTAAATAATTCGATATTAACTGCTAGTATTCATGATAATAAAGCATTGATAATAACAAAAGATAAAAATAACAAAAATAAAATTTCCCAAGTAAGTTTACTTTTTACTCCTAAAGATAGTTTACCACTTAGCTACTATAAAAAACAACAATTGAAAAAATTGTTTGCAAAAAGTAATATTAATAAAAAACAAATTGAAACCAAAACAATAGATGCTCATAAGCAAAATTATCAAATTATTGGCATAGATGATAAAAATGATACGTTGATAGATATTTACAATTATAAATTAGAACAAGATACCATAACAATAGATAAAATAGAAAAAAAAGAATCCAAAAAGCATAAAACTAAATTATTAACTACTATGCCACACACCTTAGATGATTTTGCACTACCTAAGGTAGAAACATACGAAGTAGCTTATTACATTGATGAGGTAACTACACAATTTGATTTTTCGTATCTAAGCTCCACATATCAGCCATATACTGGTTATGGGCCCATATTTATTCAACCTGGTATGAATGCATTGTTTTTATTTAATTTGACTGATTTGCTCGAGGATCATCGTATAATTTTAGGCACACATTTATCAGGTTCCTTGGACGAAAACGAGTATATAGTTAGCTATGAAGATTTATCTCGTAGAGCTGATAAACAAATAGTTTTTCATAGAATGAGTTATTACTCAAATGAAGAGGAATTTTTGAAAAAAAATACTATTCACGATATACACTTTAGATGGAAATATCCTTTTAATCAAGTATCTGCTTTGAGAATAGATATTTTCGCTAAATATGATAAAATAGCATATAAATCTATAGATAATGTAAGTCTCATGCAACCCGATGAACATGAATTATGGGCCGGAGGTGTCATAGATTTTACATACGACAATACTAGAAATCCATTAATAAATATATATTATGGTACGAGGGGAAAAGTATTTTTTGAATATTATCAAGGCGTATTAAATCATAAATTAAATTTATTTAATGTAGGTTTTGATTTTAGACATTATACTAAAATATATCGTAGTCTGATATGGGCAAATCGAATAGCTGGCGGTACATCTTTTGGTTCCACACGTTTAATTTACATATTAGGGGGAGTAGATAATTGGTTATTTCCCAGATACATGTATCAACCAGTTTTGGACCCATCAATGAATTTTTCTTTTCAGACCTAGCTACTAATCTCAGAGGTATGCCGCAGAATATTAGAAATGGCAATACATTTTTTGTTATTAACTCTGAAATACGTTTTCCAATATTTAGATTTTTATTTAATAGGCCATTGAAATCTAAATTTCTTAACACGTTTCAATTAAACTTTTTCGGTGACATAGGTTCGGCATGGTTGGGTTTAAATCCTTATGCAGACATCAATATATACGTGCCTGAATATTATTATAAAAAACCAATCACAGTGGTTATCAATAACGCTCGAAATCCGCTGGTTGGGGGCATAGGTTTCGGGGCAAGAGCAGATTTGCTTGGTTACTTTATGAGATTAGATTATGCATGGGGGATAGAGGAGCGAGGTATTTTATCTCCTAGATTGATTTTTTCTATAACTAAAGATTTTTAATAAGTCATAAAAATTTTTATAAATTGGAATTTATAAATGTATCGAAATTAATAATTGTTATACTTAAGGTAGTTCTATTTACGAAAGGCAGATTTTATCTAGTTTGTCGTGTACTTATGTGTGATTACAAACCACATCAGATAGCTCTGGAAGTATTTGGTAGCTACTCCTCTGAATCACTGTAACCAAATCTTGAAATCATTAATATGCTAATTGACTACTTTTACACTGTGTACACAGTATAAAATACTTGAAGTATAACAGATGATAATTTCGGGCCCCACAAACTATTTTTTTAGAAACTCAATAAAAGTTTCAAAGTATAGTGATATTATTTTATATAAATTTATGTTAATTAAACAGACGTTTATTTAAATATTTTTTTTAAATTCGTAAAAAATTAAAATGAAGGCTGGTAGATTAGGTTTCGGAGAAGGTGTTTTAGATGCTGGTAAAAAATATGATAATTTAGTGGTTTTAGGTGCAGATATTACTGCATCAGTAGGGTTAAATCTATTTAAGGAACATTTTCCAAGCAGATTTTTTAGCATGGGGATAGCAGAGCAGAATATAGCTGCTAGTGCAGCTGGCATGGCTTTGTCTGGATTAATACCAGTTTTTAGTACTTATGGTGTATTTGCTGCTTTTCGTTGTGCAGATCAAATACGTGTATCTATTTGTTATAATAATGCAAAAGTAATCATAGGTGGTGCTCATGCTGGTGTAAGTGTAGGCCCCGATGGTGCTACTCATCAAGCATTAGAAGATATAGCTGTTATGCGTGCTTTACCAAACATGACAGTGTTATCTCCATGCGACGCTAATCAAGTAAAAAATGCTGTTTTAGCTGCTATTGAGCAAATAGATGGCCCCGTTTACATTCGTTTTGGCAGAGAGCCCTTACCTAATTTTTCACCAGAAATAGCACATCTACAAATAGGTAAAGCTGAAATACTAAATGATGGTACAGATATTGCAATTATTGCTACAGGATCGCTTGTGTGGGAAAGCATTGAAGCTGCTAAAATTCTTTATAATGAATATAAGATTAAAGCAATGGTTATTAATATACACACTATTAAACCAATTGATAAAAATACATTAATAGATGCTGCACAAAAATGTAACATTATGATAGTAGCCGAAGAGCATCAGAAATTTGGTGGTCTTTTTTCTGCAGTCTCTGAGGTGTGTTCAGAATATTACCCTGTCCATATCAAATCTATTGCTATGAATGATAGATTTGGTGAAAGTGGGAAAGCTGATGAACTAATGAAGTATTATGGATTTACTGCTACTAATATTGTTAATAATGCTATCGAAATGCTGAATAAATATAAAAAATGAAACGATTTCTAATTATTTATTTTATTTTTTTTGTAATTACAAATTTAAAAGGGCAAATGGATGAGAAATATTTATTAGGCAAATTTGATCCTGCTGATGATAGTAATTTTGTTTTAGTAGACAAAAAATACACTTCTGATGCTAGAGACATCTACCTAAGAAAAGAAGTTTATGAAGCATTTATACAAATGCACGAAGATGCCAAAAAGGACAGTATAATTCTATTAATTGTTAGTGGTACGCGAACTTATGAATATCAAAAAAAATTGTGGGAAGATAAATGGTTTGGTTATACATTTGTAAATAATAAAGATTTATACCTAGCCGTACCTGATGATTTAGAACGTACAAAAGAAATACTAAAATATACAGCTATGCCCGGGACTTCTCGTCATCATTGGGGGACTGATATTGATATTAATAGTGTAGAGATTGAATACTTCCAAACTGATTACGGAAAACTTGTATATAATTGGTTGCAAAATAATGCTGAAAAATATGGATTTTGTGAGCCTTATACAGATTTTGATAGCATGAGACCATACGGATATGAGCCTGAACCATGGCATTGGAGCTATTACCCATTAGCTAAGCTGATCTTAGAAGATTACACTAAAACTATTAAATTTTATATGATGATTGATTTCGCTGGATTTGAATTTTTTAATAAATTAGAAATAATAGACAAATACGTTTTAGGCATCAATCCTAAATGTAAATAAAAATTTTATTTATAACAGTAATATTTTTTTAATTATTTTATAAATTTAATATGTGTACGATACATCCTAAATGCGGGGCATGCTTGTATTCTACTGCGACATATAATAATATATGGAAAACAAAAATTAATACTGCTATTAAAAACTTAAAACCATTTGTAAGTAATAATGTTCCTATAATTATGCACCCAAAAGATGTATTACACTATAGAAAAAAAATTCTTTTACACGTTAAGTCTGCAATTATTCCCCCTAAAATTGGATTAATTCAAAAATCTGATATTGTAAATATAGATCTATGCCCGCTACAACCAGAAGCAATCAATAAAAAAATTGATATTATTAAATATTCTTTGCCTCAATATGATAAATTTCCACTACAATATATTTCTTTTAATAATGAGACTGTTATTTTAGTTTTGAAGGACCATCACTCTCATTTAGCAAGGTATTTAGATACAACTAAAGCAATTTTTTCTAATGTTGACTTTCCTTATTTATATCTTCATTTGAATCCCTCGACAGGCAATAAAATATTTTTAAAAAGTTATATTTATCCAGTTTATGGAGATTTATTTTTAAAAGATGCTGATGGATATTGGTATCATCCATTAGTATTTCAGCAACAAATACATTCTTTGCATATAGAAAGTTTGCAAATAGCTATAGATTTTTTAAAAGGTATAGACAATTTTTTAGATTTATATTGTGGTATCGGCATAGCATCATCAATAGCAATAAAATATTTTAAAAATATTTATGGAATAGAACATTTAGCGATATCTATTGAATGTGCTAAAAAAAATGCTAATAAAGCAAGGTTTTTTGTAGGACAAGTAGACAACAGAATGAGGACTCTCGTTAAAAAAGAGCCTGATTTTTTCGAAAATTATGTAATGTATACTAATCCTCCTAGAAGTGGCATGGGTAAACAATGTATAAAAGAAATATTAAAATCACCTCCTAGCAAGATAGCTTATCTATCGTGTAATACTAAATCTTTAAAAAATGATTTGATGTTGTTTAATGAAAATTATAATATCAATGCTATTCATTTTTTTGACTTTTTCCCATATACTAATCATATAGAAACCTTGGTACTGATGAGTAAAGAGTGTAGGTAAGACTAAGAGAACATTATAAACTGATACTAATAAAAATATAGCGTAATGGTTAGTAAAAAATCACCTCATCTATTTTAACATCATTATCATCATATGGTATGTAATCGAGTATCTGTTCTTCAAATGCTATACCTATAGTATAAGCATTTAATTTTTTTAAAAATCTATCATAATATCCTTTACCTCTACCTAATCTATGTCCATTGTGATCATAAGCTAATGCGGGCACTAAAACTAAATCTATTTTATCATAATCTTGCCATGGATCACCGACTGGTTCTATGATACCATATTTGTTGGCAATAGACATGTATTCCATACCCATAAATCTTACTGGCACAATATTGTCTCCATCTATGCGTGGTAATAAAATTATCTTTTGAAAAGACCAATTTAGCACAAAATCATGTGAAGGCAATTCATCGCCAAAAGACCAATAAGTCATTACGACCTTGGCATTTCTAAATCTTGGATGCAATGAGACTCTATCCCACACTTGCGATGCTTTTTTTTCTCTTGAGTCTGGATTTATATTATTTATCAATTGCTTTATATATTTTCTTGCCGTTTTTTTATCTTTTAATTCTTTTATTTTCAAATTATCCATAGTTATCTAATTAAATTTCTAGAACTAATTTTTTTTAGAATTTGGTTTTCTAAATGTTTTAAAATTGCAAATTCTTCTAGTAATTTTTCTTGTTCTTCTTGATTATTAGTTTTTTTTATTTTTTCACGTGTTTCATTTTTTAGTTTATCTAGTATTAGAGCTTTGTATTCCAAGATAGAACATTCCACTTCATAATAATAAAGTAAATCATTATTTTCAATGGTATTTACCTCAATTTTTAATTTTTTTTCCCAATTTTCACTAAGTTTAAAAGTATCTAAAAGCAAATCGTACATTAAATCTTGTTCTTCTGGATTTAAATCACTGATTATATTATTTATATTAAAATTATTAAATGTTTGATACTGATCTATTATTAGCTCATAAAGATCTTTATAAAAAGCAAACTCAATTTTATCGAGTTTTAGCTCTTGATTAATATATTTCCAAGTAGGTATATCTATTTGAGTATCAAAGTTAAATTCATCTTTTTCTATAAAAGTTAATATCCTATTACCGAAATGTATAAGTATGTATAATATTCTTTTTTCTTGTTGGTTAATTTTATTGTTTATAGATGATAAATTTTTTTGATTTTTTAATTTTTTCTTTGGTTTATCAGTTATGGGATTGTAATTATAAGTATTTTGTAGTTGTTTTTTTAAACGATCTCTTAATATTCTTTGAAATTCTTCTCTAAGAGTAAATTCATCAATATCAAAATTTTTTGAAATATAAACTAAGTATTCTGCTTGTATTAATGGATCGGAAATATGAGAGAGAGAGAATAATATATTACGAATAGCATCAGCTTTTTTGATAGGATCATTTGTTTTGTCACCTATTAAATGGTGAGATTTGAAATTGATAAAATTTTCTTTATTAGTTTTTAAATAATCTATGAGTTCAGTAGTTGAGACTTTATGAGTGAAGGAATCTGGATCTTCACCTTCTGGGAATGAGATAAGATATACATTTAATCCTTCCTCCAAAAGCATATCTATAGCTCTGAAAGAAGCTTTTATGCCGGCACTATCAGCATCATACATCAGACAAACATTATTAGTAAATCGATGTATGGTTTTTATTTGAACTTGGGTCAAACTAGTACCAGCAGAAGCTACTACATTATCTATGCCAGCTTGTACGAGTGAAATAACATCCATGTAGCCCTCTGTTATGTAACATAGGTCTTGTTGTGAAATATTTTTTTTAGCATTATTAAGATTATATACTATGTTGCTTTTGGTATAAATGAGCGTTTCAGGGGAATTTACATATTTAGCAATATTCTTATTATTTCCGATAGCTCTACCACCAAAAGCGATAACCCTACCACCAACATTAAAAATCGGGAAAATCAACCTACCCCTAAATCTATCTGCTAAGCTATCTGGTATTATTAATCCTGCATTTATTAGATCCTCATCTGTAAAACCTTTTTTCAAAGCATGATTTCTAAAAGCATCGCGTTGGTTGAGACCGTAACCAAGATTAAATTTCTGTATGGTATAGTCCGAAATACCACGATGATGAAGATAAGATAAGGCAATATCTACACCTTCTTCACTACTCCATAGTTGAGCTTTAAACCATTCGAGAGCTATTTGATTTAATATAAAGATTTTTTCTTTTTCATCTTTTTCTTCATCTAATTCGCTACCATCTTCATCTACAGGTATTTGATATTTTTTAGCTATAGTACGTATGGCTTCTGGGTAAGACAGTTGTTCTATTTTCATTAAAAAAGTTATTACATTGCCACTCTCACCACAACCGAAGCATTTAAAAATACCTTTATCTGGAGCCACACTAAATGATGGAGTTTTTTCATTATGAAAAGGGCACAAACCAAATAAGTTATTACCCCGTTTATGCAATGTTACATATTCTTTCACTACCTCATCTATAGGCACATTATCAAGAATAAAATCAATAGTACTTCTTTTGATCATAATACACAAAGATAAAAAAAATTGTTGGAATTAAAAAAAATATTATATCTTTATAAATTAATTTTTAGTCAATATTAATCTCAAGTTTATTAATTATTTCTAATAATATTGTCTGTAAACTTATTTTATGGATAAGACAATTTATTGATTAAAATTTATATCCTTTGGTTTTAGTCCTAGTTTTTTACCATATTCTAACATAAATTTATAAGCAGCATCATACTCGTTAGGGATCTCTCCATCGATAATAGCTTCTCTGATAGCAGTTTTAATATCACCTACGAGTTTAGATGGCTTCAGATCGAATGTTTGCATTATTACTTCGCCACTGATAGGAGGTTGAAAATTTCTAAGCCGATCTTTTTCTTCAATCTCATCAAATTTTTTTTTCAAATTTTTTAAATTATCTGTAAATTTTTTAACTTTCCGAATATTTTTTGATGTAATGTCACATTCACATAATATCATCAGATCATCCAAATCCTCACCAGCATCTACCATTAATCGTCTAATGGCACTATCTGTTACATTGTCATCTACTAATGCTATAGGTCTCAGATGTAGTAGTATCAACTTGACTACATAATCCATTTTTTCATTTAATGGCAAATGTAAGCGTTTAAAAATAATAGGAACCATTTTAGCACCTACGATCTCATGATTATGAAAGCTAAAGCCAGTTTTCTCGTCGTATCGTTTGGTTTTTGCTTTACCTATATCATGCAAAAGTGCTGCCCAACGTAGCCAAAGATTGTTAGGATGATCAGGTATATTTTCTAATTGTTGGCACACATTATCCAATACTTGTAGTGTATGCTTGAAATTATCTTTATGAGAGAAATCTAGTTCTGTATCTATTGTTTTCAGAGCTGTTAATTCTGGTAATATATAATCTAAAAGTCCCGAATCATTTAATAAATTAAAAGCAATAGAAGGTATAGGCAATAATAACATTTTGTTTAATTCCTCTGATATGCGTTCAGGTGCTACGATAGAGATGCGTTCTTTATTGGCTTTTATACCTTCCCAAGTACTAGCTTCAATATCAAAATTTAATTTACTAGCAAATCTGATAGCTCTAAGCATACGAAGTGGATCATCAGAAAAAGTAATATTAGCGTCATTAGGAGTACGAATGATACGATTGTGTAAATCATCAAATCCATTAAAAGGATCCCAGACTTTACCAAACTGAGGCCATAGCTCTATTCCTATAGCATTGATAGTAAAGTCCCTACGAAGAAAATCGTCTTCGAGATCAGCAGGTTCTACATCAGGGTTGCGACTATCTTGCCGATAACTTTCCTTTCTAGCGGAGGTTATCTCCCATTCTATTCCTTTATAAACAAAATGAGCTGCTAAAAAACGCTTAAAAAATACTAAATTATTTATCTGCAATTTTTCACAGATGAATTCTGCTAATTTTTGCCAATCACCTTGTATGACTATGTCTATATCCTCTATTTCTAATCCTAATAACGAATCTCTAATAGCACCTCCTACTACGAGTGCTATATTATTGTTTTCTTTACAAAATTGTTGAACTAATTTAATCACCTCGTAGTTTTCTAATTTTGATGAGATAGTCTCAAAAATAATCATATTCAATTTTTTTTTTAAAAATGATATTTATATTGAAATTTTATTGTGTGTACTAATTTCTTTTTCACATCTCCACTTATTTTTCTATTTGCTCGCTCACCTTGATTGCTAGTCTCTTTATTCATCTAAATCCTTTTGCCATCTGATAATTCTACCATTTTTACAAAATGCATAACAAGGCAAATTATCTGGTATATCGCATTCTATCAAATTTTTTTGTATCAATAAAATCTCATTACTATCCAAAGATACATACTTGACACCAGAACGAGCAGTCCATATTTTAAAATCTTTTATATAAATATAGCCTGTATAATAACGAGGTATAAATTTCCCCATTTTATAATGAACATCAAATTTTAGCTCATCTATAAAATCAGCCGGTCGAGCTGGGCGACGTAAAAGATTTACATTAGATTTAGCTCGAGTAATAGCAGTATATAGCCATCTAAGAACAAAATCTGATGGTTGTTTCGAATGATAAAGCATAGACTCTGTTACAATAGAAACCTCTTCCCATTCGCCTCCTTGAGCCTTGTGGCAAGTAATAGCATAAGCATATTTAAGTCTCAGTGCATTTAGATATGGATCATTTTGCAATCTAAACATTAATGAACGTTTATTGTCCAATAAATCGGGATTTTGTTTTTGAATTTTTTCAAAAATGTAGCTTAAAATTAATAGCTCATCCTGAAAAGTATAATTAAAATTTGGTTCTAATGTATTTTCTAGTACCATACACTTCATTACATCATTATCATCGGACCCATATTTTAATTTAACTTTTCTAAAACGTAGATGTTCTATACGTTTGCATTCACTTTCCATATTTATTATTTGTACTATCTCACCATTCATAAGATCATACAAATAATTATTTTTTATCACCATTACATATTCATTATTATTTAATAATTTTTTAGTATTTTTTAAAAGTTTAGAACGAATTTTTTTATTAAGAGTCGATACCACATTATTAGTATAAGCTATCATAGTTGTTGGCAAAGTGGGCTTATTTTTGAGAATATCAACATGATGATTTATGATTTCATCTACACTATCATAGAGCGTTACATTTCCATTCTCTTCTATATTTATATTAGATTGATTACCAGATGTCAAAGTATCACGGATTTGGTATGCTATTTGATAGATACCTGAATATTTAGAAAAACGTACTGGTTCACGTAATTCAAAATACTGGACAGGAAAGAAATATTTCATTTCGAAAAGTTCGGGGTCTAATGCAAGAGTTTTATGTTCATTTACAGGAGGTAGTTGATATGGATCTCCTACAAAAACTATTTTAGCATTAGTGCCAAAAGTCAATATATCATCTATCAAATTTCCACTACCAAAGATTACATTATCATCTTCTTGATTTAATGAACTGATCATAGAACTCTCATCAATGAAGAGAACAGAATAAGGATCTGTCAGTGGATCAGCTATTTTGTAATACCAACGTAATCTACTACGCGATACTTCTGATTTATTATCATCTAGAGTATAAATCAGTTTATGAATAGTACAGGCAGAATATTGACAACGATTTTCTAACATTCTAGCAGCTTTACCAGTAGTAGCAGTTAAGTATACACTAATTGGCTGCTTCGGTAATTTTATTGGCATTAATATATTATTTTCTATACTTTCATTGATGATGGGTATTGTTTTTATGAGTGCTTCTACTACTGTAGTTTTACCTGTACCAGCCGAACCTGTAAGCATAAAAATGTGATTATCCTTTCTAGTTGGTTTTAGAAAGGCAGACAATAGATTTATAAAAGTTACTTGTTGATCTTTAGTAGGTGTTTTTATTATTTTACTAAGTAAATTATTTATATACAAAGTAATATTGCTCACAGTGATATAGTTTGTTTTTTTTTAAAAGATCAAATATACATCTTTTTTTGTTAATAAAAAATAAATAAAATGATTTATTAATAGCTATCATAAATAAATTAAAATAGTATGTTATTGGAAAACAATGAGTTAATTTACAAAATTCTAAATAATTACATTATTAATATAAAGGGAAATGGAAACATGACGTAAGTCTATTGCTTTTTATTATTTTTAAACGGATAATCTATATTATAATGAAGTCCTACACTCTCTTTACGGGCTAGCGCCATAGTAGTAATCAAGTATCCCACTAAAATCATATTTCTTAATTCACAAATTTGTCGATTTATAATAGATTTTTTGTATAGTTCTTCAGTTTCTTCATGAAGCATTTGTAATCTTTTTATTGCTCTATTTAATCTCAAATTTGATCTTACAATCCCTACATAGGCTGTCATGGTTTGATTGAGTTCTTTTACCTCTTGAGTTATCAATACTAATTCTTCATTTAATTTTACTCCTTCATCGTTCCACTCTGGAATATTAGTATTTACAGAATAATTTTTTAAATTTTTTTCTACATCTAAAGCGGCTCTATGACTAAAAACGAGGGCTTCGAGTAGTGAGTTAGAACCTAATCTATTAGCACCATGAAGTCCAGTACGAGAAACTTCACCACAAGCATACAACCTATTAATTCTAGTCCTTGCATAGTGATCAACTACAACACCACCTACTTGATAATGAGCTGCTGGTACTACAGGTATCATTTCTTTTGTCATATCGATCCCAATGCTTAAGCATTTTGCATAAATAGTGGGGAAATGTTCTAATAGTTCATCTTTTTTAATATGCCTACAATCGAGATAAACATGTTCAGATCCACTAATTTTCATTTCGTTGTCTATAGCTCTAGCTACTATGTCCCTTGGAGCTAGAGATTTACGTGAATCATATTTATGCATAAATTCTTTGCCTTTAATATCTTTTAATATGGCTCCATAACCTCTTAAAGCTTCTGTAATCAGAAAGGCTGGTCTTTCTTTTGGATAGTATAAGGCGGTAGGATGAAATTGAAAAAATTCCATATCCATTATTTGAGCTTTTGCTCGATAAGCCATAGCTACACCATCACCTGTTGCAACAGTTGGATTTGTTGTTGTTAGATATACATTACCACTGCCTCCTGTAGCTAAAATAGTAAATTTGGAAAGGAATCGTTCCACTTTGCCTTCTGGCGTGAGAACATAAGCACCATAGCATTCTATGTCTGTCATTGCCTCATACACTTTGATTCCCATATGATGTTGAGTAATCAATTCGACTGCAAAATAATGTTCGAATACATCTATATTTGGATTTTCTAAAACTTTATTTGATAAGACTCTTTCAATTTCATATCCCGTTTTGTCTTTAAAATGAAAAATGCGTGGCTCACTATGGCCACCTTCTTTAGCTAGATCATATTCTCCCGTTACTTTTTTATCAAACCTTACTCCCAATTCTATGAGTTCTTTTATTCTTTCTGGACTTTCTTTTGATGTTATTTCTACTACTTCTCTATCATTCAGATATGCCCCTGCCTCTAAAGTATCCTGTATATGTTTATCGAAATTATCAGGCGGATACATTACCCCAACTATACCACCTTGAGCATGATAGGTAGAGGTGTTGTGTAGTTCTTCTTTTGTTATTATGCCTACACTACCTATTTTTGATGCTTTTAATGCAAAATTTAAGCCTGCTGCACCACTTCCTATTACTAAAAAATCAAATATATGCATTTCTAAAAATTTTTATAAGATAATTACAAATTTACTTATGTTTTTTGAATGTATTACAAATATTAAAAGTTTATATGCAAAATCATAATTAAGCAATGTTTACATCCATTATAAATAAATATTTATGTTTTTAGTTTGAAATATTTGCTTTATTTAAAAAATATATTAATTTTGTACAAATTTATTTATTTATAAAGATATAAAACATGAAAAAATTAATTTTACTTTTCATTTTGATGTGGATTAGCTTTAATTCCATCTCTCAAGTTTATTTAATAAATAAAAATTATTGCATAGTTACTTCTAATGCTTATTTGATAGTAAATGGGCATTTAATCAATGAAAGTAATGGAAATCTAAATCTTACAGGTGCTAATTCTAATGTTATTGTTCAAAATAACCTAACTAATAATGGCTCTATAAATAGCTATGGTATAATAGATCTATACGGAGATTGGATA
>Ga0116179_1001976_pt1 | contig 14952 bp, 14 predicted proteins | sample AD_UKC071_MetaG_FD_89751 | JGI IMG/M metagenome (GOLD analysis project Ga0116179, IMG submission 89751) | Active sludge microbial communities of municipal wastewater-treating anaerobic digesters from USA - AD_UKC071_MetaG | ecosystem: Engineered > Bioreactor > Anaerobic > Digestate | place: USA...
GAAGCCTTCGCCCTGCGCCAGCCCGTAAGAGAGGTAGGACAGCGCCTTGCGATGCGTCAGGCTCTCAAAATAGAACGCCGGATCGGGGGTCAGCTGGAACGGCCGGCCGGTAAGTCCGTAATAGTCGTTGAACATCGTCTTCTTCCCTTCCGAGCCGATCAGAACGAATACCGGACGCCGACCATTGCCTGGGCGGTCCAGATATCCTTAAGCAGCTCGCGATTGACCCCTTCGACACCAACGGCCGCGCTGGCCGAAAGGTTGCGGGTGAGCGAGCGGTAATAGGCGGCAGTTGCCCCATAGGCCGAGACATCGCCAGCGAGAGAATCTCCGCTTTGGTACCAGTTGGCCCAGATATTGGTGCCAAAGCTGGAATTGCGGTCGATCCGTCCGTTGAGATAGGCCGAAACCCAGTAGTTCTCGTCGATCACGCCATTGGCACTGGCAAGGACGGTGCCGGGCGCGGCGATGAACGTGCGGCGGTTGTAACCGCCGCCAATCCCGTACTGCAGCACGCCCGAAGTGACCCCGAAGGTGGCCAGCACACCGCGTCCCCGGAATACCGAGGAGCTGACCGAAGCCAGCGCGCCGTTAAGGCAGGTTCCCTGCCCCTCCGTCACCGCGCCGGTCGCCACAACGCAGGTGCCCAGATCGCCGGTCAGCGGATTGTGGATCGCGTCGAACTGGGTCGGCAGTGCCGCCAGCTGGTTGTTGAGCAGCCCGCCAAAGCCGGTAACGTTATCATAGACCGAGACATTCAGGCTCATCCGCGAATTGGGCGCATAAGCGAAGCTGCCGAAATAGGTGGTCGAACCGTACCGCCGCCCGACGTGGGCCTCAAGCGCGGTGCGCGAGCTTGGCCGCCAGATCAGCCCGGCATCCCAGATCAGGCCATCGGCCTCATAGGCGATCTGGCGCGGCTGGCTTTTGTCGGTGAGATAGCGTCCGTTGCTGTCGATCACCGGCAGGCCGCTGAGGGTATCGATCACCGCATCACGGTGCGAAATCTTGACGTCTTCATAGCCGATCCCGGCCACCACGGCGAGGTCCGCGCCAAGCGGAACGGTAATATCGCCGCGCACGTGCTTGTCATCGATCCGCTGATCGAGATTGGATACATCTTCGCGGTTCCAGCCCGCACCTATGCCAACGCCGATCGGAAGAACCGTCCCGGCCTTGAACCCGGCGTGCAGCGCAGCGTTGTGGACCGTGCCTTCGTCGTAAACGTCAATCGGGTTCTGCCCGGGCACGACGACCAGCGAATTGGGCGCTTCGACACGGTTGTAGCCGAACCGGTAATGCCCTTCGACCAGCAGTTCACCCATATGGGTGCGCAGCGACGGGCCGAGATAGGCGCCGTAAACCTGCGAGGTGGAATTGCCCTCGAACCCGTTCAGCGCGGCGCCGTTGTTCTCCACGCTCATCCGCGCGGCCATGGCCCCGGCTTCAAAGGTCAGCGCCTGGGGCACGATCCCGATCGAGCCGCGCGCGATCCCACTCACCACGTCGCTGTCGGGCACGCGGTTGCTGCCATAGCCGAAGCGGCGCTCATAACGGACTGCCACGGCGCCCTGGCTGTTGCGGCCGGCGATGCTGGCGTCCAGCCCGGCGGCCAGCGCGGTGTAGGTCAACACTTCGCTGCCGGGCGAAAGCTCGGCGGTGACGACCTGCTGCGCCTCGATATAGGGCGTGACCTTGACCTTCTTGGTCCGGATCCGGGCGCTGGGCGCATCACCATCGCTGTCGCCATCGTCGGTATCGCCGCTGTCGGCAGAGCCGCCAGAGTTTCCGGCGCCAGTCACGTCGCCATAGGCAAGGCTTTGGGCATGGGCCAGGCCCGGCACACCGGCACCGCAGCAGATCGCCAGCAAGGCAAGATTCTTAAAGAGGCGCGACTTCATGGTCATCCCCCGTATCCATAGTAAGAGCCGAAGCGGCGACCGCTCGGGCTGAAGTGAACGGCGTTCAGCAAAAGCTGAATGTTCGGGCAGGCCGAAAGCAGCGAGATCGCGTCTTCAAGCGCGCCCTGTCCGGTCCGGTCGGCCCGGGCGACCAGAACCGCCTGGCCGACATATTTGGCCAGTTCCGCCGCGGGCGATGCGGCAAGGGCTGGCGGCGAATCGAAAATCACGATGCGGTGCGGCGCGCCCTGGGTCAGGCGTTCCAGCACGGCAGCGGTGCGCGAGGATGAAAGGTACTCGCTGTCAGAAGTGGTCGCACTTCCGGCGGGCAGCACCCACAGCCCGGGAATATCAGTCCCGATCACGCAATCGGCAACATCGATATCGGGATTGGACAAGGCGTCCATCAACCCCGGACCGCCCGGCAGGCCAAGCATCGAAAGCACCGAAGGCTTGGCGAAATCGGCATCGACCAGCAGGACTTCGCTTTCCTTTTCGGCCGCGATCGCCAGAGCCAGATTAACCGAGGTAAAGCTCTTGCCCTCACCCGGATGCGGCGAGCAGATCAGGATCCGCTGTGCAGCCGAACCCATGCCCTGCTGGCCAAGCTGACCGGCATTGTAGAGCAGCTGCCGCTTGATGATGCGAAACTCCTCCAGCAGCGCGGTGACGCTGCTTTCGGGCACGATCAGGCCCTGATCGCGCAGGTGCTGGCGGTTGACGGTGTGCTTTTCACCCCGGAAGCGGACCGGGACGGCGACGGGCGCCGGAACCTTGCCGGTCGGCGCGGGCGCGATCACTTCGGGTTCGACCACTTCGGGCGCGGCCTCGGCGATCGGCTCAGGGCGCGGGGCGGGCTTCGGCTCGGGCGCGGCGGCGGCTTCGGCCACCGGCGAGATTTCAGCCTCTTCCACCACTTCGTCGGCGCGGCGATAGCGGCGGCGCTTGGAAGGCGGCGGAACCAGGTTTTCCGGGATCGGGGCCGGGGCGAGTTTGACCAGATCGTAATTGCGGACAACCCGCTCGATCAGCGTCGCCGCGTCCTTCTTCACTTCGGCCTCGGCCTCGGTTTCAGGCAGGGGGATCTTGGTTTGCTTGGTCATTTGATCCCTCTCAGGCCACCATGCTGCGCTGGATCATCTCCAGCGAAAGCAACAGAACGAAGACCCCGCCCAGGGCGGCAGTGGCGGCGTAGAACCAGGTCAGGCGCTTGCGCCGCAGCGCGCGGGCACCATCGGTCAGAGTCTGGCTGACGGCGCCAAGCACTGGCAGTCCCAGCGTCCGTTCAAGTTTGGCCGTGGTTGCAAAGGTTGAGCGCAGCTGGCCCACCGCAAAGGCGGCAGCGGCACCGGCGCCCAGCCCGGCGATCAGAACGCCGAACAGCAGCAGCGGGCGGTTGGGTGCAACCGGGCTGCGCGGGGTGCTGGGCGGATCGATCACCTGGAACTTCACCGAACTGTGCTCGGTTTCGACCTGACCGCGCAGGCGCAGCTCCTCACGGTCCTGCAGCAGCTTGTCGTACTGCTGCTTGAGCACGTCGTAATCGCGGTTGATCCGCTGCTGCTCGGCCAGCGCTTCCGGATTGGAGAACTGCTGCGCGGTGACCTGGCTGAGTTCGGCCTGCACCGCGGCGCGGCGCGCGGTCAGCGCCTGAACATTGGCCTGACGTTCGGCCTTGATCGATTCGAGCGAGGCATAGGCCGGATTGGGCTGTCCGGCGGGGCCGCTCTCTCCGGCAGCGGCCTGCTTCAGCATATTGACCTGATTGCGGGCAGCGATCACGTCGGGGTGGTTCTCGGTCAGGCCGCGGGCACGCAGCGAATTGAGCTGCGCCTGGGCATCGCTGAGCGCGCCGCGCGCACCCCCGGCAGAGGTCCCGGCCAGGGTCTTGGGCGTTCCGGCCAGTTGGCCGTTGATCGCCGCCAGCGCGCTTTGCGCGGCGGCCAGATCAGCATCGATCCCGCGAAGTTCGGCACGCAGTGCCTCAACCCGCTGGATCGGCGAAGTGCCGCCCTTGGCCAGGGCAGGATTAGCGGCTTCAAAGGCCAGGCGCTTCTGCTCGGCCGCCTCAAGCTCCTTCTGGCGCTGGGCCAGCTGCTGATCCATGAAATCGAGCGAGGAGCTGACCTCACCCTTGTTCCCGGCAAGGTTTTCCTCGCGGAAGATGTCGATCAGCTTCTGCACAACCGCCTGCGCGATCTTGGCGTTGGCGGCATCGGAGCGTCCGCCATCGCCATAGCTGGCGGTGATTTCGAACAGGTTGTCCTTGGTGCTCTCGATCTTGATCTTCTTGCCCAGCCCGGCAATCGCGCCTTCCATCTGCTTGGGATCGGTGATCCCCGCGCCGATTTCGGTGCCGCGGATCACCTTCTCAAGATTGACCGAGCTGGTCAGGGTCTGCTGGACCCGCTCAATGTCGCGCTTGTTGCTGGTGGGAACGCCGGTCACGTCGGACAGGACGTCTTCCAGCTTCACGAAGATCCGGGCCTTCGATTCATAGCTGTTGGGGATCATCCCCACCACCAGCCAACCGAGCAGGCAAACCGCCCAGGCCACGGCCAGCGCCAGCCAGCGGCGGTGCCAGACGGTGAAGATCGCAGCGCGGATTTCATCGAAAATGTTGTTCATCGTCTGCCCCCGAGGCGCCCCTTCCTCAGAATGTGCTTTCGGGGATGATGATGACGTCGCCCGGCATCAGCATCACATTGGCGCGGCTGTCTCCCTTCTTGAGGAGATCGCCCAGACGGATCGAATATTCCTTCTGCCGCCCGGTGGCCTTGTCGAAGCGGATCAGCTTGGCCCGGTTTCCGGCGGCAAATTCACTCAGCCCGCCAACCGCGATCATCGCGTCGAGCAGGGTCATATTGGCGCGGTAAGGCAGCGAAGCAGGCTTTTCGGTCGCGCCGACGATCCGCACCTGCTGGCTGTAGGTTCCGGCAAACTTGTTGACGATCACCGACACCAGCGGGTCCTGGATGTACTGCGAAAGTTGCAAAGTGATATCGTCGGCCAGCATCTTGGGGGTCTTGCCCACGGCCGGCATATCGGTGATCAGCGGGGTCGTGATCCGCCCGTCGGGGCGGACCTGAACCTTGGCGCCCAGTTCCGGGTTGCGCCACACGAAGATCGTCAATTCATCAAGCGGACCAATGATATAGTCTTCACCCGGCCCTTCCTGCATCGCCACGAATGAGGCGGGCGGAAGCTGCGGACCGCTCGCGCCGCCGGCACAGCCGGTCAGCATCAGGCTCAGCATCGCGCTGCTGGCCAGAAGACGCGAGAAAGGGTTGTTCGGCATCGGGCATTTCCTCTTTGAGGCGCCGCGCCGCAGGCCGGGCAATGCCCTTCCCGATCAGCGACCCGGCTGTTCACCGTCCGCTATCGGAAAAAAGGGTGAATATTGCGTTAGCCCTATGTGCAGATTGTGTGTTCACCCGGATGGGGTCCCAGATTGGGACAAGCCGGAATGTGGTTGTTAAACCAGCATTTCCGCCGCCGGACCGTGACCCAGGAACAAGGCCGGGCTGGCGCTGGCGCCATAGGCCCCGGCGCAGAACACCGCGACCAGATCGCCGACATCGGCATGAGGGAAGCCGCCCTTGTCGGCCAGCCGGTCAAGCGGGGTGCACAGGCACCCGACCACGTTGGCCTCTTCCGCAACCGGCGCATCAAAGCGGCTGGCGATCGCCACCGGGTAATTGCGCCGAACCACCGTGCCGAAATTGCCGGACGCCGCCAGCTGGTGGTGCAAGCCGCCATCGACGATCAGGAAAGTCTCGCCATGGCTGACCTTGCGATCGACGATCCGGGTCAGATAGACTCCCGCTTCACCCACCAGAAACCGGCCCAGCTCGATGCAGAAATCGGTGCTTGCCAGGCTGTCCGGCAGAGCGCCGAACGCAGTCTCCAGTGCAGAGCCAATCGCTTCAATATCAAGAGCTTGATCGCCGGGGAAATAGGGAATCCCGAACCCGCCGCCAAGATTGCAATGCGGCAGCGGCGCGCCGCTCTGATCGGCCAATCGCGCGGCAAGTGCCAGCGTCTGGGCCTGGGTTTCGATGATCGCATCGGCATCAAGCGCCTGACTGCCGGCAAAGATGTGAAATCCGCGCCATTCCGCACCACTGGCGATCACCTGCCGGGCCATTTCCGGTACCCGTTCGGCATCGACGCCGAACTGCTTGGCCCCGCCGCCCATTTTCATGCCCGATCCCTTGAGATCGAAATCGGGATTGACCCGGATCGCCAGTCTGGGCCGAATGCCAAGCCGCTCACCCGCCGCCAGCGCGCGGTCCAGTTCGCCTTCGGATTCAAGGTTTAGCGTGGTCCCGGCGGATATGGCCGATTCCAGTTCAGCGGTCCGCTTTCCCGGCCCGGCAAAGCTTATCCGAGCGGGATCAAGTCCGGCGGCCAGCGCCATCGCCAATTCGCCGCCAGATGCCACATCAAACCCATCGACCAGATCAGACATTGCCTGAAGAACCGGAGTGAAAGGATTGGCTTTCATGGCATAATGGATGGCAATGCGCCGCGGCATGGCCGCCCGCAATTGCGCTGCACGGCGCTCAAGATGCTGCCGAGAATAGACGAAGAGCGGGGTGCTGCCCGCCTCGGCGACAAGCGCGGACGCCTTGCGCCCGGCAATCGCCAGTTCACCGTCCAGCGCTTCATATCCGGCAGGAATCGGGCCAAGCGGCTTCATGCGGCAAGCTCCTGATAGAGCCCGGTCCGGTCGATCTTGCCATTGGGCGAAATCGGCATCGCCTGACGCCAGTGGATGACTTTCGGCTGCATAAAGTTTGGCAGTTCTTTCAATAAAATACGCGGCAATTCTTGTTCGGCGCCTGAATGACCGGACGCGGCCCGCACGACCAGGTGCACCGCCTGGCCCAGCCGTTCGTCGGGAATGCCCAGCGCCACGGCCTCGGCCACCAGGCCGCTGGCCAGCGCCGCCTCCTCGATCTCCTGCGGGGATATGCGGTTTCCGGCGCTCTTGATCATCGCATCGCGGCGTCCGACAAAGTAGAGCAGCCCTTCGCCTTCCCGCTTCACCCGGTCACCCGACCAGACGGCCATGCCGCCATAGCGCGAGGCCGCCGGAGCCGGTTTGAACCGCTCGGCTGTTCGCACCGGATCCCGCCAGTACCCTTGCGCGACCAGCGGCCCGCAGTGGACCAGCTCGCCCTCCTCGTCATCGGCGGTCACCTCGCCGTCGTCGCCAATCACAAGGATTTCGGCGTGGGGAATGGCCTTGCCCATCGAGGTCGGGTGGCTATCGACCAGCGACGGATCGAGGTAGGTCGAGCGGAAAGCCTCGGTCAGGCCGTACATCGGGAACAACCGCGCCTGCGGGAACAGGCCGCGCAGGCTGCGGACCAGATCAGGGGTCAAAGCTCCACCCGAATTGGTCAGACGGCGCAATTTGGCGGCCACTTCATTGGGCCATTCGAGTTCGACCAGCTGCACCCAAAGCGGCGGCACGGCTGCCAGCGTTGTCACACCATGGCGATCGACCGCCTTCACCACGTCGCGCGGGGTCAGATAGTCGAGCGGAACCACGCTGCCACCTGCATACCAGGTGGAGAGCAGCTGGTTCTGCCCATAGTCGAACGACAAGGGCAGCACCGCCAGCGTCACATCGTCTGCCGCCATGCCGAGATAGTCGGCAACGCTTTCGGCGCCGAGCCACATATTGGCGTGGCTGAGCATGACCCCCTTGGGCTTTCCGGTGGAACCGCTGGTGTAAAGGATTGCCGCCAGGGCATCGGGATCGGCCTCGCTTGGCGCCAGGGCCTCAGCGTGGGCGGCAACCGCCGCCAGTGCGTCAGCCTCTGCCAGCAGACGGCAATCGGCGGGGCAATCGCCTGCCTCCAGCCCTGCCAGCCGCGAAGCTGTGGCGATCAGAAGCCGCGCGCCGCTGTCGGCCAGAATATGCGCGACCTGCGCGTGCTTGAGCAGCGGATTGATCGGAACGTGGACCAGCCCGGCCCGCGCGGCGGCCAGCGGCATCAGGCAGGTCAGCTCGCCCTTGGCAGCCCAGCTGGCAACCCGTCCGCCCGGCTCGTTTACCTGGCTTTGCAACCATGCCGCCATGCGGCCGACACGATCCCTTAAGTCCTTGTAGCTAAGAGGGCCTTCACGCAGCACCAGTGCCGGGGCTGCATCGGCGCCGCGCAGGGCGAGATGGTCTAGCGGCCGGATCGTTGTGGGCAGGTCAAAGGACACGGGTTCGAAAGGCTCCGAAAGGATAAGGGTCAGGCAATTGGTTGCGGTCGTTTACCACGATGATCTTAAGGAAATGCAAGCCGATAATGCGCTGGCCGCAACGGTCGGCGCGCCGCTGGCGCTTGCCCCCTTCGATCGGGCGGAATGGTGGGCGCTGTTGGAGAGCCATTGCGCAATCAAACCCCTGATCGCCGTTGCCGTAAAGGACGGCCAGCGCGCCGTTCTGCCGCTGGTGCGCCGGGACGATGGCCTTCACGCCCTCGCCAACTGGTACAATTTCCGCGTTCGCCCGCTTGTTTCCGATGGGGCAGACGCAGCCGCGCTGCTTACCGCACTGGCCCGGGATCTTACGAAACAGGCGCCGCGCCTGCTGCTCGCCCCGCTGCCCGATGAGCAGAACGAAACCACCGTGCTTGCCGCCGCGCTGCACAAAGCCGGGTGGGTGGTGTTCGTCACCCAGTGCGACGTCAACCATGTGCTCGATGTCGGCGGCCGCAACTTTGCCGATTATCTCGCCGGACGCCCCGGTCAGGTCCGCACCACGCTGAAACGCAAGGCGGCAAAAGTCACCGTCGAGTTGGCCGACCGCTTTGATCCCACGCTGTGGGACGAATATGAGGCGGTCTATGCCGCCAGCTGGAAGCCCGAGGAAGGCTCCCCCCCCTTCCTGCGCGCCTTTGCCGAGGCCGAGGGCGCGGCCGGGCGGCTGCGGATGGCGATCGCAAGGGCCGATGGCGCAGCTGTTGCGGCGCAGTTCTGGACAGTCGAGCACGGCACCGCCTTCATCCACAAACTTGCCCATACCGAGGCGAGCAAGCCGCTGTCCCCCGGCACCACCCTGTCAGCGGCGCTGTTCGAACAGGTGATCGACCGTGACAAGGTGAGCCTGGTCGATTTCGGCACCGGCAACGATGGCTACAAGCGCGACTGGATGGAACAGGTCCGCCCGCGCTTTCGGATTGAGGCCTTTCGCCCAGAATCGCCCGCAAACTGGCCGAAGATCGCCAAGCTGGCCTTGCGCAAGGCGCTGGGCCGGGGCTAGACGCCGAACCAAACAACAGGGTTTCGTTCCAATGCATTCCAAGACCGATCGCAAGCTGCGCCAGATTCTGGAAGACGTGCTGGGCCTCAAGCCCGGGCAGGTCGATGACTTTACAGAGGAAACGGGCCTGTTCGGCGAACTGCCCGAACTCGATTCGATGGCCGTCGCCGGCCTGTTGACCGAAATGGAAGATCGGCTCGACATCGTGATTGACGAAGACGAGATCGACGGCGAGCTGTTCGAAACCTATGGCAGCCTGCTCGCCTTCGCGGTGGCCAAGCAAGCGGCTGCATGAAGGCCGAAAGCTACCCCTGCCCCCTGCCCGGCGGCGCTGCGGCCAGCGAACTAGCGCTGGTTTTCGATCAAGGCCGCGAAAAGCGTGTACTGATCGCCCCGGCGCTGTTCGATGAAGCCAACCGGATGCGCCGCCTGACCGTTGAAGTGATGCGGCGGCTCGATGGCGCGGGACTGGACAGTTTCCTGCCCGACCTGCCCGGCTGCAACGAGAGTGAGCAAGACCTTGCGCTGGTCGAGCCGGAGGACTGGCGCATGGCGGTTGAGGCCGCGGCACGCCACTTCCGCGCAACTCACGTTCTGGCAATCCGCGGCGGCGGCTTGCTCCTGCCCGAAAAACTGCCCGGCTGGCACTATGCCCCGGTCAAGGGGGCCAGCCTGATCAAGACCATGCTGCGCGCCCGGATCCTCGCCTCGCGTGAGGCCGGCAAGGTTGAAAACGCCGCTGAACTGATGGAACAGGGCAAGCAGCTTGGCCTGGATCTGGCTGGCTGGTCGCTTTCGGGCGAGATGCTGCGCCAGCTCGATCAGATGGTTCCCCCCAAACGCGGTAACCTGATCCCGATCGATCAGGAAACGGTCGGCGGCGCCGGGCTGTGGCTTCGCGCCGAACCCGATGAAAATCCCGCGCAGGCCGATGCCCTCGCCGCTTTTGTCACCATGGCGCTGACGGCATGAACCGCAAACACTTCACTTTCACCTGCGAAGGCGCGCAGCTGGTCGGCACGATCGACATGGCGCAGGCGACCACCGGGCTGCTGATCGTCAGCGGCGGGAACGAGGTGCGCGCCGGGCCGTGGGGCAGCCAGGCGCTGCTGGCGGACCGGATCGCCGCAGCGGGATTTCCGGTGCTGCGCTTTGATCGGCGCGGCGTGGGGGACAGCGAGGGCGAGAACGCCACCTTCACCGGCAGCGGCCCCGATATTGCCGCCGCGATCAACGCCTTCCGCGCCCATGTGCCAACCCTGCGCAAGATCGTCGCTTTCGGCAATTGCGATGCCGCCAGCGCACTGATGCTGGCCAAGGGCGCGATGTGCGATGCGCTGGTGCTGGCCAATCCCTGGACCTTCGATCCCGAGCCCGAAGCGGAGCCGGAAGCAGTGGCCGAAGCTGCCGCGCCAGAGCCGGAGCCGGAAGCAACCCCGATGCCGCCCTCGGCGATGCGCAGCTATTATCTGCGGCGGCTGACCAATCCGGCTGCGCTGAAGCGGCTGTTCTCCGGCAAGGTCAAGGTCACCAAAATGGCCAGCAGCCTGGTAGAGGCGGTAAAGCCCGCCCCGCCGCCAAGCTCGCTGGCGCAGGACATGGCAGAGGCGCTCAAGGCCTATTACGGCCCGGCGACGATCCTGCTGGCTGAAAACGATCGCACCGCACAGGCTTTCAAGGCAGTTTGGGACAAGGACGATCCGCGCCTGCGCACCTGCCCCAAGGCCGGGCACAGCTTTGTCGAGCCGCAGGCGACGATCTGGCTTCAGGGCCAGATCCTCGCCGCGCTGCGCGGGGTCAGCCCTTAGACGCTGCGAAGTCGCGCTCGGCCACGAACCGCTCGGCGTCGAGCGCGGCCATGCAGCCCGTGCCTGCGGCGGTTACCGCCTGACGATAGGTGTGGTCCATCACGTCACCGCAGGCGAAAACGCCGGGGATCGCAGTCTTGGGCGTGCCGGGCTGGACCACGATATAGCCGCCACCATCCAGTTCCAGCTTGCCCTTGAACAGCTCGGTCGCGGGAGCGTGGCCGATCGCGACGAAAGCCCCGTCGGTCGGCGCGATGCTGCTTTCGCCGGTTACGGTGTCTTTCAGCGCCACCCCGGTCAGCCCGGTATCGCCTCCGACGAAATGATCGACCGCCTTGTTCCACAGCACCTTGATGTTGGGATGGGCCAGCAGCCGGTCCTGCAAGATCTTTTCCGCCCGCAGCGAATCCCGGCGGTGGATCAGGGTCACGTCCTGGCTGTGGTTGGTAAGGTACAGCGCCTCTTCCACGGCGGTGTTGCCGCCGCCGATCACCACCACTTTCTTGCCGCGATAGAAAAACCCGTCACAGGTAGCGCAAGCTGAAACCCCCTTACCCGAAAGCTCCTGTTCACCCGCCACGCCCAGCCATTTGGCCTGGGCACCGGTGGCGATCACCAGCGTTTCGCCTTCGTAAACGTCGCCGCTGTCTCCGGTCGCACGGAACGGCGGGCCGGAAAGGTCGATATCGACGATCGTATCCCACAGCATCCGGGTGCCGACGTGTTCGGCCTGGGCCTGCATTTCCTGCATCAGCCACGGGCCCTGGATCACATCACGAAAGCCCGGATAATTTTCGACATCGGTGGTGATGGTCAGCTGCCCGCCGGGCTGAAGCCCCTGCACCACGATCGGCTGCATCCCGGCGCGCGCGCCATAGATCGCCGCGGAAAGCCCGGCCGGGCCCGAGCCGATGATCAACATCCGGGTGGTGTGAACTGCCATCATGTCCTCCGTTATGCCGCAGCAGATAGGCAGCGTGCCTGAACATTGCCAGTGCCAACCCGTGCAATTTCCCCGGGATTGACGCGCTGTCCGGATCAGAGCAAGGCACAGCCCATGACCCCGCACGGACCGACCGCAAACACCTTCATCTCACAGCGCCTGCGCCTGCACTACGTCGATTGGGGTAACCCCGATGCGCCGCCGCTGATCCTACAACATGGCGGGCGCGATCATTGCCGCAGCTGGGACTGGGTGGCAGAGGAACTGGCGAAAGACTGGCACGTCATCGCCCCCGATCTTCGCGGCCATGGCGACAGCGCCTGGGCGCCGGACGGCAATTACGAGATGAACGCCTTCGTCTATGACTTCGCGCAGCTGGTCCACACCCTGGGTCATGACGAGGTGACGATCGTTTCGCATTCGCTGGGCGGAAACATTGCCACGCGCTTTACCGGCCTTTACCCCGAAAAGGTCCGCAAGCTCGTCAACATCGAAGGGCTTGGCCCCTCTCCCAAGGTCCGGGCCGAGCGCGAAGAGGAAGGCTATGCCAATCGCTTTCGCGACTGGATCGACAAGCGCCGCGCCGCCGCCGGACGAATGCCGCGCCGCTATCCCACGATCGAGGCCGCCTATGCCCGGATGAAGGAGGAAAACGCCTTCCTGACCGATGAACAGGCCCGCCACCTGACCATCCACGGCGCCAGCCGTAACGAGGACGGCACCTGGAGCTGGAAATTCGATCCCTATCTCAACGTCTGGCCGTTTGAGGATACTCCGCAGGACCGGATGGACCAGTTGTGGGCCGCGATAACCTGCCCGATCCTGCTGCTCTATGGGCTCGATTCATGGGCCAGCAGCCCGGCCAAGGATGGCCGACTGGCAGCCTTCCACGCCGGAACGCGGCTGGTCGAGTTCGAAAACGCCGGCCACTGGCTGCATCATGACCAGTTTGACCGGTTCATGGCCGAAGTGAAGGCGTTTCTTTAACTGACAAGGTAGTGGCCGCGCAGCGCATCCCGCCTGGCCGCATCAATCCCCAGCACAGCTTCAAGATAGGCGTCGATCGTGCCGTGCCGCGCCTCCACCGCATCAAGCGCGGTGTTGAGGTAATCGGCCTCCACACCCCACAGCGCCCGGACCGTAGCGGGATCGAGCGCGGCATATTTCGGGTGATCCTTGAAAGCCTCAGCCGCGATCCGGTCTTCCAGCTTGCTGGCGGCATTGGTCAACAGATAGTCTTCAAGGATCGCGCCACGCGAAACGCCCAGCGCGTATTGGGCCATCGCCACGGCAAAGCCGGTGCGGTCCTTGCCCGCCACGCAGTGCACCAGGCTGGGGCCATCGGCGCGGAGCAGCAATTCGAAATAGAGCCGCAGCATCGGCACCAGATTGTCACGAAAGGCGATTCCTTCGTAAAGCCGGATCATTGCGGCGCGCGCCTCTGCCGCGCTGACCACCCCGTCCGCCGCCTCGCTGTGCAGGGCAAGCCCGGCGGTTTCTTCGGGATAGGTCCAGACGTTTGCCGAAAACTCGTCATGGCGGCGGCACGGCTTCCTTTCCCGCTCGCTCGGGCCGCGCAGGTCGATCACGTGTGCGATCCCCAGATCGTGGATCGCCTGCAGATCGGCATCGCTGGCATCGCCGTGCTGGGCCGATCGCCACAGCAGCCCGGTCTTCAGCCGCGCGCCATCTGCGCCGTGATAGCCGCCATAGTCGCGGAAGTTGTGGACACCTGCCAGCGGGAGAACGCGCAAATCGGTCATGCAGCCGCGCTTGCCAGCAAGCCAGGTTGGGCGCAAGCCTCGACGCGGCGCCCGGTAACTGGCAACAGCCCCACAGGTCACCGTCAACCCAGTCTGTCAGGAGCATCGCCGATCATGCCAAGCACTTCCCCACCGGCCTGGCAGGACTGGCTCATAAGGCACTACCCGGGGATCCTGATTGCAGCGGTTGGCGGGATCTGTGCCGAGGCAATCAGCCAGCATTACGGCGCGCCGCCGATGCTGATCGCGCTGCTGATCGGGCTGGCAATCCACTTCGTCTATGATTTGGAAAAGACCAAAGCTGGGATCGCCTTTTCTGCCCGCAACGTATTGCGCTTCGGCGTGGCGCTGCTCGGCATCAAGATCGCCTATTCGGACATCATCTCGATCGGGCTTGCGCCGCTGCTGCTGGTGATTTTCGCGATGGGCGTAACCATGCTGACGGCAGCCCTGGGTGCACGGATGCTGGGTCTTTCGCCCGAATTTGCCGCGCTCAGCGGCGGCTCGGTCGCGGTTTGCGGAGCCTCGGCAGCGGCGGCGGTTTCCAGCGTCCTGCCGCAGGACAAGGAAAGCGAGCGATCGCTTGCCGTGGTGATCGCGGTGGTCACCCTGATGGCGACCGTGGCGATGATCTTCTATCCTCTGCTGGTCACGGCGCTGGGCCTGACCGAAGAGGAAATGGGCGTCATCCTGGGCGGCACGATCCACGATGTTGCCCAGGTGGTTGCGGCGGGGAAAGCCATCTCTCCGAAAGTGGGTGATCTTTCGACCTTCGTGAAACTGGTTCGCGTGGCGATGTTGCTGCCGATCGTCATGGGGGTTTATTTCTGGCTTGGCCGCAAGGCCGCGCGGCAGGATGGCGCATCCAGAATCCAGTATGTCCCGGGCTTTCTGATTGCCTTCTTCGTTCTCGCGGCGCTCAATTCGCTGAAGCTCATTCCGGCGAATGTCGCCACGCTGGGCACCACCGCTTCGCACTATTTCCTGGTCGTTTCGATCACCGCGATCGGGGTCAAGACCGATCTCAAAAGCGTACTCAGCGTTGGCTGGCGTCCGTTTGCGCTGATTGTGCTGGAAACGGTGGTGATGCTGCTGGTGGTGCTGGGCGGGGTTCTCGCGATGCGCTGATCAGCGTAGGCGGCACCGGATCGGGGGCATTCCATGTCTGGCCATTTTGGATTAGGGGCGCGCGCATGACACGCAATTTCATCCTGCGGATCGTCTGTAACGATCGCCCCGGCATCGTCGCGCGGGTTTCAAGCTATCTCGC
>Ga0116179_1001989_pt1 | contig 14931 bp, 12 predicted proteins | sample AD_UKC071_MetaG_FD_89751 | JGI IMG/M metagenome (GOLD analysis project Ga0116179, IMG submission 89751) | Active sludge microbial communities of municipal wastewater-treating anaerobic digesters from USA - AD_UKC071_MetaG | ecosystem: Engineered > Bioreactor > Anaerobic > Digestate | place: USA...
CATGGAAGCTCCTTCAGTGGTTCGAGTGTTTCCTGTCCGGCATCACAGAAAGCGTGACGCCAGTTCCTTCATGATCTCATTGGTGCCACCATAGATGCGCTGCACACGGGCATCGGCATACAGGCGGGCAATGGGGTATTCCTTCATGTAGCCATAGCCGCCAAAAAGCTGCAGGCAACGGGAAGCCACCCGATTAACCATTTCACATATCCAATATTTAGCCATACTGACTTCCTGAACAATGTTATGCTGGGCCATATGCTGCATTACTAAAGCATCTACAAAAGTGCGGCCAATTTGAATTTCAGTAGCTAATTCAGCCAGGCAAAACTGAGTGTTTTGAAAACTGCTCAAGGGTTTGCCAAATACCTGGCGTTCCTTTACGTAATTTAGTGTAATCTCCAGACAGTGCTCAGCTACCGCTTGATTGATCATGGCAGCTACCAATCTCTCCTGTTGCAGCTTTTGCATCAGATAGTAAAAGCCATATCCTTCCTGCCCCAGTAAGTTAGCAGCCGGTATACGGCAGTCATCAAAAAACAATTCCGCAGTATCCTGGGCATGCATACCTATTTTGGCTATAGGTTTACTGCGTTCGAAACCTTCGGTTCCCCTTTCCACTACAAACAGGCTGACCCCCCGGGCTCCTGCCTGAGGATCCGTTTTAGCTGCGACAATTACTAAATCTGCCAGGATGCCATTGGAAATAAAGGTTTTGGAGCCATTTAATATATAGCTGTCTCCATCGCGCACGGCCCGAGTACGCATAGCTGCCAAATCTGACCCTGCTCCTGGCTCAGTCATGGCAATGGCCAGTATCTTTTCCCCACTGACACAACCGGGTAGCCAGCGCGCTTTTTGTTCTTCATTCCCGAAGGAAGCAATGTAGGGTGCTACAATATCGCTGTGGAGAAATGCGAAAAACCCGGTCAGACTAAAGCGAGCCATTTCCTCACCAATTATCAGAGAGTATAGAAAGTCAGCTCCAGATCCTCCGTATTTTTCTTCCACCCAGGGACACAGAAAACCCTGAGCTCCCATCTTGCGATAGGCATCCCGGTCAACAATACCGTTTTTTTCCCACTGTTCATAATAAGGCACTATTTCTTTTTCCAAAAAGCTGCGCAGGCTTCTGCGGAACATTTCATGTTCAGGGCTAAAGGTCAAAAGACGTTCCATTTCACTCCTCCTCTCCAGGCAATCTTTGCGCTCAGCGAACTAACCAGCTGATGGACCGATGGCATAGAATACTGGCACTACTTTCGCTGGCTACTTATAACGCAAACATTATGCCAGCCTTAAAAGAGGGACTAAATCCCGGGAAGACAGGGATATGGGTTATAGGATTTTGTATACTCTATGGCAGATATGCGAATAAAAGAATGCCTGCCTTGGTTAGACAGGCCACAGTTGTTGGTGAAATCACCCCATAAGTGACAATCTTAAAAATAGGAATTGATTTTGCAGAGTGGATAACCTTTGACTTTTAGAGGGTTGGCTAGAGAAATAAAAAAAGCCGCCTACTTAATAGACGGCTCTGATTTGTATTAAAGGAACTTGCCGGATGGAACCACCACATTTTCTTGTTCCTCTTTAGGAAAAACATACTCGGCTATATTGCGGCAATGATCGCCGATACGCTCTAAATGTCCGACCAAGTCTAGAAATACCGCACCGTTATTACCGTTGCATATCCTTTCATTCAGTCTGCGTATATGAGCTTTGCGGTACTGTTCTTGCATCTCATCAAGGCGTTCTTCATAAGCCATAACCTTTTGTGCCAATATTTTATCCTTGCGTTCTAAAGCTAACAGAGTCGATTCCAACGTTTGCCGGGTTAAATCGATCATTCGCGATAACTCTTGTTCAGCTTCTCCAGAGAATACTACCTGATGTTCGGTAGCGTAATCAGCTCCTTGAATAATATTTTCACTTAAATCGGCAATTCTCTCTATATCATTTAACGATTGCAGAATAAGATGGGATTGACTGGAGTCTTCAGGGGACAGTTGCTTTTCTGAAGCCGTAACCACATAATCGGTAATCTGTCTTTCCAAATGGTTTACTATCTCTTCCAGCTTTACTCCCCGTTTAGCCAAGCTCTCCTCACGAGTATAAAAATATTCTATAGCGTTTTCAAAAGCTTGTCGGGCTAATTCACCCATGCGCAAGGTTTCCCGAGTAGCCTGAGCCAATGCCACCGAAGGGTTACTGAGGAAGCGTTGGTCTATAAAACGAACTCTAAATTCCTCTGCATCTTCATCTTCACGATCAGCAATTAAGAATGTAACGATAGCGGCTAAAACAGCTACCAAAGGCAGATGTATTAAGGTATTGGAAATATTGAAGACCGCATGGGTCTGGGCGATCTGCAGCTTTATACCCAGTGTTTCCCAGCTGCCCGTATAACCGGGCACTATGGCGAACAGGGTGTTGGTGACAAAGACCACCAATTTGGGAAAAAAGCCAATAATAAACAGAGGCAGGAAAATCAAAGTACCGGTGATATTAAACAAAAAGTGGGTCAAAGAGGCTCGCCGGGCAGCTACACTAGCTCCTAGACCGGCCAGTAACGCGGTGACGGTGGTGCCAATATTATCTCCAAACAGAATGGGCACTGCCTGCAAATAAGTAACGGCCCCCTGATTAGCAAGTTCTTGCAGTACCCCAATAGTGGCACTGCTGCTCTGTACTATCGCCGTAAAAACAACACCTATGATTACTCCGATTAAAGCATTATTATCTATACTGCTCATTAGATCTGCAAAAAAACTGAGGTCTTTTAACGGTTTCATGCCGTCACCCATAATGGTTAAACCAAAGAATAGGAGTCCAAAGCCAAAAATAGCTTGGCCAATACTTTTTAGCTTCTTTTTTCGGGCAAAGAGAAATATTAGAGCTCCTACTCCGAGGATCGGCAAAGCATAGTCTTTTAGGTTAAAACCAATTAAATAAGCAGTAACGGTAGTCCCGATATTGGCTCCCATAATTACACCAATAGCTTGTCTTAAAGTCAGCAATTCAGCATTTACCAGTCCTACCGTCAGTACGGTGGTAGCACTACTGCTTTGAATCAGACCGGTCACTATTATACCGGTAAATACTCCTCTAACCGGACTGCGAGTGCCTTTTTCCAATATGCTGCGCATGCGGTCTCCCGCCACGGACTGTAAACCATCAGACATAGTACGCAGACCAAAGAGAAAGATCCCTAAACCACCTAAGAATGCGAATAGCACAGCCTGCCACGATACTGTCAAACTTTTACCTCCTGAAGCATGTACATTTCCCGGGATTTATGCAAAGTGTTTTTTGTATTCTTTCCATATGCCTCTTCGCCTGAAAAAAATTGTACCAAAAATTCTTAATATTAGCTAATTGTTTATATAGTAACCTGTCCCAGGCACTTTAGTCAGTATAATATCATTATTTAATGGGCAAATGTGTTCCCATAATTAAATAATTGTTCCTTTCCTTAACTTGACATCTATTAAGCCAGCAATACATAATAAATCATACCAGCATATATCGAAATGAGGTATTGTGGGTTACGCTTAATTAACTTCTGGTTTACAACTATTCATAAAGCGGTCCTCATTTTTTCAACATAAGTGCCTATAGCCTCTTAAACTACCCGGCAGTACTGTGTAAATCATCTGAACATACTCAGCTACGAAATGCTTTATCATCATTTTGCTCATGCTCTTACAAAGAACAGATTGTTCTCAAATCACTGACTAAGTATATGAAAAGCATTATATGCCAAATAAAATCCGCCTTGTTTGCCATCAGCTTCGGGGCATAGCTAGTATTTAGCAGAGAACCTCTTGCAGTTTTACGGATACTTATGCCAGTAATTAATACAAGAGTATGAGCCTTCAAAAGGCTAGCTGAAAGGATGGTGATTAAACCAAGTCCCAGGTCAATAATCCAGTAAATTAAAGGGGTGATGAGATTTGTCAGAATATGATGTAGTAGTCATCGGAGCAGGCAATGGCGGTCTAACTGCTGCCTGTAGCCTGGCTCAGAGAGGTATGAAAACACTGTTGTTGGAAAGGCACAATATTCCCGGTGGGTGTGCCACCAGTTTTTGTAGGGGCCGCTTTGAATTTGAGGTTGCTCTACATCAATTGAGCGGTTTGGGTACAGCAGATAAACCCGGCCCACTACGCTTTGTGTTGGATAACCTTGGGGTTTTAGACCGTGTGGAATGGGTAGTCATGGAAAACCTATACCGGGTTTTGATACCAGGCCAATTGGATATAACCCTGAAGGCAGACCGTGAAGCTGTTATCACCACCCTGCAGGAAAAATTCCCTGATGAAAGCGATAGGATAAAGGATTTCTTTGATCTGGTTTACAAATTCTGCTTAGAATTTTTTAGCATGTCCCGAGATCCCAATGCTAATCCGGAAACCTATCCCACCTACTTTCAGTATGCCTTGAAAACCACCCAGGAGATACTAGATCAGTTCTTTGTTAATCCGCTATTAAAGATGGCAGTTAGCGTTTACTGGGGATATGTAGGGGTTCCCCCCGCCCAGCTTTCTTTTTCAGATATAGCTATACTTTTATTTGCCTATATTGAACTTAAGCCCTTCCATATAAAGGGAGGCTCTCAGGCTTTGTCCAACGCTATTCTGGAAAAGTATTATGAAGCCGATGGCGAAGCTCGCTTCAACTGTGGCGTAAGCAAAATACTGGTGGAAGACGGTAGAGTAACCGGCGTGGTTACTGAAGCCGGTGATACTATTAAAACAGATTATGTGGTGTCCAATGCCTCCACCCTTTCAGTTTACACAGAATTAATAGATCCCGAGCACGTTCCCGATAGCCAGTTAAAAATATTGGGCGGCAGTACCATAGGTCCATCCGCTCTTACTCTTTTCATAGGCTTAGACTGCGAACCTGCACAGGTAGGTATTGACGAAACCACCAACTTTTTAGGCACCACCACAGATACCAATAAAGTATTCTCCTCCACTAAGAAAGTGGATATTGAAGACGAATATGTTCTGCTAACCTGCTATAACATATCAGATCCGGATAGTTCTCCGCCCGGCACTTCTCAAGTGGTTATCGTAGATCTCAAATATGGGGAACCCTGGCTGGAAATCCCCCCTCATCAGTATTATGACAAGAAATATGAATTGGCCAATAAACTGCTGGACAGGATAGAAAAGCTTTTCCCCGGTTTCCGTGAACACATTGAAGAGATAGAGGTAGCTACTCCCATAACCCATATGCGCTTTTTGGGTACTCCGGGAGGTGCCATCTATGGATTTGATCAGTATGCTAAAGATTCCAATATGTTCGTTTCGCCACGCTCTCCCATCAAGGGACTGTTTTTTGCCGGAGCATGGGCGGGAATGGGAGGTTTTCAGCCCACTTTATCTTCGGGAGTTGCCGCAGCACGGGCTGTGCTAAGGGATAGGAAAAAGAAAGCGGAGGTGAGAGAATGAAGGCTGAGGTAAAAGAATCAATTGCCGGTTACAACGAAATCTCCCGCGAATTAGAAATATGCCGTAAATACGGTATCGATTATACCGCCCAAAAAGGCAAGTGGAAAACTGCGGTAGAAAGGCTGCACCCCAAAAGACTCCAGTTAAGAGTAGCTAGAATAATAAAAGAGACTGATTCTACCAGTACTCTGCGCCTGGTAGCCGACTCCGGTTACCTGCCGCCCTTCCAAGCTGGCCAGTACATCAATGTTTTCGTAGAGATAGATGGGGTGCGTACAGCCCGGCCATACAGTATCTCATCACCGCCTAATCAAATAGCTTATTACGATATTACTATACGGCGTGTTCCTGACGGATTCGTATCCAGCTATTTGCTTGATCGGGTTAAGGTGGGAGATACATTGGAATCCACCGGACCCGCCGGGAATTTCTTTTATAACCCTCTCAATCATGGCAAAGATTTGGTCTTTCTGGCCGGAGGCAGTGGTATCACCCCATTTATGAGTATGATTCGCGAGGTTACCGACCGGCTTTTAGATAGAAAAATTCATCTCTTGTACGGCTGCCGTTCTAAGCAGGAAGCCATTTTCCATGAAGAATTGCGGGAACGGGCTGCTAATTATACAAACTTTACTTATGATTTGGTGATATCCGATGAAAATGTTGGTGATGGCGCACTAACCGGGCTGTTGGATGCTGATTTAATCCGCAACCAAATTGGCGATGTGTCCGGAAAGACTTTCTATTTGTGCGGTCCACAGGAAATGTACTCTTTTTGCATTCCTGAACTGAGAAAATTGGGGGTTCCTGAAAGACGTATTCGCCAAGAGGTATTCGGCTCTCCCAGTAAGGTTCATCTTGATCCAGCCTGGCCGAAAGAAATCGCTCCCGACGCAGTTTTCACCGCAAAACTAAGCAGCGGACAGAAAATAACTGCCCGCGCTGTTGAACCACTGCTAATAGCATTGGAAAAAGCCGGCATAGCCGTAGAAAACAGCTGCCGCTCCGGTGAATGCAGTATGTGCCGGGTAAAGTTGCTGAACGGGAAAGTATTTCAAACCAGCAGCGCCAAGATACGCCAATCCGACCGTCAAGCCGGCTATATCCACAGCTGCGCCGCCTATCCCATCAGCGACATAGAAATTATGCTATAATCTCTTAGTGGTTCATGACCCGACAAATGTTAAATCGGTACGCAAGTTTTTACCCACCGAAGTACAACTTCGGTGGGTTTTCCATTGAGTAAGGAACGTTGAAATACCCCCTTCAAACTCTAAAATCAAACTTCTAGAGTTGGGAAGAAACTCTCATGTTTCTTGGCACCAGTCTGTTTATAAATGTTATTGAAGATAAAGGATTGTCTGTGCTAAAATAGCTATGCCTACAACAAGCTTTGAGAGCAATTGTTTTCCGGTTAAACGAATTAATTATTAGCATTTTCAGCGGTTTAGGCGTGATCATTGGCCTCATAAATATATAAGGAGCATCCTCTTGGTTTATCAGTGCCTAAACCTGAATTGGTTTAGGCACTGTTTATTTATATAGGATGATTTTGTAAATGCGGCGGCAACAAAAAGAATTAAAACTTTAATGATTCTTTACAAAGGAGGATAAACATGAGCCTAGGAAAAGTGTATTCTCATTCAAAAATTAGTGTTTATTGTGTAATTATCATGATTGCTTTTCTGGTATCATTTTTATCATTTGCCAGCCCAGCGGATGCTGCCCAGGGAGTGGTTTTATCCACCAGCTTTCCTGGTACTAGCGCAACTCCTGGAGAAAGTATCACCTTCCCTTTAAAAATCAAGAATAATAGCAGTGTTAAGCAGTTTGTTGAACTCTCTGTTACTTCTCAGCCTGATAAATGGCATACCACTCTGAAGGGTAATAACCGTATTATTCATCAGGTTTTGACTGAAGCCAATGGTGAGACCTTCTTCGAACTACTAGTAAAAATTCCTGAGGAAGCACTGCCCGGCGAGTATTCTATCAATGTTGCCGCCAGAAACAACAACGGATACTCGTTGGATAATTTGACCTTGAAGATAAAAATTGCTGATACAGAAGTCAGCAATGACTTGTTAAAGGCTAACTATGCAGAACTGCAAGGTCCAGCAGATGCCACTTTTAACTTCAAAATCAACTTGGTCAACAATGGAAATAATGAACAATTATATAGTCTAGGGGCTCAGGTACAGGATGGATGGCAGGTCAGCTTTAAACCTTCCTTTGAAGACCAGCAGGTAGCCAGCATCGCCGTCAAGCCTGGGGAAAGCAAGAGTCTTGATGTGACGGTAAAACCGCCGGTTAACGTTAAAGCCGGGGAATACACCATCCCTATTCAAGCGGTTAGCCCTGCAAGCAGGATAACAGAAGAGCTCAAAGTAATAATAACCGGAACTTATAAATTAGAGTTTTCCACGCCTACCGGTAAATTAAGTACAGATATAGTTGCCGGGCGGGAAAAGAAAGTCAATATGCAGGTAAAGAATTCAGGAAGTGCTATATTAAACAATATCACTTTCTCGGCTAATACCCCCGTTGACTGGGCAGTTAGCTTCGAGCCCGAAAATATTGATGCCCTCAAGCCTGGCGAAACCCGCCAAGTAACAGCTACCATCAGTGCAGCTGACAAAGCTATTGTGGGCGACTATTTGGTGTCAATGACCGCCACAACCCAGGTGGTTAGGAGTATTGCTGACATGCGGGTTACCGTAAAAACATCAACTCTGTGGGGAATAGTTGGCTTATTAATTATCATAGCTGTACTTTACGTCATCTATAGGGCTTTCCAGAAATACGGGAGGCGATAGCTTTGGCAACCGGGAGCAACTACTTGATAGAAACGGTTGATCTATGCAAAAGGTATGGAGACAGAGCGGCGGTAGATAATCTCAACTTGCAAGTGGAACACGGAATCGTCTATGGTCTTTTGGGTCCTAATGGTGCCGGAAAAACCACAACTATATTGATGCTTCTAGGCTTGACGGAACCGACTTCCGGTAAGGCTATGGTGAACGGGTATGATCCCAGCCGTAACCCCTTGCAAGTTAAATCAATGGTTGGTTATTTGCCGGACAACGTTGGCTTCTATGATGAAATGACCGGGGAAGAAAACCTTTTTTATACAGCAGCCTTGAATAGGATAGCCCAAGACGAAGCTCAAAGGAGAATAAAACAAGCCTTAAAACGAGTGGGCCTGCCTGATGCGGGCCATAGAAAGGTTGGCGAATACTCCCGGGGAATGCGACAAAGACTGGGGATTGCCGATGTCTTAGTTAAAGACCCTAAGTTCATCATCATGGATGAGCCAACCTTAGGCATAGATCCGGAAGGGATTCAGGAATTATTAGCTTTAATAAAAGATTTAGCCAAGGAAGACGGCAGAACTATATTGATTTCGTCGCATTTGCTCCATCAAATTCAGCAAGTTTGCGATAAAGTGGGTATTTTAGTCCAGGGTAAGCTTATTGCTTCTGGGACAATTGATGAGTTGGAGCAGCAGTTGGTATCCCAGGAGCATTTAGAGCTGGAACTGAAAGCGGTCCCCGGGGATGAAAAACTTGGTGATATCTGTGCAGCTATAGATGGGGTCAGCAAGATAACCTGGAACAACGATATGCTCTTGTTGGAATGCAGCAGAGATATCCGGGAAGCGCTGGTGAAAGAATTAATTGCTAAAGGCTATTGTCCTACCCATCTGAGCCTGAGAGGGGTATCTTTAGACAGTATTTATCTAAGATACTTCCACAAGGAGGAAAAATACTATGGACAAAGCAGCTAATTGGCAGGATATAAAAATTGATTTCAGTCGGGTTGTTGAGGCCAATAAAGGATTGGCAACCGTAGTGAAAAAGGAAGTAGGGGATCATTTAAGCGGCAAGCGTTTTTCCATTTTAGCCCTGTTAGTATTTGTTACCTGTCTGGGAGCATTATACATTGCTGCCAGTACCATAAGAACGTCGGCAGGACAGGGTGAGCTTGATTTTGTTTTCCTGCTGCTTTTCACTACCTCAGGAGCGTCCATGCCCTTCTCCTTTTTGTCCTTTATATCGTTATTAGGTCCTCTAATAGGATTGACCCTGGGCTTTGATGCCATTAACGGGGAAAGGGACAGGCGTACCCTGAGCCGGATACTATCACAGCCCATATACCGGGATGCTTTAATTAACGGAAAATTTATAGCCGGTGTTATAGTTATTGCTATCATAATCTTCGGACTAGGGTTTCTGGTAGCGGGGTTAGGACTGCTAATTACCGGTATACCGCCCACTCTTGATGAACTTTTTAGGCTTATTGCCTACCTGACATTAAGTGTTATCTATATTTCTTTTTGGCTAGCCCTATCCATTTTGTTTTCTATACTATTCAGACAGACATCCACCTCTGCCTTGGCAGGTGTAGCTCTTTGGTTATTCCTGGCGGTGTTTTTTACTCTGCTGGCCGGTATGGTAGCAGATGGTATCTACCCGGTTCAAGATACTTCAGATGCCGACCAGGTTTTGGCCAACACCAGAACAGAACAGCTTATAAGCCGGGTGTCTCCTGCTTACCTCTATAGTGAAGCTGTGTCAACCATTATGAATCCCGAGGTCAGAGCTATGGGTCCGGTCTTATTGGAACAGGCCTACGGTACTTTGAAAGGGGCCCTATCTTTTGGTCAGAGCTTGCTGTTAATCTGGCCTCATGTGATCGGCCTGATTGCCGCCATGTTGATATGTTTTGGCTTGGCCTATATAAGTTTTATGCGGCAGGAAATAAGAGCATAGGTAAATCATCCAGAGGCTGTCTCCTAGCCGTTTTCGGTTTTGGGGCAGCCTCGATATATGCTAAGAGTGCAGAACAATTGCCTTTTCCTTTATTAGAGATCTGCACCGTAAGGCTTGTCGAAGCTTTTTTCTATAACCTTATTTCTCTTCATCCAATCATCCCACAGAAAACTATTAACCATCGGTATAACCTGCTTCAGGTTTTCCGCAGTGAGATGCTCAGGGTGTGCCAGTCTGGCAAGGATTCTGTCATCAAGCTCACCTTTTTCGCCATAGGCCTTTCCCAGTTCGTAAAACCTTTGAAATACCTTGTCAACCAGAGCCGGTGGCCGGACAGCGAGACCTTCACATCCGCCTTTGCATATTAAGCCGGCTGGTTCACATTCCAGCCTCCTGGCCAGTTTTTCACAGTAGCGTGCCACAAACCTGGTATGGTGTGTCTCAGGGAATCCGCACTGTATCATGAACATCAGCTTCAGTCCCGGGTTTTTGCCTTTCAGAGGAGCGAATGACTCAAAGAGCTCCTTCACTGTTCCGGGCATGGCATCAACGTAGAGAGGAAAGGCAATAAGCAGTCTTTCGGCATTTAGAAAGAGCTCCCTTTCGGGAGTAAAATCCGGTCTGTTTCTTATAGAATGTAGAACCTCAACACTGTTCCCATCTGTTTCTAGGAATCCCTTGATGAAGTGGTCCAGTAGTTTTTGAGTGTTACCCGCTTTACCTCTTGGCGATCCATTAATTATTGATAATCGCATTGACAACCTCCTCTACCGGCGAATCTGTAAACTTCATGAACTTTAAAGAGCCCTGGATGTTCAATGCAGCCCTCCTAAATATGTCATGTATTATCTCGATGTCTTCGCTGTCTGTGTATTCCATCTTTTCCAGGAGAAGTGACAGTTCCGGATATTTTTTGTATCGCTTCATGTGGTGTACCTCACCGCCGAAGTCCTCCAGGTATGGGTGAAGGAGAGGTATAATCCTGTCAAGAGCGTTTTTCGCCAGGGCAGATGGGTAGCCCATGATTATTGGTGAGGAGAAAACCACCATGTCTGAGGTTATAAACTCCCTGCAGATAGTGTCACCGTCATCTTTGAACACGCAGGTACCGGGGGTCTTTACCCAGCAGTTGAAGCATCCCTTGCAGGGAGCGTATTTCATGTTGCGGAGTACAAGCTCTTTGGCATTATGGCCATTTGCAGAAAGAAAATCTATGGCAGATCCAATATAGCTGTTTATGCTGGAGTCGCTGCCGCTCCCGTTTATAAAAAGAACCTTCATATTCTTCCCCCTTGGACGGTTTTTTGCCCGTCACCAGTCATTTTCTTTGAACCAATCCAAATCCAAGAAGTGTAATCAAGCACCCTAACTAAGCGACAAGATACCTTTCCCTTATAATATACGTTAACATAAAATTTATGATGGAACATCACTAAGTTTAAGTAATTAGGGTTAAAAACTAACGCTGGGGCTGCCAATGAATTCTGTCCATTCATCATAAATGGCGCGAAGCTCGTTATCCAGGTAAGCGAGGGCTCTATCTCTTATCTCGGGGGGTACTCCGTAATAGGCTTCCGCAATAGAACCGGTAATAGCGGCCACAGTATCACTGTCGCCGCCCAGGGAAATGGCAGTGCGTATGGCGTCTTCAAAAGAGGTGGATTCCAGAAATGCCTCAATAGCCTGGGGGCAAGTCCCCTGACAGGTTTCGTTGAATTCATAGCTATCTCTGATTTGGTCAATGGTGAAATCTAATGGATAATAGCTGCTGTTGATTTTATTCCGGATTTCTATCTTGGTGTCTCCGCTTCGGGCCATAAAAATGGCCAGGGCCACCGCTTCGGCACCTTTAATTCCTTCAGGGTGATTATGAGTTACAGCGGTAACAGCGTGGGACAGCTTTTTCACCTCATCCTCACTTCTGGCAGCAAATCCAACCGGGCTTATGCGCATGGCCGCCCCATTTCCAAAGCTGTTATAGGCTCTAGGAGAGTCACTGAAAACCCATTCCATAAACATTCTCCCATAACCGCAGTTAGGATATTGGCGTCCTATTTCCTGCATGTATTTAACCGTCATATCAGCCACCAGCAAATAATAGTCACCTGCGTACTTTGCTATGTAATCAGAATGACCTTTTCTCTTCCCAGCTTCCATAATGGCCCGGGCAACAGCCAGGGTCATTATGCTGTCATCGGTTACAAAGCAATCATCAGTAAATAGCTCAAAGTCCTTAGCTTTATGGTTATTGAATTCAAAGCGGGAACCCACGATATCACCGATAATCGCACCAATCATCAATTTTCCTCCTTCAGTTTAGCATACACCCTATTTACAAATAACTGTAAATAATCTAATAATACAGCAAATAATGATAAATACCTTCTTTGGGAACCATATTGCGGACATTGTATCCCAGGAGGACAAAATGTTCTGGTTGAACACTGGCATTCTTTAATGGATAAGTGTCCAAAATCTTACCGCAAATTTCCCGCGAATTTGGTTACAGAAATGAGCATTTCAGAACATTAGTTTACATATGTTTGCAAAACAAAAAATCGGCTAAATACCGATTTTTCTAGTCTAGATGGTGCCCGAGGCCGGGGTCGAACCGGCACGGTGTTGTAACACCGAGGGATTTTAAGTCCCTTGCGTCTGCCTATTCCGCCACCCGGGCATGATATGGAGGGCGGAACCGGATTCGAACCGGTGGATGGTGGTTTTGCAGACCACAGCGTTAGCCACTTCGCCATCCGCCCAATTTTAATTTAATGCTCTGTGCGCAAAAATTAGTATATCAGTTTTACCCTGTTTCCGCAAGCGCCTATCAAGGGATTTCGGCAAATAAAAAGCGTTACCTGCGGGCAACGCTGTCTTAAACTTAATGGAGCGGAAGACGAGATTCGAACTCGCGACCCTCGCCTTGGCAAGGCGATGCTCTACCACTGAGCCACTTCCGCTCACTCATGGTGCCTCGAGGCGGAATCGAACCACCGACACGCGGATTTTCAGTCCGCTGCTCTACCGACTGAGCTACCGAGGCAAATATGGCGAAGCCGATGGGATTTGAACCCACGATCTTCGGCGTGACAGGCCGACATGTTAACCGCTACACCACGGCTCCGCAACGAAGTTTATTATAGCATCCCCACCAAGGTTCGTCAACAGCCCACAACGCAAATCCCCGGCAGAAAAATTATGGTTGCTTGCTTACTGTCAGTTTTTCATGTCTTGTTTAACTCTAGCTGTCATAAAAGCCAACTCTTATAGGAACACTATTTCCAAAAGGGAGTGACAGCTATGCCTATTGGAACAAAACTGGGCAAACCTAAGCCGGAGTCTGAAGCCATGAGCAGTGCTAAAGGTAAAAGCAAGGGCAGTTTTGCCAATACTCTATTCGGTACCATCGACAATTTCTTTTATGAATTTGGGATTATTGGCAAACGTGCTCCTGAAACGGAGAACAAGGAGGAATAGATCTCCTACTTACGCGAGGCGTACTTGGCTGCATTTAGGCCAGCTACCTGACCTTCTCCTACTGATTTAGCTACCTGATAGGGAGGGCCGGTACAATCACCCGCAGCGTACACCCCCGGCAGGTTGGTTTCCTGCTGTCGATTTACTTTAATGTGCTTATCTTCAATTTCCAAACCCGGTATAAGCCGGTCTGGTGCAGTTTCTCCACCCAGAACAAAAACGGCTTGGGTTGGTATTTCACGTCCATCTTTTAATTTCAGTCCTTCTACAAAATCTGTTCCTATTATGGATTCAGGTTTACTGTCTAGTATCTTTACTCTCGAATCCAAGCTGCCAACCTGCTTATACAGCGGCAAATAATACACCCGGTTACAAATCTCGGCCATAAAATCAACTTCAGGTTCCGCTTCACTGCTATGGCCAATTAATATAACGTCTTGGCCTTTGTAAATGGGGCCATCACAGGTAGCACAGTAACCCAGCCCTTTACCCAGGTAATAATCTTCTCGGGGCAGAGTTGACTTATAAGGGACCCCGGTAGCTATCACGAGCGTTTTGGAAGTTATTACTTCATCGCCGAAAAAAATATGGTAAATACCATCCATTTCCGATATAGTATCCGCCTTTTGGGAAATAATTTCCACCCCCATGCTTTCCGCATGCTGCATAAAGTTATCTAACAGTACTTCCCCTTTTATGCTGGGCATTCCTAAATAATTGTTTATCACTTGGGCCTTGTGCAGAGGCGGACTGCAAACTTCAGTACCCATGACTAGAACTTTCTTGTTGCGGATAACTGCATTTATGGCGGCGGATAGGCCGGCTGGGCCACATCCCAGGATAACCAAGTCAAATATTTTTTCCATGGTATCTCCTCCTTTTTCACTACCGTTATTGTCTCCAATCGCATCAATTGCTATAAAGTACAGTATACAAAATCAGTAATTATATTGAGTATATGGAAGTATTATTAATTATTAGTACGGTCAGTTTTTGACTTGTATAGAATTTCATTAAGGTTACCGATATATCAAGGTATAGAGAATTTGAGTTTTAATAAACATTTTTATTATAATTATAAATGTGAAAAGTGATGGGTGCTGAAATACCTGTGAAGCACAGGAATTTTTATTGCAACCTTTGTGCCCCAGTTTTTCCCATTTATTTATGTTTATGGGTTTTTATTATTACAGGAGGTGTTTATATTAATAGTTTATCCTTTA
>Ga0116179_1001991_pt1 | contig 14926 bp, 10 predicted proteins | sample AD_UKC071_MetaG_FD_89751 | JGI IMG/M metagenome (GOLD analysis project Ga0116179, IMG submission 89751) | Active sludge microbial communities of municipal wastewater-treating anaerobic digesters from USA - AD_UKC071_MetaG | ecosystem: Engineered > Bioreactor > Anaerobic > Digestate | place: USA...
ACGAGGCCTGGTTGGTCCAGCCCACGTCCTTGGTCTGCAGGGCGGCGACGAACGAGGTGAAGAGGGCAGCAGTGCTCAGAGTCTGGAACTCGAAGGGCGACGGCGGCAGTTCGGCCGAGAAGAGCCGCGACCACCGGATCACCCGGTTGCCCGGGTCGACCACGAGTGGGGATCCCTCCTGAGCGGCTGGCCCGATGCTGCCAAGGCTGGACGGCTTGGCCGCAAGCAGAGCCGCCTCCCGGTTGCGGGAGTCAAGCACCAGGCCGGTAGCCGTGAGACCAGCGGCGACCGCCCCTACAGCAGCGCCACCCAGGAGAACCCGACGCGCCACCGGTGACTGTCGGGCAGCCACCGTCTCGACCGGACCAGGTGGTGGGTACGGGGCCTCGGCCGAGTCAGCCTGCCAGGCAGTCCAGCGTTCACCGTCCCACCAGCGCACCGGTGAGGTGCGCTCGGGGTCTCGGTACCAACCTGGTCTGGGCATGGTGGCCAGCATAGGAGGCTGGCCGATCACACGGGCGGCGACGCCGACCCAGGAACCTCGATGCGGGCGCGCCGCGGCGGCCTTGACCGGGCCCACCAGACCACGATCGCCACGATGACCAGGATCTGCGCCATCACGCAGGCGGTGTCGCGGACCCGCGTGCCGATCAGCTCGACCGTGTCGTTGAACTCGTACTGCCGCCCGGTCACGAAGGCAGCCGACAGCCAGGTGGTGCGCCACAGCATGATCCCGTCCAGCCGCGTCGACGCCGTGAGTGCCAGCGGCGCCCAAGCCAGCAGGTCGTACCAGGAGAACGAGTTCGGGGTAGTGACCAGCCACGACACGTAGAGGATTACCGCGGCCCGGACAGCGACGGAGGTCGGGTCCTTGGCATGGTCGACGTCGTCGGCGATGCCGGGCAGGGGCCGGTACGGCATCACGCGGGCGAGCATCCCGGCAATCACGCCCCACAGCACCAGGGCCACCACGTTGACGATGATCTTGGACAGGTTGTCGCTGAAGTACCAGGTCAGCCGTCCGTACACCGGCGCCGCCCAGGCACCAGCATTGACGTACCCGGTGTTGCGAGCAGCCGCCCACAGCGCGGTTGGCTGCCAGACCAGATAGCACACAGCGATCGAGACCGCTGCACCCACGCAGATCTCGCCCATCCGCCGCCACGACCGCCGGTACCCCCACAGCATCGCGAGCCCGTACAGCACCATGTTGATCTTGGCGCCGCCAGCAAAACCGATGGTCACCCCGGCGAGCAGCGGGTGGGACCGCATCAGGGCCAGCGCCGCCATGCTGAGGGCCACCGCGACCGACTCGTTGTGCGCCTGCGCGACGACGGCCCAGATGATGGCGGGGTTGAGCAGCAGGACGAGCACCACGCGCAGCTGCAGCAGGTGGTTGCCGCGCGCCATCCACACCGCAATGGCAACGATGGCCAGCATCGGGACCAGGCAGAACAGCTGCAGCCAGAACACGATGTCATGGACGTTCGTACCGCCCAGCAGGTTGGCCACGTACTGCGTCGCCGACACGATCGGCCCGTACACCGTCGGCGTGTCCTGCCAGGGTCGTTCCACCTGCGGGAGCACCGCATCCGACTGCATTCGGTAGATCTCGGCCGGCGGGATCAGGTACGGGTCGAGCCCCAGCACCTGCAGGCGACCGTACGCCGCATACATCAGCACGTCAGCAGAGGTCATCGGCGGCACGAGGCAGACGAGCACGTTGAGCGCCACTCCCAACCCGGCCAGCTTTGGCAGTCGCGGCCGCCAGCCATCCAGCGCGGCGCAGCGACACACCCACCAGCCGAACGCGCCGACCGCCAGAGCGCCGTAGAGCATCGGCACGGACAGCCAGTCAGAGACGCGCAGACCGAGGGTGTACGGGGGAAGCCAGCTGCCCTGCGCCGGAAGGTCGAGGGTGGCGGCTGACGGGCCGAGGATCCCGACGAGTCCGATCATCACCACCGACGCCACGACGCCGGCGAGCCCAATCCGGTGGTCGCGGTGCCAGACGTGGGGCGCATAGAGGCGGGAAGGTCGGACAAGAGTCCGCCGGCTGGCCGCCCGGCTCATCAGGTCGGTGGCCGAGCAGGGGGCGCTGCCGGCTTGAACCGGCGGCGGCGCATGGCCGGGATCGCCTCGGCGATCACCAGACCCAGCATCAGCAGGACGAACGACCCAGCCCCCACGGCAACGGCCACGACCTTGGGGAAGGGGTCCGGCTCCACCGGCGACGGCAGAGGCGGAGCGCTCGCCCGCGTCTGGTCCTGACCCGTGAAGACCCCCGTCGATGGCATCGGCTTCGTCAGGGCCTGCACCGGGTTGATGATGCCGAAGCCCAGCTGCTTGTCAGGGATCTGGCCCATGGGCGGATCGGCCGACGCCTGCAGCCTGGCCCGGATCTGGCCCGGCGTCAGCCCAGGTTCCTTCTGCAGCATCAGCGCCACGAGACCCGCGACGAGCGGCGTGGCGAACGACGTCCCCGTCTCGATCCGATAACCCTGCCGCTGCTTGATCTCCTCAGCGCTGAACTTGCCGTCTCCGTTGCCGTCGACCGACGACGGTACGAGTCCGACCACCTCGTCGCCGGGGGCAGCAACGGTGACCTCCATGGCGGGGTCGTAGCCCGACTCCGGTCTAGGCGCGTCGCTCCGCGTGGACATGCCGACGGCAATCACTCCGGGATAGGACGCCGGATAGCGTGCCTTGTCATCTCCCGAGCGGTTTCCGGTGGCCGCCACCACCGTGATGCCAGCCGCGATGGCCCGCTGGATCACGGCGCGGAGCTCGGGGCGGTCGCCACCAGCCTGGGACACGTTGATCACGTTGACCTTCAGGTCGATCGCGGCCTGCACTCCCCTGATCAGGGCGTCCTGCGGCTCCTGCTTGTCTGAGGTGGCCAGCACTCGCATCGCGTACACGGTCGCGCCGAGCGCCATCCCCGAGAAGTTCGACCCGTTGTCGACGCGCTGACCGTTGATCAAGGAGACGACCATGGTGCCGTGCAGGCAGTCGAGGAAGTTCTTGGCGCCCTTCCCGAGCTTGTCCTGGATGTCAGCATCGTCACCGACAAGGTTGTAGCTCTTCACTTTCGCAGGGTCGAAGTACGGCGACCCCGTCACGGCAGCTCCGGTGTCGAGGACCGCCACCTTGATACCAGTGCCGTCGATCTTCTTGCCGTCAGGGCCGGTCACTGCCCAGGCCCGCTCGGGCTTGATCCGGTCGTACTGCCAGGCCCTCGGCGCCCCCGAGAAGGAGTTCTGCGCCTGGCCGCCGCAGGCCGTCGGATCGAGGACTGCTGGCTCAGCCGCTTGCGCCGGTGGTGTGGCGACGAGACCGTACGACAGCGCCGCGGCGACTGCCACGGCGATCCGCTGCCGCCACTTCATCCTCGTCATCGGTCCACCTCGACTACGCCTGGGCTGGCAGGTTCGCGACCTGGACCAGCACCTGTCCTGCCCTGTTGACCAGTGTGCCTCGCCCGGGCGGCAGTGGCGTGGCGCGGTAGTTGCCCCACAGCACGCCCTCATCCTTGTTGCCGCTCATCACCAGAGCGGGGTTGGCCGCGTCCTTGATCCGCCCGACGATCGGGTCGGCGATGGCACGGCCTGCGCCGCCCATGCCTCGAGCGATGATCAGGTGGAGACCGATGTCGGAGGCCACCGACACGAACTCCTGCAACGGCTGGAGCGCATTGCCCATGCTCGTCGCCACGAGCTCGTAGTCGTCGACCACCACGAAGACCTCCACGCCCTTCCACCACGACTTGTCGCGCAGCTGCTGGCTGGTCAGGTTGGCGGTCGGGACACGCTCGGCCAGTGCCGGCACGATGCTCTTGACCGAGTCGATGCCAGCCTTCTGCGAAGGGGCGTAGCCGACCAGGTACTCATCCGGCACGAAGCCGAGCAGGGAGCGCCGATAGTCAAGCACGAGGAACTTGGCCTGCTTCGACGTGTAGCGCTTCATCAGCCCATTGATGATCACCCGCAGGGTCGTCGACTTGCCGCACTCAGGCCCACCGAACACCACGAAGTGAGGCTCGCCCTTCGGGTCGTAGCTGACCGGTGCCAGTTCCAGCTCGTCGATGCCGTACGGGACCGACTTCCGATCGTCGTCGTACTCGACCGGGGGCAGCGCCGTGACCGGCAGATCGTCCGGCAGCAGCCGTACCTCGGCGGCGCGTGGACCCTTCCACGCGTTGTTGACGGCCGCGATCATGCCTCGTTGACCCTCGGTGGCCGACTCCGCGTCCTCGACCCCGTCGATCCTGGGCAGCCCCACGAGCATGTGCAGGCCGTCGTTCGACAGGCCTCGACCGGGGCGACCGGTCGGGACGAGCGCCGCCAGCTTGCGATTCAGCTCGGACTCGAACGGGTCACCGAGCCGCAGCTCGACTCGGCTCTGCAGCAGGTCACGGATGTTCAGCCGGAACTCGGACCACTTGTTCGTCGCGGCCATCACGTGCAGGCCGTAGCCGAGACCACGCGCCGCGATGTTGGCGATCACCGGGTCCTGCGCCTCGAACTCCTGACGCAGCGTCATCCAGCCGTCGACGACGAGGAAGACGTCCGTCGGGAAGCGGTCGGGCGGGATCGTCCCGTCACGTCGGCCGCGCCGGAACGAGCCGATGCCGTCAATCCCTCGCTCGGCGAACATCAACTCCCGGGACTGCATCAGCGAGGTCATCTCGGCGATCGTGCGCCGCACCCGGTCGGTGTCGAGTCGACCACAGGCCGATCCGACGTGAGCCAGGTCACGCATCGAGGTGAGCGAGCCACCGCCGAAGTCAAGGATGTAGAAGCCCACCTCGGCCGGGGTGTGGGTCAGCGCCAGCCCAGCGATCGCCGACCGCAGCGCCATCGACTTGCCCGACTGGGGACCGCCGACGACGGCGAGGTTGCCGCCCGCTCCTGAGAAGTCGAGCCACATCGGGTCACGGCGCTGCTGCCGCGGCCGGTCGATCAGTGCCACCGGGCCAGCGAGGGTGCCCTGCTTGGCCGGGTTGGCCACGGTCAGGCCGCGTCCGGGAACCTCGACCAGCTTCTCCTCCAGCAGCGAGTCCATGGTCGGCGGGTCATCGAGCGGCGGCAGCCAGACCTGATGGGCTGGCCAGCCCAGGCCCTTGAGCTTGCCGACGACAATGCCCAACAGGGTCTCGTCGTCCTCCTTCTCGTCCCCGTCCTTGTCGCTCGCCGGGGCCTTCTCCTTCTCGACTGGCTTGGCGACCTCGATGACCGGTTTGACCGGTTCGGGCTCAGGCTCGGGCGGTAGCACCACCGGCACTGGTACGGCCGAGAACTCCAGCACAGGCGGCACCCATGCCTTCCGCACCACTCCTGACGGGCCGATCTCCTCGACCTCTGCCTCGATCTGCGCCGACGGGCTGCCGTGCCACGGGCCAGAGACGTACGCCGCCTTGAACCTGGTCATCGAGACGGTGTCGTACTTCAGGTAGCCGTTGCCAGGGCCGGACGGCAGCTCGTACGCGTCGGGCACGCCGATCACCACCCGCGACTCGGCGGGTGAGAACGTACGAAGAGCGATCCGGTACGACAGGTACGTGTCGAGACCGCGGAGCTTGTTCTCCTCCAGCCGCTGCGACGCGAGCAGGAGATGGACACCAATGGATCGACCGATGCGGCCGATCTGCACGAAGAGGTCGATGAAGTCGGGCCGGGCGGTCAACAGCTCGGAGAACTCGTCGACGACCATGAACAAGCTCGGCATCGGCGGGATGTCGGCGCCCTCTCGCCGGGCCGCCTCGTACTCTTCGCGGTTCTTGATGTCCTTGTTCTTGAGCATCGCGTTGGTCTTGGAGAGCACCTCCATACGGCGTTCCATCTCGCCGGCGATCGCGTCCTGCATGCGGTCGACGAGGGTGAGTTCACCCTCGAGGTTGGTGATCACCGCCGACACGTGTGGCAGGTCGTCGAGACCCGCGAAGGTGGCGCCACCCTTGAAGTCGACCAGGACGTAGTTGAGCTGCTCTGACGAGTGGGTCATGGCGAGCCCCAGCACGAGCGTACGGAGGAACTCCGACTTGCCAGAACCGGTGGCGCCGATGCACAGGCCATGCGGGCCCATGCCGTTCATCGCCGACTCTTTGATGTCGAGCTCGACCGGGCGGCCGTCCTCGCCAGAGCCGATCGGCACGCGCAGCCGCTGGTGCAGGGACCGTGGCGCCCATGCCTGTCGTACGTCGAGGGTGAGCGGGTCTCCCGTACCGAGCATGGCCGGGTAGTCCTTGGGCGCCTCGAACACGACCTCGGGGGCCTCATCCTCCTCCTGCCCGGCAGCGATCACCGGCATCCGGTACGGGGCCAGCTGGCGCGCGAGCATCTCCACGTACACCATCGGCACCTGGTCGGGCTTGCCGACCGACGTGCTGGCCAGCGGCCCGGACGGCTGCCGGCGATGCAGCACGAGGTCGTCGGCGGACACCTCCAGGACGGCGACGTTGTGGTCGATCCGCTTGGGCCGCTCGCGGACGGTCGACACCTCGATCGTGGAGGTCGTGGTGCTCGGCGTGGAGAAGATGTCGGCGCTGACCCCATCCAGCCCGTCGACCACCAGCACAACATGAGAAGGGTCGCCGCCGGGCGAGTTCTGCGACCCCTCGGTGACCTGCGACAGCTCGAGCGTCGACGTGGCGAACATCCGGACGGATCCAGCGCCGTCGGTACGGGTGGGGTGCTGCACGTGGGGCAGCCACTTGGCCCAGTCCCACTTCGATGCGTTCTCGGGGGAGACGGCGATGATGATCCGCACTTCAGTCGGGGCATGCCACGCGGCCACCTGGGCGACCATGGCGTAGGCGAGCCTGCGCTCAGCCTCGAGGTCGCCGACGAGCTGGAAGTGCTTGAAGCCGCGCAAGCTGATCATCAGCGGCACGCTCGGCACCGAGATGTGTGTACGGATGAAGCGGCGCAGAGCTCCCGTGGTCAGCGGCTCGAGGTCCTCGACCGGCTTCGACTCCGGCGGCACGATCCGCTTGGCGAACTGCTGGGGGCCCACCGAGATTCGGATGGAGCAGAAGTCGTCGGCATCTGGTCGCCGTTCCCACATGCGCCGGTCGCCGGCCAGCGTCCACAGCGTGTCCGGCGCCGGGTGCCGCCAGGTCACCGACTTCCGCTGGGCCGACGCCGCCTGCTTGACCTGCTTGCGGGTCTGACCGAGGTAACGGAAGTAGTCACGCCGCGATGCGTCCAGCTCCTGCGCCTGGTCGTCGTTGCCGCGGCCCATCTGCGACATCATCATGCCGACCATCGACACGCCCATCATGGCGCCCATCACGGCGCCCAACGGGCCACGGCCGCCGCCCATGCCGCCCCCGGTGAGCATGCCGGAGTACATCAGAGCCATCGCGCCCACACCGGCCACCATCGGCAGCATGCGCAGCACCGTGCCGAACGGCTTGACGGGCGCCGACGGGGGAATCTCAGGAGGCGACTCCAGAAGCAGGTCGCCGCGTGGCATGGGGGGCGGGGTCGCGCGCTTGCCCCGGTTGAACGTGATGGTTGCCATGAAGTCCCCGGGCTTACTTTCCGGCAGCCCAGCCGTTGATGGTCATGTACACATCGAGCACCGCCAGCACCAAGGGCACGATGGCCATGATGCCGATCCACTCGAGGATGTCGCCGATCCGTCCGTACGTCGGGGAGATGATCTTGTTGTACATGCTCGCCCCGTACGCAGCCAGCGCCAGCCCACCGAAGAGCACGACGATCGTGCTGATCCCGAGCCGCCACCCGAACGGAAGTGACATCAGCGCCATCACCACGACAGCGAAGCCAATCAGTGCTCCAGGCAACAGCAGAGCCAGCCGCTGCGTCCGGCCGACGAACGCGCGAGCGCGCAGCATCATGGCCAGGGAGACGGCAGCCCCCAGGGCCAGCACGATCCAGTCAGCGCGCATCAGCACCGGCACCATCAACAGCGACACCGTCACCCCAGTTGCGGTGAGGAACGCACCGAGGACCCGGTCAGCGCTGATCGCGCGCGCGACGATGTCCGACTGAACTGGCTGGTTGTCGGCCATCAGCGCCTCCGCAGTGACCGGCAGGTTCGGCATCGCGACGCGCGCGAGCTGGTAGCTCAGCACGGGCAGCAGCGAAGTGGTGGCCAACACCACGGCGATCGCCACGGCCGCCACTTCGACCACCATGCCGTTCAGCAGCACCATCGCGATCGTGGTCACCAGTACGAGCGTGGCTGAGATGACCACCGCCAGCTGCGCGTACGGCTGCACGCGGGCCGCGAGCCAGATCGTCGCCGCCATCAGCAGCACCATGGCTGACGCGATCAGCACCCGCAGCGGCAGGGGCTGCGTGGGAAGGATGTACAGCCCTGCCGCACCGAACAGGATGTCCGCCGCCCAGCCGAGACCGGCAGCCGGCAGGAAGTGGCCGAAGGCGCGAGACAGGACGATCGACCCCACGGCGGCAGCAATGGCCAGGAACACGGTCAAGCCCGCTTCGGCCAGCCCGCCGTACGGCCCGGTCAGGTCAGCCCGCCACAGCTCCATCAGCGGGACGACCACCAGCAACGCTGTCATCGCGATGACGGCGAACCACTGGCTGTGGGCTGCCACCCAGGACGGCCGCGTCGAGGTGGCCGTGACGACCGCATCCACGACGTCGTCGAACGCCGCGTCCGGCATCGTCGACTCACGCTGGCGCAGGTGGAGGGTCTCACCGTCGCGGATGTTGAGCGACGAGACCTTCTTGTTGGGGTCCAGCGGGTCCTCACCGAGCCGCTGCAGCACCCAGGCGTGGATAGCCTCCTGGGTGGTCGCGCCGTCGAAGCCGGCGAACCGGATGATGTTGGGGAGCAGCTCCCCAAGGGTGGTCGAACCCGGCAGCGCCAGGTCGATCCGCCTCGTGGGAGAGATGACCGTGACGCGCGCGAGGTCCTCGCCGACGGTGGTTGTCACGCTGGCACCTTACCTGGGTGGTTGGGTCGGCCCCTGGGGGTCGACGAGCTGGTCCATGGACTGTTCGGCTGGTCTGGTCATCGCCGTCCGCGCCCGAACAGCAGGTCGTACTCGGTCGGCGTCGGGGGGATGGAGAGGCGAACGAGCCGTCGGGGCATCGCGAGCACGACCTCGTTGGCTTCGAGGTTGTTGCACAGCCGCAGCTGGCGCTGAGTCAGCATGTAGGCCCGGCGAAGGTTCTCAGTCGTCTTGACGTCGCATGGGCTGACCAACGCCATGTCACAGGAGCGGAGGGCATGGATCGCGCCAGAGGCGGAGGCATCCTCGGTCACCATCACGGCCTGGAACCGGCCGAGGCTGATCTGGGAGCCGTCGAAGTGCGACGCATCATCGATGATCAGGCTGGGTCTGTACGGGCGACCCTGGCCCGGCAGCGGCGCCCCTGAGGCCAGGAACTCCGTCGTCCCCCCGCATCCCTGCACCGCGTCGGCGAGGCCCTGCCAGCGACGCCGCTGGTTGGCCAGGATCGACAGGTGTGCGCCGAGTGAGATGCAGCGGAAGGCGAGCAGCCAGGTGACGTACTCCGGGACAGCGAGCAGCAGCCGGGTCGGTACGGGTCGGAAGAGCCGGATGGTGATCGGGCCGGTCCTGCCGTGCCCCAGCAGCAGGCCGGACGGCCCGGTCCGTACGACGCCCTCCCGGTCAGGAGTCACGGGATTCTCAGGCAGCGTCCAGCCAGTCGTCGGCGCGGTCATCGCACTCCCCTCCCCAGCGGTACGGTCGCCAGCATCGTCGGAACCTGGTCACCCGACGGAGAGCCGAAGGTGACCTCGCCCGACAGGCTGGCCTCAATGAAGGCAACGGCTGCCTGACCTGACTCCGCGTTCGGTGTCACCAACCTGATCCCACCGGAGGCCCGCCGAGTCGGAGTCAAGGTGTAGGACGTGATGGCGAAGAGTACGGGGGCCTGGCCGACGGCCTGTTGCAGCGACTGGTAGCCGATGGAGGCGTTCTTGCCCCAACGACGCACCATTCGGCCACTGTGGACGAGCCCGTCGCAGGCCCAAGTGGTCCACCGCTCCTGGCTGCGCTGCTGCCCGCCTTCCGGTCCGGACCCGGAGGTCAGGGACAGCACCTCATAGATCTCGATCGGAGACAGCGCCCGGGTCTCGATCCCCTGCCGCTTCAGCGCCGACTGCACTCGGTGCAGTCCGAACCGCAACGTGCCGTAGATCCCGTCATGGTTGGCTCCACGAAGCGCGACTGCTTCGAGGCAGAGTCGCGGATCGAGCCGCAGGCAGAGCCACGTCCGCCGCATCGTCGGGGGCGGTGGCTCCTTCGAGATCTCCAGGTAGGCCTTAGCCGCCCGCGAATCGCCGCCGAGCAGCACCGTGGTAGGCGCCGGCACCGTGTACGTGACGACCTGGACGCCAGCGAAGACGATGTCGTCCTGAACTGTGAGGCCAGACAGGCCATCGAGGTCGATCTTCTCGCCCTTGTCGGCGAGCAGGTCGTCATCGGAGACCAGAGCCAACACCGCGGTCCAGGCCTGCCCGTCAGCGATCACGCCCAGCTCTCCGGTCCGTCCGGCCGTGGTCTGCGAGACCGACAGGCCTGGCACCCACTCGGCCAGCGGGACAAGGTCCATGGGAACGTCGTCGCGAACCTTGGTGCTCGGCTTGCGTCGGGCGAACCGGACCCACTGCCCGATCCAGCCGGGGAGGGTGTGACCCTTCATCGGCACCAGCAGCAGCAGCGCGAGCACCGCGACGACTCCGGCGACCACGTACTGCCGCCCGATCACCAGCAGGGCGATCCCGAGCAGGGCAGCCTCGATCGCCAGCGCCTTGCCGAAATGCCTCCGCAGCCAGCTGCTGCGAGGCGCCCGGCGCGCCTGGTCACTCCGTGCCATGGGTCTCTCCCCGGGTCGGTCGATGGTCCGGCCTCACTCTAGTGTCCGAGGTCTCACTCGAGACAGGTTCCGAGACCTGGCCCGCGGAGGTCGCCGGGCGGCACCGATGTCGGCAACAATGGGGCCCGTTCTCCGACCGCAGGCGATGGGACCGTTCATGGCAGCACGCAAGGACCTGCTGAAGGCGCAGTCGTTCACAACGCAGCGTCTGGTGGCGGCTCTCGTCGACCGCGATCCCGACAACGCCGTCCCGTCGCTGCGTCGGCTCGGGATGGCCACGTTCGTCGGGGTCCTGGCCGGCATCGTGATCCTGGCCGGTTTTGGCATCTTCGGCTTCCTCTCCCAGCCCACGACCCAGTCGTGGCAGGAGGCCAACGCCATCGTGATCGACATCTCCGCCGGCGCGGTCTTCGTCTACATGGAGCATCCCGACGAGCCTGACCCAGCGAAGCGTATGCAGCTTCACCCCGTACCCAACATCACCTCGGCGAAGCTGATCACGAAGGGCGGGCCGGTCCACTCCGTACGGACGGCGTCTCTGGCGAAGGCTGTCCGAGGGGATGCGTACGGAATCGTCAACGCACCCAGCCAGCTGCCAGATCCCAAGGACATGTCCACCTTCCCGCTGCGGGTCTGCTCCATCCCTGGCGATATCGACGTGGTCACCAAGAAGCCCCGTACTCGCTTCACCACGCTGGAGATCGGAGTCGCCCCCGTCCCCTCCCGCAACGACACCTTCGCGGTGCAGGTAGGGACGACCCAGTACCTGATCATGAACGGCCACCGCTACGCGCTTCCCACGACGGGCGGTGGCAACTCCCCCCTCAGGGACGGTGCCTTCGCCCTCGACCTGCGCATGAATGACTGGGTCGACTCCCTGCCCGCCGACCCACCCATGGAAGCGCTGGTCATCCCCGGTGTGGGCAACAAGCCGACCAAGCCCGAGTCCGGCAATATCGGCCGGCTGGTCTCAACCGGAGACACGAAGTACCCCGACCAGCTCACCTACTGGGTGCTGCTCAACGATGGCTACGCCAGGATCGGCTACCTCGACATGAGGCTGCTGGTCCTGAAGTACAACCGCGAGCCGATCAACGTGCCCAACTCCGAGACCGACGGCTACCAGAGCAAGAGCACGCTCCCGTCAGCGCTTCCCTTGGAGCGGCCCAAGTTCTACAACGACGGAAACTCCTTCGCGGAGCGGAACGTCTGCGCGACCTATGTCGAAGGCCGAGACACCCCCTTCATCTCTGTCGACAACCCCAACGTTCCCTCGGTCGCCGCATTGCGGCCCCCGACGACGTCGGACTCAACGGAGGTTCTGGCCTACGACCTGATCGTCGGCGTGCCCGGCGGCGGGGCCCTGGTGCGCGGCATCGACACCCTCGAGTCCGGCGGCGGAGCCACGCTGATCTGGCAGAACCACCGGTACGGGATCCCTGACCTGGAGAGCCGGGCCGCACTCGGCTACAAGGACAAGCCGACCATTACCCCCATCTGGAGTCGCATTCTGGCCCGGATCCCCGCGGGTCTGCCGAACGGTGTGTTGCTGAGTCACGCCGCTGCCGCCGGCACCAAGATCTGACACCTGTCGAGACCCCGCGTGGGAGCCCCGACTGGGCCCTACGCGGGGTTTCGTGCACCGGGCACCAGACCACGGTGAGTACCTCGACTCAGGCCCGTCCGCACCATTGCTCAACTTGGCCAAATCATGCCGAGCCGTCCTGACAACTGACCCTGGGCACTCATAGTGTCGTGGACAGAACAACCCGCAGCACCGAGGGATCGGACCTGCACCAACACACCAAACGGGGACGATCCCCACGACAAATGGAGGAAAGACATGTCGGGTCAGACCACTGTTGATCGCGCCGAGATGGCCAAGGCGGCCAGCCAGATCGAGGAGAAGGCGCAGCAGATCCACTCCACCCAGCAGACGCTGGGCGGCAACGTCGAGCAGCTCATGGTCAAGTGGCAGGGCAACGCGGCCAACGCCTTCCTGCGGGCCTACGAGGACTTCGACCGCCAGTTCGGCGTCGTGCAGCAGCAGCTGGAGAACATCCACAGCAAGCTCGTTGACACGCAGATGACCTACTCGCGCAACGAGGAAGAGCAGCAGGCTGCTTCCAACGCGATCACCGCGCTGCTCAACGGCTGACACTCACCCACCCGCGACCACCACCACTCACGAGGAGAACAACCATGAGCGACTTCACCGCTGTCAACGCCGCCTCCATGCAGGAGGGCATCTCCAGCCTTCAGAACGCCCACCGGGCGCTCACCGACCACCTCGACACCCTCGAGTCGCAGCTCGGCTCGTCGCTGGCCAAGTGGGATGGCGCCGCCCAGGCCGCCTACCACACCGCCAAGGCCGAGTGGGACAAGGCCGCCCGCCACATGCAGGAGGTCGTCAACAAGATGGGCTCGGTGCTCGGCCAGATCACCGAGAACTACGACTCCAACGAGCGCAAGATCCAGTCCAACTGGGGCTGATCACCACTGCGTGACGACAAGGGGCGGTGCACCTTCGGGTGCACCGCCCCTTGGCATCTGGCCGCCTCCCTCGGCCGAGGGAGTGCCCCGACCGACCCGTACGATGGAACGACGTTCGCATCTCCACCACGACCACAGGAGAGGTCCTCATGATCCCTGCTGACAGCGTTGCCGGTCGGCCTGCGCCGAGCACCGGGGCGACCGGGTCCGGCCTACGTGAGGTCACGGTCAGTCCCACCGCCATCGACGCGTTCGCTCGCTTTCTCGACGGGCATGTGGCCGATGAGCTGGCCCGCCTCCGCGGACTCACCCAGACCGCTGGCGCGCGAGACGACTTCGGCAGCTACGACCTGAGCGAGACCGCCCAGCGGCGCTACCGCGACGCGTCTGCTGCACAGGTCGAAGCACTGACGCAGCTGCACGCCATGGCCGGGCAGCTCGCTGAGGCGACCCGTTCCGTCGCTGGCAGCTACCAGGCGGTGGAGGAGACCAACGCAACCGGGGGCTCGAGCGTCGGCTCGATGCTGGTGTGAGGAGACGATGAGGACTGGCAACGGAAACCACCACGCCCGTACGCAGCGCGACAGCCTGCATGTCATCGCGTCACTGAACCCTGGCGATGTAACCGAGACCCAGAACCAGTGGACCGCCACGGCAGATCAGACGCGCACTCTGTGGGAGGAGGTGACCCGCCGGTTGGGCGACCTGTTGCAGGAGCCCGGCTGGACCGGCGACAGCGCCGACACCTTCCGGGAGCGCATCTCGAAGGACCTGTTGGCGGGCCTCGCTCGGGCAGAACAGGCAGCCCGTAACGTCGCTGAGGAACTGAACCCGGTCGCCGAGGCAACCAGGACTGCGTACGCTGTGGCTGCGTCCAACGGAGTGCCCTGGGACCGCGACGCGGCGTGGCGTGTGGAGCAGAAGAAGGTCAGCCTGCTCGACTACGTGGTGAACACGGTCGCCGATGTGGCGACCGGTGAGGTCGGTATCGACGAGGCCGCGACGGTGGCTCGGTTCAACAAGGCCCAGGCCAATGCCGACTATGAGGTGAAGACCGCGTCGGGTGCCGTGCGGGCGACCGTGTCCGCTTCCACCTGGTCGGGGGTCGAGGCGCAGCACAAGCCACAGACGGAGGTCACCATCGGCGTGGTCGCACCGGCGACCAACAACTTTGACGTATGGATGGAGGCGCTCAACCTCAACGGTGGCGCCAAGCAGCAGGTCACGACGGCTGCCAACTCAGCCGAGTCCAGCCTCGCCACGTTCTTCGCTGGCAGCGACAGCAAGGCGGTGAACACCACGACGTACGAGGCCCCGAAGGAGTCCGTGTTCGACGGCAACAAGGACTTCGTCAACTCGGGAACGTACGGTTCGCGTCCGGCCAACACGGGCACGTACACCGGGGATAGTGACACCGGCGTCCGCTCGGGGGTCGCGAACAGCTTCTGGATGTCTGGTTCCACGGCGCACCTCGTCACGCCTCCCACGGGCACCTCGAGCGACCAGGCCGCCTGGGTCTACCCCGGTAGCACCTGGTTCGACGGCACGCGAGCGTCGGGCGTCGACCCTGCCCTGCTCAATGGAGCCCC
>Ga0116179_1001995_pt1 | contig 14899 bp, 9 predicted proteins | sample AD_UKC071_MetaG_FD_89751 | JGI IMG/M metagenome (GOLD analysis project Ga0116179, IMG submission 89751) | Active sludge microbial communities of municipal wastewater-treating anaerobic digesters from USA - AD_UKC071_MetaG | ecosystem: Engineered > Bioreactor > Anaerobic > Digestate | place: USA...
ACGTTCTCGCCCGCGACGACGCCCCCGTCTCCGCGACCAGCACGCAGCGTGAACACGCCTCCCCCACGGTCCGGCTGGGCGATGCCGCCGCCCGCTACCTCGACGCTCTGCACGTGGCCGCTGAACACCACTTGGGGCCCGCCGCGACCTCCGCACTCGAGGCCGGCGCCGAGCGGGTCGTGCCGGGTATCGGTGAGGATCCCGCGTGGCCGGCCTTGCGGGCTCATCTGGTCCTGCTGGCCGCCACCGGCACCGACCCCGTCATCGCGCTGCAGGCCGCGGCGACCTCTTGGGAGCTCGACACCGCCGGCGACCGCGCTGCGGTCCTGGACTGGCGCCTGGACGACACCGGCCTGCGCAACGCCGGCACCGGACCCCTCCCGTGGCTTCCCAGCATCCCCCAGGCCCTGCGCGAGAACATGCACTGGGGGCCGTACCTGACAGCTAGGGCGGCCCTCGTCACCACGCTCACCGACCAGATCCGTGACACCGTCTCAGCCGACGAGTCCACCCCCTCCTGGTGTCCGTCCGGGCAGGCCCGGCCCTCCCCCGACTTGCTCGGCGACCTCGCCGTATGGCGGGCCGCGAACACCGTCCCCGACAGCGACCACCGCCCCACCGGACCCAAGCAGCTCGCCAAGGCCCCGACCCTGTGGCAGCGCAGCCTCGAGCACCGCCTGGGCGCCGCCCACACCCCCGCGCTGGCCGAGTGGAACCGCCTGTTGCACACCCTCGCCCCGGACACCCGCCGGGACGAATTCACCCCGCAGCTAGCAGCGCGACTCGCCGCGGTCGGGCGCGCCGGGATCGACGCGCATGCACTGCTCCGCACCACCCTGGCGGCGCCGCTACCGGACGACCACGCGGCATCCGCCCTGTGGTGGCGGATCAGCCGCCACCTCGCGCCCGCCGTCGCCACCCAAGCCGACAACGACCACCACCGGCTCTCCCCCGTGTGGGTCGACCACCTCACCGACTCCGTCGGCGAGGACCGCTCCGCGGCGATGCGAAACAGCCCTTGGTGGCCCGCCCTGGTCACCGTCGTCGACCACGCACTCGCCCGCGGCCAGACCCTCGACGCCCTGCTGTCCATTGCCGGCACCCGTGACCCCGAGGTCGACCTTGACGACGCCCAGGCCATGGTCTGGCGGGTCAGCCTGCTCACCGACCCCACACCCGGTGACGACACGGCCCCTCCCCCGCCGGAGGACCACGACGAGGACCTCGAGTGGCTCCCGCCCAGCACGCCCGGCATCGAAGGCACCTCGGCCGCGAGCCTCAGCCCGGTCAACATCGACCACGCGGCCAGCACGCTCGACGACGTGTACACCGCCCTGAACGCCGCATCCCTCGGCCGAGCCGGCATGGGCGTCCTCGAACCCACCCCGGCCGAGATCGAGGCGATGGTCGCCCACGCCGCCGAATGGGACCACGCACCATTCACCCCACAGCGTGCCGCCCACATCAACGACATGGCTCGAAGCTTCTACGCCGAGCGCCTGGACACGGCCTGGGCCGGCCCCTACCTGCGCGACCGGCTCCGCACCGACCAGACCCCACCCGGGGCCGGGTACGCCCCACCCGGGTGGACCCACCTCGTCACCCACCTGCGAAACCGAGGCGTGAGCGATGACGAGATGCTCTCCGTCGGCCTGGTCACCCGCGCACGCACCGGGAGGCTCATCGACCGGTTCCGAGACCGCCTCGTCCTGCCCATCACCGCCGACGACACCATCCTCGGGTTCGTCGCCCGCCGCCACCCCGACGCGGGCGACGAGCACGGGCCGAAATACCTCAACACCCCCACCACACCCCTGTTCCACAAAGGCGAGGTGCTCTACGGGGTCGACCCGCAACTGGTCGAAGGTGACGCCGTTCCCGTCCTCGTAGAAGGCCCCCTCGACGCCCTCGCCATCACCTCGGCAGGCGCCGGCAGGTTCGTCGGAGTCGCTCCCCTCGGCACCTCCCTCACCCAGACCCAAGCCAGGCTCCTCGCCACCCTCCACCCGGAGCCGATCGTCGCCACCGACGCCGACACCGCCGGCCGCGCCGCCGCCGAACGCGCCTACTGGCTGCTGACCCAACACGCAGTCATGCCGCGCACGCTGGCGCTGCCAGATGGGTACGACCCCGCCGGCCTCCTCAGCAGCAACGGCCACGCAGCGCTCACCGCGGCCCTGACGGGCGCTCATCCCCTCGCGCAGAACCTCATATCTGAGCGACTAGCTCAGCTACCTTGCCAAGCGCCCCTCCGGTCAGTGGCCACGATCATCGCCGCAGACACCCCGGACCTCTGGCTCCACCGGGGCAGACAGATTGCCGACGCTGTACGGCACGACATCGACGAGGTGATGAGCGCGATCGCTGAGGCCGCCGCGAGCTGGAACAAGGCTCCGTCCCACTACGCAACTACGGCCGCGGCCGCGGCCGCGGCCCGCGGTTCGGGGGCCCGGGTTCAACGTCCCCTGGACTCTGTCACGCCCAATCCGATCGGGCTACATGCGGCCGCTTCTCGAGAGTCAAGTCGAGAGCGCCAGGCGCACCACGTCGTCCGAGACGCCCGGGTGGGGCGCAACGCGAGACCGATTCGATAGTGGCGTCCACCCGATGTCCATGAAAGTCCAAGCACAGCCACTCTGCTCACGTGCGCGATGTCTCGCCCAGGTGGATGCGGACACGGTCGCCGACCTTGGCCGTGGCGGTCGGGACCGCGGCAGCCAACGTCGTGACCGGCATCCGGCGCTTGTATGCCGCCGTCCCGAGCTTCTCCCGCGGGATGAACTCCCGAGCCACGGCGTACTGGTCGGCCGGCCGGGAGATGGTCACCTGCGGCGCGAAGAGCTGCCGCACCGCGGTGGCCCGGTCGAGGGCCTCTTCCTGCGTGGCTCCCGAGACCGCGATGCGGTACCAGCCAGCGGTGCGCGTGCTCAGGCCGGAGAGCCCCGACGACAGCTCGTCCTCCACGGTTAGGGCTTTCGACGCCTGCCGGTCCAAAGCACCGGGGGCTGGCTCTGCGTGCTCGTGCTCGTAGTGCTCCTTCTGGGAGCGGATGCGCTGGATGTTGCGCCGCATCGCCAGGCCCACGCGACCGGCATCTTCGATCGTCACCCGCGCCGACCACTCCACCGGGAACGGCAGCTGGTCGGCGCGCTGGATCCACGGCACACCCGGCGGGATCTCCAGGTCCGTCATCCGGCCCACCGACAGGACGCACACATGCCGCTGGATCTCGGCGCCGTCCGCCTCGCCACGGACGACGATCGTTCGCCCGTAGGGCACGGCAGCCCACGTGACGTGGTCGGTGAACTCGCCGAGGTCGTCGCGGTCCCACTCCGCGTCCTCGGCCGCCCCCAGAGTCAGGGGGGCCGGCAGCCCGAGTGAGCAGGAGCGGTGAAGCAGCCACTCCAGCTGGGGCGAAGCAGGCGTGCCCTCGAAGCCCGGATGTAGCGGGCACGGAACGGCAGGGTCTTGCCCGGAGGGCCGAGCCAGACGGCGTTGACGTTGTAGATCTCGTCATCGACGGGGAGGCGCATGGCTCAGCCCATGACCAGAGAGGCAAGCCAGGTGCCGACCTCGTCGGCACGGCCGGTAGTGGCGACACCGAGAACTGCGAGCGCGATGATCACGCCGGCGAGGACGCGCATCGCCTTGGAGTTGTCACCGCGCTGGGCGAAGACGAAGAGCATGACGGCGATGAGCAGAAGAAGCAGCGGGATGATGTTGCCCTTGATCCACGCCTGCAGGTTGGCGGTGTCCCCGGTGGCGCTGGCGAGCGCGACGAGCTTGTTCATGGTGTCCCCTTGTCCGAACGGCAGAGGAGGGAAGGTCCCCCTGCCATCAAGTCCGCCAGACGCGCACTCGTCGTTCAAGGAGATGTCGCAAGCTGTGGATAACCCGGCGACGAGCGGCCAATGACAACTGAAGGCCGCGATATGTAAGGTTCGAGGACGGGTGCGGGTTCGGTTGTTCGAGCTGGCTCCCCCGCTCCCCATCATCCGGGCCCGGCGGAACGCGTCAAGGGCGCCTACGGCGTCACTGCGTGATGGCCTTCGGCCACCCTTGACCCAACCCGTCGGGCCCTACAGATGCTCCGCTACGGGGAACCAGCCGAGCGTGCGGCGCGCAAGGAAGGAACCGTCCGGGCCCAATTGACTCGCCCTGACAGCTTCCGAAGGCCATGGTCCATCGACTCTTTTCGCTGTCCATCCTCGGGTCTCCCCACGGGGGTGAGTCGACCCCGGTACAGTCGCTTCGAATCGGATCGATAGGGGGGCAACCATGGAGGATAGCTTTCGGTTAGCAGTATCGAACATCGCCAGGTGGGGCGATACAGACGTCTTCCCCTTCGCGCCAGAGAATCACATTCTGCACGACAAAGCCGAGGAAGTGACCGCCCTCCTTAACCGCGTCCACGGCGATTTCGATGTTAGGTTAAAGGAAGATCCGCCCCCCGTCGACGTTGCCCTGCAACTTATCACTAACGAAGGCTTTCGATGGGCAAGTCAGATTGATCCCCTCTGGAACGCATACCTCTTAGGCTTGGTGATCGAGGCCGCGCCCAAACTCGAAGCTAGCCGAATACCTGTCGGGAGCGAAACCGTATTCTCCTACCGATTCGCGATCGATCCAGAACGTGACACCCTCTTCGAATCCGACTCATGGCGAGACTTCACCATTCGCTCAGAGCACCTAGCCCGACAGCACTCCTACGTAGTTGTTGCGGACATTGCTGACTTCTACATGCGGGTCTATCATCACCGCGTTGAGAACAGCTTGCTGCAGCTTAAGCTAGACGACCCAAGCCTCGCTCGACGTATCGTTCGCCTACTTACTACGTTCTCCAACGGCCCATCCTACGGCCTTCCGGTTGGAGGCCCGGCTGCACGAGCTTTGTCAGAATTGACGCTCGCTCGCGTTGACGCAATGCTCACCCTGGAGGGCATCGTCTTCTGCAGGTACGCGGACGATTATCGGATCTTCGCTGCGACGGAGCAGGAGGCATACAGGAATCTGGTTTCCTTAACGCGCCACCTATTCACGCACGAAGGAGCGACGCTGCAAAAGCAGAAGACCAGAGTCGTCAAGAGCAAGGACTTCCTTCGCGCCCCAGTCTTCCTCGCCGAGGATTCAACAGAGCTGTCCCCTGAGGACCGCGAGGCCAGGAAGTTCGTAAAGCTGTCACTCCGCTTCGATCCATACAGTCAAGATGCGGCCGAAGAGTACGAGCGGCTGCGGGGCGAGCTACAGGAGTTTGACATCCTCGGGATGCTCTCTCGGGAAGTCGCTAAGAGCAGAGTGAACCTTCCGGTGGTAAAGCGTCTCACTCAAGCTTTGGGCTTCGTAGATGACGACATCAAAGAGGCAGCGGTTGGAACAATCGTCGATAATCTCGAGATGCTAGCCCCCGCAATGCCCGTGGTCTTGCGAGTGCTCGACAACCTCGCCTCGGAGCTGCCGCCCGATGCAGCCCGAGCGGTCATGAGCGAACTTCGCCGGCGGATACTGGACGAGTCGTACTACATGACTTTGCCGATGAATCTTGCGTACGCCTTCCGGGTGTTGCGCCACGAAGACCGCGACGAGAATCGCATTCTCGCAAACCGCATCTATGACGACCCCGCCACACCCCCCTTCCTCAAACGCGACCTAGTACTGCACATGCATAACTGGGGTTCCTCAGCCTTCGTTTCCACCCAGCGCCAGCGCTACAACGATCATCATCCCTGGGTGCAGCGTGCGGTGCTTGTGGCGTCATTCTTATTGGAGGACGAGGGGTCTCACTGGAGACGCAGGCTGTCTCTTTCTGAATTTGACAGAATCGCCCTTGAGTGGCGACAAGAGAAGTTCGATGAGGGGCGAATGGAGATACCCGTGTAATGATCTCAGCAGAGCGCTTTTCGCAGATTGCGGGCTCCTATTGGTCCGCGCAGTTGCCACGACTTTCTCACTTTGTGCGGACCAGCAACACGACCGCCCGACAGTACGCCGAGCCGGTCGCAATGCAGTCAAGTCACGATCGCCACGCGGTTGTCACCGAGACGGCTTTTGTGATGTGGAAGGCAGAAATATCGGGGGTTACAGTCGATCCGGCCGAAGCGTTTGCGGAGGCAAGCCGACGGCTGTCCGTGGTTTGGGACCAGGCCGACTTCTCCCCAACTATCGAACCGCAGGAAGCGAATGACGCTACTGCGCTCTTGGGAAACATTCGTCGCCTGATAACTTTCACCGGCCTGCAAGACGTGGTGGCCGAGCCGCCTCTCCTTGGTTGCGGCGTAGTTTCTGGAGGAACACCCGACTTCCAAGGGCGCCTGTGGAAGGCCGACCAAGAGCGATTAGTGGTTGGAGAACTGAAGACGGTGGATCGGAACTTCAGGTCGGTCGATTACCGCCAAGTTGTGGCCTATGTGGTCCTTCAGTATGCAGCCACGAGCGAAGTGTTCGACTTCCTCTGGCTAGCCAACCCTTTGAGGGGGACCCTCGTATCCATCGACGTAGATAGCTTCTTCTGGCTGACGCGGTCTCAATCCAGTGACGAGGCCTGTGCCGAAATCGCGTACGACTGGGCAGCGCCCGGTGTGTCGCCCTGACGGGTTGAGGCGCTCGGACACCATCGGGTGAGCGGATCGTGTCACCGGATCCTTGCCGAATAGGCCTCTAATGGATCAAAAGCGGCGCTTCGCGCCGCCCGACCTGCGGGCGGCGCTGGCGCGCCGTCCTCGGCCGGTCGCAACAGCTACGTCCCTACGCGCTCCAATCCTCGTCCGCGAGCGGCAACGCGTTAAGTTCGTCCCGGCGACCTCGCCAATCGGGCAGGAAACCATCCATGAGGCTGATAAAGCGCTCGCCATGGCCTCTCTCGAGAAGATGCGTCATCTCGTGGACAACGATGTACTCAAGGCAACGTGGAGGCTTCTTCGCGAGTTCTGGATTGAGCCAAACCGTGCCTGAGCTCGCGATGCAGGTACCCCACTTGGTCTTCATGCGGCGGATGGCCACCTTGCCGACTTCAACCCCGACGATCGGCTGCCACCTGTCTAAGTAGGCAGGAAGCGCGGCCTGGAGTTGGCGGCGATACCACCGATCCAAAGCCGCCCTTCGTCCAGCCGGATCGGTGCCCTCGGGTGTCACTACCCACAACGTGTTGCCTTTGGTTTCCACGCCGTAGCGCCCGCTGTGGCGCGAGACGTCGAGGCGGTAGCGCTCACCCCAGACGTAGTGAGTCTCCCCCGACACCATCTCCCGCTTTGTCTGGCGGTCCGCGGTCTGCAGCTGCTCACGTTGGCGCTTGATCCACGAAAGGCGCTGCACGATAGCAAGGCGGATTGTGTCTTCGTTAGTGCTCTCAGGTGCGGCTACACGGATGCGACCCATTGGCGGGTAGACCGAGATGTGCAAGTTCTTGATGTCCTTATAGACCACGTCGACGCTGAGGCCCGCGACAGTCATGTAGCCGCTAGCGGTACTCATCATGTTCCTTGAGGAGGTTAACCAGGCCTCGCAATCGCTCCACTTCGAAGTCATCCGGGAGCTCCCGCCGAAGGGCACGGGCGAGGGCTCGTTCCTTCATGGCAGAACCTGTCCATCCATGCTCCTTGGCGCTTTGTATGACTTCGTGCAGGTGTTGCGGATCGATGTCGACGTCCTCGGGCCACGCAAAATCGACAAGGGCTCGACGAGCGGGAGTCTTTGCCCACTCGGGGTAGGACGCCCCTGACTCCCCCGTGCCCACCTCGGAAGTGAGCTCCAGTAGCTTGGCAAGGTAGTCGGCGTACTCGATAGCATCCTGGCGACGCTGTTCGATCAGGGCGTCAAGGAGGGTAGACATACGGTCGTAGTACTTCGGGTTCATTGCCCGTTCGTCCACTATTGTCTTGCGGACGTTGTTGACGATGATCGCGGCGACGGCCTCGGGACTCCTTTTGATCCCGTCGGGCAGCTCGTCGATGGCGGCCGCTCCGCGCTCAACGATCAGTTCGACGACACCTTTGTTGACCAAAGCGACCTGCTCGACCGGGTCGGCTTGAATGTATGTATCTAGGAGCGCGCGCATGCCGGCCTCGAATTGCTTGATGTCGACGTTCTCACCAGCACCGATCTCGACTTCGTTCTTGACCGCGACGTAGTGGACGACTTCGGCCTTAATGTCGGCTGCTTCGCTGGTGGAGTAGCCCGCACGCTCCATCTCATTCGCCAAGATGCTGTAGGACCGCACGAGCGCTGCCACCGACTTGTATAGCTCCACACGCTTCGGCTCATTCGCCTTGATCTCCTCAGCGTCGCCAAGGCGGACGGAGACGAAGTAGAGCTGGTACTCGATTGTTCCCTTCGGCGGCACGACCGGCTCGCACAATGCGCGGATGGCCTCAAGTGCGACGTCGAGGTCCTCCCGCTCCTGCTCGGTACGATCCTTGAGGAGGCCATCGATGTCCTCCTTGGCATATCCGTCCAGGGCCCCCGAGGTGTAGTCCGTGATGGCCCTGTCGAGTGACTTGAACAGATCGCGATAGTCGATGACGTATCCGTAGGTCTTGTCATCGCCGTCGAGGCGGTTGACGCGACAGATCGCCTGAAACAGACCGTGGTCGCGCATCTTCTTATCGATGTAGAGGTAGGTAGCGCTCGGGGCGTCAAAGCCGGTCAGCAGTTTGTCAACTACGATGAGCAGGCGCATCTGACCCGGCTCATCGATGAAGCGGCGCTTTACGTCCTTTTCAAACTCCTCGATCCGTGGAACGGCCTTATCGGCGGGCACGTCGAAATAGTCGGACAGCATCTGACGGTATATGTCGTACTTTCGGAGCTCCTCATTATCTCCCTCACCGGCATCTTCCTTGGAGATGGCCGTGGCGCTCGGGACGAAACTTGAAACTATGGCCACCTTGCCCTTGAAGCCGGCCTGTACGAACAGCTCGTAGAATTTGCACGCTTGATAAACGCTGTCGCCCACGAGCATGGCGTTTCCACGACCCGAGATGAGTCGGGGCTCTCGCTCAAAATCCATCAGCACGTCCTGGACTATCATCTCGGTGCGAGACTTGGCCGAGACGACCTTTTGCATAGTGCCCCACTTCCTTTTGAGCCGGGCCTTTGTGAGGTCAGTGAGCCCCTTGGTCTTGAGTTCGAACCACCTATCAACCTGTGTGGCACCTTTAAGTTCTTGTTCGACGTTCCTAGCCTCGTAGCGCAAATCGAGCACGACGCCGTCCCGCACCGCTTCATCGAACTTGTAGGTGTGGATGAAGCTGCCGAACGTTTCGATGCTGGTCATCTTGTCGGCCTTGAGCAGCGGAGTGCCGGTGAAGCCAATGAACATCGCGTCAGGTAGGACCTGCTTCATTGCCCGGTGCATCTTGCCGCTCTGTGTACGGTGCGCCTCGTCCACGAAAACGAAGAGGTTGCCCTTAGCGCGAAAGTCGTTCGGCATCCTTGACGCGAGCTCTGCAAGGAATTCGTCTCCCATCCCGTCGAGATCCTCCTCGTCGTCAGAGCCGCGAAACTTGTGCACGAGTGAGCACATGAGCCAGGGCTGGCTTTGGTTCAGCTGCGTCAGGAGGTCGGCCCCAGAGCTCGAGCGGGACATCGTCTCGTTGACACCGGCGAAGACGGCCTCGATCTGCTCGTCGAGTTCGGTGCGGTCGGTGATGATAAGCACGCGGGCGTCTGTCTGATGCTCCCGGATCCACTTGGCCAGCCAGACCATAGTCAGGCTCTTGCCGGACCCTTGGGTATGCCAGATGATGCCGCCCTCGCGGGAGCCCACTCGCTTCTGGGCAGCCTGGACACCGAAGAACTGGTTGTGACGAGCCGTCTTCTTGACGCCCGAGTCGAAAACGATGAAATCGTGCAGTATCTCCAGCAGACGCGCCTTGGAGCACATCTGAAGCAGAGCCTGGTCGAGGGGGTTGAGTTCCTCGCCCGGCTCCTTCCAGGCCAGCCAGTACTTCTCCGGAGCCTCGATCACGCCGTAGCGCAGACCTTCGACATCGTTGCCAGCGAAGAGCAGCTGCACGGTCGTGAAGAACGCCCGCACAAAGTGCTGCTTCTGGTTGCCGATGTTCTGGCGGATACCCTCGCTAACACTCACCCAAGAACGCTTGAGCTCGATGACACCCAGCGCAATGCCGTTCACGTACAACACGAGGTCCGGCCGCTTGGCGTGCTCGCCCCTGATCGTGACCTCCTCGGCAACCACGAAGTGGTTGGCAAGCGGGTCTCTCCAATCCACAAGCCACACCGTTTCGTAGTTTCCGGCGACGTCGTGTTTGACCTTCGCGCCGTATCGCAGCAGGTCATAGACCTTACGGTTCGCGTCGTAAAGCGACTGACCCGCGGCCAGGGACACGGCCGTTAGGAGCTGCTGCACTGCTCGTGAGACCGAGTCCTCGCTGTACCCGCGCGTGAGCAGGTTCTGACGAAGCAGGTCTTCACTCACGTTGGTGTTGTCTTGGTCCTCGAGGTTGCCGCCATACTCGTAACCAAGACGCTCGGTGAAGAGCCGAACGACGCGATTCTGTGTCTCGCGCTCTTTCTGTCCAACAGTGCTCACAGCAGACCACCCACCGGTGGGCGGGTGCGACCGGTGAGTAGCTGCTGCATCATGCCCGTCCTTATCGATTGTGCCGATTCCAGTTGACGTGCGACCGTTATGACCTCGTCATCGATGTCTGACACAACTCGCGCGATCGCGCGCTGTTCGCGCAGAGTTGGGGGCACTTGGATTTCCAGCTTGACGAGATCGCGTTGATAGAGGTGGTTGATGGTTGATCCGGCGCTCAGCCCGGCCACGAATTCCTCGAAGATGCGTGATCTCAGGACCCAGTAAAGGAATTCCGATACGTAGGCGTCGCGTTTCGGCCGGACTACGAATACGCCGCTATTCAGCGTCGCGGGCCCCGGCAAAGAGTCCACAAAAGCAACTTTCCCAATCGTCCCGTCTTTGGTAATCAGCACGTCGCCGGCCCTCAACTGAATATTGGCGTCCTGGTCGAATCGCCACCTGTCAACAAACGGGGTCTTCGCCCAGTCCACACGGCCGCCGCGGAAGTCAGTACCTCCAACCAGCCGAAACTCCCCGGTGCTTCGATACTCCTGAGTCGTCAGACCCTGCCATCCAATGCGGGCCTTCAGGTGTGACACAGCCGCCACGCGCAGCGGCGTCCATGCCCCGGTTGAACTGGGAAGCCGCGTCTCGCCGGTCAGGAGCTGCTGCATCACACCCTGTTTCAGGTCTCGCTGCTTAGAAAGAAGGCGCTCCAGAACGCCCACCTGCGCGGAATTTGATGACAGCGCGTTAACCACCCAGTCTTGTTCCTGCTTTGACGGTAGCGAAATGGGGAGGGCGCTCAGAATCGACGTATTCAGGTTCAGCATCGTGCCGCCAACCGCGTTGTCCAGAATCCAATCCTGTGCGGCAGCTGTCCCAACGGCCAGCGCAACAAACTCTGGGTTGACGTGAGCCTGACGCTTCCCGAACTTGACAGCAAGACAGCCCGTCCCGCACAACCAGCCTTCATGTTCTGGCCGCACTATCGCCCGTCGGCCGACATCGCCACGCCGGCTAAAGAGTATGTCGCCGGCACGGAGACGGTGCTTCGAGAGCCTACGAACATCCTCGGGGCCGATACGGGCAATACCCGATTCGAAGATCACGTTGTCGCCCATATTTACGGGCATCACCAGTGGAGTCCCCTCCGACCTGTAGTCGCTGGCATGCAACTGGCTTCCGAACGGCCCAGTCTGCAGAACTCCCCCTGATCTTGCAACGACCTCACCAAGGGTTGAGGTGGTCCACCCGCTCATCCATTGACTCCCATTGCCCGGAGGTGCTCCGCTACTTGGGCGCTGACCGCCTTCAGCTTGGACTCGAGCTCACCTACCGTCCACTCGTAGCGCTCCCCCAGGACGCGGAGACGAAGTACAAGCGCTTGACCCAACGCCGTGACCTCGGCGCCGATCCGACCGCTGATCGTCGCGCCCCACTTGTCGTCGATGACCAAGGTGTGAATGTCACCTGTCGTGAGCTTCGAGTAGTGCTTAAAGGCGAGAGCCTCAAGCACTGCGGTGGCTTCCTTGACCGCGCGTTTCGCCGCTGTCTCGGCCTCGTAGAGCGTGAGCATGTACTGCAATGCCCGAAGCTCGTCAGCCTCCGCACCCTCACGCTTGGCCTCACGTACTCGTGCCGTGACGAGCGCCTTGCTGAGCTTGTCGTCCTCGACGGCCTCCCAGAGCAGGCCACCTTCAACTGCCTGCTCCTCGATGTACTCCTCAACCGCCTGCGATGCTGCTGCATACTCGACGCTGAGCCTATCCAAGTCCCTCTGTTCTTCGGCGAAGAAACGTTTGATGACCAGGTCTGGCGGAATCAGATCCATAACCCATCGCTTGGCGTTGGCCCCTGTCCCAACTACGAGATGCGCATCCTCGTACTTAGTTCTGTTGTTGTTGTCCTTCCATGTGCGTGCCGGCCGAGGCTGGGCGGCTCCGTCCCACCCCTCTGCGACGATCAGGGCGACGTCGTCGTGCATAGATGAGTTCCAATAACTCATCAACTGCTCGTAAACGCCGTACTCGTCGACGAGGGGGCGCGGCCGGAAGGCTTCGAGGAGCGCCTCCGAGGCATCGTGAATCAGCTCGCTTGGCCGGGTCGCAGAATTGATGCCCGTCATCAGTTCGTGGTTGTTCCCCCACCACTCGGCGACCGTGTCCGCGGTGCCCTTCGCGAAGGACTGGTACTCACACGAACCCGTGACCCTGCCCTGCACCTCGGACCCTTCGACGGCAAGCTGTGAGAACCCCTCTCGCAGGGGCTTAAACAGTTCCCCCCGCATACTTGGGAATGCGTCCCAGTACGGCTGCAGGGCGTCAAGGTCCCGGTTTGGCAGGCCGCCGTTGAGGTGTGCGTGTAGATCTTGGATATCTTCGGGCTGTGATGAATCAATATAGCGGGGAATGTTGAGGTTATAGCTATTCTCCAGGTCCGAGATTTCACTCACGGGTACCATGCGTGAGTAACGCTCAATCTCCTTCTGATTGACGAAGGAGTCAACGATCTTGTGCATGTCGCGCGGACGGAGCCGATTCTTGGGACCATCCTTCTCGAAGCCCTTAGATGCGTCGATCATGAAGATGCCCTTGCGAGCATGGGCATTCCTCTTGTCTAGCACTATGAGGCACGCCGGAATTCCCGTCCCGTAGAAGAGGTTTGCAGGGAGACCAATGATGGCCTTGATATACCCTCGCTTGACCAGCTCTGTGCGAATAGTCGCCTCGGCATTGCCCCGAAAGAGGACGCCGTGCGGCAGGACGACAACTCCCTGGCCGGTCGACTTCAATGACTTAACCATGTGCAGCAGGAACGCGTAATCACCGTTCTTGTCGGGCGGCCACGCATAGCCGTCGAACCGCCCATAGTCCTTCTCGTATCCGTTCTTCCAGGTCTTGACTGAGAACGGTGGATTAGCGACTAGGTAGTCGAAAGTCATAAGGTGGTCGCCACTGCGGAACTTCGGATCAGCCAGCGTGTTGCCCTGTACGAGCTCATGCGTCGCGTTGCCGTGCAGGATCATGTTCATTCTGGCGAGCGCCCACGTGGCGTTGTCATTCTCTTGGCCATAGATCGTAAGGCCGTTCGGTGCCGCGTCGGCCACTTTGATCAAAAGGGAGCCCGAGCCGCAGGTTGGGTCGTAAACAGTGGTCGACTTGGGGGTCCCCACAGGAATCTGCAGCAGTTGTGCCATAACGCGAGAGACTTCCGCAGGGGTGTAGAACTGCCCCTTGCTCTTACCGGACTGAGTGGCGAAGTGGCGCATGAGGTACTCGTAGGCATCGCCCAGAAGGTCGTCACCTTCGGCCTTCGAGCCCGAGAAGTCCATGTCCTGGAAGATGCCGATCAGGTTGCTGACGCGGTCCTGAAGCTCCTTGGCCGAACCGAGCTTGGTGGGGTCGTCGAAGTCAGCGTTGTTGATGACACCTTGCAGGTCATTCGCCTCTGCCAGTTTGCGAATCGCAATGTTGACCTTTTCGCCAACGTCTGGCTTGCCCTTGAGGGTGATCAGGTGGTCGAAAGAGCCGTCTTCGGGAACGTCAATTAATGCATATGGGTCGGCCTTCGCCTTGTCCGACACATATTTGACGAAGAGGAGCGTCAGCACGTAGTCCTTGTACTGACTGGCATCCATGCTGCCCCGCAGCTCATCGGCACTTCCCCATAGCGAGCTGTACAGATCCGACTTCTTCAATGCCAACTCAATACCCCAAGCCGTCCATGCGCCAGGTAGCGCCAAACCAATGAGACCGCAGACCGCCGCTCGAGACTCACCCTATCGACGAAGGGGCACCTCACCCCGCCGCGGGCCTACTTGGGCGGGGGACCGGTCTTCCGTCCTAAGAACCGGCGACAGGGTCCGCACAGGGGGGACCGAGGGCCGAGCCGGCTACCGGCGCCTCGGAGGGGACACATGCGGGGACACATACGTTCCGGCCCGCCCAAAGACAGCGACCACCGTCCGGCGATGTTCGTGCTGGTCAGATTCCATTCCGCCGTCGGTGCATGTGCCGCGCTTCCCACTCCGTAGGATGTGGGCTCGGGCCCCACCAACGCTGCGCGTCAGCGACGTGGTGGTCGTGCAGACGCCGACCCAAGACGGCGGAGCCGCCAGACCACTGCTGGCGGCCGGTCGGGCGCGCAGTGGGCGAACGTTGAGGGCACCTCTGGCTTTAGCGCTGCACTTGACCGGCCTTCTGGCGGACGACGACCGCTAGGCAGGCGCACTCCCCGAATCGAGGACTGAGGACGAGCAGCGCGCGGTTCTAGTAAGAGATCGCGCGGATAGGTCAGGGTCGTCGGGTGGGTCGGGTGTCCCAGCGGTGGGTCGTCCAGGCTCGGCGGAGCAGGCTTCGG
>Ga0116179_1002007_pt1 | contig 14835 bp, 14 predicted proteins | sample AD_UKC071_MetaG_FD_89751 | JGI IMG/M metagenome (GOLD analysis project Ga0116179, IMG submission 89751) | Active sludge microbial communities of municipal wastewater-treating anaerobic digesters from USA - AD_UKC071_MetaG | ecosystem: Engineered > Bioreactor > Anaerobic > Digestate | place: USA...
CGCGGGGGGCGCCATGCTCTTTGCGCAGGCGTGCGCGCATGCGGGCCAGCAGGGGGTCGTGGGTGGCCTGGGACAGGTCTTCGAGGTCTACTTTGTGGGCCAGCCGCTTGCCACCTGCTGCCCCTACGCAAATGAATGCCGCGCCCGATTCCCGCGCCCATGCGGCCATGCTGACCTTGGCGGGCATGCTGTCGCAGGCGTCCACCACGGCATCCACACCGTGTGGCAACAGGCCAGGCCAGTTGCCGGGCTCCACGAAGTCTTCGATGCAATCGACCACACATGCGGGGTTGATCTGCTGGATGCGCTCCTGCATGGTCAGCACTTTGGCCTGGCCTACGGTGGCGGTGAGGGCATGGACCTGGCGGTTGATGTTGGATTCGGCCACGTGGTCGAGGTCGATCAGGGTGAGGTGCCCTACCCCGCTGCGGGCCAGGGCTTCCACGGCCCAGGAGCCCACGCCACCCACCCCCACCACGGCCACATGGGCCGCACGGATGGCAGCGGCGCCTGGCACACCATACAGGCGCTCCAGCCCACCAAAGCGCCGCTGCATGTCGGCGTCAGAATCTGCAGCAAGCATAGGTTGGGGAGTGTTCATCAAAAAGACCCGCCCGGCCAATGGCTGAGCGGGTTGTTTGGAGGGCGAAACGGACCAGGGGACCAGGCCCTTATTTCATGCGTGCCAGGCGTTCCTTGGCCGCTGCGGCAGCTTCGGACTGGGGGTACACCTTGATCAGGTCTTCCAGCGTCTTGCGCGCCGCCTTGGCATCTTTCAGCTCACCCTGGCAGTTGGCAATGGACAGTGCGGCTTCGGGTGCCCGCATGTGGTTGGGCGCCACGGACAGCAGTTGCTTGAAGTTGCTGATGGCTTCCTTGTAGTCGCGCTGGGCGTATTGGGCATTGCCCAGCCAGAACAGCACGGAGGGGGCGTAGCCACTCTTGGGGTAACGCTTGTCGAAGCCCGAGAACGCGGCCTGAGCGGCCGGGAAGTCACCCTTGCGGAATAAGGCCAGGGCAGCATCGAAATCACGCTTCTCCGCCGGGTCGGCCGAGAACTCCAGCCCATCGACAGACACGGGAACGGGCTCGAACTGGCGCAGGCGCTCGTCCACACCCTTGGCCATGTCCCGCTGGCGGCGCTGCAGCTCGGTCACGTCGCGCTGCAGTTGCTCGTTCTGGCCGCGCAGGGTCGCTTGCTCGGCACGCAGGGCCTCGATCTGGTTCTGCAAATCCAGCAGGCTGCGGCGCATCTGGGCATTGTCGTCCCCCAGTCGCTGGCTGCTGGTCTCGGCCGACTGGCGCAGGGCATCCACACGCTGGCGCAAGTCCAGCACGGCGCGTCGGGCCTCGTCGTCCTCGAAGAGTGCTGCCTGGCTTCCGAGGCTGCACAGGGCCAGCACGACCGCAATGGCCAGCCGTGCGGGTGCCGTGGAGGGGCGGTGGCAGTCCATCAGCGTGATCAGCGGTAAGAGACTTCGGCGCGGCGGTTCTGTGCCATGGCCGCTTCATCACTGCCTTGCACGGCAGGCTTTTCCTTGCCGAAGCTGACGGCTTCGACCTGGTTGTCGGTCACACCCAACAGACCCATGGAGCGGCGCACGGCTTCGGAGCGGCGCTGGCCCAGTGCCAGGTTGTATTCACGCCCACCGCGCTCGTCGGTGTGGCCTTCGATAACAACCTTGCGGTTGGGGTTGGCCTTGAGGAAGCGCGAATGGGCCTCGATCAGCGACTGAAACTCGGGCTTGATGGAGTAGCTGTCAAAGTCGAAGTAGATGATGCGCGCCACGTTGGCAGGTCCGGCGGCATTGGCACTGGAGGCGCCGATATCGACGGGCGTCACGCCGCCCTTGGACGAGCCACCCGCCCCGGCGCCGCTGCCCGCGCCAACGCCGGCCGTGCTGGTGGCGCTCTTGTCTTCCACCGGCACATCGTTGAGCTTGACGCCGGAACTGCAGCCTGCAACCAGCGCAAGGATTACCAAACTGAGGGGAATACGTTTAACCATGATGCAAAAAACTCCTGAATCAATGAATCGATAAAACTGAAAACCTGCATAAATTCAGGTTACTGTGCCTGGAAGGGACCCCAATCGGGCTCCCGAATGTCTCCGCCCTTGCCGGCCAGGCGGGCCTTGATTTTTCCATCCAGCGTAGTGGTCATGAGGGCCTCACGGCCTTGCAGCTGAGTGGCATAGACGATCAGCCGGCTATTCGGCGCAAAGCTGGGGCTTTCGTCCTCGCCGGTGTCGGTAAGTGACGTAACGTTGCCGGTGGCCAGTTCCATCACCTGCAGCTTGAAGGCCCCCCCCACGCGGCTCACATAGGCCAGCCAGCGGCCGTCCGGGCTGGGTGCAGGGGAAATGTTGTAGCCGCCGTTAAAGGTGACGCGCTCGGGGTTGCCGCCGCCAACACCCACTCGGTAGATCTGCGGTGCACCACCACGGTCGCTGACGAAGTAGATGCTCTTGCCGTCGCGCGAGAATGCCGGTTCGGTGTCGATACTGCTGCTTTGCACCAGGCGCTTGGGCTCGCCGCCGTTGGCATCGATGGTGTAGAGCTGCGAGCCACCGTCGCGGCTCAGGGTCACAGCCAGCGTGCGGCCATCAGGCGCCCAAGCGGGTGCACTGTTGGAGCCACGGAAGTTGGCCACCAGACGCCTGCGGCCACTGGCCACATCGTGCACGTACACCACGGGCTTGCGGGACTCGAAGGACACATAGGCCAGTTGGGTGCCGGTGGGCGACCATGCGGGCGAGATGATGGGCTCGGGGCTGGCCAGCGCGGCCTGGGCGTTTTCACCGTCGGCATCGGCCACCCAGAGTGTATGCCGGCCACCCGAGCGTGTGACATAGGCTATGCGGGTGGAGAACACCCCCTTCTCGCCGGTCAGTTTCTCGTAGATGAAGTCGGCAATACGATGCGCAGCCAGACGCAGATCGCCTTGCGGCACCACGTAGCTCTGCCCCCCCAGATCCGCAGCCTTGACGACGTCCCACAGCCGGAAGCGGACATCGAAGCGACCATCAGCGAGCCGGCTCACACTGCCGGTGACAAGCGCATCAGCGGCTTTTTGCCGCCACACCCCCATGTCAGGGCGACTGGTCTCGTCCAGCACGGCGCCCGCCGCGTCCACCGGACGGAACTGTCCGCTGCGCTCCAGGTCGGCCTGCACAATCGCAGCAATTTTCTGGGGCGACTGCGCCTCGCCACGGAATGGCGCAATCACGATGGGTAACTGGGTCAGCCCTACCCCGGTGACCTCGACACGGAACTGCGCAAGAGCCGGCAAGGCAGAGGTACCAGCCAGGGCCGCGAGCATGGTGCGGCGCTGCAGATGGCTGGGAGAAGGGAGTACGGTCGCCGGCACGGATGCGGTTCGTTCAGATTTCATTGGCTCTTGGGTTGAAAACTTGGACTTGAAGATACGATGCACAGGAGCAGACCCGAATGTTACACAGCGGCAAACACCCCCTGTGACAAGTTGTGACCCATCTGCTGTGAGAAAAATTTGCAAATCACACGAAAAGTAGAATCCGCCCACCTTTTCGTTATTGTCCATGCAAGTACCGACCCCGCCCTCTGCGCCCCACCCCGCACCACCGGCTTCATCGACATTGACGCTGACCGGTCGCCTGCGGCGGCTGGCGGTGTATTTTGGCGACCAGCGACTGGCATGGTCGCTGGCGGTCATTGCCACCCTGGTGGGTGCACTCACCGAGCCGCTGCTGCCCGCCCTGCTTAAGCCCTTGCTGGACCAGGGCTTCACCGAGGGCACCCTGCCCCTATGGATCATTCCCATCGCCCTGCTGGGCCTGTTTGCCATCCGGGGGCTGGCGCAGTTCGTGGGCCAGTACGCGCTGGCGCGTATCGCCAACGAAGGCATGCTGCGCTTGCGCCGCAAGATGTTCGAGCGGCTGCTATCTGCCGAAATGGGGCTTTTCAGCCGGCAGTCGGCCAGCGCCTTGTCCAACACGGTTGTCTATGAAGTGCAGACCGGAGCCACCCTGCTGGTGCAAGCGCTGCTGGGGCTGTCGCGTGATGGCTTCACGCTGGTGGCGCTGCTGGTGTACCTGCTCTACCTGAACTGGCAGCTCACGCTGATCGTGGCCGTAGTGGTGCCTGGGGTGGCCTGGATCATGAAGACCTTGTCCCGGCGCCTGTACCAGCTGACCAAGGCCAGCCAGCAGTCGACCGACGACCTGGCGTATGTGGTGGAAGAAAACGTGCTGGCCCACCGCATGGTGCGGCTGCATGGCGCCCAGGCCAGCCAGATGAGCCGCTTTGAGCAGTTGAGCACCAAACTGCGCAGCCTGGCCATCAAATCCACCATTGCATCCGCGGCCATGACGCCGTTGACCCAGTTGCTGGCAGCAGGCGCACTGTCTGCCGTGATTGCGGTCGCACTCTGGCAAAGCAAGACCGGCACTACACAGGGCGCCACGGTGGGCGGTTTTGTGGCGTTCATCACCGCCATGCTGATGCTGATCGCCCCCATCCGCCGCCTGGCGGACATTGCCAACCCGGTCACCCGCGGCGTAGCCGCGCTGGAACGCGGGCTAGGGCTGATCGAGGAGGTCAAGCCCGAAACGGAGGGGACCTACCACCCCCTGGCGAATACACCCGCTGTCGGCCGCCTGGTGCTGGACCAGGTGAGCGTGCAATACCGGGAAGATGCTGCCGCAGCACTGGACAAGGTCAGCCTGGAGATCCAGCCGGGCGAGGTGGTGGCCCTGGTCGGCCCTTCCGGATCGGGCAAGACCACACTGGCCAACCTGCTGCCACGCTTTGTGCTGCCGTCCGGTGGGCAGATTCTGCTGGATGGGCATGACATCGCCACCTGGCGCCTGGACGCCTTGCGCAGCCAGTTCGCCATGGTCAGCCAGGACGTGGTAATGCTCAACGATACAGTGGCCGCCAACGTCTGCATGGGCCAGGCCATGGATGAAAACAAGGTCTTGCGTTGCCTGGAGGCTGCCAACCTCTCCAGCCATATTGCTGCCATGCCCCAGGGTATCCACACCACGGTCGGGCACAACGCCACCCAGATGTCGGGCGGCCAGCGCCAGCGCCTGGCCATTGCTCGCGCCTTGTACAAGGATGCGCCCATCCTGATCCTGGACGAAGCCACCTCGGCGCTGGACACCGAGTCCGAGCGGCTGGTGCAGGACGCCCTGCAGCGACTGATGAAGGGGCGCACCACCGTGGTCATCGCACACCGCCTGTCCACCATCGAGCACGCCGACCGGGTGATCGTGATGGAACGGGGCCGTATCGTGGAGCAAGGTACCCATGCGGCCCTGATGCAGGCACAGGGGCTGTACGCCCGGCTGCAGGCGAAACACCCAGCGGCCAGGGACGATGCCTGACGATGGTGGCTTGAAAGTGGGAGGAATATGGCCTGTCCGACAGGAATCGAACCTGTGACCCTCAGCTTAGAAGGCTGATGCTCTATCCAACTGAGCTACGGACAGTCAAAGCGGCTGAAAAAGGCGTGTTTGCCACACGCTGCCGAAGTTCAAATCATACCGTCAGAACAGGCATCGGCCACTGACGAAACTTATTGCTGGTGTATCAATTCCTGTGGCCTGGAACGATCTATCCGCCCAGGCGCACACTTGAAGACATAGTCACGGCCCGCGACTCCCTGTTTGCTGGTTTCCGACACCAGTTGCGGAGACAGCACCGGGCCACAAACGCTTCCCATTTGGCCGGCTGCAGCCCGGCCATACAGACGCAAGTCATCGAGCCGTTCGGTACCGGTACGGCTGGAGGTTTCCCGCACCTGCACGGTGATGGTCGTGTCCGACGTGCGCTCCAGGCGCACCGTCATAGGTACGCCTTCGTACTCTGACAGCTGGGTGGCTTCACTGGTGTTCTTGTTGGCACATCCTCCCAGCAGGCCCAGCACCAGCGCCAAAGTCGCACTCACCACTGAACGGGTGCAGACTGCAGGCCTGCAGAAAGTGGGTATGGCATGCATGCACATCTCCATCAACTCGCCAGTGCAATCGACTCCAGGCGCTGCGCGCAGGCCAGCGCCTGCCCGGCATCCCTGGCCTCGACCATGACACGCAGCAAGGGTTCGGTTCCGCTGGGCCGGATCAGGACACGGCCGGCCGTGCCCAGCTCGGACTCGACTGCCTTGATGGCACTTGCCAGCTGCACGTTGGCGCGCCAGTCCTGCCCGGGCTGCAGCCGCACATTGATCAGGGTCTGCGGGAACAGATCGACACCATCCAGCAGATCCGCCATGGTGGCGCCGCTGCGGACACAAGCCTGCAGCACCTGCAGAGCACTGATCAGGCCATCGCCGGTAGTGTGGCGGTCCAGCGCCAGCAGGTGGCCCGAGCCCTCGCCGCCCAGCACCCATTGGCGCTTTTCCAGCTCTTCCAGCACATAGCGGTCTCCGACGCGGGAGCGGACGAAGGCAACCCCCTTGTCGAGCAAGGCCATCTCCACGGCCTTGTTGGTCATCAGGGTGCCCACCACACCCTGCACCTGTTCACCTCTGGCCAGGCGGTCCATGGTCATCAGGTAGAGCAGTTCGTCGCCGTTGTACAGGCGCCCTTGTGCATCCACCATCTGCAGGCGGTCTGCATCTCCGTCCAGGGCAATACCGTAGTGGGCGCCGTGCGCCTTGACCGCAGCCACCAGGGCTTCGGGATGCGTGGCACCTACATCGCGGTTGATGTTCAGCCCGTCCGGGGCACAGCCAATGGCAATCACCTCGGCACCGAGTTCATGGAACACGTTCGGGGCGATCTGGTAAGCAGCACCGTGGGCGGCATCCACCACGATCTTCATGCCTTTGAGCGTCAGGTCGTTGGCGAAGGTGCTCTTGCAGAACTCGATATAGCGGCCAGCGGCATCGGCCAGCCGGCGGGCCTTGCCCAGGCTGGCGGAGTCGGCCCACACAGGCGCTTGCTCCAGCACCGCCTCCACCTCCTGCTCCCAGCTGTCTGGCAGCTTGGTGCCCTGGGCGCTGAAGAACTTTATGCCGTTATCGGCAAAAGCGTTGTGGCTGGCGCTGATCACCACCCCCAGACTGGCACGCTGCGCACGCGTCAGGTAGGCCACCCCGGGTGTGGGCAAGGGCCCCAGCAGCACGACATCCACACCCGCCGAATTAAAGCCAGACTCCAAGGCACTCTCCAGCATGTAGCCGGAGATACGGGTATCTTTGCCGATCAGTACGGAGGGCCTGTTTTCGGTGCGTTTGAGCACCCGACCCACGGCATGGGCCAGCTTGAGCACAAAGTCGGGGGTTACCGGCGGCACACCCACCGTGCCACGGATGCCGTCGGTTCCAAAATATCTGCGTTGCATGTTGTTATGGGGAACTTGGCCCCTGTCAGTTTGTCGACCGCATCGCGCTCCATACGGCTAGGACTGCGACGGTTTCGCGTACATCGTGCACCCGCACGATCCGTGCGCCACGATCCACGCTGAGCAGCGCAGCTGCGACGCTGGGTACCAGCCGCTCCTCTACCGGCAACCCTGTCACGGCCCCCAGCGATGATTTACGCGACCAGCCTGCGAGTATCGGATATCCGATGGACTGGATAACTCCCTGCTGTAACAACAAGGTGAAATTCTGTTGCACTGTCTTGCCAAAGCCAATGCCGGGGTCAAGCACGATGCGAGATGCCCCCACCCCGCGGTCTTGCAGCAACTGGGCCTGCGTTCGCAGGAACTCGCCTACCTGCTGCACCACGTCGCCCTCCATGGGCGCCACCTGCATGGTCTGGGGATCGCGGTGCATATGCATGAGGCAGACGCCGCATTGAGGGTGCTTTGCGACCACGTCAAGGGCACCCGGTTGCCGCAAGGCCCAGATGTCGTTGATGATGTCCGCACCCACATCGAGCACAGCGCGCATGACCTCAGGCTTGAAAGTATCTACCGACACAGGCACACCCATCGACACAGCGCCACGCACCACTGGCAGCACCCGTTCCAGCTCCAACTCCAGCGGCACCACCGGCGCCCCGGGGCGGGTGGACTCACCGCCTATGTCCAGGATGTCGGCCCCGGCGCGCAGCAAGGCCTCGCAATGGGCCAGAGCAGCCCTCGGGGTGGCATGGGTGCCACCGTCGGAAAATGAGTCGGGCGTGGCATTGACGATGCCCATGACCTTGGGCGCGCCAAGGTCGATGGCGAAGCGGGTGGTTTGCCAGAGCATAAAAAAACGGGGCCCTGGAAGGCCCCGTCTGGTTCAGGCTGCCGTGGGCGCAGGGTCGGGCTTCACAGCGGCCGGCGTACCACCGCTCGGCCCATCGCCGGATGGCGGCGGGTTGCGCGGGGTCCAGTCCTTGGGCGGGCGCGGCGCCTTGCCCGCCATGATGTCATCGAGCTGCTCGGTGTCGATGGTTTCCCACTCCAGCAAGGCCTTGGCCATGGCGTGCATCTTGTCGCTGTTCTCTTCGATCAGGCGGCGCGCCAGTGCGTACTGCTCGTCGATGATGCGGCGGACTTCGCCATCCACCTTTTCCATGGTCTGTTCACTCATGTTCGTCGTCTTGGTGACCGAACGGCCCAGGAAGACCTCCCCCTCGTTCTCGGCATACACCATCGGGCCCAGGGCGTCGGTCATGCCGTAACGGGTGACCATGTCGCGGGCAATGGAGGTGGCACGTTCGAAGTCGTTGCTGGCGCCGGTGGTCATCTGGTTCATGAACACCTCTTCCGCAATACGGCCACCAAACAGCATGCTGATCTGGTTCAGCATGAACTCTCGGTCGTAGCTGTAGCGGTCCTGCGACGGCAGACTCATCGTCACACCCAGTGCTCGACCACGCGGGATGATGGTGACCTTGTGCACCGGGTCGCACTTGGGCAGGAGCTTGCCGATCAAGGCGTGACCAGACTCATGGTAAGCCGTGTTGCGACGCTCTTCCTCGGGCATGACCATGCTCTTGCGCTCAGGGCCCATCAGGATCTTGTCCTTGGCTTTCTCGAAGTCCTGCATTTCCACCGTACGTGCATTACGGCGTGCGGCCATCAGTGCGGCTTCGTTACAGAGGTTGGCAAGGTCGGCACCCGACATGCCCGGCGTACCCCGTGCAATGACGGAGGCATTCACGTCCTGGCCCACCGGCACCTTGCGCATGTGGACGTTCAGGATCTGCTCACGGCCCCGGATGTCGGGCAGCGTCACATACACCTGGCGGTCGAAACGGCCGGGGCGCAGCAATGCAGCGTCCAGGATGTCGGGGCGGTTGGTGGCGGCCACCACGATCACACCCAGGTTGGTTTCGAAGCCGTCCATCTCCACCAGCATCTGGTTGAGGGTCTGCTCGCGTTCGTCGTTGCCACCGCCCAGGCCCGCACCACGCTGGCGGCCCACGGCGTCAATTTCGTCGATGAAGATGATGCAGGGCGCGTTCTTCTTGGCATTCTCGAACATATCGCGCACACGGGCTGCACCGACACCAACGAACATTTCCACGAAGTCAGAGCCCGAGATGCTGAAGAAAGGCACCTTGGCTTCACCCGCGATGGACTTGGCCAGCAGCGTCTTGCCGGTGCCGGGAGGGCCCACCAGCAGCAGGCCACGCGGAATACGGCCACCCAGTTTCTGGAACTTCTGCGGGTCTTTCAGGAAGTCCACGACCTCCTTCACTTCTTCCTTGGCTTCGTCGCAGCCAGCCACGTCAGCGAAGGTCACCTGGTTGGTGTTTTCGTCCAGCATACGGGCTTTGCTCTTGCCAAAGCTGAACGCCCCGCCCTTGCCACCGCCCTGCATCTGGCGCATGAAATACACCCACACACCGATCAGCAGCAGCATTGGGCCCCAACTGACCAGCAGGGTCATGAGCAGGGAACCTTCTTCACGGGGCTTGACGTCGAACTTGACGTTGTTGTTGATCAGGTCTCCTACCAGCCCACGATCCAGGTAGGTGGCCGTGGTACGCAGGCGCCGGTCATCGTTGGTGGTGGCCACGATCTCGGTTCCGCCCTGCCCTTCCTGGATGGTGGCGGATTTGATCCGATTGTTCCGCACTTCTTCCAGGAAGTCGGAGTAGCCGATGTAGTTGGCGCCGCCACCGGCACGGGTGTCAAACTGTTTGAACACCGTGAACAGCACCATGGCGATGACCAGCCATACGGCAATTTTTGAGAACCACTGATTGTTCAAGCGAGGCTCCAGAAGCGGGAGATAGAAAAGACCATGTCGGCCCTAGTTGAGAGCCATTTTAGGCGTTTCAAGGGTGCACAAGGGCTTTTCGCCTTGTGCCACAGTGGGTAATGCAGCTTGGGTTCAGCCAGCACAAGCCTACGCAGCGCTGCTCCTGGCTTCCTGCTTGAGGCCTACGCCGATCAGGAAGGTCTCGGACGATTTGTCCCGCGACGCCTTGGGCTTGAGTGGCTTGACCACCCGGAAGTGCGCTCGAAACAGATGCACCATCTGGTCGTAACCGCTGCCATGGAACAGTTTGACCACCAAAGCCCCTTCGGGCTTCATGTGGGCCTGGGCAAAAGCCACGGCCAGTTCGATCAAGTCCGCCACCCGTGCCGCATCCACCGAGGTGATACCCGACAGATTGGGAGCCATATCGGATACCACCACATCCGCTTGTCGGCCGGCCATTTCGTGCTCCAATTTTTGAAGTACTTCCGGCTCACGGAAGTCCCCCTGGATAAACACCACGCCTTCGACGGGCACCATGGGAAGCATGTCCAGAGCAATGATGGTGCCATCCAGCGCGCCCACCGCCGCGCCTTCGGGCGACAGCTTGCGCCGAACATACTGGCTCCAGGCTCCAGGCGTGGAGCCTAGGTCCACGACCAGATTCCCAGGCCGGATCAGGCCCAGAGTCTCGTCAATTTCCTTCAGCTTGTAGGCTGCCCGTGCGCGGTAGCCCTCCCGCTTGGCCAACTTCACATAGGGGTCGTTGACATGGTCATTCAGCCACGCTTTGTTGACCTTCTTACTTTGTGTCTTGACTTTCATCGGTGGATTCCATTCCCTGTATCTTCTGCATGAAGGCAATCACGTCAGGCCGCGGAGATAATACGGCCCATGCCTCAAATTCAACTGAACCCCACGCAGCGCAGGGAACATCGCGCCAACGCTCACCACCTGGAGCCCGTCGTGCTGATCGGCGGCGACGGCCTGACTGCCGCGGTCAAAAAGGAAGTTGACGCGGCACTGAATGCCCACGGCCTGATCAAGGTGCGTATTTTCTCCGATGACCGCGTCGCCCGCGAGCAGATGTACCAGACCCTGACCGAAGAACTCAGCGCTGCTCCGGTGCAGCACATCGGCAAGCTGGTCATTCTGTGGCGCCCGCAACCCGAAAAGGAACGCGCCATCGACGCCGATCGCATGCCTGGCCCCAAGGACGTCAAGGTGCTGAAATTCAGCAAACGCGGCGGCCAGCGCCCCGAGGTCAAGACCCTGCGTGTGCTGGGCAACCAGCGGCTCACCCAGGGCGGCATCGTCAAGCGGGCCAAGCCCAAGCCACCCGTGTCGGTCAAGAAGCGCCAAGCTGATTGACCAGGCAGATCGAGCCAATGGCCCGCCATGTCCTCTGCATGAAGTGGGGCACCAAATACGCAGCCCACTACGTCAACAACCTGTATGCGATGGTTCGCCGCCATCTGCAGGATGACTTCCGCTTCATCTGCCTGACCGATAACACCGAAGGCATCCGCGCCGAGGTGGAGTGTTTTCCGATCCCGCGCCTGGACATCCGCCCGGAAGCCGCAGGCGTGCGCGACATGGCTTGGCGCAAGCTCACCACCTTCAGCACCGACTTGGCCACCGTCTATGGCCTGAAGGGGCCTGCGCTGTTCCTGGACCTCGATGTGGTGGTGGTGGACTCGCTGGAGCCCTTCTTCACGCAGGCGGGTGAATTCCTCATCATCAAAGACTACAAGCGGCCCTGGCGCGTCACCGGCAACTCGTCGGTGTACCGCTTCGAGATTGGTGCCCACCCCGGCGTGCTGGACTATTTCCGTGCCAACGAAGACGCCATGCGCGCCAAGTTCCGCAACGAGCAGGCCTACCTGTCGGACTATATGTACCGCCAGGGCACGCTGCAGTACTGGCCTGCGGCCTGGTGCCCGAGTTTCAAGTACCACTGCATTCCGTTCTGGCCCAGCAACTACTGGCGTGAGCCCTTGTTGCCGGAAGGTACGCGGGTGGTGATCTTCCACGGGGAATGCAACCCGCCTGACGCCCTGGCCGGACGACGCAACCGCCGCTTCCGTTACATCCGCCCGGCGCTCTGGGTGGCCGACCACTGGCGCGAATGAGGAACTGAGGCTGCGGCAGGCAGGCTGCCGCACCTCGACATCAGCCCTGCGGCTGGGCAGCAACCACTGCGACCGCTGGCGCGGCAAGGCGCCACAACACCACGGCAGCACAGACCCACTGCAGGGCATACGCCACACTGCCAACGCTGTGCCATAGCCTGAGCTGGGTGCGCGCAACAATCTGCGGCGCCACCCCGTACTCGACCAGCAGGGCCAGCGCCAGCCCCACCAGCACCCAGCCTACCAGCGCCATGATGCGACGGGCCACCGGAGAATGCGCGCGACGCCGGGAAACCAGCAGCAGCACCATCGCACACACCACTGACACCCAGGTCTGGGCAGCAAACAGCTTGGCGGCCATGGCTCCGGCGATGGCCGGGGTTGCCAGGTGGGCAAACAACATGGGTACCACCATGAAACCGACCGCACTCAGGCTGCCCCACCACAAGGCGGCAGCCAGGACGGGAATACGCTCCAAGGCCCCGTTCATATGCGGACTCAGAGGTAGTGAACCGCCACGATCTCGTAGCGCTTGAGGCCGCCGGGCGCCTGGAACTCGGCGGTATCCCCTTCGTTCTTGCCGATCAGCGACCGTGCAATCGGGCTGGACACATTGATCAGGCCCAGCTTCAGGTCAGCCTCGTCTTCACCAACAATCTGGTACTTCACCGCTTCGCCACTGTCCTCATCCTCCAGCTCCACGGTGGCGCCAAAAACCACCTTGCCCTCGGCGTCCAGCGTGCTCGGGTCGATCACCAGGGCCGCAGACAGCTTGCCCTCGATGTCCTGGATCCGACCTTCGATGAACCCCTGGCGGTCCTTGGCGGCTTCGTACTCGGCGTTTTCGCTCAGGTCACCCTGCGCACGCGCTTCGGCGATGGCGTTGATGACCCAGGGCCGGTCTACGGTCTTGAGGCGATGCAATTCTTCCTTGAGTTTCTCTGCGCCGCGCTTGGTAATGGGAAGTGTGCTCATATTTTTATAGCTCCTATAAACGAAACCGCCGAACGGGCAAACGTTCGGCGGCACCGGGGATTTGTAAAGATCAGACCAGAGGCCGACCCGTCAGCCGGCGCAAAACAGCCAGCGGACTCATCTCAGGATTGTATTGCCTGCTTGCCGGCAGATGCAGCGTCTGCTCCAGCATGAACTGGCCCGATTCCACCGCGTGCGAGGTCTGGTCGGAAAAACAGACCCAGACCGAGCCCGGAGGGAACGACACCACCTGCTGGGGTGCGCTCTTCTGGTAGTCCATGTCAGCCTTCATGCCATCATGCAACTGCAGCATCAGGTGGTCGTACTCGCTGCGCAGAGATTTGGTGATACGCAAGGCCCGCAGCGCCCTCGCCTGCCACGCCACATAAGGTTTGGCACGCGGCAAAAAACGGCGCGCCACCTCTTCAAAAGGCTCCCCCACCCGCCACGTGCGCGGCACACCACCCGGGTTGACGTTGGTGAAGACCCGCAGGATACGTTCGCCGTAATTGGGCCGGGTAGGAAACGCATCCACGTGCATACGGCGGTCATCGGCACGCCAGGACTGGACGCGACTCTCCACCTGGGTCGGGCGGAAGCTCGTGGGTGCAAAACGCAGAGCCGTCGTGTAATCCGGCAGCAGGCCGTGCACCAGCTGCTGCGCCTGCGCCCGGAACCGCCCCACCATGGCTGCGACGGCCTGCTGCGCAGCGTCGTCACCCGCCACCCCTTTGATCCGCCCCTGGGCATCCAGGCTGATGTTGCGTACCTTCGGTGCCAGGATCGTGGGCCTCAGCAAAGCCTGCTCGTGTGGCAGCAGCTGGAAACCCAGTCTGGGAAAGTACAGAACCTTGCCCGCTTCCAAAGCGGCAATCCATGCCTCGTTGGGCGTGGCGCCGCTCCAGTCGGCCAGGTCCAGTTCAACCAGCTGGGATTCCATGGCAGCTCAGGCGGCCGTGAGTTGCGCGTGCATCTCCTGCACCGAAATCACGTCCAGCTTGCCGATGTGCTGCATACCTTCCACCGCAGCTTCGGCACCGAAGATGGTGGTGAAGGTGGTCACGCGGGCCAGCAGCGCCGACGTGCGGATCTGGCGCGAATCGGCGATAGCGTTACGACGTTCTTCCACGGTGTTGATGACCAGGGCGATTTCGTTGTTCTTGAGCATGTCCACGATATGCGGACGGCCTTCGGTCACCTTGTTCACCACAGCACAGGGCAGGCCTGCTGCCGTGATGGCGGCCGCCGTGCCTTTGGTGGCCACCAGCTCGAAGCCCAGCGCAACCAGGCCGCGTGCACATTCCACCGCACGGGCCTTGTCGTTGTTCTTCACCGAGATGAAGACCTTGCCAGACTTCGGCAGGATGGTGCCAGCCCCGAGCTGGCTCTTTACAAAGGCTTCGCCGAAAGTCTTGCCCACACCCATGACTTCACCGGTGGACTTCATCTCGGGGCCGAGGATGGTGTCCACACCGGGGAACTTGACGAAGGGGAACACGGCCTCCTTGACGCTGAAGTACGGCGGCGTGACTTCCTTGGTGACACCTTGCGAAGCCAGCGACTGGCCGGCCATGCAACGCGCCGCCACCTTGGCCAG
>Ga0116179_1002020_pt1 | contig 14784 bp, 9 predicted proteins | sample AD_UKC071_MetaG_FD_89751 | JGI IMG/M metagenome (GOLD analysis project Ga0116179, IMG submission 89751) | Active sludge microbial communities of municipal wastewater-treating anaerobic digesters from USA - AD_UKC071_MetaG | ecosystem: Engineered > Bioreactor > Anaerobic > Digestate | place: USA...
GAGCGCCACCGCTGTGAGGAGTTCCTGCGCGCATCGTCGGCCGAGGGAGCCCGCGCGCTCGACCTCTGAGGACGCACCAGTCAGTGGGCTGGGACAGGCAAGCCGACACAGACGGGCCGGGACAGTGAAAGGGGCCCGACCCTTGTTGGGTCAGGCCCCTTCAGCCCCCTGCCAGGAGCTCGCGCACTGAGGCGCAGCATGTTGCGAACGTCCCCTGCAACGCGGCAACACGACCATTGTGCATGCACAGTCTCCAAAAAAGAGGCACTAAGGTGCACGTGGCAGGAAAATGCCAAATCTGGAGGGGTTCTGATGACGCGACCGACGCCACCAGCGGCCACCACGGTGGCGACCGCCGCACAGGCCCGCGAGGAACTCGCCGCCATGCTGGCCCAGGAGACGGTGCGCATGGAGGCGCGCCGACGCGACCTGGCCCGCGTCAACGAGCTGCTCCGCCTGGTCGTGGCTCCTCCGGGCGGGATCGCCGGTTCGGCGTGGGAGGCGCTCCTGCCGGACCTCGCCGCGCCGACCGTCGCCGGGCTCACCGCTCGCCTCCAGGGTGAGCTCCGAAACCTCGTCATGCTCCTCGACGAAGGGCCGGCCCTCGATGAGGCCAACATGCGCGAGACCCAGGACCGGATGCGGGCCGGCATGGTGCAGCGCACTCTCTACCCGGCGCACGTTCTCGACTCCCCCTCATCGGTGCGTTGGATGCAGTCGTGGCAGTCGGTTGGTGAAGTGCAGCGGATGCTGCCCGATGTCGAGACCGAGTTCGCCGTCTTCGGTGACGAGGCCGTCGTGGCCTTGGCGCAGTGGGGGATTCCCGAGGCCGGGTATGTCATCTCGCGCGACCCCCTCGTCGTGCGCCTGCACGCCGCCTACTTCGACCTGCTGTGGGCCCATGCCCAGCCGATTGTCGCGGCCCTTGGTGATCACAAGGACGACGACCGCCTGCTCGAGTTGCTCGCCCTGGGCTTCAAGGACGAGGTCATCGCGCGTCTCATGGGTCTGGGCCTGCGTACGGTGCGGCGTCGCATTGCCTCGATCATGGCCGTCCACGGTGCGGATACGCGCTACCAACTGGGTCTGGCTGTTGGTCAGCGAGAGAAGTCGACGTCGATCGTGGGGCGCTAGGCTGGGGTGCACCGAGGCCTCGCGTCGCGCGAGGCCTCACGCATGCGGCGCGGCACCCCGCGGCATACCCAGGGGAGCGGTGCGCACAACGCAACGGGAAGGGACTTCGATGCCGGCGATCGTGCTCGTGGGCGCCCAATGGGGCGACGAGGGCAAGGGCAAGGCGACCGATCTCATGGGCAGCGACGTCGATTACGTCGTGAAATTCAACGGCGGCAACAACGCCGGCCACACCGTCGTCATCGAGGGTGAAGACGGCACGCGCGAGAAGTACGCACTGCACCTGCTGCCCTCCGGCATCCTCTCGCCCAACGTCGTGCCCGTCATCGGCAACGGCGTCGTCATCGATCTCGAGGTGCTCTTCAAGGAGCTCGACGGGCTCGAGGCGCGTGGCGTCGACACCTCCCGCCTCATCGTCAGCGGGAGCGCCCACATCATCGCACCCTACAACCGCACCCTCGACAAGGTGACCGAGCGATTCCTCGGCAAGCGCAAGATCGGCACGACCGGTCGCGGCATCGGCCCGACCTACGCCGACAAGATGAATCGCATCGGCATCCGCGTCCAGGACCTCTTCGACGAAGGGATCCTGCGCCAGAAGGTCGAGGCGGCCCTCGCCGTCAAGAATCAGGTGCTCGTCAAGATCTACAACACGCGGGCCGTCGACGTCGATCTCGTTGTCGCAGAACTCCTTTCGTATGCCGCGCGCTTGCGACCCATGGTTCGTGACACCGCGTTGGAGCTCGAGAAGGCGCTCAACGCTGGTTCGAACGTGTTGCTGGAGGCGGGCCAGGCGACGCTCCTCGACGTCGACCACGGGACCTATCCCTTCGTCACCTCGTCCTCGGCGACGGCGGGCGGGGCGTGCACCGGCTCCGGCATCCCCCCAACTCGGGTGTCGCGCGTCATCGCGATCCTCAAGGCCTACACGACGCGCGTGGGGGAGGGTCCCTTCCCGACCGAGCTCTTCGACGACGACGGTGAGACGCTGCGCAAGACGGGCGTCGAGTACGGCACGACGACCGGGCGACCGCGCCGCTGTGGCTGGATGGACACGGTCATCGGCCGCTATGCCACGCGGATCAACGGGGTGACCGACTTCGTCATCACCAAGCTCGACGTGCTGACCGGCTTCGAGCAGGTGCCGATCTGTGTCGCCTACGACGTCGAGGGGGTCCGCTTCGACGAGATGCCGATGGGGCAGAGCGACTTCCACCACGCCAAGCCGATCTATGAACTCATGGACGGCTGGTGGGAGGACATCTCGGGGTGTCGCACCTTCGAGGACCTGCCTGCCGCTGCTCAGGCCTATGTGCTGCGAGTCGAGGAGCTCATCGGCGCGCGGGTGTCCGCCATCGGTGTCGGCCCGGGGCGGCACGAGATCATCGAACGATTCCCCCTGCTCGACGCCTGAACCCCAACTTCTGCGTCACGCGGAAGTTGGGTGTGGACGCAGAAATAGCCGTGCGTCAGGACAAGTTCCGCGTCACGCAGAAGTTGGGTTGTGCGGGCGGAGGACCGACATCCGGTGCGCGGCGCGGGTGAGCACCACGTAGAGGACGCGCGCGCCGCCGGGTGACTCCTGCGCGATGCCCTCCGGATCGAGCACGATCGTCGCATCCCACTCCAGGCCCTTGGTCGAGAGCGGGTCGATGACCTGCACCCGCCCGTCACCGGCGCCCTCGAAGACACGAAGCCGGTCGTGCCAGCGCGTCGGCGGGATGATGGCGATCGAGCCGTCGACCTCCTGGAGCAGCTCCTCGAGGGCCATCCCGACGTGCCGCTCGACTGATCCGTCGATGACCATCTCACGCGGCTCGGTCCCGGTCTCGCGCACCGCATTGGGGATGTCCGCATCAGGAACGACGGGAAGGATCACGCGCCGCGCGTAGTCGAAGATCTCGCGCGCGTTGCGATAGTTGGTGTCCATGTGGAAGGACTGGATCGGCAGTGAGCCGTATGCCGCTCGCCGCGCCTCGAGCGCCTCGCCCAGGTCCCCCCACGAGGCCTGGGCTGCATCGCCGACCACGGTCCACGAGGCCGAACGCCCCCTGCGGCCCAACATGCGCCACTGCATCGGCGAGAGGTCCTGGGCCTCGTCGACGAGGACGTGTGCATAGGACGTCGGCCGCTCGATCCGGCCCTGCAACAACCGTTCTCGCGCATCGACCGGGGTGATGACGGCGTTGCTTCCCGTCGCCATCCGGGACATGCCGCCGACCTGCACGTCCTGCACGCCGTGGGCGCCCAGGTCGTCGAGCTCCTCGATGTCGTAGAAGCCCACCTCCTCGGCCGCGGCCTCCTGGACCGGACCCAACCGGGCCGCGAGGTCGTCGATGAGCGCCACATCGGCGACCGACCAGGTGCCCTCCTCCAAGGCCTCCCGGTTGCTCACCGCGACGGCGGCCGCTTCGTCATGGGTGAGGACACCCCCGGCCAAGCGCGAGACGTCGTCGGTGTCGACCAGGCGCAGCAGGACCTCGCGCGGATCGACCTGCGGCCACCAGGCCGCCATGAACTCGTCGACATCGCGCGAGGAGTCGAAGGCGTCCAGGAAGTGCTCGCGCTCTCCCAGGCGCACCGATTCCCAGGCGGCTTGGGCCAGGGCCTCGCGGGCCTGATCCGTGGCGAGATTGTGCGCATGGCCGCGCAGCACCCTCTTGCGCAGCCCGGCCAGTTGGGGCTCGTCGAGCCTGACGGCATGGCCTGCAATGAAGGCGCGGAAGACGGTCGGGGCACCCTCTGGCGGCCGGCCGGCGGCACGGGCGAGCAGCCGCCGGATGCGCAGGCTGCCCTTGACCGCCGCCACCTCGGGGTGGTCCATGCGGGTCGCGGTCACCCCGTCGACGAGGTCCCCCAGGGCGCGCAGCGCAACCGAGTCCTCGCCCAGGCTGGGCAGGACCCTCTCGATGTATGCCGTGTAGGCCGCCGACGGTCCCACCACGAGGATCCCACCACTCTCGAAACGGCGGCGCTCCGAGTAGAGCAGGTATGCCGCGCGGTGCAGCGCCACCACCGTCTTGCCGGTGCCGGGACCACCGCTGATCTCGACGACTCCTCGTGAGGTGGCCCGGATCGCGGCGTCCTGGTGCGCCTGGATGGTTGCCACGATGTCGCGCATCTGCCGACCGCGGCTGCGGGTGAGAGCAGCCATGAGCGCCCCATCACCCACGACGACGAGGTCTTCGGGTGCCTCCGGCACCATGAGGTCGTCCTCGACGCCGATGACCCGAGAGCCCGAGCAACGCAGGACCCGGCGCCGCAGGACACCCATCGGCTCCACTGGCGTGGCTCGATAGAAGGCCGCCGCGGCGGGTGCGCGCCAGTCGATGACCAGCGGCTCGTAGTCGTCGTCCCGGACCCCGAGCCGACCGATGTGGCGCACCTCGCGCTCCCCGGGCTCCGAGTGCTCCTCGCCGAGGTCCAGCCGCCCGAAGACGAGCCCTTCGTACTGCTTCTCGAGGGTCGCGCGCCGGCGTGCCGCGGCATACATGAGGGCGTCGCGCTCGAAGAGACCGGTCATCTCCTCGTCACGGACATCCCCGGTGCGATCGGTGCGGCCGCGGGCCAAACCCTCGGCGGCGACGCTGGCGGCCCGGGCGTCGGCCTTGGCCAACTCCGCATACACCCGGTCGACGTGGGCCTGTTCAGCGGCCACCTCGGTGGCGGCGACATCGCCGAGATCTGGGCGAAGCGATGAACTCGCGGTCACGAACTTCTCGAGTCTCCTGTGCCGTGGGCGCCCCCGCGCCCGAACTGGGGAACATCCAAGTCTATCCCCGCGACCAGGCGGCGTCAGAGCAGCCCGGCCCGCTCCGCCTGCGCCCCGGCCTGGAAGCGGGTCGAGGCGCCGAGGTCGTCGAGGATCGTGCGCACGAAGCGCTCCACGGTTCGCTGTGACACACCGACCTGCCGGGCGATGGTCGAGTCCGTCGCTCCGGCGGCGAGGAGGGCAAGGGTCTGGGCCTGCCGGGCGCCGAAGCGACTGCGTGCATCTGCCCGCGCTCTGGGTGCTTCCGTGCTGCCCGCGAAGCTCGCGTCGACCAACTCGTTGAGGGCCATGACGAGGGGAGTGTGACGAACGACGATGCAGCCGTAGCCCGACGGGTCGTGGTTCGTGATGTCGACGATGGCGATCGAGCGATCCGTCACGAGCACACTCAATGCCAGGGTAGGCATGAGGCGCACCTGGGCGCCGGTCTCGGTCAGCCTGGCCAGTGCCTTGGTCGTGCCCTCGACATCGAGGATGGAGGAGTCGAGGACGAGCCGGCGAGTCAGGCCGCCTCGAAGCAGGATGTCGTCGGGGCCGCCGCTGAGGACGAGATGGTCATTGGTGGGGGTGCGCGCCGCGACGAACTCGATCGACGTCCGGGCGGCCTGCAGGACCTGGGCGCGCGTGTAGTCCAACTCGCCGATGCCGCTGGTGAGGGTGACGTCGAAGGTCGCCGCCCGCTCCTGGGCGTCCTGGGCTTCCCGGTAGCGGTCGGCGAGGGCACCCAACCCCGAGCGCGAGGAGGCGGCGAGGCGCTCCAGCTCCGCGGCATACCGAGGGATGGCGACCTGGGGGTCCGCCACGGCGATGGTGCCGTCATCGAGGAGGGAGACCAGCCCGGACTCCGCGAGGCGGGGGAGCTCGACGTCGAGGAGGGGGCCGGCGAAGCCCAGCTGCTCGAGGGCCACCCGACTGGGTTGGGTGAGGCCGACGAGTGCCTCGTAGAGAGCAAGGCGTGGGTCGGACGCGCGTGCCCAACCCTCGACCGTGCTCACCTCGCTCGCCCCCCAGCGGAAGTGACGGATTTCCGACACTGTCCTTGATCCGACATGGTTGAACTTTACATGACCGCGGCCAACGCCTACTGTCGAGTCATCGACCTCGTCGATGTCTACGCAGAGCGCCGGTCTTCCCCCCAAGACCGAGAGCGCCACGCAGACGGAAGCGACGGCCCCGGGGATTAACCCCCCCTGCTCCCCGGGTCCGTCGCTTCCTCATTTCTGCTCCCCGCTAGGGTCGTCCTCGTGAAGGTTCTCGTCCTCGGCAGCGGTGCGCGTGAGCACGCCCTCGTCCGGTCCCTCAGTGCCGACCCCGCCGTGGATGCCGTGATCGCTGCGCCCGGCAACCCCGGCATCGCGGCCCTTGCGCTCTGTCGCGACGTCGAGGGCGGCCCCACCTCGCCGAAGGGCGTCGTGGCCCTGGCCACGGAGCTGGGCGTGGATCTGGTCGTTGTCGGCCCTGAGGCACCGCTGGTCGCGGGTGTGACCGATGCCCTTGTCGCGGAGGGGATTGCATGTTTCGGGCCGACGGCCGAGGCGGCGCGGCTCGAGGGGAGCAAGTCCTTCGCCAAGGACGTCATGTCGGCCGCCGAGGTGCCGACCGGGCTGGCCCATGTCTGCTCGACCCTGGCCGAGGTCGAGGACGCCCTCGATGCCTTCGGCGCCCCGCATGTGGTCAAGGAGGACGGCTTGGCCGCCGGCAAGGGCGTCGTCGTCACTTCCGAGCGCCAGGTCGCGCTCGACCATGCGGCCGCCTGCTTGGCCAAACCCGACGGTCGGGTGGTCATCGAGGAGTTCCTCGACGGACCGGAGGTGTCGCTCTTGTGCCTCTGCGACGGCACGACCGCCGTGCCCTTGGTGCCGGCGCAGGACTTCAAGCGGGTCGGGGACGACGATGCCGGCCCCAACACCGGTGGCATGGGCGCCTACAGCCCGCTGCCCTGGGCGCCGGTCGACCTCGCCGCCGACGTCGTGGCCCGGGTCGCACAACCAACCCTCGACGAGATGCGTCGGCGCGGCACGCCCTTCGTCGGCGTGCTCTTCGTGGGCCTCGCGCTCACCTCTCGCGGGCCGAGGGTCATCGAGTTCAATGCACGCTTCGGCGACCCGGAGACCCAGGTCGTGCTGGCCCGCCTCGAGACCCCGCTGGCGCAGCTCCTGCTGGCCGCCGCCACCGGCCGACTGATCGACGTCGACCCGCTGCGCTGGCGCGACAACGCGGCGGTGACCGTCGTCGTGGCCGCCGAGAACTACCCGGCCGCGCCACGGACCGGCGACCCGATCGACGGGCTCACCGACGAAGGCGACACGGTCGACGCAGGCGAGGGCACGGCATACGTGCTCCATGCCGGCACGGCCCTGGACGACGACGGAGTCCTCGTGTCAGCTGGTGGACGGGTGCTCTCCGTGGTCGGGACCGGGCCCACGTTGGAGCAGGCCCGCCATCGGGCGTATGCCGCGGTCGGCCGCATCGAGTTGGCCGGCTCGCACCACCGCACCGACATCGCGCGCCGGGCGATCGACGGCGAGGTCAGCGTCCCGGGCTGACCCGGCCGCCGACGAGGGCGACGATTCCGCCCAGCGCCATGAGTGCGGCGAACGTCGCCCATCGGTCCCCGCCCCCTGCAGGGCGACGACGGTGCCGCCCAGCCCGGCTCGTGACGGCCACGCCCACCGGCGTCGCCAGGCCCTGGGCGGCGGCGGCCCGACCCTGCTCGCCCGCCCCGGCCAATGCCAACACCTCGACCGACAGAGTGGGGGAGGCGATGCTGTCCATCGAGCCCGCGAGGCCCGCGCCGATGATGATGATGGCCAGACCGAGGATCAATGTGCGCTTGCGCGGGTCACGAGACCAATATTCATAGGAAGCCTATGTAACGGCAAGGCTCATGTGGTCGAGCACGCGACGGCTGACAGACTGACGGGCATGTCGATCGCCGATCCTGCCCCGGGACTCCCCGGGTTCGTCCACCTCTACTCGGGCAAGGTCCGAGACCTCTATGCCCCGATCGGGGACGACGGTCGGGCTCGCGAGGACCAACTCCTGCTCGTCGCCTCGGACCGGATCTCGGCCTTCGACTTCGTCCTCGAACCAGCCATCCCCGACAAGGGCGCGGTGCTGACCCAGCTCTCGCTGTGGTGGTTCGAGCAGTTGGCGAGCATCGTGCCCAACCACGTGCTGTCCACGGACGTCCCTGCCGAGGTGGCCGGACGTGCGGTCCTCGTCCGTCGCCTCGAGATGCTGCCGGTGGAATGCGTGGCGCGCGCCTACCTCACGGGTGGAGGCTTGCGGGAGTATGCCGCGGACGGCCACGTGAGCGGCATACGCCTCCCGGAGGGGCTCGTCGACGGGTCGCGCTTCGACCAGCCGATCTTCACGCCGTCGACCAAGGCCCCCCAGGGAGAGCACGACGAACCCATGTCGTATGCCGCGGTCGAGGCCGCGATCGGGAGTGGCCTGGCCGCCCGGGCGCGCGAGCTGACGACGGCAATCCTGGCTCGGGGCAACGAGATCGCGGCCGAGCGCGGGATTCTCATCGCTGACACCAAGGTGGAGTTCGGTGTCGTCGACGGTGACCTGGTGCTGGCCGACGAGGTGCTGACACCGGACTCATCTCGGTTCTGGCCCGCCGACCAGTGGGAGCCCGGACACACTCAGCCCAGCTTCGACAAGGAGTTCGTGCGTGAGTGGTTGCTCTCACCCGAGTCGGGCTGGGACAAGGCGTCAGGGGAGGCGCCCCCGCCGTTGCCCGAGGACGTCGTGGAACGGACCCGCGCGAAGTACGTCGAGGCCTACGAACGGCTCACGGGAACCACCTTCGCCGGGTGACCTCGCGGCAGACCAGTGTGAATCCCGACGTCGAGTCCGCGCTCGAGCGTGGCCTTCGAGTGCAGTGTGACGCGCTGGGCGCCCGATCGGTCGCTGCACGGGCGTCGATAGACTTGCCCTCGGCCCACTCGCCCGCCCCGGGAGTTGCTCGATGACCTCGCACGACCACGTGCTGACCGTGTTCGAGGGCGGAACCGCCCTGTCCGACTTCCGAGCCACCGCGCTCCTGGCCCGACTGCAGGAGATCACGCCCGAGATCAGCGCAGTCTCTGCGCGCCACGTGCACTGGGTGCGCAGCGCCGGCCCCCTCGAGGACGCGGGCCGGGTGGCCGCCCTGCTCACCTACGGTGACCCGCATGCCGCCGGGCCGGACGGGCCGTCCTCCCTCGTCGTCGTCGGGCCGCGACTGGGCACGGTGAGTCCGTGGGCGAGCAAGGCCACCGACATCGCCCACAACTGCGGCTTTGTCCTCGAGCGGGTCGAGCGGGTCACCGAGTTCACTCTGCACGGCGCCGAGTTGGCGCAGGACCAGTGGCAGTCGTGCGCTGCGATCCTTCACGACCGGATGACCGAGTCCGTCCTGCGTCACCGCGAGGACGCGGCCCACCTCTTCGACGAGCGGGACGCCTCCCCGATGGAGCGCGTCGACGTCCTCGGGCAGGGGCGCGCCGCGCTGGACGGTGCGAACACGGCATACGGCTTGGCCCTGTCGGAGGACGAGATCGACTATTTGGCGCAGGCCTTCACCGGTCTGGGCCGCAACCCGACCGATGTCGAGTTGACGATGTTCGCGCAGGCCAACAGCGAGCACTGCCGGCACAAGATCTTCAACGCCGACTTCGTCATCGACGGCCAGGCGCGCCCGCGCAGCCTATTCGGGATGATCCGGCACACCGAGGCGGTCGCCGGCGAGGGAACGGTCGTCGCCTACAAGGACAATGCGTCAGTCATGGTGGGCGGGGAGCGCTCGCGCTGGTTGCCGGTCGCGCAGTCCGAACCCAGCCCGTATGCCGCGCGCGAGGGTGTCGCGCACGTCCTGATGAAGGTCGAGACCCACAACCACCCGACGGCGATCTCACCCTTCCCGGGGGCGGCCACGGGTGCCGGTGGGGAGATCCGGGACGAGGGCGCCACCGGTCGTGGATCGCAGCCCAAGGCCGGTGTGGCCGGTTTCGCGGTGTCGAATCTCCATCTGCCCGGCACGGACGAGCCTTGGGAGACAGGCGATTTCGCCGCGCCTGACCATTTGGCGACTCCCTTGGAGATCATGCTCGACGCGCCGATCGGGGCGGCCGCCTTCAACAACGAGTTCGGTCGGCCGAATCTCGGCGGCTTCTTCCGGGTCTTCGAGCAGACCGTGGACGGGGTGCACCGCGGATTCCACAAGCCGATCATGAGCGCCGGTGGTCTGGGCACGATCAGCGCGGACATGACCGAGAAGGTGCTCTTCCCCGAGGGCACCCTGCTCGTGCAAATCGGGGGTCCGGGAATGCGGATCGGCATGGGTGGTGGCGCGGCGTCGTCAATGGCTGCCGGTGCGAATGCCGCTGAGCTGGACTTCGATTCGGTCCAGCGGGGCAACCCGGAGATCGAGCGGCGGGCCCAGGAGGTCATCAACCACTGCTGGTCGATGGGGGACGAGAACCCGATCCTCGCCGTCCATGACGTCGGCGCGGGCGGGCTGTCGAATGCCTTCCCGGAGCTCGTCGACGGTGCGGGGCTCGGCGCGCGCTTCGACCTGGCTGCCGTCCCGCTCGAGGAGTCGGGCCTGGCACCCAAGGAGATCTGGTGCAACGAGAGCCAGGAGCGGTATGTCCTCGCGATCGCCCCGGAATCGTTGTCCCGCTTCGCTTCTCTTGCCGACCGTGAGCGTTGCCCCTATGCCGTGGTTGGCGTCGCGACGGGTGACGGGCAGTTGCGACTCGTCGATCCGTCGGCAGGCAGTGGGGACCAGCCGATCGACATGCCGATGGAGGTATTGCTCGGCAAGCCGCCACGAATGACCCGCAACGTGACGACCGTGGCGCGCTCGGGGGACGAGGTCGACCTCGGCGCGGGGGACCTGCGCGAGACCGCGTATGCCGTGTTGCGGCACCCATCGGTCGCCTCCAAGCGCTTCCTCGTCACCATCGGCGACCGGACCGTGGGTGGTCTGACGCACCGCGACCAGATGGTGGGGCCATGGCAGGTCCCGGTCGCCGATGTGGCCGTGACGCTGGCCGACCTCTCCGGGTTCGCCGGCGAGGCGATGGCGACGGGGGAGCGGATGCCCCTCGCCGCGATCGACGCGCCCGCCTCGGGACGGATGGCCGTGGGGGAGGCGCTGACCAACCTCCTTGCCGCGCCGATCTCCGCCCTGAGCGGAATCAAGTTGTCCTGCAACTGGATGGCCGCTTGTGGCGAGGAGGGTGAGGACGCCGCGCTCTATGAGACGGTCCACGCCGTGGGCATGGAACTGTGCCCCGCGCTCGGCATCTCCGTGCCGGTCGGCAAGGACTCGCTCTCGATGCGGACGACGTGGACAGCGCCGGACGGCGAGGCCCGCAAGGTGGTGTCGCCGGTGTCGCTCGTCGTGACCGCCTTCGCGTCGCTACCCGACGTGCGCGGGACGCTGACCCCCGAACTCGCTGGGAGGTCGGCCCTGATCCTCGTCGACCTCGGGATGGGGCGAGACCGGGTCGGCGGCTCTATCGCGGCCCAGGTCAACGGATCCTTCGGCGCGCAGGTGCCCGACCTCGACGATCCGATCCGGTTGGTCGCCCTCGCCGACGCGATGGGTGCGTTGCGGGAGAGGGGAATTGCCGCGGCATACCATGACCGCTCCGACGGTGGCCTGTGGGCGACCGTGTGCGAGATGGCCTTTGCGGGTGGGGTGGGGGTCGACGTGACGGTGGGCTCGCGCGAGGCGCTCTTCGCCGAGGAGTTGGGTGTCGTGCTCGGGGTGCCGCTCGAGCGCGCCGAGGAGGCGCTTGACCTGCTCGCCGTCCACGGGCTGGGCGACCTCTCTTCACGGGTCGGTGTCGCCACGGCCGAGCGGCGGGTCCGCGTGCGCATCGGGGAGTCGGACGCGCTGGACGAGTCGGTGCACGACCTGGCCCAGGCCTGGGACGAGGTGTCGTGGCGGATCAGCCGGCTGCGGGACAACCCGGCCTGCGCGGACGAGGAGCACGCCGCCGTCGGTCGCGGTGACGATGCGCTCGTCGTCGACCTCGCCTTCGATCCGCGTGACGATGTCGCGGCTCCCTACCTCAACCTCGGCGCGCGGCCCAAGGTCGCGATCCTGCGCGAGCAGGGCGTCAACTCTCATGTCGAGACCGCCTTCGCCTTCGACCGGGCCGGTTTCGAAGCGTGGGACGTCCACATGACCGATCTCCAGTCGGGTCGGTTCGAACTCGCCGACGCGGTGGGACTGGTCGCTTGCGGCGGCTTCTCCTATGGCGACACGCTCGGCGCGGGTGAGGGGTGGGCGCGCTCGGTGCTCTTCAACGAGCGGCTCACCGAGTCCTTCCACGCGTTCTTCCACCGCGAGGACACCTTCGGGTTGGGGATCTGCAACGGGTGCCAGATGTTCGCGGCGCTGGCCGACCACATCCCCGGGGCGCAGGCGTGGCCGCGGTTCACCCGCAACCGGTCCGAGCAGTACGAAGCGCGCCTGTCCCAGGTCGAGATCCTCGAGTCGCCCTCGATCCTTCTCGCCGGAATGGCCGGGTCACGCCTCCCGATCGCGGTCGCGCACGGCGAGGGGTTCGCGAACTTCTCGGCCCGGGGGGACGAAGTCGCCGTTCTCCGGGCCGCGCGCTACGTCGACGGAGCTGGGAGGCCGGCAGCGGCATACCCGGTGAACCCCAATGGCTCGCCGGACGGACTGACCGCGGTGACCACGCCGGACGGCCGGTTCACGGCGATGATGCCGCACCCCGAGCGGGTGCAGCGCAATGTGCAACTGTCGTGGACCGATGGGCCGATCGACGAGGCGAGCCCGTGGTTGCGGATGTTCCGCAACGCCCGCGTGTGGGTCGCCTGAGCTTCACTCGGACCCCTCCCCTTGTGTCCGGCAAGGTGGTTGGTATGCCGTCCTCCTGCCGGACACAAGGGTTAGCGGAGGCGCCAGCGGCCGAGGTCGGGCGGCGGGGGTGAGGGTTCGGCGTCCTCGTCACTGAACCCCTTCCCGTATGCCGCGGGGCCGGGTCGGCGGGTCCCCGCCCGGAGGGTGCCCCGGGCGACGGCCCGCGCCAGTTCCGGCCCGGCGACCACCCCGGGGCGTCGAGCCACGAGCACGAGGTTGCCGAAGCGTCGCCCTTTGAGCACGTCATGGGTGCCGAGCAGGTCCACCTCGGTCAATCCCGCCTCGACAACGCCACCGACGACCCGGCCGGTCCACCGACGGTCCGGCTCATCAGCCAGATTGGCCAGGAGCATCCCGCTCGGGGCCAGCACGCGCGCCACGTCACGCCACCATTCGATACCCGCCAGCTCAGCGGGCACGCACCCCTGGGCATAGGCATCCACGACGATCACCTCCGCAGACGCAGGGGCCAGGGCCGCCAGCCCGCGTCGCCCGTCGACCGCCCGCACCCGGATCCGGTGGCCTCGCGGCAGCGGCAACTCCCGCCGCACGAGCTCGGTCAGCGCGGCATCCGGTTCCAGCACGACCTGCGGAGTCCCGGGCCACCTGTGCTGGACCCACCGCGGCAGGGTCAGCCCGGCACCCCCGACATGCGTCACCGTGCGAGGCGGAGCCAGCCCCACGGCATACGTGTCGAGAGCGGTCGCCATGAGTTCGACGTACTCGAATCCGAGGTCCGTCGGGTCGGTCACGCTGACGTGGGACTGGGGTTGGCCGTCGAGCATGACGATCGCCCCGGCGTGACCATCGGGGATGATCTCGCCGGGGCGATCGTGGGTCATGCGCTCAGGATGTCAGCCCTTGCTGACCTTCATCGGCACATAGGCCACCGTCCCGGTCGGGTCGGCCACGACACTGATCATGACGTCGACGTCACGGTGCCCGTTGCCCTTGGTCCAGGGCAGCAACTGCTGCTTGGTCAAGGTGAAGGAGATCTCGGCGACACCCTTGCGAGACGGGATGGGGGTGGTGTTGATGACGGGCGTGATCGTCGCCGTCGCCACCTCCGTGCCGTTGATCCGGATCGACGCGGTGCTGTTGGCCGGGGAACCCAGACTTGTCAGGTCAAAGCCTTCGAGCCGCATCGTGATCGTCTGCGGTCCGTTCTTGCTCCCGGTCACGGCCGGGGTGCCGATGACAGCGACCGAGTGCTTCACGAACGACGGGCTGAGCGGGTCGTTCGCCTTCACCCAGGCGACGAAGGCGTCGAGGTCCTGAACCAGGGTGTCGCGATAGTTGGCGCCCTTCTGGAAGGTCCGGAAGTTGTCCGGGGCGGCGCCGACGTCGGTGATGAGGAAGGCGTTGGAAGCAACCGTGTAGGTCCGGGCCATGTCGATCGGCTGCCCGTCGACGAACACTCCGGTGATCCGCTCACCTCTGACCCGGTTGGGGTCAAAGGTGTAGGTCACGTTCTTGCTCAACCCGAGTTGGAGGAACGGACGGTTGGTGACCCAGTCCGGCTGCCACTGCTCCTCGAGCAGCGCCTTGATCTGGGCCCCGGTGTACTCGGCGGTTTTCAAGGTGTTGTTGAAGGGGAGCACGAGCGCGGCCTGGCCGTAGTTGATCGAGCCATCGGCTGCGGGAATCAGGTCCTCACGGACGCCACCAGGGTTCTGGATTCCGATGTCGGCGGAGAATCCGTCGATTCCGTTGACCGACTCCAGGACCTGCTGGGCCAACAGGTTCGACATGGTCGACTCGCTGGCACGGTCGTCCTTGCTCGTGCCGAGGTAGGCACGAGTGATCGGCGCCGTCGCCGAGCCGATGACCACGGCCGCGATCGGCTTGGCGTAGGCGACCGCATCGTCGACGATCTGCGCTGCGCGCTGCCACTGCGCGTTGGCCTCACACGCGGGGGAGTAACCGACGACCGACACGTTGGCCGCGTTGTATCCCAATACCTTCTTGGTGACCGGGTCAATCC
>Ga0116179_1002022_pt1 | contig 14780 bp, 21 predicted proteins | sample AD_UKC071_MetaG_FD_89751 | JGI IMG/M metagenome (GOLD analysis project Ga0116179, IMG submission 89751) | Active sludge microbial communities of municipal wastewater-treating anaerobic digesters from USA - AD_UKC071_MetaG | ecosystem: Engineered > Bioreactor > Anaerobic > Digestate | place: USA...
AGCTTGGTCATAAAGTATTTTTCTTTCTTTATTGTTGAACTTTAAGACTGAATATGAATTCTTTTTACCAAGCTTGATGTCAGCAACCAAACCAATTGCAAGATTCGCTTTGGTTCTGTTGGTGTCAACAGTTGTATTCTTAAACAAGAAGTGTTTACCCCTTGTGGTTTCATAAACTCTGCACTTCAACTGATGGTCTTTGACTATTTGAAACAACAGTTCACTTTGTTCAAAGTCATCAACATCAATCAGAATAGTGTCAGTATCCAAAATACCTGCAAATTCAGGAAGTGACTTCACTTGATTATAGGTTTTGAAATCAGTTCTGTTCTTGAACTTCTCAATGCACTTTTTATTTTTGGTTTCCACATAGCCTTTGAAAAACAAGTTCCATCTCTTCCTTTCTGTTTTTATATTTTTCCATCACACCACCCCAAAATCAGCAAGCCTTTTCTTTGCAAACTTGATATACCAAAGCTTGTCAAGTTTTTCAGGTGCTGCCTTTCCGTTTACTTCATCATTGTATATGAAGCAGTGTTCAGGCGAATTTGATATTTTTTCAGGCTTGCCTGTCCGAACACTAACCTTGAATACTCCTGCATCAGAAGGTGCTTTGGATGCAAAGATCCTGATGCACTTTTCCTTCAAGATTTGATTTCCATGAACAATGTGCTTGTACTTATTTGAAATCTTTGTTACCATCTGAAATTCTTTCAGGTCATCACATGGAAGGATTGTATCTTCAACCGATATCCCATGTACCATGTAATTGATAAGTGCTTTATTGACAATTGGAAGGTCATAGTCCAGGTCAGAAAGCTTTTTTACATAACCACCTTTGGACTTGATTTTTCCATCATCACCAATCAAGATGTAATTGTTCACATCCTTTTGGAACACCTTGTTGAATAGTTCAAATTCCATCTTCATTCCAGTCAGGCATTCCCATTCATAAACAATGTCATCCATCAGGTCAAAGTCATCAATAGTTTTCAGCTTCACCAAAAGACCATCTGTGTTGCTTTGAACAAGCTGTGCATGTGGTTCAATCATTTCAATCAAAAGCAGCAGCATAAGCTGACCATTCACGCAAACAGCATTGTTCATCATAGGGTCATACAATTTGCTGTTCTTATCTTTAAGCTGACCACTCATGCTGTTATCTGCAATCTTAAAAGGTAACCTTGCTTTTTTGTTTCCTTCGGCTTTGTATCGCAAGTTTTCCCTGTGAATCAATTCAAAGTTTTCAGGCTTTGACATGTTTCTGTAACCGAATTTATATTGAATCTGAATAGAAGGGTAGTAAGCAGTAACATCCATGTTAAGCAGCACACCTGATTCAGTATTCTGTTTTTTTGCCCCATGGATACCACCCCAGGCAAAGGTATGGAGAACACCTGCAACTATTGTTTCAAGGCTTTTGCTGTAATCATGATTTTCAGGGTTCTTGTACCAGTCAAGCACATATCTGTATTTTTTCAAATGTTCTTGTACACATGGAACAATTGGGAAGTCAAATTCATTGTCATCAAACTTTTTGCCCATACCACCGCATATTTCACACACAAGTTGTGCTTTGGTCTTGCTGTATGAAGTAATGGGAAGATTGAATATTTTTATAAGTTCCCTGGTAGCATCAAATTCTTCATTTCTTTTCAAGAACACTTCAATGGTCTGTTCTACATCATGTCTGCAATACTTAATTGTTTCATCAAGTTCTTCCTGTGTCAGCTTTCTATCTATATCAAAAGGAACTGAACTTTCCTTGATGTTGTTACCCATGAACCCTTCAAAGGATTTCAGACCCCTGTCTGTTGACAGCATCACATCATAATTTATCAGTGGAACTTTGTTCAGTAAGGAAGAAAACTTCCAACCAGGATTTCCTTTTACAATGATGTAATCGCTGATTTTCTTCGGGTCAAATCCGCAAAGGATGCCTTTCAGGATGTATTGGTCATAATGTCTGCTGTTATAGCCAACCCAAATGTCATTGACATTTTCCTTGTACACTCTTTCAAGTTCATCAGGGTCATTGATGATTACATGTTCTTTTCTGTTTGTTACATCCAGGATGACCACCAACCAATCCTGACTGAAAACTTCAAAGTCATAAAACAGCATTTTCATTCACATCCTTTCTGTATAAGTTTATAAGCTGTTGGTTATACTAATAATGGGGAAGTCCAGGGTAAAATGTGAGTGCTTAAAAATTTTTAAGCACTCACACCCTGTGCTTACTTATTCAACTTCAAACACATCAGTGATTTCAAATTTGGGGAAACCTTTCTTTCCTTCGGTATAGTCCAAACCAAATTCAAGGTTGCCATCAATAGCTTCATGAACATCCATCAGAAGCTGTGCATACTGCTTGTATGTTACAAACTCAATGTCAAGGTCTGTGTCCATTGCTCTTAACAACTCATTGACAAGATGGATTTGGAAAGCCTGTGTGATTACCTGGTTGTAGAAAATCAAGCTGCCCTTGTGTTCACCATTCAGAACCTTGAACCAAATTGTAACCATGGGGTCATGTGCCTTGGATTCAGTCAATTCCATCTTGGTCACTGACACTTCATAGCTGCCATATGGAACAGGGGTGAAGTTACCACCATTCTGTGCCTGTTCCTTAACTTCCTTTGCCAATTCCTCTGTGTTGTACTGCTTGTCAAACTTATCCCAAATGTTTTGTGCCATAATAAATCACCTTATCCTTTCTAAATTTGATTATTTTAGTCGCATTGGAAGAACCAATGCTTGTTTATCAATACTGTTTTTAATGATGATTCCAGTTGTTTCACCAAAGAAATTAACTTCAATGTAGGTGTCACCAGTGAACCCATCCAATGCATCTTTCAGAAGCTTTGGGTCAAAACCTATTCTGAAATTCGGTTCACCCTCTGGAAAAACTTTTTCTACATTGGGGAACTCACCTTCAAATTTCTTTACCACTTGCTTTTCTGTGAGGAAGTCAAACATTATTTCTGAATCTAAATCAGATATGATAACCTTTGTTCCCTTTGGAGGTTTAATAACTGGAATGCACATTGTTCCTTCATCACCTTCATAAGGAACGCAAATTGTCATCATCTTATACCCATCAAGTGCTGTTGCCTTACAAGTACCATTGGTGCAGTTAAGCTGAACCGCTTGAAGTATAGGCTTGTAACTGTCTTTGCTTACATAGTTTTTACAAGCTTTGAAAATCTTTTTAAGATTGGAAACTGACATTGAAATTTTCAATTTATTCACCCCTTCTTTTCCTGGTTCTTGTAACAGGCTTCTGTTCTTCCTTTGGTTCAGCAGGTGCTTCCTTTGGTTCTTCCTTTATTTCCTCTTTGGCATCAGCTTCATTGGTTTCTTCTTGCGGTTCTTCTTTGGGTGCAGGTTCTGTTTCTTCCTTCTTCCTTCTGCCTTTTCTTTCAGTGGAAGCGGATGCAGCAGGTTTTTCACCACTCAATTCTGCAACTGCATTTTTATTTGCTTCTTCATAGACTTCCAAGAAAGCATCATAATCAAGTGGAATTTCATTGGTGCTGACTGTCAATCTACCACCGCCAAAGATTACTTCATTGGTCTTGAAAGACAGGGTTCTGACATTATCATCAGCAATGACCCTTGCCACGATATCAACCATTCCTGCAACCTTGTTTGCAACCTTTTCACGCAGATTCGGCTTGATTGCAGTGATTTTGTCACCGCCTTTTTTGGTAATATCCTTGGATGTATCTTCATGGGAAATCAGGATGATGTTTTCATAGTCCAGATTCATCAGCCTTTTCAAAGTTGACAGGAATTCTGTCTGAACTTTATCCCATGCCCTGAAGCTGTCATCTGATTCATGGGTAATACCCATTTGGTCATACATGTACAATCTGCAATGTTCATAGCAATCTTCAAGCAAGTCAACAATGATGGTCTTGAAGTCGTTTTCTTTCTTTTCCAATTCTTCAATAACTTCCTTGAATACATCCCAGGCAAATGTTCTTTTCGGTGACATTCTACCATTGGGTTCAACCTTGTCCTTGATTGCAATATAAGGTGCATCAACAAACTTGATGTTTCCATCAGTGTTCAGCATCAGCGGGTCAGGGAACTTGTTTGCAAATGTGGTTTTACCGCTGAAAGGTGTACCATAAATCCAAATAACCTTCTTTTCAATCTTCTGAATGTTTCTTCTTTCATTCTTGGGTAATAACATATAATCCCATCCTTTCTGACAATAGTCTTGATATTCACAATAGTTACATAGGTAACTTTCATTCTTGTTGAACTCTGTTGCTTCAATGGTGTGCTTTGTGTTCAGTAAGAAGTTGATGACCTTGTTTGGGTCATATTCGATTTGCACCAGTTCAGGTTCAACACTTTTAACTTCATCAAGAAGCCTTCTTCTGAATTCTGTCAAATCTTCTGTTTTTTTCTTTTTGATGTTTACTTTTGGAATGAATAAGAAGTAAAGGTTTCTGATGTACTTGCCAGGATTGCATTTTTCAAAGAAATATTTATACACATGCAACTGGTCTGACTGTTTATAAGTGCTGATATTGTTGGAATATTTGAAGTCATAGATGTCATATTGATTTGGAACTTCTGAATCATGGAACATTGTCACTGGTGCAAGAAGGTCAATGTATCCAATGAAATCTTCCGTTGAAATCTTAACTTCAAATTTTCCTTTTGGAATCAGCTTTGATGCCCTTGGTATCAAGTATTCAAGCTTAATTGCTTCATTGATATGGTCATCTGTGATTATTGGATATGACATGAAGTATTCATCAATTGCTTTTGTCACACCCTTTTCCAACCCTGTGTGAAGTGCTGTTCCAATAATAAGCGGATGGTCAGCATTATCAGGGGGCAAGGTCAGTATTTTGTCACGATAACGCAGCTTGTACTTGAATGGGCATTTTTCAAAGCATTCAATTCTGCTGTGTGAACATTGCATTTTTTCACCCCTTTCACTATGTTTTGAAATTGTTCAAATCCTTTCGGATACAGAACCAAACCGATTCCATTTGACCCATTGATTGCTGCTGTGTTTTTAAGCTGCAAGTCAGATGGTGTACCTGAATCACCTTTCAGTTCAGCACTTATGAAGAAACCGTTCACACAAAGCAACAGGTCAGGAATACCGCTTTTCTGATAACCACCACCCCATGTCTTTAAGTACCAACCACATTCAGGAACTTTTTTCTTGTCTTGTGGTGTTCCTGCCGAATAAATACCTTCCGATTCAAGCCATTTCTTGACTTTGGTTTCAAACCGTTTTTCACTGCCCACTTGCAACACATCCTTTCAAAGCTTCTTCAACTGTCAGTCCTCTTTTTAGCCTTGATTGAAAGGTTGTTCTTTTAACACCAAATAGTTCAAACACTTGTGATTGACAGAATGTAATTCCTTGATATTCATATTTTGGAACGCAATCTTTGTTAATGTTTTGAACTTCAATAGTCACCCATCTACAATTGTCAGGTTCATAATTTCCATTTGGGTCAATTCTATCCAGTGTCAAATCATCTGAATATCCATTACTGATTGCCCAATTTTTGAAGATTTCAAAGTCATTCCATTCTTCACATACCTTGATGCCTTTACCACCCCAGGTGTTAAATCGTGTTGCATTTGGGTTGTTACACCTTGTTTTCATGTTTTGCCATATTCGGTATAGTCTTGTGTGACACATACCATGCTTTATGTTCATTTTGCTGTACACCTGCCTTTCTTTCAAACTTGATGCAAGGATATCCCCTGGAACTTTCCACGCAATACCGCCACTTTCTGCAATCCTTGCATGTAGTTTTTTAGGTTTCATCCTTGATTTCAACTTTGATGTAAGCTGATTTTTTAGAAGTCTTTGAACATTCTTCTGCAATAGCAGGGTACTTCTTTTTCAGCTTCGCACTGTCAATGCTTGTTGCTGTGGTTTCTGCAATGTAGGTGATTTTCAAGATGTCACTGTCAAACTTCTTGATGTTGAACTTTTCCATTGCTTCTTTCAGCTTATCTTTCAGTTCCTTTTCTTGTTCTTCAAGTTTTTTCTTTGTGGTTATCAAATCAGCAATCTGTTGAAGCACTGAAATCTGTTGTTCCTTGAAAGCTACAAGACCTGTTTCTTCATCAAAGGTTGCTTCACCGCAGGTGTTGGGGTTGCTTTCACATGCATCTTTGCACCCTTCAATTTCGGGGCATGAATGACAACATCCGTCAAACTTTCCCAGTGGGCATTCATTGTTACACTTAATCATTTTCAATCATCCTTTCAATAAATACTTCTTTGTATTGAACACCGAATTCCAATGCATCCTGATGATTTTCAAAATACACATCAATTCGGTTGTTTTTGATAACTTTGCCCCTGTCCTGGACTATGTACCTATTACCATCAATGATGACTTCCGTTCCAAAGGGCAATATACTTGTATCTGCTGCTATGGTCACACCTTCAACTGCAAGTTCGCCTGATGCTGTGTAAACAAGCAAACTTCCATCTTCATCAGTAGGTCTGTTCTTTGCCCAGTTTCCACAACACTTTTCACAATGGCAATAAGCTGTAATTCTGAATACACCCAAGCTGACAAGTTCAGTTTTTGGTGTTGGTTCAGAAGTTTCCTGAATGGGTGTACTTGTGACAAATGGTGTTGATGAAATACTGGTTTCATTAGTTTCACTGGTCACAGGCAATGCAATTGCTTGTTTTGTTGACCTGCCAATGAAGAATCCAATCATTGCACCAACTAATAAAATGATAACCCATGAAATTAAGATTCTTTTGAACACTGCTTGTTTGCGGTTTTTCTTATATCTCACATTCATTGAATAGTTCATACTTTGTTCACCGCCTTTCTTGGTTTCTTTTGTGCTTTGGTTGTGAATGCTCTTTCAATTGTCCAACCGTAAGCATGAATTCTGTTTGATAGCACATACCTTGGAATGTTTAATATTTCTGCCCATTCAGTAAGGTTGTGATTTTCACCATTAAATTCAATGAAGTTGCATTGTCTTGAATTGTTTGCTTGAACTTCATTGGTTGTCCATCTACAATTTGCAGGTTCATAGTTTCCATCATTATCAATTCTGTCTATGGTCAAGTTATCTTGATAACCATTCAACATTGACCAATCATGGAAGGCTTGAAAATCGTCTTTCCATTCATCACAAACACTAATTCCACGACCGCCATAATCATTGAACCTTGGGAAGTTTTGATTGAAGCATCTTGTTTTCATAGCTTGCCAAATCCGATAAATCCTTGTTCCTTTCATTCCATGCTTGTAGTTCATTTTGAATCCCTTTCAAACTGCTCAAATAGATAGTCAGTGAAATCCTTTCTTTGATTCAAGGTTTCAAGGATGACTTCTTCAACACTGTCTTTGCACATCATCAAGTAATAAAAGCAGGTCTTGTTTTGTCCGATTCTGTGAACCCTCTTTTTTGCTTGTTCAAAAAGTTCACTTTTGTCAGTAAGTGTGAAGAACACAACCTTGTTTGCCTTTTGAAGGTTCAATCCCATTGCACCTGCTTGGTACTGTACCAAGGTGATTGAATCTTCTTCATTTTCATAAGCAGTTAGGTCTTTGACATGACCATTTACTTGTGAAATTGGTCTTTCAAGTTCCGCTGCTATCCTTTGAAGTGCATCCAGTTCTGCATTAAAGTTGTAAAACACAATCAGTCTGTCTTTGGTACTGGATGCCAGGTCTTTGAATGCTTGAAGCTTGTCCTTGTTGTAATGTCCGCAAAGCATCCTTGAATACAATCGCTTTGTTAGGGTGCTGTCACCAACCAGTTCAGTTCCTTCAATAGTCACAAGTCCTTTTTTTCTGAATGTGTTATATTCTTTCGTTTTTGGAACTGTAATTGGAATGAATATCTGTTCAGGAAGGTCAAAACATTCTTCTGTTTTCATGAACACAGAACCATGGTCACGCATCTTTTTCTTTAAGCGGTCAACATTTTTGTATGGTTCTTCCTTGTCAATCACAAAGTGAATGAACCCATCTTGTTCAACCTTAACCCAGTTTACATATTGTCTGTTGTATAATTCCTTGCTGATTTCCCATCCAAGCAAGTGCATTTGTGACCACAGGTTTTCATACTTGCCTGATGTCGGTGTTCCTGAAAGAAGAATTACATTGTCAGGTTTCATTTTCAGAATGAACTTTGTTCGCTTTGCTGTATCATTCTGTATCTGTGATGATTCATCAAGCATCAGGGTGAAATGCTCTAATTGAAGAAGTTCTGACCTTCTGAACACCAAATCATAATTGATAATACCGACTGTCATGGTTGCACCAGGATAACCTGCCCATGCTGTATCATGTGAAATGAAATCATCCAATTGCTTTTTATCGGTCAGGTTATAAATTTGAATTTTGGGATAGTGGTCTTTGAAGTGCTTCATCCAGTCATTTATCTTTGATTTCTGACAGATTATGATGTTTGTATCTGAACCAAGCTGAACCATCTTTTCTGAACCAACAAATGTTTTTCCAAGACCCATGTCCAAGTAATATGCAACCTTGTTGAAGCCTTTTGTTTGTTCCAGTGCTTGCTTTTGGTGTTCATATAATTGCATAGGCATCACCAAACCCTTATCCCAGTGATTATGAAAAATTTGTCTGCATCAAAGTTTGGAATATTTTTTATTACTTGCTTTTCACGTTTTGTAAGTCCATTCCACCATTCTTTGCAGCAATCTGTGTTGTCACGAATTTTCAAATAACCACCAGTGGTTTTGTATTCGGGGTGTTCAGCTTTTTCAGCATCTGACATTTCATCTTCCCAAATCCAGTCAGCAGGTCTGAAATTAATTCTGTTCATTAACCAGTAAGCTTCTGAATTTCTCCATTCTTCAAAGGTCATATCTGTTTCTTTATCAAAGAACCGCAACTTCTGACTTTCAGTGTTAAAACAACCAACCGTATTGGAAGCCTTGTTCCAATCACCGCTGTTCCAATTACCGCTGTTGCAATCACCGCTGTTCCAATTACCGCTGTTGCGGTGACCGCTGTTGCGGTGACCGCTGTTCCAATTACCGCTGTTCCAATTACCGCTGTTCCAATTACCGCTGTTCCAATTACCGCTGTTGCGGTGACCGCTGTTGCAATTACCGCTGTTGCAATCACCGCTGTTCCGATTACCGCTGTTCCAATCACCGCTGTTCCAATTACCGCTGTTGCAATTACCGCTGTTGCAAAGACCAGTGCATGCCCTTCCTGTGTTGACAATGGTCAGAACTTCTTCCCATGAAATTTCACGCACTATTTGAATCTTGTTAGTGCAGCACTTATCACCTTCTTCTGCAACTTCACCAAGTGCAATAACTTCTGCAACTTTGTTTTTAGGGTCAAATGTGTAATAGTTGAAACAGTCCTTTGCTTGTTTGCAGAAGTGAAAACCCCTATCACAAACACTTGGTTTCACATTTTCTTCATAGGTCTTTCCGACCTCATATTGAAAACCCCTACATGTCCAATCAGGATTGAACACTTTGTATCCCTTTACATTTTCCATGTTTTAACCATCCTTTCTTTAATAACACCAACCTGTATATTCATAAAATTTCTTTGGGCTGATGTAGTATGAATACTTACTTGAACCAGGTTTTTTATGTGCATATCCGAACGGTAATTCGCCTTTTTGAAGCTTTTCAGAAAGCGTATCCTCTGATATGTGCATCACTTTTGCTGCTTGCCTGATGGTTATTTTCTTTGTAGAAAATTTCATGATATTTTCTGAACATTCATTTTCAGTTTTTTCAGGTAAACCCAAAGAACAACCAAGTGCTTCTTCAATTTTTCTTATAGTAGGTTCTCTGGGTTCATTCTTACCTGAAAGATACTGACTGATGGATGACTTACCAATTCCAGTCAGTGCAGAAAGTTCAGCTTGGGTCATGTTTCTTTCAACCATTGCCTGTTTCAATCTTTCTGAAAAACTCATTTTCAAACATCCTTTCTTGTTATTTGGTTAAGCTTCCTTAACTTTTGGTGCAAAAAAATATATGGGTATTTCTTCTTTTGCAATTTGAAGCAGGTCACATGCTCTGTCAATTTCCTTCTGACTGAATTGCACTTTGTTGTTCAGCTTTTCAGACAGGGAAACAGGTGACATTTGCATTTCAGCAGCAAATGCAGACTGTGTTCCAAACACTTCTTTGATTTTCCCCCTTAACTTGGAATAGTCAAATACAACATCAATCATCTAATCACTTCCTTTCCGTTCAAGTACACCAATTTTATTTCTTTGCACTTTGAAGCCATATCTTTTCATGGTTTCATCAAGTTTGCCTTCACTATCAAGTTGTTTGCATATATACAATGCATTTGAAACATCAACAATTTTGGAATAACCATGCAGACCGCCGAACCCAAATTCGGCTTCATCAATTTTTGAAGCATCAAGCTTATTCAACCAGATTATTACAACATGGGGATTGTGCCATGCCTTTTACTGGTCTGTATTCACTTGTCAAAGAACAATGGTCAATCAGTTAGTCAACTTTGCATCTTGTAAGTTCGGTCTGATTGATGCCCCTGAATTCTTTGTGTTCCTTCACTGTTCCCTTGATTGACTTGATTTCATCATAGCATCCTTAACTTTTGCTGTCAATAGGTTTTTTCATTTTTCTTTAACTTTTTTCTGTTTTCCTTGAAATTTCCTTAACTATGGTGTATAATAATGCGTACAATCCCATATAATATTAGTAAGGTGATGAACATGGGAGATTCTTTCAAAAATAGGCTTAACAAAGCATTAGAAATAAGAGGAATGAAACCAATCGAATTGTCAAATAGGACTGGTTTATCCAAAGCAAGAATCAGTCAGTACACCAATGGTGTATATGAAGCAAAACAAAAGGCACTTTATTTACTTGCAAGGGCATTGAATGTTTCAGAAGCCTGGTTGATGGGTCATGATGTGCCTATGGAAAGATTGATGTATGAAAAGAATGCAACAGAAGTGCAGCTTCTTGAAGCAATCAAAGTTACTTATGGAAAGAAAGCAGTTGAATTACTTGAACAGTTCGTTGAACTTAATGAAGCAGGCAAAGACAAAGCAATTGACACTTTGATTGACCTTTGTATGATTGATAAATACACTGAAAAATAACAAATGTTACAGTTGTTACGGTTGTTACGGTTACTTTATATTTCTTATATTTTTAAGGTTTTTATAATCAATAAAATTTAATGATTTTCTAAAAAATTAAGTAATAAGAAAAGATGTGTAACACCGTAACATGTGTAACACATACCAAAAGAAAGGGGGTATCAAGACCAAAGCAGGAAAAGACCGTATTGTTCCGATTCATTCCAAGATTGTTCAGTTAGTTCAAAGAAGAAAAGACCAGGGGAACAAATATCTTTTCAGTTATGAAGGAAAGAAAATGTCCAACACCAAGTATTATGAATTTTGGAATACCATCATGGAACGGTTGGGAATGGAACACACACCACATGAATGTAGACACACATTCAGGTCAAGACTTGATTCCGCAGGTGCAAACAAAGTATGTATTGATTTGATGATGGGTCACAAATCAAAAGAAGTGGGTGAAAGAATCTACACCCACAAGACAATTGAAGAACTGAAAGAAGCCATTGAATTGATAGATGCAACTTTGAACTAATAACAGGTTAGTAACAAAAAATAACCCCCAACCGCTATAAATCAGCAGTTGGGGGTTTCCAGTGGATATTATATCATGAATTTGTTCATTTTTCAAGTGGTGAAAATGCAGTATTTTCGAGGGTTTGCTGAACTTTTTAAACCCGTCAGAATGGGATAAAACCTGGTGGTTAGTAACAAGTTAGTAACAAAATTTTTATTCCACAATGGTCAAATCTGACAGCTTCACAGGTGACATAATTGCATATTTACCTGTGGTGTCTTTATTGACAACAACCCTGTCACCATTCATTGAATGCACAATCCAGGTCAATGGATATACCCAGGACTGAAATTTTGTTGTTTTACCATAGACAGGTGCATTCTGTTTGATTTTGACCTTGCTTCCAACCTTGATGACTTTTGTTTCAGTCTTTGGTGCTTCAATGGTGACTGGTGTTCCGCTTTCGGTTGTGATAAAAGCTTCAAATCCTGCATCTTTCAGTTTCTTCATCATGGCATCTGCATTTGCTTTGACACTGAAAGCACCAACCTGGACTTTGTACAAAGAACCAACCTTCACCATGTAGGTATCAAACCCTTTTGCTTTAAGCTTTGCAGCCAAAGCATCAGCATTTGATTTCACGCTGAAAGCACCTGTTTGAACCCTGTATAAGACCTTTGGTGTTTCAGGTGCAACTTCTGCATTCAACCTTCTGTTGACCTCTGCTGCAATTTCACCATGCCTGTTATACAGGTAATCGCCAGGGCAGGATTTGTTTGCATAATCTCTGTGAACAGTCATGTTGCAGCCATTTAGGTGATTCACACGCTGATTTTTGTCCGTTGACCATACAAGTTTCTTGATACCGTTTCTTTTGCAGATATCAGTGACCAAATCAAGCAAGGCAGCATATGCTTTGTCATTCACTGCATAAGGATGTGTTGTGTCTGATGCAACTTCAATGGTAATTGCTCTGTGGTCATTTGCTGCATTGGATGAACACCAGGAACGGTCTTTTTCTTCAACATACATCCCAATTCTGCCATCAAAACCTATGCCATAATTGGAAGATGCCTGTCTGCTTTCCTTTGCAAAGATTTCACCAAGGGTTTCAACCGAACATTGACCCACAACACAGTGAATGGTTATAGTGTCAATTTTGTGATTTCTTGGACTGGTTTTATTCGGTGATATTTTGGTATATGATACCAATGGACTGTTTGTGTATCCCATGATTATTCACCTTCACTTTCATCTTTTGCGGATGCTTCTGCATTAAGCCTTGCAGCATCCACCATTCCTTCACCGATTATGTAAGCAATCAGTGTAGATGCTGCTGTGATAAGTCCAACCACCTGTTCAATGGTTAAATCATTCACACCAAAAGCAACCATGATTGCAGTTACAAAACCAATGACTGCTGCCCAAAACTTTCTACTGGTCAGCTTCTGTTTCCAATTGATTTTCATTGAGATTACCATCTTTCTAAAAATTTTGAATGCTGATTTCTTCCTGAACTGCTTCATTCATTGTGCTGTCAATCTTGCTGTCCAATGCTGCATCTATTTTTGAAAGTTCACTTTCAATTTCTTCATGATGTTCAGAAGGATATTTCATCATTAGATTCAGCTTTGTTTCCAGAAAAGCAATTTTGCCTTTGAACACATTTTCCATCTTCGCCTTGTTAAGATAGAAAACAATTGCAGCACCATATGCACCGCCAGTGGAAGGAATTATGTACATGAACACACTGGTGTCTTTTCCTTGCCAGGCAAACACACATGCTGCAATCAATGAAGCAATAAAGATATACCTTGTTTGTGTAAGAAGCTTTTTTGAAAATTCCTTGTTTTTATTCATCTGAATCAAGACCTCTTACCACTTTTTCAAGGGTATCAAGCCTTTTGTGTGCTTGTTTTGCCGATTCTTCAACCTTGATAAGTCTTTCCCTGGAGTCCTTAATATCGTTTTTCAAATTGGACATTTCTGATTTTATTTCAGTAATTCCAATGCCGATATTTTCAAGCTTCACAATCACAGTGGTCAACTGTGCTGCATCATGTTGGTCATCCTTTTTACTGTTTCTTCTCATGTTTGTTATCCCTTGATAGATTCCAAATGCCAATGAAACACCTGAAATCAGAAGGGCAACTTCAATTGTCATATAGACAGTACCCCCTTTCATAGAATAAACCCCTGACAAGCCACCATTTGACCTGTGAGGGGGTTTTACTCATGGGGGTATGTCTTATATACCCCCTAATGATTTCAAGTGCTATTCAACCGCCAAATCACCGCAGTCAATGTCAATTAGAACCTGTCTGACCTGTTCCTTAATCAAAGCAGGTACTTCTGCAAAAGTCTTTTTGCCCTTGACAATTAAAGTTGCATAAATGACTGCCATCACAACCACATCCTTTCTGAATAAAAATAATAGAAGCAGTTTAAGCATTGGAATCAGCATCCAAGATTGCTTGAACCTCTGCCCTTAATTTTTCAGGAACATCATCAATTGTTTTAAGACCCTTCCTGATAAGGTCTGCATAAACTTTTGCCATTTTGATTCACCGTTCCTTTCTGTCATTAAGACATAATCATTTCATAAACTTCAACCAGTGCAAATTGTGTGTCAGTCAATTGAGTGTCCAACATTCGGATATATTCATCTTTGGTATATTGAACCATGTTGAATTCCCAACCGCTGAACATTTCTTCACCAACAGTTTCTTCTACTGGTTGGATGTTTGAATGTACCCAAACACTGCTTTCATCAATGACCATTGGTTCAGGTTTCACTGTGCTTCTTTGCCTTCCATAATCAATCATTTCGTTCACACTACCTTTCCTTCTAATTGAGTAACCCTTGAAAATGGTTTTCTTTTTGTCATATATTGGCTGTATCAAACTGTTTGATTGCCCAGTTTATTAAATTTTCAAATTACGCAACCACAGGGGTTACATACACCAAGCGCCCGCCGATATCCCGAGCACGAGTCAAAGGGGCATCAATCACATACCAATAGAAAGCACCAGCATAAGGAGCATCAGTCCAATGACCACCTAATAGAGGGGCCCTCCAAGCATTAAGTGTGGTTGTCTGATAGAAGTTGTCACCAACTGGAAGTGCTGAATTCCCAAGTGTTTCAGAAGGGAAGAACAACCAGTC
>Ga0116179_1002033_pt1 | contig 14750 bp, 10 predicted proteins | sample AD_UKC071_MetaG_FD_89751 | JGI IMG/M metagenome (GOLD analysis project Ga0116179, IMG submission 89751) | Active sludge microbial communities of municipal wastewater-treating anaerobic digesters from USA - AD_UKC071_MetaG | ecosystem: Engineered > Bioreactor > Anaerobic > Digestate | place: USA...
CGGATCTTCCGCAACGAGGGCATCGACTCCTCGCATTCGGCGGAGTTCACCATGCTGGAGGCCTACCAGGCGTGGGGTGACCAGAAGTCGATCGCCGACCTCACCCAGCAGATGATCGTCAACGCAGCGGACGCCGCCCTGGGCACCCGGGTGCTCGACACCCCGGCCGGTGAGATCGACCTGGACGGGGAGTGGGCCTGGAAGCCGGTGTATCCGACCTTGTCAGAAGCGCTTGGTGTGGAGATCACGCCCGAGACGGACGCGTCCGTGCTGCTTCGGATCGCCGCGGAGGGTGGCGTCGAGCACGATCCGGCCTGGCCGGCGCAGAAGCTGGTGATGGAACTGTTCGGCGAACTGGTCGAGCCGTCCCTGTTGCAGCCCACTTTCGTCTGCGACTACCCGCCGATCGCGCAGCCGCTGGCGCGTCCGCACCGCAGCGACCCGAACCTGATCGAGGCCTGGGACCTGATCATCGGCGGCGTCGAGCGCGGGACGGGCTTCTCCGAGCTGATCGACCCGGTGATCCAGCGCGAACGGCTGGTGGCGCAGTCACTCAAGGCCGCGGCCGGCGACCCCGAAGCGATGCAACTGGACGAGGACTTCCTCGCCGCCCTGGAGTTCGGCGCCCCGCCGATGGGCGGCATGGGCCTGGGCATGGACCGCCTGATGATGCTGTTCACCGGAGCCGGCATCCGCGAGACGATCCTGTTCCCGCTGCTCAAGCCCCACGCGTGAGGGCTACTTCCAGAGGGTGGAGAGCGCGAAGGCTGCGGCCATCAGGCCCATGCCGATCAGGACGTTCCAGCCAGCGAGGCCGGTGAGCAGGGGCACCACGATGTTCGTGGCCGAGGTGACGTAGTAGACCACCAGCCAGAGCACGCCGATCAGGCCGACGGTGATGAAAGTCGGCGCCACCCACTGGCGGCTGCCCGGCGCGACGGCATGGCGCTGCTCATCGGCCCGCTTCTCGGCGATCTGGGCTCGATCGGTCAGCTTCTTCTTCTCAGCAGCGGCCTTGCGAACCTTGGACTCAGGCACCGGGACTCCTACTAGATCGGACAACCAAGCAAGGATAACCGAGAAAGCTGAGAGTCCCGGTTCGATGGGAGAATGGACGCATGGCGCGGATCCTGGTGGTCGATAACTACGACTCGTTCGTCTACAACCTCGTTCAGTACCTGGCCCAGATCGGCGCCGAGGTCGAGGTTTGGCGCAACGACGATCCGCGGTTCGCGTCCGCTGGTTGGGCGGACGGCTTCGACGGCATTCTGTTGTCACCGGGCCCAGGCACTCCCGAAGAGGCCGGCGTCTGCATCGACGTGGTCCGCGAACAGGGTGGCAAGCTGCCGATCTTCGGCGTCTGCTTGGGTCTGCAGTCGATCTCGGTGGCCTTCGGTGGCGTCGTGGATCGCGCGCCTGAGCTGCTGCACGGCAAGACTTCGCTCGTCCACCACGACGGACGCGGGGTCTTCAGCGGCTTGCCCAATCCGTTCACGGCCACCCGCTACCATTCGCTGGCGCTCGACCCGGAGACCGTGCCCGACGCTTTGGACGTCACCGCCACCACCGACTCGGGCGTGATCATGGCCGTCCGGCACAAGACTCAGCCGATCGAGTGCGTCCAGTTCCACCCGGAATCGGTGCTCACCGAGGGCGGCTACCAGATGCTTGCCAACTGGCTGGTGGCGTGCGGTGACGCGGACGCGCCCAGCCGTGCGGTCGGGTTGACCCCGTTGATGGCGCTGCGTCCCTAGGCGCCCTCCGGCTGCGCCCTTCGTGACGCGCCCGCGCTCCCGTGCGGCCGCCCACTGGCCCAGTGCGGTCATCCCGGCGAAGGCCGGGATCTAGATTCGGTTGATCAACGCTGGCTGAGCCTGACGAAGCCCGTAGTCACCGCGCGGATGGACGACCCTTCGACAAGCTCAGGGGTCGTTGATCGGCGGTGCCTCGGCGCAACCGTGGGCCCGGAATCGCTCAGCTACTCCGTGGGTTCGACGTCGGTCGGCGCGATGCTCGCGGTTTCGGTGGGCGTGGTTGGCGGCGGAGTCGTCGGGGTGATCGCCTTGGCGAGCGTCAGCGTGATCTTCTGCGTGTACTTCACCGTAGTACCAGCCATCGGATCCTGAGCGATCACAGTCCCCGGAATCGCGTTCGACTCCTGCTCGACGAACACGATCTCCTTCGTGAAACCGGTCGAATTCGCAGTGTTGATCGCTTCTTCGCGCGTCATGTTCCGGAACGGCGGCATCGTGGTCGTGCCGCTGGCTACCCGTAGGACCACCTCGGTATCAAGGGCCACCTTGGCGCCCTCTGCGGGCGTCACCCCGGTCACCTCGCCCTGCTTGGCGGTGTTGGGTGCGTCCCGATCCTCCTCGACGACCACCGAAGCGAAGCCGTTGTCGGCCAGCAGTTTCGTGGCCACTTCCTGGTTGAGCCCCTTGACCGCAGGGATGACCGCCTTCGCCGGACCCTTGTTGACGTGGATGATCACCTCGGTGCCGATGGCGACCCGACCGTTCTTCGGGCTCTGGTCGACCACCCGTCCGACCGTGGTGTCGTCGGGGCCTGGCTCGTTGACCACCTTGGGTTGCAGTTGCTTGCTGATCAGCTGCTGTTCGGCACTGGCCTGCAACTGGTCCACCACCCACGGGATCTCGACCGTCTCGACCCGATTCGCGTTCACCAGGTAGTAGATCCCCATGCCGGCGGCCGCGACGATGAGCGTCACCAGGAACGCCACGAGCCCCCAGCGCCGGCGGCGCGGCGGCGGCTCGTAGGCGCGCGCGGCCGTCCGGGTGTCCTCGGTGGCGAGGACGGTGGTCGCGTCGCTCGCGTTGGCCGGCACTGGCGGTACCGGCACGGGCACCCTCGCGGTCACCTCCTGACCGGCCAGCAGTCTGCCGATGTCGGCGCGCATGGCCGCCGCGGTCTGATAGCGAGCGGCCGGATCCTTGGCCAGCGCCTTCAGCGTGATCGCGTCCATCGCCGGCGTGATCTCCGGGTCGAGCTGGCTCGGTGGGACCGGAGCCTCGCGGACGTGCTGGTAGGCCACGCTCACCGGCGAATCGCCCTGGAACGGTGGCCGTCCGACCAGCAACTCGTAGAGCAGGCAGCCGGCGGAGTAGATGTCCGAGCGCGAATCCACGTGCTCGCCGCGGGCCTGCTCCGGCGACAGGTACTGCGCGGTGCCGATCACCGCTGCGGTCTGGGTCATGGTGGCGGACGTGTCGGCGACCGCGCGGGCGATGCCGAAGTCCATCACCTTTACCTGGCCGTTCGGCGTGAGCATGACGTTGGCCGGCTTGATGTCGCGGTGGACGATGCCCGCCTTGTGGCTGTAGCTCAGCGCCTCCAGCACGCCCTGGGTGAACTCGAGCGCCTTGTTCGGCATGATCTGCCGGCCGGTGCGCAGGATCTCGCGGAGGGTGTGCCCTTCGACCAGCTCCATCACGATGAACGGCACCATCACGCCGGTGCCCGGGTCGGACTCCTCGCCGGTGTCGTACACGGCCACGATGTTCGGGTGGTTTAGCCCGGCGGCAGCCTGCGCCTCGCGCCGGAAGCGGGCCTGGAACGTGGGGTCGGACGCGAGGTCGACCCGTAGCTGCTTGATCGCCACGTCGCGGCCCAGCCGCAGGTCGCGGGCGCGGCGCACTTCGGCCATGCCGCCGCGGCCGAGCACAGGGCCCAGCTGATAACGACCGCCGAGCAGCCTCGGCTCATCGATCGTCGGTTGCATCCTGTCCTCCCGATATGGCGAAGCCAACTCTCCCAAACTTTGCTGAGCGTTCCAACCTGGTCATCGCAGCGCCTCGATCACGGCCTTGACGATCGGCGCGGCCACCGCGCCGCCGGCGATGTCGGTCGCCGGGATCTCCGCGTCCTCGACGAAGGCGCAGACCGCCACATTCGGGTCGTCCGCCCAGCCGGTGAACCAGGCATACGGCCGGCGCTCGTTGTCCGAGTGCGCGGTGCCGGTCTTGCCGCCGACGGTCACTCCGGGCACCTGCGCCCGTCCGCCCGTCCCGCGCTCGACCACCGCAACGGTCATCTCCTGAAGCGCCTTCGCGTTCTCTGCGCTCAGCGCCACCGAATGCTTCTGCGGGGACGTCTGCGTGGTCACCTTCAGCTCCCGGTCCAGGACGCGGTTGACGATGTAGGGCTCCATCACGACGCCGTCATTGGCGATCGCCGCGGCCACCATCGCCATCTGCAGCGGGGACGCGGCCACTTCGAACTCGCCGATCGCGCTCATCGCGGTCTGGGCACCGTCCAGTTCGTCCGGGAACGTGCTGGCCGCCGTCCGCAGATCGGTGAGGAACTTGCTGCCGAAGCCGAAGCTCTCGGCCTGCGCGCGTAGCTTCGCGTCCCCGAGTTCGGCGCCGAGCCTGGCGAAACCGGGATTGCACGAGACCATCAGTGCCTGGGTGAGGCTGACCTCGCTGCCGCCGCAGTTGCCCGAGATCACCCGGGTCGAACCGGGCAGCCTGAACGAGCTGGCGTCGAGCTTGGATTCGGGGCTCATCCCTTCGGCGAGAGCAGCGGCCGCGGTGACCAGCTTGAAAGTCGAGCCGGGCGGATAGATCTCGGCGGTCGCCCGATTGGCCATCGGCTTGTCCGGGTCGGCGTTCAGCCGCTTCCACGCCGCCGTGGACGCGTCCAGGTCGTGCGTGGCGAGGTCGTTGGGGTCGTAGCTCGGGTAGCTGACCAGGGCTTTCACCGCCCCGGTCTTGACGTCGATGGCGACGACCGCGCCCTTGCGTCCGTCCAGCGCGTCCCAGGCTGCCTTCTGCGCTTTCGCGTCCAGCGTGGTCTCGACCGTGCCGCCGGGGACGGTTGACCCGGCGGCCATATTGATCAGCCGTTGCAGGAACTGGGAATCGTCCTGGCCGGAGAGCTCGGCGGAACGGGACGACTCCAAGTCGGACGTCCGGTACAGGTAGGAGTAGAAGCCGGTCACCGGGGCGTAGAGCTTGCCGTTGCTGTAGGACCGTTGGAACTTGTAGCGGTCATCGACCGGCTTGGACGCGGCCACCGGCGTATTGCCGACCATGATCGGGCCGCGGTCCTGCGCGAAGCGCGCGTCGGTGACCCTGCGGTTCTCCGGACGCTCGCTCAGGTAGCCCTGCTGGCCGACGTAGAGGTAGCTGACGTTCACCAGCAGCGCTGCGAACATGATCATGGCCGCCACCGCGACCCCACGAATTGGACGGTTCATGCGGACGCCCCCGTGGTCGGGATGTTCTGGGTGGCCTCGTCGTCCGCCGTTGGAACGGGCGATGCGCCCACCGGAATCAGCTGCGTGGTCTCGTGCTCAAGCCACTGTTCAGGCTCAGTTACCACCTGGCTGGCCGGGCTGCGCACCTGATGGGTGATCACCAGCAGCAGGCTGATCATCACCCAGTTGGCGACCAGCGAGGAGCCGCCCTGCGACATGAATGGCGTAGTCAGGCCAGTCAACGGCAGCAGCCGGGTGACGCCGCCGATGATCGCGAACACCTGGATCGCGAACACGAACGAGAGCCCGGCGGCCAGCAGCTTGCCGAACGGCTCCTTGCCGACCAGCGATGCGCGCAGTCCGCGAGCGACGATGATGCCGTAGACGAGAACGATCGCGCTCAAACCCGCCACGCCCAGTTCCTCCCCGAGCGCAGCCGCGATGAAGTCGGTCTTGGCAAGGGGGATCAGGCTCGGTCGGCCCAGTCCCCAGCCCGACCCGAAAGCACCGCCCCAGGCGAGCCCGAACTGGGCCTGGATCACCTGGTAGTTCCGGTCGAAGTCGGCGAACGGGTTCAGCCATGCCGACACCCGCACCTGGACGTGGCTGAACGCCAGGAAAGCCCCGTACGCGCCGGACGCGAACAGCAGCCCGCCGAGGATCGGCCAGCTCGGCTTCTCGGTGGCCACGTAGAGCATCAGCACGAAGAGCCCGAAGAACAGCAGCGAGGTGCCCAGGTCCTTCTGGAAGACCAGGACGGCCAGGCTGGCCAGCCACATCAGCAGGATCGGGCCGAGGTCGCGCGGCCGCGGCAACTCGATGCCAAGCACGCGGCGTCCGGCCAGCGCGAGGACGTCTCGCTTGTCGACGAGGTAGGCCGCGAAGGCGATGGTCAGGACCAGCTTGGCGAGTTCGGCGGGCTGGAAGCTGTAGGAGCCGAGGCGGATCCAGATCTGCGAGCCGTTCTTCTCCTGTCCGATCAGCGGCAGCAGCGGCAGCATCAGCAGGGTTATGCCGGCGAGGAAAAGTAGGTACGGGTAACGGTTCAGCAGCCTGTAGTCGCGCAGGAAGATGATCACCGCCGCGCCCGCGGCCACCGCGATCACCAGCCACATCAGCTGCAGTTCGGCCGAGTGCATCGGTGGGCTGGACGCGAGGTCGAGCCGGTGGATCATGGCCAGGCCCAGGCCGTTGAGCAGCATCACCATCGGCAGGATCAGCGGGTCGGCGTACGGGATCCGCCAGCGGATGATGATGTGCAGCACCAGCCCGATGGCGCCGAGGATGGTGACCGCCCAGGGCCAGTTGGTGGGCAGTTCCGCGTCCCGGTTGAGGTGGGTGAGCAGGTACCCGCCGATGCCGAGGCCGATCGCGAAGACCAGCATGAACAGCTCGACCCCGCGACGCTTGCGATAGCTGATGACTGCGTCCATCAGCACTCCATGGGCGCCGGTGGGGTGGCAGATTCGGTGGGGGTGGGTGCGGCGGACGGTGACGCGGAGTCGGTCGGTTTGGCCGATCCGGACGGGTCGGCGGTACCGTCCGCGGAACCGCTTGGGATCCCTGACTGCGTCGCCGAAGTGGACGGCACCGCGGTCGCGGTCTGGCGGGCGAGCCGAGCGGCGATGCACTGTTCGGCCTTGGCGCGGAGGGTGTCGAGGGTGGCGTGCGCATCCGTCAGTGAGGCGGCCGGCATGGTTTCGAGCACCCGCTCGTGGTAGTACGGCGGCAGGTCGGCGACGCGCGTGTCGTCGGTGTGCACGACATGGGAGAGCGGCAGGTTGAACACCGGCTCGGGGATGCCCTGGAAGATCGCCACGTGCTCGGACGCGGCGCCGAGATAGAACTGCTGCTGGGTGTAGCCGTACCAGAGCGCGCCGCCGCCGCCGATCGCAACCAGCGGGATCAGCACCGCCAGCACCACCTTCACCCAGGTGGACGCGCGCCGCTTGGCCACTGGGGAGTAGCGCAGCCGCTCGGCGGCACCGGGATCCGGCGCGGCCGGGTGGTCGAGCAGCATCGGCACTTCAGCGGTGGTTTCCAGGGTGTCCAGGTCGAGGTTGGCCGCGGCACCCAGCACCTGAGTGGCGCCGTCCGGCTCGCCCTCCACGACGTCGGCGATGATGATGGTGATGTTGTCGTGGCCGCCGGCTTCGTGGGCGAGGTCGACCAGGTCGGCGATCACCTGTTCGCGGGGGCCGTCCAGATGGGCGGAGATGGCAGCGTCGGTGACCAGGCCGCAGAGTCCGTCCGAGCAGATCAGCAGGCGGTCGCCGGCGCGGGCGTCGACGAGTTCGAGGTCGGGCAGGTGTTGCGGCTGGCCGTTGATCACCTTGAGGATCAGCGAGCGGTGCGGGTGTTCGAGGGCCTCGGCTTCGGTGATGCGACCTTCGTCGACCAGGGTCTGCACCCAGGAGTGGTCGCGGGTGATTCGGGCCAGGTCGCCGTCCCGGTAGCGGTAGGCGCGGGAGTCGCCGATGTTGGCGACGCCGAACTCGTTGCCGTCGAACATCAGTCCGCAGACGGTGCTGCCCATGCCGTCCAACATCGGATCGGCCTCGATGAGTTCGCTCATCGCGTCCCCGGCACTATCGATCGCGGCTGCGATGACCTCGAGCATCTCGGGGCCGGAGTGGTCGCCGTCTGCTGCCTTGAGCTCCCGGATCGCGACGGCGGACGCGAGGTCGCCGGCGGCGGCGCCGCCCATGCCGTCCGCCACGACGAGCATGGTGGGAGAGACGTAGGCGGAGTCCTGGTTGTTCTTGCGCACCAGGCCGATCTCGGAGTGGGCGAGGTAGCGGAGCGCGAGGGACATTACTTCTCCACGCTCATCAGGGTGCGGCCGATGCGCAGGGTGTCGCCGATGCCGAACGCGGTGGGCGTGGTGACGCGCTGGTTGTTGACGAGGCTGCCGTTGGTGGAGCCGAGGTCCTCGACCTGGTAGCCGCTGGCCGTGCGGGTGATCTGGGCGTGTCGGGTGGACACGTAGTCGTCGTCGAGGACGAGCTGGCAGTCGGGGCTGCGTCCGATCAGGAGGACGTCGCCGAGGGGGAGGGTGAGGCCGGCCTGGCGGCCGTGGGTGACGACCAGGGACTTGGGCAGCTTCTTGGCCTGGCGGCGGGAGAGCTTCGGTGGAGCGGGTGCGCCGGGCGGGGCTGGTGGGGCGAGTTCGGCGGCGGAGACCTTGCGGCCGAAGAGGTCGGTGCGGATGACGTTTCCGGTGAAGAGGATGAACAGCCAGAGCAGGGCGATGAAGCCCAGCTTGAGCGCTAGGACGACCAGGTCAGACATCGCTCACCGGAGACACGATGGCCAGCCGGGTGGTGCCGATCTCGATGCGACTGCCGAGGGCGAGGCTGGCGTGCCGGGTGCGCTGGCCGTCCACGGTGATGCCGTTGGTGGACCCGAGGTCCTCGATGTCGAGGCGCTGGTCGGTGCCGCGGCCGTTGACGTTGATGCGGGCGTGCAGGCGGGATACGCCAGGGTCGTTGATCCGGAGGTCGGCGTCGGTGCCGCGTCCGATAGTGACGCCGGGCGGGGTGAGCGGGTGGCGGACGCCGTTGACTTCGACGACGAGGTTGGCGGCGCGGATCTCGCTTGGGGTGGCGTCCTCGGTCGCGTCGACCCCGGCGACGGCGGATGAGGTGACGGTGAAGCGTCCGACTGGGAGGGTACTGTCGAGGTAGTAGTCGATGGTGACCGGGCCGTTGAAGATGTAGCCGGCGTCGGCGGCGTAGCTACGCAGTTGCGGGATGATCTCAGAATTAAGGGTCTTGGAGTAGGGCGTGAGCCGGTCGTGGTCGTGCTGGGAGAAGCCGATCCGGAAGTCGTTGGGGACGAGCTTGCGGTCGCGGCTGAGCAGCCGGGCCTCGGCGTCGAGTTCGCGCTGGAGCCGGGCGGTGAGTTCCACCGGCTGTACGTCGCCCTTGAAGGCGCGGGCGAACGCACCACTGACTGCGCTCTCGAGCTTCTTCTCGACGCGGTCGAAGACCCCCATCCGCTTCCTTCCATCCCGTGTGGCGCTGACAAGCCTATCCAGCGCCGAACGTCAAGCGTACGCGACGGGCCTGAGCGGTCCTCAGCCTTGGAGTGCCAGGTGAGGTTGGGCGGGTGTTTGGACGGTCGTCGCCTGGTCGAGCGCCAATCGCCGGGTCGAGTTCGCCGAGACCCCTAGCACCACACCCAAACGCCGGCTGAGCCTGTCGAAGCCCACCCGTGCCGCGATCTGGACCCGGGAGCCTCCGCTGCGGCGCTGGAGCAGCTCTGGTCTACGTCGGTGTGCCGATTGGCGTCATGGTTGTGGGCTGTCGCCGGCTCCGGTCCTGCCGCCGAAGCCTCCCGTGTCGCGATCTCGGCAACGTTTGGTCCGTCGTGGCCGTACCACGCTGCTAGGGCGATGCCACCGCTGCGAGATCCCGTCATGACTGCTGCCAACGCCCCGGTTCGGGCGCGACGCGTTCGCTGTGCTAATCTCTTCCGGCTGGCTCCTGAGGGAGTCGGGCGCGAGTGGCGGAATGGCAGACGCGCACGGTTCAGGTCCGTGTGTCCGAAAGGACGTGGAGGTTCAACTCCTCTCTCGCGCACCGTAAGGTGCCTCTGGCTAGGGCATATGAATTCTTTCGCCTAGAGGTTTTGCACCTATCAGCGTCGAAGTTGAAGATGCCGGATCTCGCTGACAAGGCCAAACGTACAGTTCTGCTGGCGGCTCTCAGGAATGGGCGCCTCTCGTCTACGATCGAGGTGCCCCCGGACTTGCGCTGACAAGGGGCTTTGCGGTCCGAGTCGCTGCCGAGCGTCGTCGAGACTGGCCGCCTGCCCCTCATTCGCCCCCGGGTCGGGCGCTCCGAATCGGCGTCCCACTAGGGCTGGAACTCTGCGAGGCGCGACTTCGGCCGGCTCGCTGCCCCACGTGTGCCCCACACCCGCACGGAACTGCACGTCCACAGTTGTGATGAGGTTTCGCGTCGGAGCTTCCGCAGCGGTCGACGCCGAAGGCAGCCTTTCCTGTGTGCAGCTACGCCAAACCCGCGCACGCCCGCAGCGGCCCCGGGGTGCGCGAGGTCTGCGAAGGTCTTCCAGGTGTTGCTGGAGGCGGGCGGTGCTCAGGTCGACGCATTGAGCCCGCGGCTGAGAGCGCCCACGAGTTCCTGTCGTCTTCCGAACTCTGAGGGCCACCCAGGAGCGCCGCGAACCTGCAGGCTTCGGGTCAGTAGTGCGGCGTCGCCAGGCCAGCGTGCCAGGAGTTCCGACAACCGTTGCGGGCCGATCAGGCCAGCCACGTCCACGCCCAGCAGGTTCGCGGCAGCACGCTGAACGTCGGCCTGTTCGTCGATCAGGATGGCGTTTCCTTCGGCGGTGTCATAGAGCCGGTCCTGGACGTCGCGGTTCTCTGCGTACCAATGGAGGGTCAGCGCGAGGTCGGCCGCGTCCTTGGTCTCGTGGTATGCGGACCGGTCGAGCCAGGCGCCCAGCTTTGCCGCAGTGAACCCGGCGACAGTGGGGATCCTGACTTCCAGGGTCGGTGCCAGTGCGAGGGGAAGCGAGGCGGTGAGGATCTCCGCGAAGGCCCACACGCTGAATGGGACTTCCCGGGTGGGTGGCTCGACGATCCCGTCGGGATCCTCGATCTCCCCGAACGGGAGAAGATCGACGTCGATGCCGGTAACCCGGTAACGGATGCCGGTGTGACCAACCGCCGGGAAGGTGGTGGCGAGGGTTCGGTAGGCATCCCAGGAGGCCAGGGCCAGTGCGAGATCGAGGTCGCGCGTCGCAGTGGTCTCAAAGTCGTGGCCGAGTGCGCGGTGCAGGATGTTGCGGCACCACGCACCTACGAGCATGACGTCTCTCGGGGCAAGTGACTGCGACGTTGCCAGCACCTTTTCGACCACACTTGCTGCCGGCTCCAGGAAATCGTCAGGAACTCGTGTCAGGTCCAGCATGGGACTGCCTCCAGTCTTGGGCGGCCTGGCGCACGCGGGGGTCATCGCTGGCGGCGAGGTCGGCATAGACCAGTGGCCACGGCGCGAGCTGGACGCCCGGTCGGGTGCCGTCTGGGGCGCTCCAGAAAGCTCGGCGAACCTCGATGTTCGTCGGCCCATCGGATCGCCAGCGGTTCACGACCGGCAGGAGCGAGTCTTCCCTGGGTGTATAGAGAGTGAGTGTTGCCGGACGCAACTCCGGCACTGCCGACTCGCCCGAGATATAGAGCGTGTCGGGTTCAGCTGCTGGACGTACGTGCTCGATGGAGCCGCTGTACGTGGCGCGGGTGAGCTTGGCCCCGAGCCCGGTTGGGTAGGCGGCTGCCCACAGCTCAAGGAGGTCGGACTGACCGGCGGGTCGCGAACCTGCCCTGTACCCGGCCTCCGAGAGCAACTGACGCGCGTTGTGAGCCTGACCCACCGAGACGTCGGCGGCGCGGGCCAACTCCCGCAGAGGTGCCTGCCACAGGTCAGGCCACGCAAGCAGCGCGAAAATGACCTGGGCGCGGGCTGTGCTGAAAAGGTTGCCCGTCGCTGCCGCCGGCGCTACGCCCTTGGGCCTGGGGCGGCCACGGACGTCGATGAGTACGTCGCCGAACGTGATCCAAGCGTTCCCGGCAGTATCCAGGTACTGAACGCCGGCCCGGCGCAGTGCATCGGCGGTCCGCGGTGATACGAAGTTGCTCAAGACGAGCGCCGGGCCTCGTTCCTTGCCGATCCAAGCGGCGTCAGCCAACGTGAAGCTCGCCCTCACGAACACGGTGTATTGCTGCTCGGATCTGCCCCGCATCAGATACGCGTCGGCCCAGCCCTCGTCTGGCAGGCGGCTCTGAATGCCGAACTCGCTGAGGAGTCGGGTGTACGGCTTAGCCGCCGCTTCGTTCATTCCCTCCACCTGTTCAGGATAGCTGAACATTCGCCAAACCTGAACACGCCTTGCTGTATGGCTGGGCGGTACGAGGCGTCCGGAGGCGCCGCGGTCATGAACGCCAGTGGGCCAAGGTTGGTCGGGCAGGTTCCAAACCCTGCCCCACATCTGCCCCACGAGGCCCGTCACACGGTTCCAGAACTGTACATAACCCCTAGTGGAAGCTATGTTCACCCGTGTCCTGTGGGAGGTTCAACTCCTCTCTCGCGCACCGTAAGGTGGCCCTGACTAGGGCAAACACGGAAACGCGTATCCTCTCTCGGGACCATTTCCGACTAGGCCCCAATCTCTCTGGCTAGGGCTTTCGCTCGGTGCGGTGTGGCGCCTTGTCGGGTCAGTTGAGCCCCTTCGTGGCCACTCCTGCCCCACGGGAATGGTACGGCGAAACTGCCTGTGACTAGGTGCGGAAGGCGGTTGGGCGCCGCGTCGTTGAGGTCCGGCGAACAGCACAGGTCGCCAACCAGGTTCAGGCGCCGCGAACCCTCTTGAGAACTCATAGAAGCATGTCTATCATATCGATCATCATCAATCAAGCGATGAGCATCTATAGATCTGGAGTCCTGGTGATCGACTACCTCACCACCCTCGTCGCCACTGTCGCCGGCGACGTGTGGAACACGCTCGTCCACAACTGGCCCTACCTGCTCGCCAGTGTCGTGGTCGCCTCGCTCGTGCAGGTCTACGTCAGCGCCGATCACCTCGCGACCTGGCTGCGGCGCCGAACCTGGGTCGCCATCCTGGGCGCTGTCGCCCTCGGCGCGCTCACCCCGTTCTGCTCCTGCGGCACCACAGCCATCGTCCTCGGCGCCATGGCCTCCAGCGTCCCGTGGGCTCCGATCGTGGCCTTCCTTGTCTCCTCGCCGCTGACCAGCCCGGAGGAGTACGTGTTGTCGGTCGGCCTGTTCGGGCCCGCCTTCGCGACGACCTTCTTCGTTGCGGCGATCGCCGCCGGCCTGATCGGTGGGGGAGCCTCCTGGTGGCTCGAAAGCCGAGGGCTGCTCGCCGGGCAAGCCCGAATGGCCGCCCCAGGGTCCGCGTCCAGCTGCGGCGGCGCCTGCGAACAGCAACCCGGCGACGGTACTGGCGGTCGTCGCTGCGAAGCCTTCGAGCAACGTTGGGCTTCTGGCCGACGGCTCGGTTTCGCTGACGGCGTTCATCCCCAACGACCGCGCCTTCCGGGAGCTCGCCCACCGGGCTACCGGCAAGTGGCTGAACACCGAGGAGAAGGTCTTCAACCGGCTGGTTGCCAAGCTCGGTGTCGACGCGATTGAGAGCGCGCTTCTCTATCACGTGGTTCCTGGGGCGAGCATCATGGCCACGGACGTCCTCCAGGCCGACGGGGCGAAGCTCGCAACCGCGTTGCCCGGCGCTTCCATCACCGTCGACGTGGTGGGGAGAAACGTTCCCAGGATCATCCTGCGGGATCTCGACCGGAACAGTCCGAACGCGCGAGTGAACCCGTGGCAAACCTATATCAACGAAGGTAACAAGCAGGTCGCGCACGGCATCACCAAGGTGCTGCGTCCACTGAACCTTCGCGGGTAACGCCGTACGCGCAGCCGATTGCTCGCCAGCGGTCGCCCCTGCCTTCGGGCGGAAGCGACCGCTGCTGTGTTCCCGCGCCGTCGGCGGGGCAGACACTCGACCCGCGGTGGCAGGATGGCCACGACGGAGGGAGCGACCGGTGGCGTCAGGGCTGGCAAATCGCGGCGTACAGGCCGCACTGGCATCGGCTGTCCTCTTCGGTGCGGGGACTCCGCTGGCCAAGCTGCTCCTCGGCACCGTCAACCCGTGGCTGATGGCCGGACTGCTCTACTGCGGATCCGGGCTGGGTCTGCTGGCCTATCGCCTGGCTCGGCGCGGGCTGCGCGTCCGGCTCTCGCGGGGGGAGCTCCTGCCGCTGGCCGGCGCTGTGGTCGCCGGCGGCGTCGTGGCCCCGCTTCTGTTGATGTACGGGTTGTCGGCCATGCCGGCCTCAGGTGCGTCCTTGCTGCTCAACGCCGAAGCGGTCTTCACGGCGACTCTGGCCTGGGTGGTGTTCGGCGAGCACGTCGATCGCCGGCTGATCCTCGGCATGGTCGCCATCGTCGCGGGCGCGGTCCTGCTGAGCGTCCCAACGGCGGCCCAACTGGGCAGCTTCTGGCCAGCGGCGGCTGTCCTGGGTGCCTGCCTGGCGTGGGGGTTGGACAACAATCTCACCCGGAAGGTGGCGCTCAACGACGCCACCTGGCTGGCCGCTGTGAAGGGGTGCGTCGCGGGACCGGTCAACCTCACCCTCGGGCTGGCGCTGGGCGCCGCGCTTCCCCCCGTTCCCGCCATCGCCGGGGCCATGCTGATCGGACTGGTCGCCTACGGCGTCAGTCTCGCCCTGTTCATCGTCGGCATGCGCCAAGTCGGCACGGCGCGAGCGGGTGCCTACTTCTCGGTGGCGCCGTTCTTCGGGGCCATGCTCGCGCTCGCTCTCGGTGAGCCCTTCACCTGGCCTCTCGCCGCCGCTGCCGCCCTGATGGCCGTCGGGGTCTGGTTGCACCTCACCGAACGCCACGGTCACCCCCATCGGCACGAGTCGATCACCCACACCCATTGGCACGCCCACGAGGAGCACCACCGGCACACCCACCCGGAG
>Ga0116179_1002045_pt1 | contig 14715 bp, 14 predicted proteins | sample AD_UKC071_MetaG_FD_89751 | JGI IMG/M metagenome (GOLD analysis project Ga0116179, IMG submission 89751) | Active sludge microbial communities of municipal wastewater-treating anaerobic digesters from USA - AD_UKC071_MetaG | ecosystem: Engineered > Bioreactor > Anaerobic > Digestate | place: USA...
CGGCCTCCTATCCCTGGCGCTTGCGGACAAATTCCGCGCGCAGCACCAGGCCCTTGATCCCGGGATAGCGGCAGTCGATCTCTTGCGGGTCGCCGGTCAGTCGGATCGACGGAATCAAGGTGCCCTGCTTGAGCGTCTGGCCAGCACCCTTGACGGTCAGGTCCTTGATCAGGGTAACCGCATCGCCATCGGCGAGCAGATTGCCGACCGCATCGCGAACCTCAACCGCGTCTTGTGCCGCACGCTTGGCGGCCAGTTCGGAAGCGGGCAGCCATTCACCGCTTTCTTCGTCGTAAACGTAGTCTTCGTCTTCAGCGCTCATCGTCTAACCCATCTTGTCATGAAGGATCGCCGCCCAGCACACCAGGGTCAGCGCGCCGCCGGCCATTGTCCAGCGGATCGCCAGAGCCAGCAGATGCGACTGAACGTCGATCGAGTGAATGAAAGCGGCGAACAGCCGCTGGCGCGCGGCATCATCGTCTGCGATGCCTTCGCTATCGAACTCTTCACCCACCAGCAGTCCTCGCAAAGCGAAGAAACAAGAGATCACCAGTGGCAGAAGGCCGAGAATTGAAAACAGCACCAGACCGCTCCGGCTGGCAGCATCAAGACTGAGCGGTGCCCCGGGGCTGGCCGAAATGGGATGGGTTCCGATCGTAATCAGCAAGGCGTTGAACCCCAGCATAGCACCCAGTCTGATCGACAGATCAACGTCCCGGTTCTCAAGGAATTCAAGATCGGCCACAAAGCCCGGATCGGGCGGATCACTCCGCATCGCCTGGAAAGCGCGCAGCCGGGTTCTGAACGAGCGGTTGGCCATGATCGCTGGTTAGGGCGGTTGCCGCCGCGCCGCAAGGCTGCCACTCTGCACGCCATGACCCGCGAGATCATCAGGGTTGGCCCGCAGCACCGCGACCGCGCGGTGCAGTGCCTTGCGCGGGCGTTCCACCACGATCCGGCCATGGTCTTCATGATGCCGCACGAGCCATCGCGGGCGCGGCGGCTGACCCGTCTGATCGGCTGGATGGTCGATCAGACGTTTAAGGTGGGGCTGGTGCTGGGCACGCCGGAACTCGAAGGAGTGACACTGTGGCGGCCGCCCGGCACGGTGCATTATCATGAGCCGTTGTGGCACCCCGGGACGCTGCGGTTCCTTCCGATCTTCGGATGGCACCTGCCGCGCGCACTCAACACCGATGACGGGATTACGTCGCATCTTCCGAAGGGCGAAAGCTGGATGTACCTGAAGATGGCGGGGGTTGATCCCGACCATCAGGGCAAAGGGCTCGGCGGGGCGATGCTCCGCGCCGGGCTGGCCGAAGCAGCCCGGCTGGGCGTGGCTTCGCTACTGGAAACCGCCACGCCCGAAAATGTCGGCCTCTATCAGCGGTTTGGATACCGCATCCTGTGCGAATGGGACGTCAAAGATGGCGGACCGCATTTCTGGACCATGGCGACCGCCGATCCGCGCGGCTGACCCACGCATGGCAGCGTCGCAAGGCGGCCCACGAACAGCCTGAATCCGCGATTCAGCATTCACCGCAAGTCCGGGGCAAGCCGGCCTGTGGCAGAGGTCAGGGCCTTGCCAAGGGTTGCCGTCTTCGACAACCCGCCGCTCGGGAGGACAAGACAATGCCCAGGGTCGCACCCGCACTTGCCCTGCTGGCCGCGCTGGCGGCTTGCTCGGGTTCAAAAGAAAAACAGGTCAACGGGGGCTATTCGCTGCCACCGCCGCCGACCCGCACCGCCGCGGCCCCTCCGGCCACGCCGCGCCCGGCCGCGCGGGTTGAGGCGGGCGAAGCCGTCTGGCATTTGCGCGCCGGGCTCAATGTCGCGGCGCTATCCTGCAAGGGCCGGGGTCGCACCCCGGTTGCCGGGCACTACTCACGCGTGCTGACCCGCCACAAAACCTTGCTGGCACAGGCCTATGTCGCCGAACAGCGGCGCTATGGCAAAGGGCTCGACCGGCACCAGACCCAGCTCTACAACCGCTTCTCGAACCAGCGCAATCCGGTCCGGTTCTGCGCTGCTGCGGCAAGCGTGGCCAAGCGTGCGGCAGCAATGGATTCGCCAGGTCTGGCCAGCAACGCACGGAGCTTGCTGGGCGAGATCGATTAGGGTCAGAGGCCCGGGATCAGAGGCCCTGAGCAATCAGCCGCAGCCCCAGCGCAATCATCAGCACATAGGTCAGGGTATAGAACTTCGCGTTGTCCAGTCGCCGGATCAGCCAGACCCCGGCAAGGGTTGCGGCGATCGCCAGCGTGATCAGCAGGGCGGCGGCTTCCAGCACGGCGCGATCGAATGACCCGAGCAAGATGAAGCTGGGCACCTTCATCCAGTTTATCGCCGCGAAGGTGATTGAACTGGTGCCAACGAAGGTTTCGTGCGGCAACTTGCGCGGGGTTACCCACATCTGGAACGGCGGTCCGCCGGCGTGAGCGATCTGGCTGGTGAACCCGGTTGCAGCGCCGAACAGCGCGCCGACCCAGCCCGGTGAGTTGCTGGCGGCAACGATCGGTCCCCCGCGTTCGATCCAGAGCCGGTACAACCCGAAGGCCAGGGTAATCACACCCAGCACCACCAGCAGCTTCTCTTCCGGCACCTCGGCCGCCAGCCATGTCGCCAAGGCGATCCCAACCAGCGCGCCGGGTAGCATCCAGCCCACAATCCAGCGGTCCCAGGTCTTGCGATAGGACCAGACGCTGACCACGTCCTGCACCAGCAGGATCGGAAGGAGAATTGCCGCTGCAGTAACCGGCGGCAGCGTTAAAGCCAGCAGCGGGGTCGCCAAAGCGCCCAGACCGGCAAAGCCGCCCTTGGCCAGTCCAAGGATGATTACCGCCACTATGGCCAGGGTCAGGGTCCAGGGATCGCTGAGCAATTGCATCGCCGCCTGGCAGCACGGAACAGCGCCAAACACAACGCTTTGCTCATCCACTGCCGATTTTCGTGCAAAATCCTCGACCCGGGCGAATAGCTTGGTTAGGCTGGCACTTGCCACTCGTCAGACGGAAATCCTCACCATGCGCCATGCCCTGTTGCTGTCCGGTTCGCTCGCCGCGGCCCTCCTTTTCACGACATCGCTCCCAGCCAAGCCGGTGCGTACGCCCGAACAGGTTGCCATGGCGGCGCTGGCTGCCGCGCCGGTCTGGGATGGGCACAACGACGTGCCGGAACAACTGCGCGATCGCCGCAAGAACGTGCTGGGCGATTTCGATTTCCGCGATACCCGCGGCACCGCTGATCCGGCGCATGGCATCGGCGCGATGCAGACCGACTTGCAACGGATGCGCGCCGGGCGGATCGGTGCGCAGTTCTGGTCGGTCTATGTCTCGGCCAACCTGACCGAGCAGCAGGCGGTGCAGGCCACGCTCGAGCAGATCGATATCGCCAAGCGGCTGGTTGCCCGCTATCCCAACGACCTGATGCTTTGCATGGATTCAGCCTGTGTCGAATCCGCCTGGAAGCAGGGCCGGATCGCCTCGCTGATGGGGATGGAAGGCGGCCATTCGATCGGCGGAAGCCTGGCCGTGCTGCGTCAGATGTATGCGCTTGGTGTGCGTTACATGACGCTGACCCATTTCAAGAACAACGCCTGGGCCGATGCCGCCACCGATGCCCCGGCCCACAACGGACTGACCCCGCTGGGCAAGGACATAGTGCGCGAAATGCAGCGGCTGGGGATGCTGGTCGATCTGGCCCATGTCAGCGAAAAGACCATGCTCGATACGCTGGAAATCGCCCGTGCGCCGGTGATTGTCAGCCATTCCAACGCCTATGCGATCAACCCGCATCCGCGCAATGTGCCCGATGCGGTACTCGATGCGATCAATGCCAATGGCGGGATCGTGATGGTCAACTTCTATCCGCCCTATGTGCTCGATGCGACGCGGCGCTGGGGGGCTGAGCGCGATGCGGTCGAAGCCCGGCTCAAGGCGCTTAACCGCGGCCGCCCGGATCTGGTCAAGGCCGGCCTGGCCGATTGGGAAAAGGCCAACCCGATGCCGCTCGGCTCGATCAAGGATGTCGCTGATCACCTCGATTACATCGCCAAGCGGATCGGCACCGATCATGTCGGCCTTGGCGGCGATTTTGACGGGATCGAGGTGGCGGTGACCGGGATGGAAGACGTCGCCACCTATCCGGCGCTGTTCATCGAACTTGCGCGCCGCGGCTGGAGCCAGCAGGACCTCGAAAAGCTCGCCAGTCGCAACATGATGCGGGTGCTGAAGGGCGCCGAAGCCTATGCCGCGAGCCAGAAGAGCGCGATCCCGTTCGAAAATCCGACGACGTTCTGAAGGCTCAATGCGCCTCGATCCGGCCGAGCATCCGGAAGAAGAAGGCGGTGGACCAGCCGAGCAGGAACACGCCCAGAATGCTCTCGAAGGCGCCGACCAGGCGCCATTCGGTGAGGATGTGGGTGTCGTTGTAGCCGACGGTCGAATAGCTTATGGTCGAGAAATAGAGCGCGCTCTCAAAGCTCGGGACTGCACCGGTGGCCCAGTAGATCAGGGCGAAGGCCCAGATCTCGATCCCGTGCAGGGCAAACATCGCCAGCACGATCAGCAGGGTGAAGGCCCCGCCACGGGCCGATAGCGCATTGATCCGTTTGAGGCGTTCCACCGCGGCTTCGCCGCGCAGCAGGTGGCTGAGGCTGAACAGACCCAGCCCGTGGACGACAACGGTCAGCAGGACCATTGCCGTCGCCACAGTGAACTGAATCAGCAGCATCGACACCGCCCCTAATCGCGCAGCAAATCGTTGATCCCGGTCTTGGCGCGGGTCTGGGCATCGACCGTCTTGACGATAACCGCGCAGTAGAGCGAGGGGCCGGGCGAACCATCGGGCAGCGGCTTTCCGGGCAGCGATCCGGGCACGACCACGGCATAGGGCGGGACCCGGCCGATGTGCACTTCGCCGGTGGTGCGATCGACGATCTTGGTGGAAGCGCCGATGAAGACCCCCATTGAAAGCACTGCGCCTTCGCAGACCCGCACGCCTTCAACCACTTCGCTACGCGCGCCGATGAAGCAGCCGTCCTCGATCACCACCGGGCCGGCCTGCAGCGGTTCGAGTACGCCGCCGATCCCGACCCCACCCGAGAGGTGGACGTTCTTGCCGATCTGGGCGCAGGAACCAACCGTGGCCCAGGTATCGACCATCGTCCCATCGCCGACATGGGCGCCGATGTTGACGAAGCTGGGCATCACCACCACGCCCTTGCCGATGTGTGAGCCGCGCCGCACCACCGCGCCGGGCACGATCCGGAAACCGGCCTCGCGAAAACGGTTTTCGCCCCAGCCTTCGAACTTGCTGGGCACCTTGTCGAATGCCGGGGCGCCGGCCGCGCCGTTCGCCACGACCTGGTTGTCGTTCAACCGGAAGCTGAGCAGCACCGCTTTCTTGAGCCACTGGTTGACCTGCCAGCCGCCTTGCCCATCAGGTTCGGCGACGCGGGCCTGGCCAGAATCGAGCAGCTCCAGCGCGGCTTCGACCACTTCGCGGACTGCGCTGCTGGTCGGGGTAACGGTATCGCGGGCCTCCCAGGCCTGATCGATCGCGGCGGCAAGGTCGGAACTCACGGCATTCTCCGGTTCTGGGGTTTCGGGGCGGACTATAGCGGACAATCCCGCCCGGCAAGCGCAGGATTTGCCGAACCGGCAAGAAAGTGCTGGTTAACTATCGTCATGCCAGGATGCTATGAAATCGACACTGGCTGGTTGCCCGGTGGTTCGGAAGGGTGCGCAAATGGCAAAACCGGTTTTCCTTCAGGCTCGTTGGCACATGGGTGCCGCGCTGCTTTCGCTCGCGCTGGTCGCCGGCTGCGGCGGCGGTGGTTCGGTCGGTTCCACCCCCACACCAACGCCCACACCAACGCCTTCACCGACACCAACGCCCACCCCAACACCCACCCCAACACCCACACCAACGCCAACGCCAACGCCGACCCCATCATCGACGCCGACATCGACCTTCCTGACTACCGAGTACAATCGCTCGACCGGTCCGGCCCAGCATGGCGCGATCACGGCCTGGGCTTCAGGCTATTCCGGCACCGGAGTGACGATCGGGATCATCGATTCCGGGATCGATACCGACAGTCCCGAATTCCTCGGGCGGATTTCATCGATCTCGCGCGATGTCGCTGGCGGCCGCGGGCTTGATAACGCCGACAGCGATCATGGCACCAATGTCGCCATGGTCGCGGCGGCGGCGCGCGACAACACCGGGATCATGGGGATCGCCTTCAATGCCCAGATCGCGATGTTCAGGGCCGATACCGCCGGGACCTGCGCCGATACCTCTACCGATGGCGGCTGCAAGTTTTCCGACAGTGCGATTGCCGCCGGGGTCGATGCGGCCGTGGCCGGCGGAGCCAAGGTGATCAACATCTCGCTGGGCGGGGGCAATGCCGATGCCCGGCTGCGGCAGTCGATCACCAATGCCGCCAACGCGGGGGTGGTGGTGATCGTTTCGGCCGGGAATGATGGGGAATCGACCGATCCCGGGATTGATCCCAACAACCCAGATCCTTTCGCGATGGATTTGCGCTCGGCCGGGAACGGCAATGTGATCATCGCCGGCTCGGTCGGATCGACCGACACGATTTCCGCCTTTTCGAACCGCGCTGGGACCGAAGCGGTGTGGTATCTGAGCGCGCGCGGCGAGCGGGTCTGCTGCGTCTATGAGAACGGCGTGCTCAAGATCGAGACCCAGCCCGATGGATCGCGGGTTCAATATGTCATTTCCGGCACCAGCTTTTCCGCACCGCAAATCGCCGGGGCCGCCGCGCTGCTCCGGCAGGCTTTTCCCAACCTCTCGGCGGTCCAGGTGGTCGATCTGCTGCTGCGCACCGCGCGCGATGCGGGCGATGCCGGGACCGATGCGATCTATGGCCGGGGCATTCTGGACATCGCCGCCGCCTTCGCGCCGCAAGGCACCACCAGCCTTGCGGGCAGCACCGTAGCCATGCCGCTGGGCGACAGCACCGGGGTAACTTCCGCGCCGATGGGCGATGCCGGGACAAAGGGACTGCCGGTTAGCGCAATCGTGCTCGATGCCTACAGCCGCGCCTATCAGGTCAGCCTTTCGGCGGGGATGCGCTCGGCCCAGGTGCAGCCGCGCCTGGCCCCGGCGCTCAATCGTGATACGCGCCATGTCGCGATCGGCACCGACCAGTTCTCGCTGGCCTTTTCGATCGACGGCAAGGATCGGATTTCGAACCTCCCATGGATCGGGCAACTGCGGGTTTCAGACCGGGACGCGCTGATGGCGCGGGTGCTGGCGGCGCGTGCGATCGCCCGGATCGCGCCCGATACCCGGATCGGTTTCGCCTTTTCGCAAGGATCGGACGGGCTGGTTTCGCAATTGCAGGGCCGCAATCAACCGGCCTTCCTGATCGCCCGGTCACCGGCGGACGATATCGGCTTCGGGCAGGATGACAGCATCAGCTTTGCCCTGCGCCATCAGCTCGGCGCGTGGGGGTTGAGCTTCGGGGCCGAACACGGCTCGGCGATCAGTGCCGCACCGGTGCTAAGCGCGGCCAGCAATACCGCGCGGACCCGGCTTGCCCCAGCCGATCGCTATTCGATCGCGCTGGATCGGCAGTTCGGCGCCTTTGCCGGATCGCTGGGCGCAAGCTGGCTGCGCGAAGGGCGGACCCTGCTCGGCGCGCGCTTCCACGAAGCACTCGGCACCGGCGGGGCGGATACCCTGTTCGTCGATGCCGCGGGCGAGTGGTATCCTGCCAAGGGCTGGCGGCTTGGCGCCAACCTGCGCGGCGGGCTGACCTGGGCCAGGCTGGGCGGCTCGTTCGGGGCGGGGTCGCGGCTGACCACATCGGCCTGGGCCGTCGATCTCAGCCGTCAGGGCCTGTTTTCGGGCGAGGACAGCCTTGGCCTGCGGCTGTCGCAGCCGCTGCGGGTCGAAAGCGGCGGGGTCAATTTCAACCTGCCGGTCGATTATTCCTATGTCACCCTGCAGCCGACTTTCGCGCTGGTTCCGCTATCACTGGTGCCGCAAGGGCGCGAGCTGGACGGCGAACTGGTCTGGCGCGGACCGCTGCTGAGCGGCAACGGCATGGTCAGTGTGTTCTACCGCCGTAACCCCGGCCATTACACCGCGCTGCCCGACGATCAGGGTGTGGCGGTCAGCTGGTCCAAACCGTTCTGACCGCCCGCGCCGCGCTCAGGCCCCGGCCTGGACCGCAAAGTGCCAGGCCCGATCGACCAGCGGCTGAACCCGTTCGGACATCGCCTTGGCATGGGCTGAACTGGCTGTGCCGTCGATCACCCGCTTCTTGATCCCCTGCATGATCCCGGCCAGCCGGAAGAAGTTGTAGGCGAAATACCAGTTCATATCCGGCACGCTGCTGCGCCCGGTTCTGGCGCAATAGCGTTCGACCACTTCGGCAAGCTCGGGAATGCCCAGCGCCTTGCGATCAAGATCCTGCACACCGCTGCGGCCGCCGTTTTCGGTGACCCAGGCCATGCAGACATAGGAAAAATCGCCGAGCGGATCGCCAAGCGTCGAAAGCTCCCAGTCCAGCACCGCCAGCACCCTGGGTTCGTCCCCTTCGGAATTTCTTGCGGCCCAGATCATGTTGTCGATCCGGTAATCGCCGTGAACCACCCCAGTCCGGGTTTGTTCGGGCATGGTCGCGGGCAGCCATTCGATCAGCTTTTCCATTTCCGGCATCAGCTCGGTTTCGGAAAGTTTGTACTGCTTGGTCCAGCGGTCGATCTGGCGGCCGAAATAGTTGCCCGGCTTGCCGTAATCGGAAAGCCCCGCCGCATCGACATCCACCTGGTGCAGATCGGCCAGGGTGTCGATCATCGCCAGGTAGGTATCGCGGCGGTATTGCGGCGTATCGGTCGGCATCGAACCGTCCCAGATCGTCCGCCCATCGACCATGTCCATGACATAGAACCACGAACCGATCACGCTATCATCGGTGCACAGCCCAAACTGCCGCGCCGCCGGAAAACCGGCCTTGTTGAGTGCGTTCTGGACCTTGTATTCACGGTCAACCGCGTGGGCGCTGGGCAGCAGCGGCCCGAACGGTTTGCGCCGCAGGACATAGTTGCCGCTTTTCGCCGCGATCTTGTAGGTCGGGTTGGATTGCCCGCCCTTGAACTTGGTCAGGTGCAGCGGCCCTTCAAAGCCTTCGACATTGGCGCGCAGCCATTCGCCGAGTTTGCCCTCGTCAAGCCGGTCGGCGCCTTCCGGCTCAACCGTGCCGACAAAGGCCTCTTCCGCGTTCATCTGATCGCTCATGTCCGGGCCTTACTGGTCGAAGACGATGACCGAGCGGGCCGAATGGCCGCCCTTCATCTTCTCGAACCCGTCGTTGATCTGCTCCAGCGGGATCCGCTCGGCGATGATCGAATCGAGATCGAGCAATCCGCGCATATAGAAATCGACCAGGCGCGGCATATCGACCGGGAAGTGATTCATCCCCATGATCGCGCCCTGCAGCTTCTTGCCCGAAAGCAGATCCATCGCGCTGAGCCCGACCGAATGATTGAGCGGCATCATGCCCAGGATCGTGGCCGTGCCGCCACGCCGCAGCGATTTGACCGCCAGCTCACCCGAGGCCGGACGGCCCACCGCCTCAACCGCGTGATCGACCCCGCCCTTGGTCAGTTCGACGATCTGTGCCGCAGCATCATCGGCCAGGGCATCGACCGTGTGGGTCGCCCCCAGCTTGATCGCAAGGTCACGCTTTTCCGGCATCGGATCGGCGGCGATGATCTTGCCCGCGCCGGCGATCTTGGCGGCATTGATCGCCGCCAGCCCGACCCCGCCGCAGCCAACCACGGCCACCGTTTCACCAGGGGTGACCTTGCAGGCGTTGAAGATCGTACCCGCCCCGGTGGTCACCGCGCAGCCGATCACCGAAGCGCGGTCCAGCGGCATTTCCGGGTCGATCCGGGTGCAGGCGTGTTCGTGGATCAGCATCATTTCCGCGAAGGCCGAAAGGTTGAGCATCTGCCCCACCGGGCTGCCGTCCGGGCGTGACAGGCGCGGTTCGGCACCGGGCGCGCGGCGGGTATCGCCGCCCAGGCACAGCGCCATGCGGCCGGTCACGCAGAACTCGCAATGTCCGCAGAAGGCCGAAAGGCAGGTCACCACAGCATCGCCCGGCTTGACCGTGCGAACCTCGCTGCCGACCGCCTCGACGATGCCGGCTGCTTCGTGCCCCGGCACGGCAGGCAGCGGATGCGGATAGGTGCCTTCGATGAAGTGCAGATCGGAATGGCACAGGCCGCAGGCCGCGGTGCGGATCAGCACTTCGTGGGGGCCGGGCTTGCTGATCTGAAGCTGCTCGATCTCCAGCGGCTGGTTCGGTGCAACGAGGACTGCGGCTTTCATTCATCTCTCCATTCAGTATTGCCCCCCTCCCGCAAGCGGGAGGGGGAAGAGTATTACCGCGCCACGCCCAGATCGCCCGAAGTCGGGCCCGTGGGTGCCTGCGGGGCATATTTGCCCATTTCGAGCCGCGCGATCGAACGGGCGTGGACTTCGTCCGGACCGTCTGCGATGCGCAGCGTGCGCTGCCCGGCATACATCTTGGCCAGACCGAAATCCTCGGACACGCCGCCGCCGCCATGGGCCTGAATCGCATCGTCGATGATCTTCAGCGCCATGGTCGGCGCCTTGACCTTGATCATCGCGATTTCGGCCTGGGCGGCCTTGTTGCCGACCTTGTCCATCATGTCCGCCGCCTTGAGGCACAGCAGACGCGAGCATTCGATCTCGATCCGGGCTTCGGCGATGCGCTGTTCCCAGATCGAATGGGTGCTGATCGACTTGCCAAAGGCAACCCGCGATTGCAGGCGCCTGACCATCCGTTCCAGCGCCTCTTCGGCAACGCCGATCGTGCGCATGCAGTGGTGGATGCGGCCCGGGCCAAGGCGGCCCTGCGCGATCTCGAACCCGCGGCCTTCGCCCAGCAGCATATTGCTGGCCGGGATGCGCACGTTGTTGAGCCGCACTTCCATGTGGCCGTGCGGGGCATCGTCATAGCCAAAGACCGGCAGGTGGCGGACGATTTCAACCCCTGGCGCATCCAGTTCCATCAACACCATCGACTGCTGCTGGTGCTTCTTCGCCTCGAAATCGGTCTTGCCCATCACGATCGCGATCTTGCAGCGCGGATCGCCCGCACCCGAAGACCACCACTTGGTGCCGTTCAACACATATTCGTCGCCTTCGCGCTTGATCGAACATTCGATGTTCGTCGCGTCCGAAGAGGCCACCTGCGGTTCGGTCATCAGGAAGGCCGAGCGGATTTCGCCCTCCATCAGGGGCTTCAGCCACTGGTCCTTCTGCTCGCGCGTGCCATAGCGGTGCAGCACTTCCATGTTGCCGGTATCCGGCGCGGAGCAGTTGAACACTTCCGAGGCAAAGCCGACCCGGCCCATTTCCTCGGCGCACAGTGCATATTCAAGGTTGGTCAGGCCAGGACCTTCGAATTCGAAAGTATCGTCCACATGGGTGCGGCCCGACTGCGGCGGCATGAACAGGTTCCAGATACCCTGCGCCTTGGCGCGGGCCTTTTCCTCTTCGACCACCGGGATCACTTTCCAGCGATCGCCTTCGGCATCCTGCTTCTTGTAGTCGCCCTGACGCGGGCGGACGTGCATCTCGATGAAGTCGCGTACGCGGTCGCGCCAATAGACCTGCCGTTCGGTCGGGTCGAAATCCATGGGGTCATCCTTTCCTGATACTGTTGAGTCTCGAGCGCTTCCCTGCCACGGCAACGCGCCAAGGCCAAGGGTGAATTAACCGGACGGTTAAGGGTGCATCCCCTCCGCGTCGGGGTTGGTCCGCGCCGCGCCCAGCTTTTCCAGGCGCGCTTCATGATCGGCCCGGGTGATCGGGAACTTGCGGATCACCAGCGCGATGCCGACGGCGAACGCGGAAACGGTCAAGGCATAGGTCAGCGACAGGGTGTCGATCACCGCCATCGGGACTTCGCCGGGCTGCGCCTTTTCCGGCAGTCCGGCAAAGGACAGCATCAGCCCGGTCACGAAAATGCCCATGCCGGTGGCGCATTTCTGCATGAAAAAGTTGCCGGCAAAGAAGGCGCCTTCGCTGCGCCGCCCGGTCTGCTCCTCGCTTGCCTCGACCACGTCGGCAACCATCGAACTGGCGGAGATCATCGCCGAAACGCTGAATACGTTGGACAGGAAGAACAGCGCGAACAACGACCAGGTTGAAACGGCAGTGCCCTCCGCGAACCACAGCCCGCCCGCGCGCAGCAAGAACGGCGCGACCCAGAAGGCCGCCCCGATCACCGCGGTGGCCATTGCCGTGTCGCGCTTTCCCCAGCGGGCATGGAGCAGCGGCAGGATCAGGAAACACACCACAACGCTGAAGAACAGCACCCAGGGATAGAACTTGAGCGCGTCGGCGCTGAAGCGCCAGATATAGAGATAGAGGTAATTGCTGATCGTGAAGGTGATCCCCTGGCTGGTATAGGCCAGCGCCCCGCCCGCCAGCAGGATCAGGAAAGCCCGGTGCGAGAAACTTTCGCGCAATTCGGCAAAGGCGGTCAGCAGGTTGAATTTCGATCGAGCGCGGGGCGGGTAGCCTGATGCTACCTTGTGCTGGGCAAAGGCGGAAACCAGCACCCCGACCGTAATCAGCAGCGCCCCGGTCAGGCCATAGACCCGGTAGCCATCGGCCTTGAGCAGCCCATCGGCCATGAACACATTGTAGGCCAGCATCATCACCAGCAGACCGCCAGCCCAGCCGAACAGAAAACGGTATCGCATCAGCCGGGTGCGCTCATCGTAGTCATGGGTCAATTCCGGCACCAACGCGACCGAGGGCACTTCGCAGGCCGAAACCAGCACCCGGATCACCACTGCAAGGCCAAACAGTTCCCAGAAACCCGGCGCCTGAGTGACCGCCCAGAGCTGGTACCAGACGAACCCCAGCGGGATCGGCGCGAGGTAGAGCCACGGCAGCCGCCGCCCCCAACGGCTATAGGTCCGGTCGGAAAGATAGCCGATCACCGGATCGACGAAACCATCGACCACCAGCGCCAGCATCAGCGCCAGACTCACCAGCCGGGCATCCATGCCCAGCACCTGATTGTAGAAGATCATCAGAAAGGTGAGGAAGCCGTTGTCCTTCACCCCGTAGGCGATCGAGCCAAGGCCATGGAAAAAGGCCAGCCTGGTTGGGACCTTGCCCGCGATCGGGGTCATCAGACCTTGGTCCCGCCGGGCCCTCCAGCCGCCTCGGCCATGGCGTTCAGGGCATCGAACAGTCCGGGGGCATCAGGATCCCAGCTGTGCCGCGGCCCGACGGTGATCCCGCCATCCACCACCAGCGAGGTGCCGGTCATGAACCCGGCGGCATCGCTGGCAAGGAACGCGACCGCATTGGCGATATCTTCGGGCATTCCGGGCCGCGCGACCGGCTGGGCCTGGCTCGACATCTGAAAGATCATCGCCTTGGCCTGATCGACCAGTTCGGCGGGCATTTCGATCGAGGCGGTGAAAATGTTGGTGTTGATGAAGCCGGGCTGCACCGCGTTGACGCGGATGCCATGCCTGGCCAGATCGGTGGCGGCGCACTTGGTCAGGTGCAGCACCCCGGCCTTGGCCACGGCATAGGCCGTGGGCGAATAGCCCGGCCCGACCGCCGCGACACTGCTGGTGTTGACGATTGCAGCCCCCTTGCGGTGCTTCATATGCGGCGCGGCATAACGGATCCCCATTGCCACTGAACGCAGCAGCAGGTCCATCGTCCGGTCCCAGCCGTCCGCGTCGATCTCGTCGATCGGGGCGCGCTCACCCCCGGCGCCGGCATTGTTGAACAGAACGTCGATCCCGCCGCAGGTTCCGGCGGCATGGTCCATCAGCGCCTTGATCTGCGGCACGTCGCAAACGTCGCAGGCCACGGGAATGATGTTTTCGCCTTCGCGGGCAACGGCTTCGGCCCCGGCAAGGTTGAGATCGGCCGCGAAAACGGTGGCGCCTTCGCGCGCGAACAGCAGCGTCGCAGCCCGCCCGATCCCTGAAGCCGCGCCAGTGACGACAACACATTTGCCCGAGAATCGCATAGCCTCTCCACCTCTTCTGTTTGGTTGCAGCTTAGGACCCGAATAGGCCCGGTCAACGCCCTTGGCGTTTACGCTACGGCATCGGGGGCGCGGAAATCCGGGCTTGCGCCGCGATGCCGAGTCCCTTTAACCTTGCGGTTAAGAGAGGAGTGCCGATCCATGTCTGACCCCGATTCCTTCCGCGCCGAGATTCGCGCCTGGCTGGAAGAAAACTGCCCTGCCGAGATGCGTGAGCCCGTGCGCGACGAAGATGACGTCTGCTGGGGTGGCCGCAAGTTCAAGTTCAAGAACGAGGCCCAGAAGCTGTGGCTCGAGCGCTGTGCGGCCAAGGGCTATACCGTGCCGGATTGGCCCAAGCCCTATGGCGGCGCCGGGATGAGCCCGGCCGAAGCCAAGATCTGGCGCGAAGAGATGAACCGGATCGGAGCGCGCCCGCCGCTGTCCAGCTTCGGGATCTGGATGCTTGGCCCGGCGCTGCTCAAATTCGGCAGCGAAGAGCAGAAGGTTCACTATCTGAACCAGATCGCCCGCGGCGAAGTGCGCTGGTGCCAGGGCTATTCCGAACCCGGGTCGGGCAGTGACCTGGTGTCCCTGCAGACCTATGGTGAGGACAAGGGTGATCACTGGGTGGTCAA
>Ga0116179_1002050_pt1 | contig 14681 bp, 13 predicted proteins | sample AD_UKC071_MetaG_FD_89751 | JGI IMG/M metagenome (GOLD analysis project Ga0116179, IMG submission 89751) | Active sludge microbial communities of municipal wastewater-treating anaerobic digesters from USA - AD_UKC071_MetaG | ecosystem: Engineered > Bioreactor > Anaerobic > Digestate | place: USA...
AACTGACGCACAAGTTCCCCCATGACAGTGTGGAGCTTTTGGAGGCGGTGGATGAATCCAACGGAGCCGTCTTATCCCTTACGGACCGGGATGCCTTGGAGGCCATGAGACTAGTGGGCCGCAAGGATGGACTGTTTATCGAGCCTTCCTCGGCCTTGGCGGTGGCAGGTTTTCTCCGGTCCAAACGAGAGGGGCTCATTGCTCCAGGCGCCACCGTGGTATCTTTAGTCACCGGCTCCGCCTTCCGGGAACTCCCCCTGCTGGGCCAGTTCGTGGAGCTGGGGGACATAGAGACGGTTGCCGCCAGCAAGGACGCCCTCCGGGCAGTCTTGGAGCTGTAATGTACGCAGCCCTGATGGAAGCATCAGGGCTCAGACTGGCAAGAAAGGGTGCTTTCCTGGTGCGGAAAAGCACCCTTTTGCCTCTTGCGCGGCAGAACTAATCGTCCAGGCGAATCTCCCGTGAAACCAGGGGAAGGACGGAAGCCTAGAGGCGGGTCTCCTGACGGTGTTTCCCCGGGTCTTGCCACCCAAACCAAGCCCCTTACGGATAGACGATTTCGTCTACCTCCCGCACTCCGTAGGAGCTGCCCAACTTACGGTAGTCCACGGCTGTGCGCGCATTCCAGTCCCAGACAACGCGTCCATCTTTGATGGTCAGTTCATTGAACAAGCGGCGGCTGCCCTCCAGTTTGCCCATGCCCGCATCACAAAAGCCAAACTTCCCCTGCAGCAGGTTGAAGGCAGCTAGATCAGCCACTGCCCCAACTGTGAGGTGCCCCAGGTCGGGCCGTCCGATTACCTGCGCGGGCCGCGCCGTCGCTGCTTCGATAACCGCTTTCAGGGGCATACCCATAGCCAAAAACTTAGACATGACAGTGGGCAGATCCATCATGGGCCCGTTCATGCTGCTTGTATGCAGGTCGCTGGAAATGGTATCGGGCCAGAATCCCTGCTCGATGCTGGGCACGGCGTTGCGGAAAACAAAACTGCCTTCACCATGGCCCACGTCAAAGATAACTCCCCGTTCCCTGGCGGCGAAGAGGTAGTTGAGCAGTTTGCCATCGGGGCCGAGATAGGGTATGGGCCCCCGGTACATGTGGGTGGCAATATCCCCCGGCCGCAGTTTCTCCGTGACCATTTGATGGAAGGGGCGTTCTGCCCGGAAATAGCCCACATCCACCATGACGGGCAGGCCGGCTAACTGCCCTGCCTCCATGGATTTTTCTATGGAGACCCATTCGGGGCCGAAATAGTGGGCGGATTTGACTCCCACTATTACGTCGGCGTGTTCCTTGGCCATACGGGATGTAAGCTGGGGGTCCATGTCATATACATTCTGCTCCACGATATCCGTGAGCATGCCCAGGCCGGTAATGTTGATCATGGCTAAGACCCGTGTTTTGGCCCGGTCAATTACCCGGTAACGGAAATCCTCGAAGTTCCTCCAGCCAGAACTACCCGCATCCACCATGGTGGTCACACCGGTTCTGAAACTGAAGCCATCGGGAAGAACGCTGTTGTCTCCAGCCCAGGCATCGCGATGGCCTGGAGTGGCATAGAGGTGGCAGTGCAGATCAACTAGCCCTGGGGTGATATAGAGGCCTTCCACATGCACCACTTGCTCGGCCCGCTCCACCTTAATGTCCTCAGCCACCTCCGCGATCCTGCCCTGCGCGATGGCTATGTCCATGGGCTCATCAATTGAATTTTTGGGGTCAATCACATGGCCGCCTTTGAGAAGCAGATCGTAGTTCATGAACGCACCTCGGATGTTTATGCTGTTTTGCTAGTGCAGTGTTCCGCTTTTATCCTTTCCAGAGTTATTTCGCTTTCTAGAGACTGGTTTCCTCTTTGCCTGCAGGGAGAAAGCCGCGCCCTCCAAAATCCCTGGTCAGGGGCTTATCTCCAGCGACTGGAGTGAAATCTTTCAAAAGGTGAAAAGGAGTTTCAAAAAATGATATAGAAACCTTTACTGCATTTACGACACTTCCCGGAAAGGCAAGGTGCTGTAAAAAGTGATGGAACTGGACCTGGTTATTGAGAATGGTACCGTAGTAGATGGCACCGGTAATCCTGCCCTACAAGCGGACGTGGGCATTGCCGGCGGCCGCATTGCCGCTGTTGGTGACCTCAAGCAAGCTGCAGCCAAGAGGCGGCTGGATGCTTCGGGCTTGGTTGTCTCGCCTGGATTCATTGATATGCACACCCACTCAGATGTGGTCTTGCTGGCGGACGGGCGGGGCGAAAGCATGCTCCGCCAGGGGGTGACCACTAACGTCACCGGCAATTGCGGCATGTCCGCGGCACCCCTGTTGGACCCTTATAGGGACGAGATTATATCCAACTTCTTCGGCGATGGCCGTTTCGGCCTGGACTTTGCCTGGAACACCTTTGGCGAATACCTAGAAACACTTTCGAAAGCGCCTAAGGCCATCAACCTTGCTCCTCTAGTGGGTCATGGCACCATTAGAAGCGCAGTTATAGGCTTCGCGGCCCGGCAGCCCAGCGATGATGAGCTCCGCCGCATGCAGGATTTGGTTCGCCAGTCCATGGAAGAAGGTGCCTTCGGCATGTCCTGCGGGTTGATCTTCCCGCCGGGGATGTATTCCAGTACCGAGGAGCTCATCGCCCTTGCCCAAGTGGTGGCGGAATTCGATGGGATCTATTCCTCCCACATTCGCGGCGAATCCAATGCCCTGATTGAGGCTGTGCAGGAGGCGATAGCCATTGGCCGCAGGGCTGGGGTTCGCACCAACATCTCCCACCACAAGGCGGTGGGGCGCGAAAACTGGGGCAAGGTGCACACCACCCACGCCCTGATTGCAGAGGCGGCGCGGGAGTTTGACTTAACCTATGACATGTATCCCTACACAACCTGTGGCGGTTCCTTAAGCCAATATCCGCCGCCTTGGGCGAAAGACGGCGGGCTCACCGCGCTGTACAAACGGCTGGCTGACCCGGAGCTGCGCCCGCGCATTGCCGACGGCATTCTCAACGGCGACGACGATTTCCCCAATTTCTACCGCCTCCATTGGGAGGACGTGCAGGTGGCGGTCATTAAGAGTGAGAAAAATGCCTGGATGGAAGGACTGCGCATCTCGGGAATCGCCGAGAGGTTGGGGAAGGAACCTGTGGAGCTGGTCATGGACTTGATGCTGGAAGAACAGGACCAGGTCCAGGTCAACCAGCATGTTCTGAATCACGATGATGTGGAGTTCCTGCTTCGTCAGGAGGAGTCTATGCTCGGCTCCGACGGCTCGGCCATTACTCCCCAGGGACCCACGGGGCTGGGCAAACCCCATCCCAGGGCCTATGGAGCCTTTGCCCGCTTCCTCGGTTATTGGGTGCGGGACCATCGTATTCTGCCCTTGGAGCAGGCGGTTCATAAAATTACCGGAAAACCCGCTGCTAAGCTGCGCCTCAAGGATCGGGGACTGATTAAGCAGGGTTACGCAGCAGACATCACTATCTTCGATCCGAAGGAAATAAGGGATCTAGCGGATTTCCAGAATCCTCACCAGTTTGCCGAGGGCATTCACTGGGTGATTGTTAACGGGCATGTCGCACTTGATCAAGGAAAGGCTTCTCCAGAACTGAGGGGAACCGTGCTCTCACCTCGCTGAGTCCATAACTCGCCATTGCGGGTTTACCTGAAGCCGGGGGGGTGGTTGTGGAAAGAAGACTGATGGCTGTACCATGGGTCATGATTAACTGAGGAGGGAAAGCGAAGCAATGAAGAGAAGAACAGTATTGGTTGCTGTATTGACTCTAGCGCTGTGCTTGTCCGCTGCTGGTGGAGCGCTCGCCCAGGTGTATGGCGGCACAGTGAAGATTGCCGTTGAGACTGAGCCGGCCAACCTGGACATCCAGATGACCCCATCGGACCAGGTAAGCTACATTGCCCAGCACATCTTTGAACAGCTCTTTGCCTTTGACGAAGCTTTCAACGTAGTTCCAATGCTGGCCGATTCCTACGAGTCCAACGATGAAGGCACCGAGTTCACCATCTATCTGCGCAAGGGCGTTCTCTTCCACAACGGTAAAGAGATGACGGCTGAAGACGTGATTGCGTCCCTGTACAGGTGGAGCCAAGTATCTGCCCGTGGTGCAACAGCTGCCGAATACATCACCGAAGTGGAGCAAGTGGATGACTACAGCATCGTTCTGCGGTTGAAAGAGCCATTTGCCCCGCTGCTGTCGTTCCTGGCCTTCCAGAACACCGCAGCTTCCATCTACCCGAAGGAAATCTGCGAGAAGTACCCAACTACTCCCATTGAGGAATACATCGGCACAGGACCTTATAAGTTCGCCCATTGGATGCCCGACTACCGCATTCGCCTGGAGCGCTTTGACGACTATGTCGCCCGCGACGATGAACCTTCCGGCTGGGGCGGCAAGAAAGTTGCCTACCTAGATGCGGTGGAGTATTACACCGTGCTGGAACCCTACACACGTCAAGCTGGCGTGCAGGCAGGGGACTACCACGTGGGGATGTTCATCAATCGTGAGGCCTATCCGGAACTGGTGAACGACCCCAACGTCAATACCCACATGCTTTCCCCTGGCGGCTTTGGCTGGATCATCTTCAACAAAGCACAAGGGATTATGACCAATCAGAAGCTGCGTCAAGCCGCTTTGGCTGCCATGGACATGGAGCCGATTTTGGCCGCTTCCTATGGCCTGGCCGATTTCTATCTGGCTGACCCATCTTACTATCCCAAGGGCACTGTTTGGTACACAGATGCCGGCGGTGAACTGTACGATCAGAACAACATTGAGCGCGCGAAACAGCTGGTGAAGGAAGCCGGTTACAATGGCGAACCCATCCGCCTAATCTCCACAGCTGAGCGGCCGGAGTTCCTCAACATTGCCCTGGTTGCTGCCAGCCAGTGGCAGGAAGCTGGCCTCAACGTGGACGTGCAGCTCTACGACTGGGCGACCGTTCTGGAACGGAGGGCAAATCCCGAGGCCAACGATGCGTTCGTCACAGCCCACGGCTTTGTACCGGATCCTTCGTTGATTACGATACTCAGCTCGTCCTATCCTGGCTGGTGGGATAGCCCAGCAAAGAACGAGCTCTTGGCTAAATTCCAGTCTGAACCGGATCAAGAGAAACGCATGGAGTTGTGGGCAGAGCTGCAGGCTTTGATCTACGAAGAAGTGCCCGCGATCCGCATCGGGGACTACTACAGCCTCACCATTTCCAGGAAGGAACTCAAGAATTTCCAAGGCACAACCTGGCCCGTACTGTGGAATGTGTGGCTGGAGGAATAACACTGACTGTGATTAGCGAATACCCTGGGGCGCCTTAGCGCCTCAGGGTATTTAAGAGAAGTTCCGCCGGGGGTGATGATGTTTGGCTCGATATTTAGTGCGCAGGATTGTGCTGCTGGTGCCTGTGATGTTAGTGGTGGCCACTTTTGCTTTCTTGCTCATCCACTTGGTGCCCGGCGATCCTGCTGCCATGATTTTAGGCGATATGGCCTCCGTTGATGATGTTGAACGACTGCGGGAAGAGCTGCGGCTCAATGAACCTCTGCCGGTCCAGTATGTGGTGTGGCTGGGAAAGATCCTCAAGGGCGATTTTGGCAAATCGCTCTATTCGCACCAGCCCGTCCTGCAGATGCTGGCTGACCGGGCCCAGCCCACGCTCATCCTCAGCATTTCTTCTTTGCTGGTGGCTGTGGTGATTGGTATACCCACGGGGATCGCTGCTGCCATTAAGCGGGGGACCCGCATCGATGCGGTCATCCTGTCTGTGGCCATGTTTGGCGCCGCTATACCCGGCTTTTGGCTGGGCTTAGTCATGATTATGTTCATTGGTGTGAAGCTGGGCTGGCTGCCCACTTCGGGTTATCAACCCTGGTCCGCGGGGGCCTCGAACTCCTTGAGGTATTTCATCATGCCCGCTATTGCCCTGGGCTTTCCCTACTCTGCACTGATCATCAGGGTGACCCGTTCCACCATGCTGGACGTGCTGGGCACGGACTATGTGCGAACTGCTCGGGCTAAGGGTTTGAGGAACCTGGTAGTCATCGGCAAACACGCTTTGAGAAACTCTCTGATCCCTATTTTGACCGTGGTGGGCATGTCCTTTGCCACCATGGTGGCGGGAACGGTTGTTACCGAATCGGTGTTCAGTATTCCTGGCATGGGCCGGCTGGTGGTCACTTCAGTGATGCGGCGCGACTATCCGGTGCTCCAGGGGGCGATTCTGGTGGTAGCAGCCATTTATGTTATAGTTAACTTAGTGGTAGACCTATTGTACGTACTGGTAGACCCGCGGGTCAAGTACTAAAACCAAGGGGGAAGGGAGGCTGCCACTTCAAGTCATGAGTACCTTAGCTGCGTTGCAAGAATTCAGGAAGTCTGCAGCAAAAGCTCTGCGCAGAAACCGCATTATCAGAATCGGCCTTATCATTTTCGTGTTCTTTGTCCTGGCTGCGGTTTTTGCGCCGATCATCTGTCAGCATGATCCTTTGAAGATGAACCCGCTGAACAGGATGAAAGGGCCTTCCCGTGAACATTGGTTCGGCACCGATGAACTGGGGCGCGACCTATTCAGCCGCGTTGTCTATGGCGCCCGGACCTCATTGACGGTGGGGCTGTCTGTGGTTGCTTTGACTATTTTCATGGGCGGTTTGATTGGTCTGATAGCCGGTTTCTTCAGGAAGCTGGATGGGATTATCATGCGCATCATGGATGGGTTTTTGGCCATGCCCAGTGAGCTGGTGGCCATTGCCCTCATGGCTACCTTGGGGCCGAGCATGAACAACGTGATACTAGCTTTGAGCATTGCCCACGTGCCCCGGATGGCCAGGCTGCTGCGCAGTTCGGTGCTGGTGGTGCGGGAATTGGTCTATGTGGAGGCGGCGGAAGCACTGGGCGTGTCTGTTCCCCGGATGCTGTTTAGGCATGTTTTGCCCAACTGCCTCTCGCCAGTGATTGTGCAGGCCACATCCACGTTTGCCTTTGCGGTGCTTTCCGAAGCGTCCTTGAGTTTCTTGGGTGTGGGGCTTCCCCCCTATGTGCCCAGCTGGGGAACGATCCTCAGCGGTGGCCGCCAGTTTATGAACCAGGCACCGTGGATTACCGTTTTCCCGGGCTTGAGCATTGTTTTCACCGTGCTCAGTTTGAACCTCTTGGGTGATGGACTGCGTGACCTGCTCGATCCCAAACTGCGCAGGATTTCAGGTTAACGATAGAAAACGAGGTGACAGTAGTGTCTAGTGCAAGATCGTATGAAAGCCCTGATTTCTATGATTTCCTGGGAGTCCCGAAGATCATCAATGCCGCCGGTACGTATACTCTGTTTGGCGGGTCGCGCCTGCGGGAAGCTTCCCTCGCGGCCATGACCCAGGCGGCCAGGTCCTTTGTGGAAATCCCGGTGCTGATGCGCAAGGCCAACGAGTATCTGGCAAAAATCACCAACAACGAGGCCGCTTTCATTACCAGCGGCGCGGCTGTTGCCCTTTACTTAGCCACGCTTTCCTGTATTATTAATAAGGGAGGCGTGCCCATCGACGTCTGCTGGGATTTGGAAAAGGTCAGCAAGTGCGAAGTGATCATTCACCGTTCCCACCGTAACGCCTATGATTGGTCCATAGTGCAAACTGGTGTGAAACTGGTGGAAATTGGCTGGCCGTCTGTGATGTTTGAGGTCGGTTTTCCCAATGAGTTCAAGACCTCGGTGGACAAAACAGTTGGCGAACTGAAAGCCCGGATCAATGAGAACACAGTGGCCATTTTCTATACCGCTGGCTTAACGGTGGATCAGGGCGGCTGGGTGCCCCCCGGAGCCGCTGATCTGGAAACGGTTCTTAAGATCGCCAAAGAGCATGATCTTCCTGTCATCGTAGATGCCGCTGCCCAACTGCCCCCGGTGGAAAACTTGTGGGCCTTTACCAAGGCAGGCGCGGATATCGTCCTGTTCAGCGGCGGCAAAGATCTGCGCGGGCCGCAATCCGCGGGCCTCATGGTGGGCAGAAAGGACCTCTTGGATGCGCTGTATGAGATCGGCAATCCCAATCACGGTCCCGGCCGCATGTTCAAGGTGGGCAGGGAGGAAATCGCCGCCATGGTGACCGCGGTGGATTACTTCGTGCACATGGACCACGCTGCCCGCCTAGCTTGGTGTGAAGAGCAGATCGAGCAGCTGAAGCAGGCTTTCCAAGATGAAGAGAGGATTACAATCGAGACCTCTTTTCCCAACGAAGCAGGCCAGCCCATACCCAGAGCCTTGGTGAAGATCGCTGGGATTGACGGGAAGAGCTTGGTGCAGATCCTGTTCAACCAGACTCCGAAAATCGCGGTGACTCCGGCCTTGGGTGGAGTGTACGTTAACCCCATGACCATGGAGGAAGGTGAGATGGAGTTAGTGGCCCAAGCTCTGCGCAGAATCCTGGATCAGCAGAGCTGACTCGGCAGAGAGTCTCAATCTGGGGGGCTGGAGGGAGGTGCTTTATGGCTAGACCAGTCACCAATGGTTCCAAAACTGTGGATAAGTGCCTATCGGTGCTGCAGGTTATCTCGGATCACCTGCGCACGGAGAATGGGACGGACATCGGAATCCGGCTGGTGGACATCGCCTGCAAAGCAGGCTTCGACCAGGCCACTACTTATCGCTACCTGCATTCTTTGGAGAACTACGGCCTGGTGCAGAGGGACAAAAACGGCCGTTACCGTTTAGGGCTGAAGATCGTTGAGCTCTACAATGTGTTCATGAGAAACAACAGCCTAAGGGCGGTGGCCTATGACTACATGGTCGCCCTGTCTCAGGAGACTCAAGAGACCGTGTATCTAGGCGTGCTCAACGGTGAAGAGGTATCCTATTTGGAGAAGGTGGACGGTCCGCTGCCCATCAGGCCCCACACTCCCATCGGCGGCCGCAACAAACTCTACTGTACCGGCCTGGGCAAGGCCATGCTGTCCGTTGCCGACGAAGAGCTGGTGAGTACGGTGCTGCGGGGTCCCCTGGAGCCCATGACGCCCAACACCATCCGGGATCCAGAGGAACTCAGCCGGGAGTTGGCCATCTGCCGCAAACGGGGCTACGCGGTGGATAACATGGAAAGCCAGAGCGATGTGAGATGCGTCGCTGCTCCCATCTTCAACAGCTTGGGTCATGTGTTCGCAGCCATAAGCATAGCCGGTCCTGCCTTCCGGATCACCGAGGATCGCCTGGAAGAGCTGGGCGCCAAAGTAATGCGGGTCACTGAGCTCATTTCTCGGGAAATGGGCTACGACCGCCGTGTGCTCACGGGCTAGAGTGGCAATGTTTGGCCTCCACGGATGAAGTATAAGGGGAGATTTATATGCAGCAGACTAAGCAGCAGACAGCGGCGGCACTCTGGGAGCTGTTCACCACCTTCTTCAGAATCGGGCTCTTCACCTTTGGTGGAGGTTACGCCATGCTGCCTTTGGTTGAAAAGGAGGTTATTGATAAAAAGGGCTGGACAGACAAGGAGGAAATCCTATCCATCTATGCCTTGGCCCAATCGGTGCCGGGCGTCATTGCTGTCAACACTTCCTTGATTCTGGGGAATCGGCTGGCTGGCGTGAAAGGAGCAGTTGCTGCAGGGGCCGGAGTTATCTTGCCGTCACTGATCGTCATCGTGGCCATCGCAGCCTTTTTCAGCCAAATCCAGGACAACTTCTATATCCTGCAGGCTTTCAGCGGGATCAGGGCAGCGGTTGTGGGCCTCGTGGCCGCAGCTGCAGTAAGGATCGCCCGGCCAGCGCTGAAAGACAGACCGGCGGTGCTCATTGCCCTGAGTGCGTTCCTCCTGAGTGCTTTTACTGACCTCCATGCCGTGGTCATTATTGGTGCTGGGGCAGCAGCGGGATTGGCTGTCTACTACTTGGGGGCGAAGCGGAGGGCTGAGAATTGAGCATCGTGGTGAAGCTGTTTTGGAGCTTTTTCAAGATCGGGTTGTTTACCATCGGCGGTGGGTATGCCATGATCCCCCTGATGCAGAGGGAGATTGAGAGTTACGGTTGGCTCACCGTAGATGAGTTCATCGACATTTTGGCTATCGCAGAAATGACGCCAGGTGCCCTGGCGGTGAACACAGCCACTTTTGCTGGCTTCCGCACTGCGGGGCTGCTGGGTGCAGTGGTTGCCACAGCCTCTTTGGCTCTCCCCTCCCTGTTGATAATTGTACCTTTGTCCAACTTTTGGGAGGCCAATCGAGAGCATCCAGTGATCATTGCGATTCTCAAGGGCATTAAGCCAGCTGTGGCAGGTTTGATTGCAGCTGCTGCCCTGTACATCGGGCAGACCGCTTTGCGTTACGACCCTCTTTTAGCCAATCAGGGTGGGGTAGTAGATCTGCGCAGTATTGTCATTGCCGCGGCAGCGTTTGTTGCCGTAGGGAAGTTGAAAGTCGATCCCATTAAGACCATCCTAGCCGCTGGGTTGGTGGGATTAATGGTATTCAGCTTGTAATGAACAACAGAAAGGAAGGGAGATATTCATGAACAACAAAGTCGTAACTTTTGGGGAGATTATGCTCAGGCTCACTCCTCCCAATTACAAGCGCATTGTCCAGGCAGATAGCTTCGATGTCATCTACGGCGGCGGCGAAGCCAATGTCAGCGTTACCCTGGCCAACTTCGGAATCGAATCCTATTACGTAACCAAGCTGCCCAACAACCCAGTGGGGCAGGCGGCCTTGAACGAGCTGCGGCGTTACGGAGTGAAGACGGATTACATCGTGCGGGGCGGGGACCGGCTGGGCATCTATTTCTGCGAAAATGGAGCCAGCCAGCGCCCATCCAAGGTCATTTACGATCGGGCCCATTCGGCCATCGCCGAAGCCAAACCCGAGGATTTTGACTGGGATAAGATTTTCAGCGGAAAAGATTGGTTCCATATCACCGGGATCACTCCCGCGTTGAGCGAAGGCATGGCAGAGATCTCCCTGCAGGCGGTGCAGGCAGCCAAGGCTCACGGTTTGAAGGTGAGCTGTGACCTCAACTACCGGGCCAAGCTGTGGAGCAGGGAGCGCGCAGGTGAAGTCATGTCTAAGCTCATGCAGCACGTTGATGTCTGCATTGCCAACGAAGAAGATGCCGAAATGGTCTTTGGCATCAAGAGCGGTTCCGATATCCACGCCGGCGAAATCAACGTGGAGGGATTCAAGAGCGTAGCTCAGCAGCTGATCGATCGCTTCGGTTTTGAACTGGTAGGCAGCCACCTGCGGATCAGCCGCGGCGCCTCCGATAACGGCTGGTTGGTGGTACTTTATGACGGCAAGGAGTTCGTGCGCTCGACTCAATACGATATCCACATCGTGGACCGGGTTGGCGGCGGTGATTCCTTTGCCGGCGGGCTGATCTACGCGCTCTTAACAGGCAAGAGCCTGCAGAAAGCGGCGGAGTTTGGTGCAGCAGCATCCTGCCTCAAGCAGACCATCCCCGGCGACTTCAACCATGTCAGCGTGGCTGAAGTTGAAGCTTTAGCAGGAGGAGACCGTTCCGGTAGAGTTCAGCGCTAAGGGATTGGAGATCGAGCACCATGCGGGAATTACTTAACTTCAAAAACAGACTGAGCAGCGGAGAAGCCGTAATCGGTCCCTTCATGAAGACTGGAGACCCGGCCTTTGTGGAAGCTGCCGGTTACGCTGGCTTTGACTTCGTCATTCTGGACACGGAGCACGGCCCCGTGACCATAGAAAACATGCAGAACAACATCAGGGCAGCCTTGGTCGCGGGTACCGTGCCCATTATCAGGACACAGGACAGCAGTGAAAGCAGTATCGGCAAAGCACTGGACATCGGTGCCTTTGCAGTCCAGGTGCCGCAAGTGCAGAACGCTGAGCAGGCGCTAGCTGCGGTCAAAAGGGCAAAATTCCATCCCAAGGGTGAGCGGGGCGTCTGCAGGTTCGTCAGGGCCGCCAAGTATTCCACCCTGGAGCGGAATCGGTATTTTGCGGAAGCAAATGAAGCCCTGGTTATTCTGCAGCTGGAAGGTCTGGAAGCGTTGGAGAACATCGACGCCATTTTGGATGTTCCTGATGTGGACATCATCTTCATAGGTCCGTACGATCTGTCCCAAAGCCTGGGCATGCCCGGCCAGACCGGACATCCACAGGTTGTGGAAAAGATGAGGTTCATCGTTGAGAAAGCTAGAGCAAGGAACATTGTGGTAGGCACCTTTGTCGATACTCCCGATGGAGTCCAGACCTGGAAAGACGCAGGCGTCCAGTACATTTCCTACTCAGTTGATGTGGGGATTTTTGCCGACGCTTGCCAAGAGATCGCCAAGCTGATTAGGGGTTAGCGCGACTGTGGTATTCCTCACCAAAAGGCGTGGCTCTAGAAGCCGCGCCTTTTGGATCTCAGTGGACGCATCAAGTGGCCGTACGTTTCAGCTCCCTCCTTCTGATGTGTTGTTGAAAGGCTGCGAGCAGGGCTAACTCAGGAAGAAATAGCTGAGGACCAGGCAGAGGGTTAACAGGCTGCTAAAAAAGCAAGCGCCATGGGAACCGTTCACATTAATGCCATCAATCCGCTGAAGTCGTTTGAGCACTTGCGCAGAACGCTGATCAGTCCGTACAATTTGGGGATGCGGAGATCTCTGTTTTAGGCGATGATCTTGCGCCGGTTTTGCCTCTTAACTAAGCAGGGCGGTTGGTGCCGGTTGGGGCACAACACACATGGGCTGGTAACCGGAGGTACAGTGATTCCTCTCATCGGCGGTCTAGCGCCATGGATCCCCGTTTCCAGATCAACTGGTTAGCGGCGCAATTCGCTCAACGATTGAATGCTGCCCTCCAACTTCTTAATGACTCGTATTTGTTGGAAAAGCCCGAGATAGAAGAGGCACTTTTTTCAGATCGTCATCCTAGGTGCGTTGAGCTGCGGTTCAACTTGACGTGGGTGTCGTTGGCATCGGGGTTGGGATTTCCAGATTTCCACTCCTGCATACTCCTTACTTCCACAAGGGAAAGGATCGGCACTGTGGGAGACGTGTGTTCTAGACTCTTCGATGGTGATGACCGTTCTTAAATGATCGACTGGCCGCCATAACCCCGGAGCAGCTGCACGGGTGTCCGCTGGTTGTGGCGGTAAACCTAGGGCCATCCAGGCGACACTAAAAAGCGGTCTATCTACATCTTCGTGACAGACTGCCTCACCGCTGAGCGTTTGTGCGCCAGGTAAGAACCGAAAACGAAGCTGTACGAAACGGAGTTGTGACGGATGCACTTTTTGCCGATGAACGAATTACTGCGCGATGCACAGAAGAAACGCTACGCTGTTCCTGGCTTTAACGTGTTTAACATGGAGAGCCTGCAAGCCGTTGTGGAGGTGGCAGTGGAGGAGCGGGCTCCCGGCATCGTCATGGCGGAACAGCGGGATTTACTCTACGCAGGTATCGATTACATCTATGGCATGATGCAAGCGGCAGCATGCTGCATAGACGTGCCGGTCGCCCTTCATCTGGATCACGGCACGGATCTCGGCATCGTGAAAAAGGCCATTGAAAGGGGATTTTCATCCGTTATGATCGATGGCTCTCAGCTCCCCATTGCCGAGAATATCCGGGTGACCAAGGCCGCCGTGGAGCTGGCCCACGCCAGAGGTGTTTCTGTTGAGGCGGAGCTTGGCCATGTGGGAGGTGCCGGTGGGGAGAGAATGGGTGAGGGGTTTTTGACTGACCCGGCTGTAGTAGGGGAGTTTGCGGCGTCTACGGGGACCGATGCCCTGGCGGTCGCGATCGGCACTGCCCACGGCGTCTATGTGGAAACACCCAAGCTGGACTTTCCGCGCCTAGAGGCGATTGCGCAGAGCACCGATGTTCCTTTAGTCCTACATGGAGGATCTGGTACGCCAGACGACAGCTTACGCAGGTCGATTGAACTTGGGATCTGCAAGATAAACGTTGGAACCGATATTCGCCGTGCCTTCCTCGCCACCACAGCTGAACTAGGCCGCGATGCTGCACTTGATGTGAGAGATGTCTTGACGCAGGCTAAAACAAGAATGAAGGAAGTCATTAGGGACAGGATTCGGGTATTTGGTGCCAATGATCGGGTGTAGGCTTGCAGTTTCTGGAGAAGTCGGCCCGGGGAGAGCTCATGTGCAGAACTCTGCAGCCACTGATAAAAGCCACAGTGTAGAGGATGCCTTAGTGAGAGAACCGGGGGCCCGGTCCACCTTCCAATCCCGGGGAGGGCCGCGGTTGGCCGGTGCGAACTTCAGGCGTTCACTCCAGATGTGCGGCGAGATGAGGATCTGGAAGAGTGGACCTCGCCGTGCCCAGCAGGACATGTGTCCAAAATCACAGACTGAAGAAGTCTTGGACAGATAGTTCCGTCCAAGACTCAGCGTATAGAGGTGCCGCCCCATTTCCCTATGCGTGGTCATTGAGCAGAGCACCACATGGAAATGACGCCGGCGCAGTGGGCGCAGGTTATCCATACGGGCCTGTGCCCTTTAGTAGGGGGCATGGCTGTGATATCCGTGCGGTTTGAGCAAGAGCTTCTACAAGGTGATCGCCCTAGATGGAGCCGACCATGCAGTTGTCGAAGGTGGCGTAACAGGCGATGGCAGGCACAAGTTCATTTTCCTCTTCTATTTCCCTCTTTATCGTCATTACCCGAAAGAACCGCACAGTTTTGCTCAGTCAGCTGAATCAAAGAAGAGCGGCCCGGTGCAGGCAAGGCGTCCATTCTG
>Ga0116179_1002056_pt1 | contig 14651 bp, 15 predicted proteins | sample AD_UKC071_MetaG_FD_89751 | JGI IMG/M metagenome (GOLD analysis project Ga0116179, IMG submission 89751) | Active sludge microbial communities of municipal wastewater-treating anaerobic digesters from USA - AD_UKC071_MetaG | ecosystem: Engineered > Bioreactor > Anaerobic > Digestate | place: USA...
GACAAATTTCAGGACGAAATCTTCCGGCTGCCGCTCTCGCACCAAGTCGTGCTGCTTGGGCCACCTGGCACAGGCAAGACCACTACCTTGATCCGCCGCCTGGGACAGAAGCTGGACATTCAATTTCTCGATGAAGACGAGCAGCGCGTTGTTCAAGAGGTGGCGACGGTTCAGGGCTTGTCGCATGAGCGCAGCTGGCTGATGTTCACGCCCACGAAATTGCTCAAGCAGTACCTGAAAGAGGCCTTCAACCACGAGCTGGTCCCTGCGTCTGATCAGAACCTGCGCACCTGGGATGATCATCGGCGAGAGTTGTGTAGGCAGACGTTCGGCATTCTCAGGACAGCCACCGGCGGGGCGTTCGTGCAAAGACCCGGGCTGAGCAGCTTGCTGGCTACCACGGTGAGGAACCAAGTGGAATGGTTTGCCGACTTCGATCATTGGCAAGGGAATAGCTACTTGCAGGAGCTGACTGCTGCAACTCAAGTTCTCCAGCAATCGAATCTGAAGCCAGCTGCAGACCTGGGGGTGACGTTGGCAGCGGTTCTAGGCGAGCATCAGACTTGGCCGGCGACTCTGAGCCTACTGGCTGAGGAACTGCCCCGGGTGCAATCACTTGTGTCCCAATTCAGGGACGAGATCGGCAAACGGCTGGAAGCTGCCCTCATTGCACAACTGCAGAAGAACCGAAACTTCGTTGCCGAGTTTGCTGCGTTCCTGGATACCTTGCAGCCACTGGATGTAGACGAGGGCGATGAGGTCGATTTGGATGAGGACGACGAAGTGCATGCGCCGAAAGTTGGTGCGCAGGCTGCAACCAACGAATACTACCAAGCGCTCAGGGCCTTGTCGCGTGGCGCGGCTAGCAAGCGAGCGGTGAACTCGGCCAGCCGCAGCGGCAAGATCATCGATTGGCTGGGTGACCGCGTGCTACCCCAGGGCGATCTCAGTGACATCGGAAACAAGCTAATCCTACAGACGGCCGCTCGCCGCTTTGTGGCTCCTGCGAGGGGGTACCTCAGCGGAATGAGCAAACGATATCGCGCGTTTCGTCGCGAGCGTCAAGGCGAAAGGACCTGGTATCGGTCGGAAGCGTTTGATCATCGAGAGGTCCACCCTCTCGAACTCGACGTTGTCCTGTTGGCCACACTTAGGGGCCCCTTGTCGTTTCGTGTGGAACGAGACACACACAATGACCAGAGGGCGGACTTGGGGAGAGGCAAGCGATGAGCGTCGGAGTTGAAGCGCTGTTCACCGGCGCGCTGGGCCTGCAGTTGCCGTGGGTGGTGGAGGACGTCAAGCTCGACACCGCCAAGCGCCGTATCGATTTCGAGATCGGCTGCCAAGGCTCGACGCTGACCTGCCCGGCCTGCAGCGCTGTCGCGCAGCCCGTGCATGACCGGCTGCGCCGCTCGTGGCGCCATCTGGACTTCTTTCAGTTCGAAGCCTGGCTGCACTGCGATGTGCCGCGCATTGCGTGCGCTCGCTGCGGCAAGACCACGCAGTTGCCCGTGCCGTGGGCGCGCCCGGGGACGGGCTTCACCGCAGCCTTCGAGGCGTTGGCCCTGGCGCTGTGCCGGGAACTGCCGGTGCGCCAGGCGGCGGGCCTGCTGCGCTGCGCGGACAAGCAACTGTGGCGACGCATCGCGTTCTATGTCGACCAGGCCCGGGCTGTGGAGAGCTTTGCCGGCGTGCAGACCGTGGGCATCGACGAGACCAGCCTGCGCCGGGGCCAGAACTACATCACCGTGGTGCATGACCTCGATGCCAAGCGATTGCTGTTTGCCACCGAGGGGCGCGATCACCAGACGGTGCTGGACTTCGCCGCCGACCTCAAGGCCCATGGTGGCGACCCTGCCGAGGTGCGCCACGTGTGCATGGACATGAGCGCGGCGTACGCCAAGGGCGCGGGGCTGGCACTGGCGCAGGCGCAGATCAGCTACGACCGGTTCCACGTCATCGCCATGGCCAACGAGGCGATGGACCAGGTGCGGCGCACGGAGATGCAGGATGACGCTGCGGCGGTGCGATATGCCCTGGGCAGCAACGACCGCAAGACGCTCAAGCAACTGATGTGGGGCATGCGGCGCAACCCGTCGGGCTGGAGCCGGGCGCAGGTCAACGCCATGCACTGGCTGCAGCACTCCACGCTCAAGAGCGCGCGGGCGTGGCGGCTGAAGATGGCGCTGCGCGAGGTGTACGCCGCAGCGCGATCGCACAACAACTTTGAGCAGGCCCAAACTGATCTGCAGGCCTGGCTGAGCTGGGCTCGGCGCTGTCGGCTCGAACCATTCAAGAAGCTGGCCACCACCATCAAGGACCGCTTCGGCGCCGTGGTGCGCGGCATGACTGACCACCGCAGCAACGCCTTCGTCGAAGCCATGAACGGCTTGCTGCAGCAGGCCAAGCGTGCGGCCAGGGGCTTCCGCACTGCGACCAACTTCATCGCCATCGCCTACCTGCGCATGTCCAAGCTCAAGCACCTGCCGGCTCATCCGTTCAGCCCAGCGGGCGCCAGATGAGATCGTTGGAATCCGCACGAAACGGCATGGAGCCGCGCAAGCACGGGCTGGACTTCGTCGATGCTGGCGAGGTGCTGGAGTCGCGCTACCGGATGGATGTGCCGGTGCTGCGGGCCGGCGAGTGGCGGACGGTGTCGGTGTCCTACGCGCTGGGCTTTCTGGCGGTGCTGACGGTGGTGCACACCGGGCGCGATGGTGCGGCGCGCGTGATCAGCTTCCGCCGGGCGAGCAGTGATGAACGGGAGGCTTACGGTGCCTGGCTCGAAGACGAATGCGATGACGCCTGAACAGGTGCGTGAAGCCGTGCGCGCGACGCCAACCGGGCAGGACTTTGTGTGGGACGGCGTGGAAGAGGACGACCGGCCTCCCAGCCCTGCCGAACTGGCGCAGGCGCGTGGCCGGGGGCGACCTGCTGGGTCTGGCCGCAAGGCGCAGGTGGCGATCCGCCTGGACCGCGACCTGCTGGCCGCCTTGCGCGCCACCGGGCCAGGCTGGCAGACGCGTGTGAACGCGCTGCTGCAGGAAGCGCTCACGCAGGGGCGCTTGAAGGGCTGAACGACCGGCGCTGCGCGGTGGTGGGGTAGCGCTACAAGCTGGACACGTCCCCCAGGATCGGCGTCGCCGCCACGTTGGCCGCCACCGCTCGACACGCCGCCAGCAGCGGCGCCACATACGCTGCCTCCGGGTCCCGCCGCTGCCGAAACCGCAGCGTGCTGACGCTGACCGCTGCCACCGGCGTGCCATCCGCGCCCAGGATGGCCACGCCGTAGCAATAGATGCCGGCCTCGTTCTCCTCATCGTCGACCGACCAGCCGCGCTGGCGCACGTCGGCCAGCTGGGCGCGCAGGGCGTCGAGTGAGACCACCGTCTTGGGCGTGTGGGCCGTCAGCGCCAGGCCGGGCAGCAGGGCCTCGCAGCGGGCCGCTGGCAGGGCGGCCAGCCAGGCCTTGCCGACGGCTGTGGAATGCAGGTCGACGCTGGCGCCGATGCGCGAGGCCATGCGCACGACGCTGGGGCTTTCCAGCTTCTCGATGTAGACCATGCGCCCGCTGCTGGGGACGGCCAGGTGCACCGTCTCGCCGGTCTGGTCACGCAGGGCCTTCAGCGCCTCCACCGCGGCCAGGCGCAGGTCGCTGCGGCCCCAGCTGCGGCTGGCCAGCATGATCAGGCGCGGGCCCAGGGCCAGGGTGCCGGGCCGGCTGCCGGGGCACAGCAGGTCCTCGACCTGCAGCGCGGCGACGATGCGGTGCAGCGTGGGTCGCGGAAAGCCGCTGGCGCGCACCAGGTCGGCGGCGCTGGGCGGCACCTCGGCATCGGCCACCAGCTGCAGCACCTGCATGAACTTGCCGAAGGCCGCGGTGCCGGCCACCGCGTTTGGACGCTCGGCCACGGCGCTATGCGACCAGGTAGCCACCGTCCACCGGCAGCACCACGCCGGTGATGAAGGCCGCCGCCGGGGCGCACAGGAAGGCCACGGCCTGCGCCACGTCCTGCGGCGTGCCCCAGCGGCCCAGCGGTGTGCGCGCCAGGATGGCCTGGCTGCGGCCGGTGTCGTCCTGCAGGGCCTGGGTCAGCGGGGTGGCGATCCAGCCCGGCGCCACCGCGTTGACGCGGATGCCGTCGGCCGCGTAGGCGATGGCCAGGCTCTTGGTCAGCTGGGCCACGCCGCCCTTGCTGGCGGCATAGCCCGGCACCAGGCCGCCGCCGAAGAAGCTGAGCATCGACGCGGTGTTGACGATGCAGCCCCGCGTGGCCGCCAGCCGGGTGCGCGCCGCGCTGCAGACGCGCATCGTGCCCTCCAGGTTCACCGCCAGCACCTGCTGGAATACGGCGATGTCGTGCTCGGCACCGCGGCGGATGATGCCGGCGCAGTTCACCACGATGTCCAGCGCCGGCAGGCTGTCGAGCAGGGCGGCGACGCTGGCGTCGCTGGTCACGTCGGTGGTGTGCAGCCGCACGTTGGTCGGCAGGCTGCCGTCGCCGGGCCCCAGGTCAGCGGCGGTGACGTCGGCACCCAGGCGCGCCAGCTCGGCGGCGATGCCGGCGCCGATGCCCTGGGCGCCGCCGGTGACGAGTGCGGTCCTGCCGCGCAGCAGGTCGGGGGCGAAGCTCATCGGATGAATTGCTGCACGTGGTCCGCGCCCAGGCCCACGGCGGCGTAGTGGGCGCGGCACATCGCGATCTTGGTGAACACGTCCTCGTAGCCGGTGACGTTGCCGTCGGGGTCGGTGTAGACCATGACGCCGTTGACCTGGAAGAAGGTGATCATTTCTTCCACGTCCTCGGGCACGTAGAGCGTGTGCGTCTCGCCCGGCGGCTCGAACACGTAGCTGCCTTCGGTGGCGATCCAGTCGTGTTCCAGGTAGCGCCAGCGGCCCTTCAACACCAGGCCGTGCACCGCCTGCGGATGGCGGTGGCGGCTGAGCACGCCCGACTTGCGCACCCGCAGCAGGTTGGTCCAGTAGCCCTGGCTGGCGTTCAGGCACAGCGGGCGGAACCACACGTTCTCCGCCTGCGGCACCCACACGCGCTCATCGGTGGGAATGGCGTGCGGCACCAAGATCTCGGGCAGGGCCTCGGGCGGGTTGGGGTGCTTGTAGGGCTGCAGCGGGTTCGGGTCGTTCAAGGCCATGGGCACTCCGGTTGTCCATCATATGGACATGTTGTCTGCATCGTGGACGGATTCTGGATCGAGCCGCATCTGGTGGACAAGCGCCTGGCCTGCAGCGCCACGCTGCGCCGACGCCAGCAACCTGCAGCCACACAGCCGCCAACTGTCGCCACATGCCAGCCATGCCCGGGCAAGGCACGGCACCGAGCATGGCTGCAGCGCACCGATGTCCGGTGCGTCCTTCTTCGAGAGGTCTGATCCATGCCTTGTGGCAACCCGCGCTTCACCACGCCCCGTGCCCTTCCGCTGCTCTGCGGCCTGCTGCTGGCCACCGGCCTGACAGCGGCCCGGGCCGAGGGCCTGTATGTCGGCGGCGCCATCGGCACGCCGCGCTTCGGCAACAGCATCAACGGCATCGGCAACGGTGCCGACAGCAGCGAAGGCACGGGCTACAAGCTCTATGTCGGGCAGAACCTGAGCAAGAACTTCGGCGTCGAAGGCGGCCTGTTCAGTCTGGGCACGGTGAAGGACGCCAGCGGCGACGCCCGCACGCGCGGCGTGTTCCTGGACGGCGTGGCGCGCTACGAGTTCGCGCCCGGCTGGCAGGTGCTGGGCACGGCCGGCCTGGCGCATGGACGCTTCCACACCAGCGCCGGCAACGACAGCAGTTCAGCGCTGAAGATCGGCGCCGGCCTGCAGTACGCCATCAACGACCGCACGGCGGTGCGCCTGCAGGTCGACCGCTACCGCTTCACCAATGCCTTCGGCGAGAAGCCCAACCTGGGCCAGGTGTCGCTGGGCGTGCAGGTCGGGTTCTGATCAGCGCCCGAGCGCGGCCTGCTCGGCCGCGCAGTTCAGCGGCGACCTGGCGCCCTTGGCGCGGGCGTCGGCGATCTCCTGCCGCGCCAGCGCCGCCTGGGCGGTGAAGGTCGGGTCGCTCTGCAGCCTGGCCACGGCGGCGGCGCCCATCACGCGGCCGTTGTCCACGTCGCTCTGCCAGTGCACGCCGCACACCACGCGGCTCTGGCCGAAGGCGTGGCCGCGCTGCAGCAGGGCGTCGGCGCGGTCAGGGGCGATGCCGGTCAGTACCAGGGCCCAGGCCCAGCCCAGGGCCGAGTGACCCGAGGGATAGCTGCCATCGTTGCGCAGCGCGGCCTCGCTGGCCGGCGCGCAGGTGCCCTCGTTCAGCGCCGCAAAGGGGCGCTGGCGCTTGTAGTGGTCTTTCGCGCCATAGGTGGACAGGCCGGCGTCGAGCAGGGTGCGGCGCAGCAGCATGTTCAGGTGCGGCGTGGCGTCGGGCGAGATGGGCAGGTCCAGCGCGCAGGAGAACACCTCGGCCGCCTTGGGGAACTTCAGGTTGTCGTCGGACGCGGCCAGCGCCCAGCGCGGCGTGTCGCGCAGCGCCCGGGTGGCGCGGTGCACCGCCAGGTCGGCGGCGGCTTCGGCCGAGCCCTCGGCCGGCGGCCTGGGCAGCAGGGCCAGGCTGTCGGGCAGCTGCTTGCGGTCGAGGTAGCCCTTGAGATAGCCCGATCCCGTGCGGGACTCGCCGACCACGTCCGGGTCGGTCGGCGGGGCCGGCCGGGCCGGCGGTGCCGTCTGGCAGCCGCTCAGCGCGACCAGGGTGAGGGTGGCCAGCGCGGGGGCAGTCAGGGCAGGGCGGAGCATCGGCGGCCTCTCCAGTGGCGTGGTTGTCACGCCATGCTAAAGCCGCCCTTCGCCCGGTCCGGCCCGGGCAAGCCCGGGGCCGCAGCCGCTGCGGTCACGCTCAGAACGAGGTCCAGTCGTCGTCCGCCGTGGTGGCGGCGGCCGGCGCGGGGCGCGGTGCTGCACTGCGCGGCGCCGGGGCCGCGGGCGCGGCGGCAGGAACGTCGATGCGCGGTGCCGCGCTGGCCAGGTGGCTGGCCCCGGTCTCGTGCGCCGACAGGCGGAACACGCTGACCGATTCCACCAGCTGCCGGGCCTGCGCACGCAGGCTCTCGGCGGCGGCGGCGCTTTCTTCCACCAGGGCCGCGTTCTGCTGCGTGGCCTGGTCCATCTGGCTCACGGCCTGGCCCACCTGGTCGACGCCGCTGCTCTGCTCGGCGCTGGCCGAGCTGATCTCGCCGACGATGTCGCTGACCCGCTGGATCGCGCCGACGATCTCGCCCATGGTCTTGCCGGCCTGGTCGACCAGGGCCGTGCCTTGCTCCACCTGCTCGACGCTGCGGCCGATCAGGGTCTTGATCTCCTTGGCGGCCTCGGCACTGCGTTGCGCCAGGCTGCGCACCTCGCTGGCCACCACGGCAAAGCCGCGGCCCTGCTCGCCGGCGCGCGCCGCTTCCACCGCCGCGTTCAGCGCCAGGATGTTGGTCTGGAAGGCAATGCCGTCGATGGTGCCGATGATGTCGCCGATGCGCCGGCTGCTCTCGTTGATGCCCTGCATCGTGGCCACCACCTTGCCCACCACCTCGCCGCCCTGCGCGGCCACGGCCGACGCGCCCTGCGCCAGCTGGTTGGCCTGGGTGGCGTTGTCGGTGTTGTGGCGCACGGCGGTGCCCAGCTCGGTCATGGTCGCGCTGGTCTGCTGCAGGGCGCTGGCCTGCTCCTCGGTGCGGCTGGACAGGTCCTGGTTGCCCTGGGCGATCTGGGCGCTGGCGGTGGCCACGCTCTCGGCGTTCTGGCGCACGTTGGCCACCACCTGGCCCAGGTTGGCCTGCATGTCGGACAGGGCGCGCAACAGCTGGCCGGCCTCGTCCAGGCCGCGGGCGTCGATCTGGCCGCTCAGGTCGCCGTCGGCCACGCGCCGGGCGGCGGCCAGGGCCTGTGCCAGCGGGCCGGTGATGGCGCGCACCAGCCACACCGCGGCCGCGATGGCCGCCAGCAGGCCCGCTGCCGCACCCACCAGCAAGGTGTTGCGGGCGCTGGCGTAGATGGTGTCGCTGTCCTTCGACTTGGCGACCGCGCCGTCGTGGTTGATTGCCACCAGCTTGGCCGTCGATGCCGACAGGCGGTCGAAGCTCTGCTTGCCCTCGCCGTCGATCAGCGCCCGGGCGGCGTCGGTCTCGTTCTTGCGCGACAAGGCGATCAGCCGCTCATGGATCTCCAGGTACGTCTTCCACTCGGCCACGAAGACGTCGTGCTCCTTGCGCTCGGCATCGCTGCTGATCAGCCTGGCATAGGCGGCATGCGTCTCGTCGAAGGTGGCCTTGGCCTGGGCGATGTCCTTCTCGATCCCGGCCATCGCCTTTTCTTCGGTGTTCAGCACGTGGCTGTATTCGGCGACACGCACGTCGGAGGCACTGGCGTCGAGCTTGTTGACCAGCTCCACGCTGGGCAGCCAGTTGGTGGTGATCTCCAGGGTCGAGGCCCGCATCAGGTTCAGCTGCCACAGGGCCAGGCCGGCCAGGCCCAGGAGCAGTGCGGCCAGCAGGCCCAGCGTGGCCTTCAGGCGGGTGGCGATCGTCAGGTTGTTCAGCATGGTGGCGCTTGTCTCGGGCAGCGGTCAGTGGGCGTGCAGCAGCGCACGCAGACCGGCGGCGAGCCGGTTCCATCGCACTTCGGCACCGGGCCGCACCAACTTGAGACACCGCATTGCGCTGTTCGCGGGATTTCTCACATCCCGTTGCAGCCGCCTGGCTGCGCGCGCGGCCGTTCAGACGCCCAGGAAGCCCGCCAGGGCCGGATCGTCGGCCACCGCGTCGGCCGCGCCGGCCAGCACCGCCTGGCCCTTCTGCAACACCAGGGCCCGGTCGCTGCGCGCCAGCACCTTGCGGTAGTCGCGGTCGACGATCAGGGTGGCGATGCCGGTGTTGCGGATCTCGCCGATCACGCGCCAGATCTCGGCCACGATCAGCGGCGCCAGGCCCTCGGTGGCCTCGTCCAGGATGATCAGCGACGGATGCGTCATCAGCGCGCGGCCGATGGACAGCATCTGCTGCTCGCCGCCCGACAGCTGGTTGCCCAGGTTGCCCAGGCGCTCGGCCAGCCGCGGAAAGGTGGCCATCACGCGCTCGAACGACCAGTCGGCCTGGCCGTCGCGCCCGGGGCGGGCGGCCATCACCAGGTTCTCGCGCACCGTCAGGTTGGGGAACACGCCGCGGCCCTCGGGCACGTAGGCCACGCCCAGGCGCGCCATCTCGTGCGGCTTGCCACGCGACAGGTCACGGCCGAACAGGCTGATCTGCCCTTGCCGCTGCACCACATGGCCCAGCAGGCTGCGGATCAGCGTGCTCTTGCCCATGCCATTGCGGCCGAGCAGGCCGACGGTCTCGCCGCGGGCGATCTGCAGGTTCACGCCGTGCAGCACGTGGCTGCTGCCGTACCAGGCGTGGATGTCCTTGGCATCGAGGATGAGGTCGCCAGCCATTTCACTGGCCCCCCAGATAGGCCGCCTGCACTTCCGGGCTGGCCCGCACCGCATCGGGCGCACCGCTGAAGATCACCGTGCCGTTGACCATCACCGTGATCACGTCGGCAATGCGGAACACCGCGTCCATGTCGTGCTCGACCAGCAGGATGGCGTGGCCCCGCTTCAGTTCGGCCAGCAGGGCCAGCATGCGCTCGGTCTCCTCGGCGCCCATGCCGGCCAGCGGCTCGTCCAGCAGCAGCACCTGGGGCGCAGTGGCCAGGCACATCGCGATTTCCAGCTGGCGCTTCTGGCCGTGCGACAGGCTGCCGGCGGGGCGGTCCAGCACATCGGCCAGGCCGGCCTGCTGCGCCGCCTGGCGGGCGGCGCCGTTGCTGGCCTGGCAGGCCGCCGCGCTCTGCCACCAGTGCCAGGGCTTGGGCGTGCGCGCCTGGGCCGCCAGGCGGCAGTTCTCCAGCACGCTGAAGCCAGGGTAGATGGTGTTGCGCTGGTAGCTGCGGCCGAGACCCGCGCGGGCGCGCCTGGGCTGCGACCAGGCAGTCACGTCCTGCCCCAGCAGCTGCACCGTGCCGGCCGAGGGCGGGATTTCGCCAGAGAGGATGTTGATCAGCGTGCTCTTGCCCGCGCCGTTGGTGCCGATCACGGCATGCACCTCGCCGCGCCGCAGGTCGAGCGCCACGTCGTTGACGGCGACCAGGCCGCCCCAGCGGCGGGTGATGCCTTGGCCTTTCAGCAGGATGTCCGTCATGCCTGCTCTCCTGCCGCGCCGCGGGCCTTGCCCAGCAGCCGCTGCCGCCACTGCGCCGGCAGGCCGACCAGGCCGTCCGGCAGCAGCGCCACGCTGGCGATGATGGCCAGGCCCAGGCCCAGGTGCCAGTGCTTGGCGAAGTGGCCGAAGATGGCCTCGCTCTTGAAGAACTCCTGCAGCAGGGCGAAGGCGAAGGCGCCGATCAGCGCGCCGCGCAGGTGGCCCAGGCCGCCGAGGATGATCATGATCAGCACCGCGCCCGACAGGTGCCAGGCCATCAGCTCGGGGTTGACCACGCCGTCCTTCACCGCGAACAGGAAGCCCGCCAGCCCGGCCAGCGCGCCGGAGACGACGAAGGCCGCCAGCTTGTACGGGTAGGTGGCGAAGCCGGTGGCACGCATGCGCTGCTCATTGGCCTTGATGCCGGCCAGCGCCCGGCCGAAGCGCGAGCGCAGCAGCACCGCCAGGAAGGCGAACACGGCGGCCAGCAGCACCAGGGTGAAGGCGTAGAAGCTGCCCGCCTGGGCCAGGTCGAGCAGCATGTGGCCGCCGACGCTCAGCACCGGCTTGACGTTCAGGTAGATGCCGTCGGTGCCGCCGCCCAGCGGCGTGTCATGCACCACGTAGTAGGCCATCTGGGCGAAGGCCAGGGTCACCATGATGAAGTACACGCCCTTGGTGCGCAGGCTGAGCGCGCCCATGAAGGCGGCGTACACCGCCGCCGCCAGCACCGCCGCCGGCAGCAGCCACAGCAGGTTGGCCGCATCGTTCTCCGGCGACAGCATCACCGCCGCATAGGCGCCGATGCCGAACAGCGCCGCATGGCCGAAGCAGACCAGGCCGGTGGTGCCGACCAGCAGCTCCAGGCTGAGGGCGAAGATGGCGTAGACCATGGTCTTGGTGACCAGGTCCACCGCGAACTGGCCGGCCAGCAGCGGCACCAGGGCCAGCGCGGCGAAGACCAGCAGCACGAAGACCAGCTTGCTTGATGATGCAGTCATTGCGGAGGTGAAGTGCTGGTTGACCAAGCGATCGCCGCGGAACCGGCTCCGCCGGGCCGCTGGCGGTGCCCCCTTGAGGGGGCGGCCGAAGGCCGTAGGGGGTGGGCCATGTCACCCTGCCTTGAAGAGTCCGTCGGGCTTCCAGAGCAGGATCAGCGCCATCAGCAGGTAGACCAGCACGCCGGCGGCCTGCGGGAACACCACCTTGCCGAAGGTGTCGACGAAGCCGATCAGCAGCGCGGCCAGCAGGGCACCGCGGATCGAACCGATGCCGCCGATCACCACCACCACGAAGCAGATGATCAGCACCTGGCTGCCCATGCCCGGGTACACCGACGACACCGGCGCGGCCACCATGCCGGCCAGCACCGCCACCGCCACCCCGGCGGCGAACACCACCCGGTACAGGAACTTGATGTCCACGCCCAGGCTCTGCACCATCTCGCGGTTGCTTGAGCCGGCGCGGATCATCATGCCCAGCCGGGTGCGGGTGAAGACGAACCACATGCCCCCGGCCAGCAGCAGGCACACGCCGCTGATGAACAGGCGGTAGACCGGGTAGGTCATCACCTCGCCCAGCGGGAGGGTGCCGGCCAGCAGCGGCGGCGGCGCCACGCCGTGCACGTCATCCCCGACGATCAGGCTGCGCAGTTCCTCGAACACCAGGATCAGGCCGTAGGTCATCAGCACCTGCTGCAGGTGCTCACGCTCGTAGAGGAAGCTGAAGAACACCCACTCCAGCACATAGCCGAGGATCACGGCCAGCACCAGGCCGACGAACAAGGTGGCGAAGAAGCCGCCGCCGAAGGTGCCGGCCACCACCGGTGCCAGCGCATAGGCCATGTACGCGCCGATCATGTAGAAGCTGCCGTGGGCGAGGTTGATCACGCCCATGATCCCGAAGATCAGCGTCAGCCCCGCCGCCACCAGGAACAGCAGCAGCCCGTACTGCAGGGCGTTCAGGCACTGGATGAGGAAGGTGGCGAAGTCCATGCAGACATTGCGTCAACGAAGGGCAAGATGTGGCCCAGATCCCGTCGCGAGCGGGCCGAGGTCGGGTCGAGCAGCGCAGCCGTACACCCGTACGGCGAGCAGCGCAGGCCCGAGATCGGCCCGCGCAGCAGGGAGATGGGTCACATCTTGCAGCCGCGGGCGGGGTCGGGGAGGACCTTGACGGCGATGCCCGTCATCACGTTCTCGCGGCCCTTGACTTCGCGCACGTAGAAGTCCTGCACCGGGTTGTGCGCCGCGCTCAGCGTGTACTTGCCGCGCGGGCTGTCGACGCTGGTCTTGCGCATCGCCGCCACCATCTCGTCGCGCTTGGCGAAGTCGCCCTTCACCGCGTTCAGTCCGGCGGCCAGGATCTGCGCCGCGTCGTAGCCCTGCACCGCGTAGACGTCCGGCTGCATCTTGTAGGCCACGGCGTACTTGTTGCGGAAGGCGTTGTTGCGCGGCGTCTCGATGCCGTCGGCGTAGTGCAGCGACGTGAGCAGGCCCTGCGCCGACGCGCCCTGCGCCTCCAGCGTGCCGTCGGTCAGGAAGCCCGAGCCCATCAGCGGCACGCTCTTCTTCAGGCCCGCGGCGTCGTAGTCCTTGACGAACTTGACCGCGCCGCCGCCGGCGAAGAAGGCGAACACCACGTCGGGCTTCTGCGCCGCGATCTCGGTCAGCAGGGCCTGGAACTCGACGTTGGGGAAGGGCAGGTTCAGGTCCTTGACCACCTTGCCGCCACCCTTCTCGAAGGCTTCGGTGAAGCCCTTCACCGTCTCGGTGCCGGCGGCGTAGTTCCAGGTGATGGTCATCGCCTTCTTGTAGCCCTTCTGCGCCGCCATCACGCCGGTGGCATAGCCCGGCTGCCAGTTGGAAAACGACGAGCGGATGATGTTGGGCGCGCACAGCGGGCCGGTGATCGCGTCGGCGCCGGCATTGGGCACCAGCAGCAGGGTCTTGCTTTCCTTGACTGCCCGCGCCATCGCCAGCGCCACGCCCGAGTGCACGGTGCCGACGATCACGTCCACGTTGTCGCGCTTGATCAGCTTGTTGACGTTGTCGGTGGCCTTGGCCGGGTCGCTCTCGTCGTCGACCTTGAAGTACTGGATGCTGCGCCCGCCCAGCTTGCCGCCCTGCTCGTCGACGTACTGCTTGAAGCCGTTCTCGATGGCCGTGCCCAGCGCGGCAAAGGTGCCGGTGGCGGGCAGCATCAGGCCCACCTTCAATGGCGGCTGGCCTTGGGCCAGGGCGGGGGACGATGCCAGCGCGGCGGCGGCGGCCAGGGCCAGGGTGGTGCGCGCAACCAGGGTGGTGGCGTTCATCGGGTGGTCTCCTCGGACAGCGGGGTGCCGGCCAGGAAGCCCTGGCAGGCGGCGATCACAGCGGCAGGCTGGTCGCGGTGGGGGGAATGGCCGCAAGCGGGCAGTTTCAACAGGCGCGTGCCGGGCAGGGCGGCGGCAATGCCGTCGATCTGGGCCATCGTGCCGTAGACATCGTCCACGCCCTGGATGGCCAGCACCGGGCAGCGAATGTAGGGCAGGCTTGTCGTGATGTTCCAGCGGGCAAACGCTGGGGCGAGCCAGATGTCGTTCCAGCCGAAGAAGGCCGAATCGGGGTCGGCGTGGTGCTTCGCCAGCCCGCTGCGCAGCGGCCCCTGCAGGTACTGTTCACGCGCCTGGCGGATGCTGGTGATGCTGCAGTCCTCGACCAGGATGTGCGGCGCGAGCACCACGGCTTGCGCCACCCGGTCCGGGAAGCGCGCCGCATGCAGCAGGGCGATGCTGCCGCCGTCGCTGTGGCCGAACAGGCTGTAGCGGCCGGTCACGCCCAGCGCGGCCAGCAGGGCCGGCAGCAGTTCTTCCGCCTGGCGGTGCATGAAGTCGACGCCCCAGGCTTCGTCGGCCGCACGCGGCGTCGATTGCCCGTAGCCGGGCCGCGAAAACACCAGCCCGCGCCAGCCCAGCGCCGTGCACAGCCGCGCCGGAAAGTCGCGCCACAGCGACACCGAGCCCAGGCCCTCGTGCAGGAAGACGAGCAGCGGCGCGGCGGCATCGTCCACGCCCACCCAGGCGTGTTCGATGCGCACCGGGCGGCCTGCCCAGGTGACATCGATGAACAGCGAGGCGCTCATTGCCCGGCCGACTCTTGTTCTCTGAGCTTGAAGCGCTGGATCTTGCCGGTCGCGGTCTTGGGCAGGTCGTCGACGAAGGCGATCTGGCGCGGGTACTTGTAGGGCGCCAGCTTCTCCTTGACGAACAGCTTCAGCTCGTCCTCGCTGACCGCGGCGCCGGCCTTGCGCACCACGAAGGCCTTGGTCTTGGTCAGGCCCTCGGCATCGGGCACGCCGATCACCGCGGCCTCCAGCACGGCAGGGTGCTGCACCAGGGTGGCCTCCACCTCGAAGGGGCTGACGTAGATGCCGCTGACCTTGAGC
>Ga0116179_1002057_pt1 | contig 14649 bp, 14 predicted proteins | sample AD_UKC071_MetaG_FD_89751 | JGI IMG/M metagenome (GOLD analysis project Ga0116179, IMG submission 89751) | Active sludge microbial communities of municipal wastewater-treating anaerobic digesters from USA - AD_UKC071_MetaG | ecosystem: Engineered > Bioreactor > Anaerobic > Digestate | place: USA...
AGGAGGCGGTGCCGTTGAACTGGACATAAGTTCGCAGTCGGCGCATGAATGGTGATCTCACAACTGGAGATCACCATGGACTTGATTCTTTCGATGCACCCGATGGCCAGGGCATGGCTGCTCGATGGCCCGCTGTCTTCATACGTCGGGGCGTTCCAGGCATTGCTGGAGCGCGGCCGGTACGCCGAAGGCAGCTCGGAGACTGCCCTTCGTGCCTGGTCGCACTTTGCCCACTGGATGGCGAAGTGCCAGGTATCTGCCGAACAGATCGACGAAGCCCTCGTCGAGCAGTTTCTGGATTCGCATCTGCCGCGCTGCGACTGCCATCCCGCGGCTCTGCGTACACGCAGCGGCTTGAGCGCCAGTCTCGGACACCTGCTCGCCTTGTTGCGGGAACAGCATGTCATCGTGGAACTGCCAGGCCCCAGCGGTCCCATTGCAGAAGAACTGAACCGTTACAACGTCCACATGCGCGACGCCCGCGGCCTGGCGATAGGCACGCGCGAGGATCGGCTGGTACTCGTAGGTCGTCTGCTGCAATGCAAGTTCGCGGGCAAGGCCATCGCCATCGGCGAGTTGCAGCCGGAAGACGTTCGCGGCTTCATCGCAACCGAGCTCACGCGGGTCAGCAGCGGGTCGCATTCCAGCGCGGTCACTGCTGCGCTGCGGGCCTACTTCCGATACCGCGGGACCTGCGGTGACGCAGTGAACAGCCTGCTCGGCGCTATCTCGTCGCCGGTGCGATGGAGCCAAGCATCGTTGCCGCGCGCGCTGACGACCGAGGAGGTCCAGCGCCTCGAAGCGCATTGCGCCGAGGCCAAGCGGGCTCCGCTGCGCCTGCTGGCCATGGTGCGCCTGGCCTTGGATCTCGGACTGCGCGTGGGCGAGATCGCCAAGCTGGAGATCGGCGACTTCGATTGGCGTGCCGGAACGGTGACCTTGAAGCGAACAAAGTCCCAGCGCCAGGATGTCCTACCGCTGCCGGTGCTCACCGGGCAGGCTCTGGCGGAGTACATGAGACACGAGCGGCCCGCAACCACGCTGCCATCGCTGTTCGTCCGTCGGTTGGCGCCACACGACAAGCCCATCGGCGTCGATGCAGTGAGCCAGGCAATCGGGCGTGCCCTGCGAGGTGCCGGCATCTCACGCGGTTGCCATTCGTTGCGTCACACGCTGGCCTGTCGCCTGGTCAACAGCGGCAGTTCGATCAAGGAGGTCGCCGATGTGCTTCGGCATCGATCGCTGGACACCTCGTTGATCTACGCCAAGCTCGACTTGCAACTGCTTGCCGAGGTCGCTCTGCCTTGGCCTGGGAGTGCATCATGAGCGCCGCAGCATCGGCGAACATCGACCTCACCGCCAAGGTGGAGCAATACCTGACTGAACGCCTGCGCCTCGGGTTCAAGCCGTGCTCCTCTGATCTCGCTGTGCGCAGCTTCACTCGCTTCATGGTCGGAGAGGGACGCGACATCGCGTTGACGGTAGACGTGATGGTCCAGTGGGCGCACCAGGTACAGCCTCGGTATCTCGTGGGCGGCCGGGCCAATGTCGACACGGCAGCGCGCCGACTGGCAACGCTGCGCCCCTTCATGCGCTGGCTCCAGCAGTTCGATCCGACTGTCGAAGTTCCTGACGATTCCAGCTTCGGTCCGATCCCGCGCCGCGTGGCGCCTCACATCTACAGCGAAGCCGAGATCGCGGCATTGATCGTCGCTGCCCGCCGACTCGGCCCCTCGGATGGCCTTCGTGCCACCACCTATGCAACGCTGTTCGGTCTGATCGCATCGGCCGGGCTTCGGGTCTCTGAAGCGATCAACCTGGCCGACTCGGATGCAGATCTGGACGGCGGCATCCTGACCATACAGCAGACCAAGTTTGGCAAGTCCCGCATGGTGCCGCTGCACCCCAGCGTGATCGGCCCGCTGGCCGCCTACCGAGCCCTGCGCCGCCAGTACGTGCCTGCGAAGCCGCAGATGACATTCTTCGTGGGCTCGCGTGGCGTGCACCGGGGTGAACCGCTGGGAGATCGGCAGGTGCATCGAGTGTTCTGTCAGCTGCGCGAGCAATTGGGTTGGATCGATCGCGGCGGCCATGGCCGACCGCGGGTGCATGACCTGCGCCATAGCTTCGCCGTGAGACGGATGATCCTGTGGCACCAGCAGGGAGCGAACCTTGACCAACGAATGCTGGCCCTGTCCACGTACATGGGCCACATCAATATCTCCAGCACGTACTGGTACCTGAGCGGCGTGCCGGAGTTGATGGCGTTGGCCGGCGCTCGATTCGAACGCTTCGCCGACGTCGCGGAGAACGACGATGAGTAGTTCTGAACACCGCAAGCCCGCTCCGCCGAGCTTCGCGACGCTGGTCCAGTCCTTCTTCGCCGAGCACCTGACGCAGCAGCGCGCGTTGAGCCCGCAGACCGTTGCGGCCTATCGGGACGCGTTCGTGCTGTTCCTGGACTTCGCCCAGGCGCAACTGCACAAGACGCCCACGACGCTGTCGCTCGCCGACCTGACGCCCGCGCTGATCCTGGACTTCCTCGATCATCTCGAACGCGATCGGCACAACACCGTTCGCAGCCGCAATGCGCGACTGGCCGCGCTGCGCTCGTTCCTGAAGTTCGCGGCCCGGCGAGACGTGACGGCACTTCAGGTCGTCGAGCAGGCGCTCGGCGTGCCGATGAAGCGCTTCGAGCGGCCGATGTTCGAGTTCCTGACACGCGAGGAGATGCTGGCCGTGATCGGCGCGCCAGGAGCGGATTGGATGGGCCAGCGAGACAAGCTGCTGCTGGCCCTGCTGTACAACACCGGTGCCCGCGTGTCGGAGGCAATCGGCGTAAAAGTGGGCGACGTCGTGCTGGCACCCGCCGCCTGCGTGCATCTGCATGGCAAGGGACGCAAGCAGCGGTCGGTGCCGCTCTGGCGATCGACGGTCAAGGTGATCCGCGCCTGGCTGAAGTTCAACCCGGACCTGACTCCCACGTCGGCGCTGCTGCCCAACCGTGGCGGACAGGCGATGACGCGGTCCAACGTGACGCAGCGCCTGGCATTGGCCGTCAAGAAAGCCGCGCTCACGACGCCGAGCCTGGCCGGGAGAACGATCTCTCCACACTGCCTGCGTCACTCGACCGCTATGCACCTTCTGCAGTCGGGCGTGGACATCAGCGTGATCGCTCTGTGGCTCGGACACGAGAGTCCGGCGACAACGCATCAGTACATAGAGGCCGATCTCGCCATGAAGGAAAAGGCACTGGCCAGGCTTCAGGATCCCAATGTGGTCCCACAGCGGTTCCGGGCAGAAGACGATCTGTTGAAGTTCCTCAAGACCTTGTGATTACGTGAAGTTCAAAGACGCGACCGCAGCCCTCTTGCGAGGGCGGCGACGCCGCGCTGCCGGACCAACTGTGCATAACTGCGTGCTGTGCATAACGCTGCTTATGGAGAGCTCTCCATAAGCAGCGATTGCAGTCGATTGAGGATCAAGCTTCCGCGACTGCAACTGGGCCAAAAGCAGCCGCTCACTCATGATCGATTCAGTGTTCGCTCGTCTCAAAGATACTTCACACTCATTGCATGACTATGGAGGTGAAAAGCAGTAGATCGGCGTCCTGTCGTCACACTCACTTGAGATCCAGGATCGGATCAGCCAGTGGATTGCCCCTTATCAAATCGTGATTCTGCAGGTAAAACCTCTGCGTAGAAGGGCCTCACATCGCGGTGGTCATATAGATTCTCCGGCCGGTACTTAGTTCTTTTGCCGTAGTCCAAAACTCCGTTAGGGACGTTAAAGCGGGCGACGACCGTCGGATGCAGAGGGGCATCCGCAGGAATCTTGCGCACCTCCTTCTTCCAAGTCCATTTGTATTTTTGGGGCCACCATGCTGGATAAGCATCCCGCATGCTTTCAATCTCACTGTGTTGCATGCCCCGGTGATCCGGGAACAGATTCAGCCGCGTCGTGTCGATGATCAGGGGGAAAGGTAATGTGGTTGCCTGATCGATCATCCATTGCAACGAGATATCAGACAAACGCGATTCGTCCTCAGCGTAGCTCCCACCGACGTCAGAGTGATTTCCTGCAAACCATACTTGCTGCAACCACTCTGGCTCACCATCTCGATTGGGTCTTTCACCAGCGTTTGCCCACGGGACGCGCATGAAGTCGGAGCGGGTTTCATCGATGGCCAACGCGTGTCTGGCATATCGCACCCTGGGATTGAGTGCCAGATCGTAGAAACGAAAACGCCAGACAGTGAAATGCCATCTCAGATTTCCCAGTTTGGGGTAGTCTTTTATGTACTTGAAATGTGACCGGAAGCTGCTAACGCCATAGCCGATCAGTGAGAGAACGCCAAAAGCGACGAAGGTGGGGATGAAGTCAAACCACGGAAGCAGGGACAGTACACCAGCACTCAAAGCGACCATGCTCGCGATGAATGCGAGCAACCCAAGCATCATCAAAAGACGCCTAGGCCCTGGCGCGCCCAAAGCGGCTACGGTATCGAATACGCCGATGAAGTAAGGCACCACATTGGCTTGGCCATCTGCATCGCAGCTCCGATACTTTTCCCGAAACCTGCGAGCCTTCTCAAGACGCTCTTTTTTCCGTTCCGGATCTTGCCTGCCTGCTCCGTGCTCGTACACCCTCTGTACCGCTTCATTCGCAATCTCGCGCAGCGCGCTTCCAAAACGTGGAACCTCGCCACCATCAGCGCCGCGAGTAGGCACTCCACACAGTGCAAGAACACCGCCTACACACCGTGCGGTGTAAGCGCCGCGGCTGAAGCCAAAAAGAAATATACGATCGCCAGGCTCATAGTGCTTAAGTATTGCCTCGTAGCAGTCGGTGATGTTGCGGCTCAAGCCAGTACCAGTTGCGCCACTCCACAACTTGCGGAACTTCTGAATGGGCCGGAAGGGAATTTTTCCCTCATCGTTCTCGGTTCCTAGCCCGGCGTCATAAGCTGCGATCTGCTGACTTGGATTGATGGGGCTGTCGATACCTGTTCGACAAGCCCTGAAAAGTTTGTAGATGTTGCTAAGGTTCTGGTCGGGACGCAAACCCCCAGCCTGTCCCGTGCCGTCGGAGAAAATCACGATGTTCTTGGCCATGTAACTTCTCTACAGTTCAATCAGCGAGCACAGACTTTTCTCAGGTCCAACGAAAATTCGCAACTGGACTTCGGCGTATCACGCCAGCGATGGACATCCAGCTGAGGAGTGCACCCCGCATCCTCTAGCAGAGCATCCCCCGACTGTGCGTCGCACACCAAGACGGCGGAGTCCCGCCCATCCCGCAAGACGCGAACACGCCGTCCTTGTAATGGCTGTAGTAAGCCCGGGTCGTGTGTAGTAGACGCCTGAAGTAGCTGCGCATCTTCCAAAGCGTCGGTGGAGCGCTTGAAACGCACTGTGACATCCACGGCTGCCGAGACTTTTGTCAAGGCGGATGCCAAAGTGTTCATTTCTCTCTCATTGCGCGGAGTTGCGCAAGCGGTCAGGACGAGGATGGAAAGGGGCAGCGCAATTCGAGAGTACTTGTTCATGCTCACCCCCAAAAAACGAGTTTGCCTGTCTGAACGCTTCGGCCAGTATCCAAATTCCAGTCCTCCAGTTGATCCAGCTCGTCTGATCGGCCATGGATCAAAGCGTCATCAAGCCCCTTCCACACAGCCAGAACGTTTGACCGGGCACGAGCGTAAATTGAAGCGTAGTCCATCGGACCTTCCGGCGTTTGAAGTTGCTCCAAAAAGGTTCTGTCGATGTCCTTCATCCGGGGGTACGCAAGATTCAATCCGGTGCATACGTGGCGGGCCAAAGGTACAAAATGGTTAGCCTTTGCCATTGCTGCCAAAACGCCAGTAAACCCACCATGCCAAGCATGAAAGTCCGGAATTTCATCTTCATCCGGATTGGCCTCTCTCAGCATAGCAAGCCAAATTGCACAGATCTCTGGATCCAGTGCATCTTCATCATTGGGGTCCGTGCAGGTCGCGATGCCCAATTTCAGATGCTGTGATAGTCCGGTATCCCCTACATCCAAAACACGGGGAAAAATGAAGGCATCCTGATGCATTTCACAGCGACGATGTTCCCCCTTGTTTTGGGCGTAGGGGCCCACGCGTAACTCCACGACGGGATGGATGGTCATATCCGTGGTCATATGAGCAGCGAAGCCGAGAAGCCAAGCGGTTGCTTTGGGCCGGCCTTCCGCAGGAAGCTTGGAAACCTGGGCGACCCCGGACCTCAGTAATGTTGCGTTGCTCGTGTAGTGCATCGCATCTGCCCATTTCGCCTGTTCCCCCCCTAGCGCCAAATACGGATAGTCTGGGCTTACCGCTCCAAGTTCCACGTACTTCAGATACAGGCCTAGTGCCATGAGTGTTTCATCTCTCAGCCCTACTGTGTGCGCCGCTTTTTGCGCGTCGTTGACTATCGCGATGTGGGCATAAGCACCGGGCATTTGGGTCGTCCTTTTAATAGTCTAGGCAATCGTCTTGTGGCCATTGGGTACTGGTTCCCTATCTAAGATTAGGCCGCAACCGCCTCAGTGAGGCCCCAGTTCTTCAGCTCATAGTTCCGACCACGAAACATAGCGGATCCTGAAGCGAGCGTGGACTTTCGACCCAACACGTCTTGGCGCCACTCCGAAGAGGACAAATCTGCGATGCGCCTTGCCCAACGCATGCGCATTTCAGCCTCAGGGATAGCGCCGGCAATAGGTACAAGCTCCGCCACCGAAGTGATTCGCGACTGTCCATTCTGGACATGACAGTCAAACGAAAGCGCGACGCCAAGCTCGCTGAGCAGTTTGAGTTTGCGAGCCGTAGCAGCTGCAGGGATAAAGTAGGAGTCGTAGGCACGTTGCAGCTGCAGGCGTTTAACTATCGGTTCGTCGCCGAGCCGAGCAAACGCAGACTTCCAATCCGGCGGGACATCGGCTTTACTGGGGCCACTGCTAATGCTGTTTGCCCAGGCAACTTGTTCCAAGCGAGGCAGCTTCATCTTCGCACGCCAAGTTTCGGCCAGATCTCCCATGACTCGGTCGATGGTCCCCGGCGCAGCACTATCAACCTCTTGAAGTAGATTTTGTATCTCACCATTGGAGAGAGTGAATCCGATGACGCCCCAGGTCAATCCCGCTCCGTCGAAGTTTCCCTGTAGAAGTCCAAAACCATGCCCCTCAAACTCTGCAGTGATGCTCAAACACCGCTCGAAAAGTGTGGGAAGTGGGTCGACCGTGAGTTGCTTCCATGTAGATTCATCTATCGAACCAGTGATGCTCAATCCGCGAGAGGACTGGAGGGTTCTCAGTGCTGATTCTGTGTCTCCTCCGAACACCCCATCCGCAAATTTTTCCACTGCACCAACGAAGAAGCCTTGACGCAATAGGTCAACCTGGATTCGCTTTGCGATCATGCCCCGCAACCCCTTGGCAAACCAAATTCTGTTCATGATCACTCCCCAGTATCGATGAAAGTTCGGCAGCGACCACTATTGAGGATCCCTTGCCGAAGCCTCTGCTTTGCGCGTCTTCGCGAGTGAAATGTCGCTCTCAAGTTTGTCCTTAGTCAGTTGTACGGCACTAAGGAGTTCGGGCTTATTTAGCAGACCTTCCCAAACTGCGATCGCGGCATCATGCTGCTTTTCTCGAAAGGCGCGCAGGCCCCTTTCATACTGTGCTTTCGTGTCTTTAGCTGAGAGATCAAGCTGCGCCCTCTTCACCATGTCATGAGTGACTCTTCTCGCGCGATATCTACGCGCATTCACTTCATTCTCGAAATCACTGTCAACAATTGCGAGGCGCTCCGCAGCTGTGTTGCAGGTGTCATAGCCCAACACGAGGCACGCTTGCTGCAGACCGCGAGCGTAGTTCCAGCGAAGCAGCACGTCATAGTCGGAGATCTCTTCCAGTTGGGGCCTGTGACTTCCAGACAAGGCAGCGGCTTCAAATAGAGCGAAACCAGCATCGATTTCGCCTCGTTCGAACCGCTGTGCGCCGCTCAGAAGATACGGCAGGTTGAATCTCACGGGACGCCTCTCAATCGCTACGGCTTTGACGCGCCCGGTAGCTATGCCGTCTGGGGTCAGTACCACGGTTCTCGGGATGTATTCCCCTTCTGGACGAGCTAAAATTTTGACTCGTCTAGCCATTGGCGCTGCAAGTGAAATGCTGGCAATTCGTCCTTCTCGCGTCACCATTTGCTCTTCGTCGTCCACCTCGATCTGTACCGTCTCTGGTGAAATTGCTTTTCCAGTCTCTGCATCGACCAAGGTGACTCGATACTGAAAAGTTTTCGGTTGAGCAAGCGTGTGCAGAGAAATCGCTACGCAACCACAAGCCAACAGGGTTGAAATTAGCTTTCTCATTTTTGAACATCCACTTTGGCTGAAGCGTCTCGGATTGCTGGTCGCATCGCGATTCCAAGTACCAAGGCGACAAAAGTCAACGACTCTTTCGCATACGCAATCGATATGTCTCTATAGACTTCGTACATCGTGAGCGTTACCTTGGAGGGGCTGCCTTCAGCAGCGCTAGTAGCTTCTGCGGCAGGGTGGTCTCCAAGCGTCACCTGGTGAGCTTCCACTATTCCATAGAGCACACCAGAGGCGACCAGGAAGACTAAGAAGACGTACAAAATTCCAAGGGTAGGCAATGGGATTGACTGATTCAGCGATCGATTCTTGACGGCGTAGGCCATCACGAAGGGGACGAATACCGCAGACAGAGTTGCTCGAAGAGTGTCGAATAGTGGGCCGGCGATGGCGCGCCCCACTCCAATACGACCGGATGGATCTGATGCAAAAAACTCCGTGGTTAGCGCGGCCCAATAGAGCGCTAATACGGGTGCGAAATACAGCAGCAGAAGGGGTGCCGTTATGGCGTGCAAGGTCCAATGAAGACCGTGGCTATTTTCCTGGTGGTTAGCGATCTGCACACTGTTGTCATCTGGCATGGCACCCTCTGAACGCTTGTTGTGAGCCTATTCTGTTCAGCGATGGCTGAGATGTAAAGAAATGGAATGCACAGGAGCTCTCACCCAGAATCACCTGACCTTCTCCGCGTTTGAGCATCCGCCAACACCAACATGGCGGTGCTCTTTCTTCGAGGGGTCGAGTTGTTGCACAAAAGCCCCCGACTCTTGCTGAAGTCAACGCCTGGAATCCATGCGTCAACGCGAATCGTTAGTCGAACCCAATCAGCAGTCTATTCGCCGCCAATTTGTGTTCTCCAATCCGTCGCATGGCCCGCATAGTGGTATGAGCAGTTCAAGTCTGAACGCCTGAAGCCCAAAGGGCTTGAAAAAGCGTCCTTTCCGTGAGAACCTCCTCTTGAAACACATTGCAACGCGCCACTATCTGGTCGACAACGAAAACACAGGGAGCACACGTGGAGGAAACGAAGCCCTTTAGGGTCCTGTGCCTGGATGGCGGCGGAATGCGCGGCGCTTACCAAACCGCCTACTTGGCCACCTTTGCCGAGCGCATCACTGAGAAGTTGAAACTGCAAGGCTCTCTTGACGTTGGATCCGCCTTCGACCTCGTCGTTGGCACGAGCACGGGTGGAATCGTGGCCTGCGGGCTTGCAGCTGGCGTGCCATTGACGCAGATGCAAGAGCTCTATGCCAATGCGGGGAAGAAGATCTTCCCGCTGCAATGGGTTCGAGCGCTGCCCATCCTCGGCAAGCTCGTTCGCGCGTTTGGTATCGGCACTATCTGCGGAGACCGGGCCCTGCGTAAGACGCTGAACGACACGCTGGGCGACCGTACCATCGGGTCGGTCTACGACGAACGCAAGATTGCATTGGCCGTGCCGACGCTCGATCTGGCCCGCCATGCGGCGGTTGTTTTCAAGTCTCAACACCTGAAGCGCCTGAATGGACGAGACAACAAGCGCACCCTCGTTGATGTATGCATGGCCACCAGCGCGGCACCCATCCTGCGCTCAATGGCTCGTCTGCCGGAGCCAGGTGGCTCCGGTGCAACCGCAACTTATGTCGATGGCGGCCTCTGGGCGAATAACCCCGGTCTGATTGGCATGATGGAGGCGACCGAGATACTGAAGGATCGCGGCGAGAGCCGCCCCATCCACCTATTCATGCTGGGCACTTTGCCTTCCCAGGGGGGCGAGGAGATCCACTGGTGGCGGCATCGCGCCGCCTGGGGCTGGGGCTTCGGCCTCAAGGCCATCTCGGCAAGCTTGAACGCGCAAGCCGTCGGTTATGACTACCTCACCAGCAAGATGGCAGAGATGCGTGGCGATGGCAGTTTCGCCTATCGACTTCCGGCCCAATGCCCGTCCAACGAGTTGCGTGACTACCTAATCAACATGGACGACGCCAGGAAAAAGGTACTCAACGCGCTCGCCCGCCAGGCGATCTCGGACGTCGATTTCGCGTTCGCCTCGACGGCAAAAGAGATGCAGGATTTCCGCTCCACCCTGGCCACTGCCAGATCTCACCCACCTGCCACCAATCAGGAGCAGAACACCAATGGCTGACATCGACTGCAATAGCGAAATGACGAACTTCCATCGGGACAACGTCACCCTGGGACTCAAACAACAACAACAGATGCGGGTGAACCGCAACGCGGGTCGCACACGCTTGGAAAACGGCCTGACCGAGGCCGGGAAGCCTCAGCCCAAGGAGGTGCATTCGCAGGGGTCGTACCAAATGCGCACCATGGTGCAGGACGACAAAAACGACTACGACATCGATGACGGTGCCTATTTCGCGTCCGCCGACCTCAAAGATGACAACGGGAATGCCCTCACGCCGCTGGCAGCCCGCGAACGCGTTTGCGACGCACTCAAGTGGGATGGCCGACTCAAGAAGGAGGCCGAGGTCAAGCGAAACTGCGTGCGTCAGGAGTACGCCGAGGGGCACCACATCGACGTTCCTGTCTATCGCATCGTCACCACGAAGAACGATGACGACGAGGTCGTGGAGCACTACGAACTCGCCAGTGGCGACGACTGGGTGAAGTCCGATGCGCGTGCCGTCACCAGCTGGTTCAACGGCAAGGTTGGTACGCTCAACGAAGGGGAAGCCGACGGTAGCCAAATGCGCCGCGTTACCAAGCTGACCAAGAAGTTCGCCCGACGCCAGAACTGGAAGAAAAAGACAACGAGCGGCATCTGCATCACCAAGCTTGTCGTCGACCATTTCAAAGCGAGCACCAATCGTGATGACAAAGCTCTGCGTGAGACCTGGAAGGCAATTGACTCGACGCTGCAGGTATCCACCGCAATTGAGCACCCTGTGTTGGACTCGAAGCTTGCCTCAAGCAGTGATTCGCAAGTCAGCTTCTTCCGCGATTGCCTACAAGATGCGTTGAAAGACCTCGAGGTGCTGGACAAGAACGATTGCACACGCACGCAAGCGCGCGAGGCGTGGGACAAGGTGTTCGACACGGACTTCTTCACCGAGCAGCCAGACAACAGCGGCGACGCCGGCGGCGGGAGTAAGGGAACCGCAATGGCGGTCACCTCGGTGGAAACGGCACGGCGCAACGACGGTGGTGGGAGGTTCGGCTGAGGACCGAGGCAGAACGTGCCCTGACCGCAGGTGAGATCGAAGCTGGCCTTGAGCAGCAACGCCCGGGCCAGTGGCAGCGTCTAACGGCGGCCGAACTGGACAAGCTCCAAAAGGGGTTCGAAGCTGGCTGGCGGGTGAACATCCCCGCTGGATCGCTCGAACTGAAATCGGTCGACCACCTGGTGCTTGCCGTCGACGCCGCGTTCCCCAACTCGCAGCCCCGGATCTTCGCGCCAGAGGCGGGCAGCGACTACAGCTGGCCGCACGTCGAACAGGCCGGACTGCTGTGCTTGCGGTTAACCAGAAACTCCGCGCCGATTGCGGACCGCGTGCAGACGCATCTTCGCGATGCGGAGGAACTCCTCAACTTTCCGGAACCCAAGCGCCGCGAAGAGTTCGAGCGGGAGTTCATGGCCTATTGGGCGCTTCGAGTCACGAACGGTGCTGACCGAGCACGGGTATGGAGCCTCGTCACCCCGAATCAGGAGACGCGCGAAGTAGCGTACTTCTTCGATGTCAGATCGAATCGCCACGTGATTGCCGACGACAAGGATGCACTCAAGCGTTGGTTGCGCAACACCGGCGTCAATCCGGGTGACAATCAGATCCACCCAACGTGGCTGTTCCGTCTTTCGCAGCCATGGACACCGCGCGAGTTTCCGGAAACCGGCGACGAAATCACCAAGCTGCTTCCGCAAGACATCGCCAGAAAGTGCCTGGAGCCCGGGCTGCTGTCGCCGTTTCTATTCGAGGTAGGCACCAAGACCGGTACCGCCTTTGCAGCGGTGGTGCTGCGGGGTGCTGAGCGGCGTGATGTGATCAAGGGGTTTCGGCACATGTCGAGGGTGCCTGCCTCGCGCATCGTCGGCTCCTACTCCAAGCGGCCGGTCGAGCGCTGCAAGGTCGCGCGGGTCGACGGGGCATGGGTTCACGGTCGCGATCACCCTTCGAGCTATGCGTCGGTTAAAAGCCGCAAGGTGGCCATCGTCGGCTGCGGCGCCATCGGTGCGGCAGTTGCACGCCTTCTCGCCCAGGCAGGAGTGGGCGAACAGATCTTCGTCGATGCCGACAGCTTGTCGACGGCCAACGTTTCTCGGCATCCGCTGGGCATGTTCCACGTCGGACTCAACAAAGCCTCGGCGCTGAAAGAGCACCTGCGACGTGAATTTCCTCATCTGACGTTTGAACACGCCTTTCGCAACCGAGTCGAGTCGCTCGGCTACAAGAGCCTTGACTTTTTGGCCAGCGCCGACTTGATCATCTCTGCCGGCATCGACTTCGACGGTGAGGCTGCGCTGGACCATTGGCGACGAACCCTCGCGCGTCCCCCGGCTCACCTCAGCACCTGGACTGAGGCCTATGCGGCCGCAGGGCATGCCGTCTTGCTCTACGGCCGGGCGTCGATCCTGGCGGGGTTCGACGGCGAGGAGCGGCCGAACTTCAGGTTGACAGATTGGCCGAGTGAATCCGGGGCACTCATCGTGGAGGCTGGGTGCAGCAACAGCTTCCAACCGCACGGCGTGATCGATTTGCACCCCACGGTAGGGATGGCGGCCGGGTTAGCACTCGATACGCTGCTGGACAAGGTGCCTGCCTCGTGCCGCCGCGTGTGGATGGGCGATCCCACAGTGGTAACGGCCAACGGCGGCATACTACGAGAAACCTTCACCGACCGGCTGACGATGCGCGAGTTTGTCTGGCCATGATCTGTTTGTTTGCAAAGCCGATGCCTAAGCACTCAATCGTCGGGCATCTCGCCGACACCTCTCAATCTATTTCAATTGCACGACTGGCCCTGCAACACGTTAGCCGACATCGTCAGACCACCCCTTGGGCGACCGAGGCTGGAGGCCAGCTGTTCGGCGCGCTCAATGCCTCACAGGTCTGCGTGACCGAGGCCTCCGGCCCGTATGCCGGCGACGAGCGCTCCAGATATCGCTACCGCTCCAACCCTGGTGCAGCCCAGCGCGCGATCGAAGACCGACACAAACGGGGGCTGCTGTACCTTGGCGAGTGGCACACACATGCCGAAGACTACCCCAGTGCTTCGGGACTTGACGACGATGCCATGCGCCGTCTGATCGCCAGTTCGCAGCTGAACAGCAACGCTCTGCTAATGATGATCGTGGGTCGAGCACAAAGCGCCGCAGGTCTCGCGGTGTGGAGCGTGTCCAGTACGGCTGCTCGCCGTTGGATTCTCAGTGCGAGCCCGGAGGAAACCTGACATGAGCATAGGCGATGCGCTTCTCAATGCCGCGCTTTGCAGATTGCTGGCGGAAGTGCTGTTTAGACAGGGTTGCCCGGGCATAGTCGCGCGACTATCAACCAAGCCAGGAGCGACTGCTCTCGCGCGCTCCAGTCACTCACAGATCAAGCGCGAACGGCTGCAATCAGCCTCTTGCAGTCATTGCGTCATGTAGGGCCTGCTCGAACCTCAAGAAGTTCTCGCAAAAAAGAGCGCTCAAAGTTAGCGCTCTTTTTTGTATAGCAAAAAATCCAAGCGGATCTGGGGTTAGCTCCGCATATCTAAGTCTTCTCTACCTGTTGAATTCGAGTTTACGACTTTACAGTTACAAATGACCACCCCGCAAACCCGCATGAATGCTAGAGGCCTGTTTACGACTTTATTTGCGAGTTTATGACTTTAATTACCCGGATTAGTAAAAAACGGGGTGTTCAACAGCTCACTCCACAGTAACGCTCTTGGCCAAATTTCGGGGCTTATCGACATCCGTCCCCCGCGCGCACGCCGTGTGGTACGCCAGCAGCTGCAGGGGCACCACATGCAGCAGCGGGCTCAGGGGGCCGTAGTGCTCGGGCATGCGGATCACGTGGATGCCTTCGCTGCTTTCGATGTGGGTGTCGCCATCGGCCAGCACGTACAGCACACCGGCGCGGGCGCGGACTTCCTGCATGTTGCTCTTGAGCTTTTCCAGCAGGGCGTCATTGGGCGCCACCGTCACCACCGGCATGGCGCTGGTCACCAGGGCCAGGGGGCCGTGCTTGAGTTCACCGGCCGGGTAAGCCTCGGCGTGGATGTAGCTGATTTCCTTGAGCTTGAGCGCGCCTTCCAGCGCAATGGGGTAGTGCAGCCCTCGGCCCAGGAA
>Ga0116179_1002058_pt1 | contig 14644 bp, 11 predicted proteins | sample AD_UKC071_MetaG_FD_89751 | JGI IMG/M metagenome (GOLD analysis project Ga0116179, IMG submission 89751) | Active sludge microbial communities of municipal wastewater-treating anaerobic digesters from USA - AD_UKC071_MetaG | ecosystem: Engineered > Bioreactor > Anaerobic > Digestate | place: USA...
AAATAGCGTACTGCCGGCGCAGGTTCTCCGCCGTCTCCAACATCCCGCCGGGCACCGGATAGTGCCGGCCACCCGCCGTCACCCGGCCGCGGGTCAGCCCGTCGTGCATCCGCACCCCGCGACTGCCTGCGCCCCAACGCATATCGGTCGAGTAAAACGCGACGTTGCTCATGGATTCCACGCCGCCCGCGATCACCAGATCGTGGTCACTGGCGGACACCTGCATCACCGCCTGGATGACCGCCTGCAGTCCCGAACCGCAGCGCCGGTCCACCTGCATCCCGCCAACCGTCACGGGGAGTCCGGCGTCGAGGGCCACCACCCGCCCGATCGCCGGGGCTTCCGGGTTGGGGTAGCAGTGGCCCAGGATCACATCGTCCACCGCCGCCGGCGGCACTCCGGTGCGCTGCAGGAGTCCGTTCAGTGCGGCGACAGCCAATTCCACGGCGCTCAGCGAGCGGAACATCCCGCCATAGCGGCCGATCGGGGTTCGGACGGGTTCGCAGATCACCGGGCTAGACATTGGCGCCGCTCCTCCTCATCGCTTCGCTCTGCATCGTCGCCGGCGCGGCGCCGCTCCTCCTCATCGCTCCTAGATGTGTCTGCCGCCGGTGACTTCGAGCGTGGTGCCCGTCATGTACGAGGACAGGTCGGAGGCCAGGAACACCGCGACCTTGGCCACCTCGTCGGGTTCCCCGGCCCGTCCCATCGGCACCTCGGCGAGCTTGGCGTCCCAGATCCGTTGCGGCATCGCCTCGGTCATCGCCGAGCGGATCAGTCCGGGTGCGATGGCGTTTACCCGGACGCCGAGGTGGGCCAGTTCCTTTGCCGCCGCCTTCGTCAACCCGACGATGCCGGCCTTCGCGGCCGAGTAGTTGGTCTGCCCGACCAGTCCGACCTTGCCCGAGATCGAGGACATGTTGATGATCGCCCCACTGCCCTGCTCACGCATCGCCGCCGCCGCCGACCGGGTGCCGTTCCAGGTTCCCTTGAGGTGGACGGCGATCACCTCGTCGAACTGCTCCTCGGTCATCCTGCGCAGCGTCGCGTCGCGGGTGATTCCGGCGTTGTTGACCATGATGTCGAGGCGGCCGAACCGTCGCACCGTCGCGTCGATCAGTTGCTGGACCTGATCGGCTGAGGTGACGTCGCAGCATTCGGCGACAGCGACGCAGTCGTTTCCGGGGCCGTCGTTTCCGGAGCCGTCGTTTCCGGGACCGCCGAGTTGCGCGGCCGCAGCCCGGGTCACATCGATGTCGAGGTCGGCGATGACCACCCGCGCACCTTCGTCGATGAACCGGCGGGCGATCGCGAAGCCCAGCCCCTGGGCACCGCCGGTGACGACGGCCGTCCGATCCGCGAGAAGTGCCATCGGATCATCCTCCTGCTCGCCCCCACGCGTGTGCCCTGTCGCCGATCGTATTTGATGGACGCATGACTTCCGCGGCTGTGGTCAGCGATGACGACTTCGCCGACATCCTGGCCCAGACCCGCCGCTTCGTCCGCAATGCCGTCGTTCCGCGCGAAGCCGACATCGCGGAGAACGACGCCGTTCCCGACGACCTCCGCGAGCAGGCCGAGCGGATGGGGCTGTTCGGCTACGCGATTCCGCAGGAATGGGGCGGACTCGGCCTGGACATCACCCAGGACGTCGAACTCGCCCTCGAGCTGGGCTACACCTCGCTGGCGGTGCGGTCGATGTTCGGCACCAACAACGGCATCGCCGGGCAGGTTCTGGTGGGCTTCGGAACCGATCGGCAGAAGGCCCGCTGGCTGGAGCCGATGGCCGCCGGGGACGTGGTCGCGTCCTTCGCCCTCACCGAACCCGGCGCCGGCTCCAACCCGGCGGGCCTGCGCACCACGGCGGTTCGCGACGGCGACGGCTGGATCATCAACGGCCAGAAGCGCTGGATCACCAACGCCCCGATCGCGAACCTGTTCGTGGTGTTCGCCCGCACCCGGCCCACCGACGATCAGGGCGCCGGGATCGCGGTGTTCCTGGTTCCCGCCGATGCGCCCGGCGTGGGCGTCGGCGTGAAGGACGCCAAGATGGGCCAGGAGGGGGCATGGACCTCCGACGTCTACTTCACCGATGTGCGGGTGGGCCCCGAAGCCCTGATCGGCGGCAGCGAGGACATCGGCTACCGGGCCGCGCTGACATCGCTGGCCCGCGGACGGATTCACATCGCGGCGCTGGCGGTGGGCACCGCTCAACGGGCACTGGACGAGTCGGTGGCCTTCGCAGCGACCGCAACGCAGGGCGGCTCGCCCATCGGCGATTTCCAGTTGGTCCAGGCCATGCTGGCCGACCAACAGACCGAGGTGATGGCAGGTCGGGCGCTGGTTCGCGACGCTGCCCGACAGTGGCTCACCGGGGCGGATCGCCGAATCGCCCCGTCGGTGGCCAAGCTGTTCTGCACGGAGATGGCAGGGCGGGTGGCCGACAACGCAGTGCAGATCCACGGCGGCACCGGTTACATGCGGGGCGTTGCCGTGGAACGGATCTACCGCGAGGTGCGCCTCCTGCGCCTCTACGAGGGAACCAGCGAGATTCAGCGCCTGATCATCGGCGGCGGACTGCTCAGAGCGCACCGGGCGGACAACGCGCGCGGCTGACGGCACCGGGGGTCAGGGCCCGTGGACGCCGCCACCGCCCGCCTTTTTCGCCTGATACATGGCTTGGTCGGCGCGTTCCAGCGCGCCGTCCAACTGGCCGGGGCCCATCATGCTGATACCGATCGAGACGGTTCCCACGGAGTTCATCTGGACCATCTCCACCAGGGTCCACGCCAGTTTCTGCGCCTGATGCGCGGACGTGTGCGGCAGAAGTACGGCGAATTCGTCGCCGCCGATACGCGCGAAGATGTCGGAGATGCGCAGTCGATGACTGATCGTCTCGGTCACGCTCTTGAGGTAGTCGTCTCCGGCCGAGTGCCCGAACTGGTCGTTGATCCGCTTGAGTCCGTCGAGGTCGATGAGAAACAGCGCCGCCTCGTCCTCGTACTCATGACGACGCGCCAGCGCCCGGTACCGGGCGAGTTCCTCGTCGAACCGGGCGCGGTTGAACACCCCGGTCAGGGGATCGCGGGTGGCCTGCCTGCGTAACAGGCGTTCATCGCGTTTACGGGCGGAGATGTCCTCGATGTGGGCGATGAAGGTCAGCGGCTGACCGTCCGTGTCGCGCACCATCGACCCGGAGAGATGAATCCAGATGATGTGCCCTTCCTTGGCGTAGTAGCGCTTTTCCATCTGGTAGCTGATGATCTCGCCGCGCAACAGTCGGGCGGCCTCGTTGAGATCGTTGTCGAGGTCATCCGGATAGGTCAGGTCCTGGAAGGTCAGCTGGGTCAGTTCGTGTCCCGGGTACCCGGTGATCCGGCACAGCGCCTGGTTGACCTTACGGAAGGTGCCATCGAGGCCGACGACGGCGATACCGATCGGCGCGTTGTCGAACACGGCCTCGAAGGTGGCCTCGCTGCCGCTTCTGGCAGCGCGCGCTTCGGCGAGCTTGGTCGTATCACGGATGAAGAGGTGAAAAGTCAGGCCAGAGCCCGACCCGACTGCATTGACGCTGAATTCGGCCGGAATCCGGCTGCCGTCCTTCCGGCACAGCACATGCGCATTGGTCTTGCCGACTACCGGCGACTCGCCGGTCTCGACGTAGCGCTGCATCTCCTGCCGGACCCACTCGCGCCAGTCGGTGGTGACGATCAGCTCGGTGAGCTGCCGCCCGAGGACTTCACCCCGCGCCCAACCGAACATCTCGCTTGCCGCTCGGTTCCACTCCCGCACCCGGCCACTCGCGTCCATCGCGGCGTAGGCGTCGACTGCGGACTCGAGCACCTGAGTGCTGAGGTGATCCAGCGAATCCGGACCTTCCCCGCAGTACTGCTCGACGTTGCCGTGACCAGCGCGAGAGTGAACCTGTGAATCCATAAGCTCTTCCCTATCCGACCAGAAGGCTAATTCATGGAGCACCACAGGCAAAGTCGAGGGAAATGACTGACGCGAACGTCAGATACATCAATCCGACAGCAGATTGCCTTTTCTGCTGTCCAGCGGAACGTCGCCGGCGATCTTGCCGATCACCCGTCCCGGCCAGGCGTAGGGCTGGCTGTGGCGGGCAAAGAACCGTCCGTCGGTCTCGGCCCGCAATTCCGTCTCGTCGCCCAGCGGATCGATCACCGTGGCGACCAGATCGCCCTTGTGGACCCAGTCGCCCAGCCGACGGTGATAGGCGACGAGCCCTGTGACCGGCGAACGCAGTTGAGCCATCGCCGTCAGCGCCGTAGCGCGGCAGGACAAACGCGGGTGCCCGCCCGAACCCTCGACGAATCCGCGTCCCTCCAACATGCGCAGCAGCGCCGTGGCCTGCTCGGCAGCGCGTTCGGGATCGACATCGTCATTGCAGCCCATTTCCAGCGTGGCGGCCAGGCAGGCCTGCGGGATGGGCAGGTCGGGATGGTTCGCCGCCAGCGTCCACCAGGGACTGGAGCAGGCCTCATCGAAGGTGGAACCGCCCGACGCCTCGGCCAGAAGCACCGCTCGCGCGTCGATCGCCGCGGCGATGTCCTCGGCCGCCGGCCACTCCGCCGGGCCGACATACATGTGCGGCTCGGCCTCGTTGTCGGCGTGAAGATCGAGCACGAGGTCGGCGTCATGGGCGAGCGTCAGCAATCTTCTGCGCAGATGTGCCACTGCGCCATCCGGCTGCATCGCCGCAAGCTTCGCGGACATCGCGGCCCGGATCGTTGCGACGTTCGACGCCGCGTCCGGCCCCAGCGACAGGCTGCCGAGGTCCGACAGATCGGGATAGTTCCGGTTGAAGTTCTCCCCTGTGCCGCTTTCGAGCCGGCCGCACAGAAAGCTGGTTTCGGTCTGCGCCAGGCCGATCGGGTTTGCCTGCGGCACCAGCAGGATTTCACCGTGGACCGCGCCGCGTGCCTCCGCTTCTGCCAGATACCCGGCCAGAATGCGCAGGACCAGCATGCCGGGGAACTCATCGGCATGCAGCCCGGCCTGTAGATAGGCCTTCCTAACCGTCCCGAGTTCAACTCCCCGGTCGCTGCTCTCCTGCCCGCCGGGCGCACCGAAGCGCAGCACGGTCAGGCGATGCGGCGAGCCCGGCAGATCGTGGTTCTGGCGCAGCACGGTCTACTCCGGCTGCGGCGCATCCACCGGGGGAACATCCGCCTCCGAGACATCCGCCTCCGGAACATCCGACTGGGTGACATCCGCCTGGGGAGCCTCCGGGGCGCCGGACGGAAGCACGAACACCTCCGTCTCGTAGTAGGCCGCACAGGCGGCGTGCAGGCGAGCCTTCAACTTGCCTTCCGTCGCCAGTGCTCCTGCGATCAGGTGATTTCCGGGGGGCATGTCGCGCAGTTCGATTCCCTGCTCATCGAGGAAGGCCGTCACGCCGGCCTCACCCAGTTCCGGCAGCGCCAAGGCGGCCTCGATGACGGCGAACGCCGAGGTTTGAGCGCGGTGATCGGCGGCGATGGCCGGAGCGATGGCCGCCGCCTTCTCCGCGTCGGAGAGCAGGGTGGTCAGGGTGGTTCCGTCGAAGTACATATCTGTTCGTCCTTTCAGGATCATCCGTGCCGATCACGGATGCTTTCGATATCGAGGAAGCCCGTTCCATCCCCATTCGAGTTGTAGAGCAGGGCGATATGGGCTTCGTGTGTGACGCCGGGCGCGGTCACCGGGCCGGCACCGCCGACACACTCCTCGATCAGATCGGCCACCAGCGCATCCAGCGCGGCGGCCGAAGGGGTCACCGGCGACATCCGGGTGACGGTGCCCGCCGCCATGTCGATGACATCCCCGGGACCGGCAAAACACAGCTTGATGTCGGGCGCGATGAAATCGTCCCCCGCGAGCTCGGTCTTGAGCGGATCGATCTCGAGCACGACGGCGCCGCGCGCGCCGATCGCGGTGAGTTGAGTGTTGTCGTGGTTGGCGATGACACCGCTGTCCTCGAGCAGACCGAGCCCGAACCGTACGCCTTCCTCGGCGCAGGCGACGGCAAGGCGACCCAGACGACGCGAGCACGCGAGCTTCTGGTCGACGATGGCGGCGCCGAACAACCCCAGCCCTTCCTGGATCACCAATCCGCGCCGACCCATATCCGAGGCGATGCCGAAGCGCAGTGCTTCGTATGACGTCCCGCCGCCGATCATGAAACCGGACAGCGCCGAGGCCGCGCCACCGGCCCCGACGATCATCGCGCCGCCCGCCCGCGCCCGCGCCATTGCCATCAGCACCGGCGTGATCTCGCCCCGGTAGAGCAGGGACTCCACCAGCCTGATCTGGTTACCGCCGGTCAGGACGATGGTGCGCAAGGCGGCGATCTGCTCGATCAGCGCCTCATCGCGCATCAGGCGATCGACATTGTCGATGGTGACGCCCAGGTCGGTGGCCTCGACACCCTGGCTGCGCAAGGCGTCAATGTAGTCGCGCGCTGCCTCGCGAGGTTCGGAAGACGCCGCGGCGAGCACGCCCACCGGCCCTTCGCAGCGTGACGCCAGTTCCGTAAGCAGCGGGCTGCCGCGGTCGACCGGCGCCGAGCCCAACATCATCACCCGCGCCTGCAGTCCCGGCTTCACACCGTAGTCACGGGACAGCGCCGCCCGGCGGTTCTCCGCCAGTTGCGCGGCATTGAGTTGGCGCGTCTGCATGCTGGCCCGAAAATCCACCGCCGTCATGCGGAAATCACGCCCGTCGCCGGGAATGTAGGCGACCGCGCGGCCGCCCTGCCGGGATATTTCGACACTGGTGGCGCACCCTGCCCTGGGCTCTATCGCGCGGGCACGATCGGCCGGGTAGACCTCGGGGTCGCCCAGCACCAGCCGCGCCACGAGGTCGTAGAGCGTGTAGGCACCGAAGACGTTGCGGAGTGAGCGGGCGGGGGCGTTGTAGGTGATGTCGCCCGGAGTCACCGGGCGCTTGCCCGGACCGGGCAGCACCTCGCCCGTTGCCAGGTCGACGGCGTCACCGTTGTCGGCATAGCTGAAAACGATGTTCTCGATCAGCCTGAGGTCGCCATCGACTCTCGCCTCCGCGAGATCGAACACGAAGACGCCGTATTCGCCGATGACCCGACCGATCTTGCCCTCGACGAACAGTGCGGTGTTCTCGTCGATGCCGTAGCCGCGCTTCACACCGGAGGCCTGCATGCCGACGACCATCCGGCCGAACCGGCCGCGCTTGATGAAGTGCTGGTCGACGATGCCCCACGGGAAGAAACCGAGTCCGGGCGCCAGCAGCATTCCTGGCTCGTCCGCATCACCGACCACACCGTAGGTCGCGGCTTCCAGCGACGTGCCGCCGGAGAACATCACCTCCGACATGATGGCGGCCCCAGCACTCGACCCGGCGACCAGCGAACCCTTGCGCTGCGCTTTGCGGATCGCTTTCAGAACCCGGCTTTCCCTACCGAACGGCGCCAGCGCCCCGGTGATCAGAGCCTGGTCACCACCGGTGAAATAGACGCTGCCGTAATCCGTGACGAGATCGGCGATCGCCTTGTCCTGTGCGGCCTGACCCGCCCCGGGGCCGTGCACCCCGGCCAGGACGGCGTCGAAGCCATAGGAGCGGAACACGTCGACGGTTTCAGCGCCGACCTCCTCGGGCACGGACGACGCCGTCGCGAAGACGACGATCCGTCCGCCCGCCAGCCGGTGCATCTCGCTGTAAACAGCGGCGTTGTCATCTTCCAGCCGACCGCCGATGATGGCCAGTGTCGGGTGTCGCATCCGACCGAGGGCCGGGGCCGGGTGGTTCTCCCGACAGTGCGCGAATGGGAATCTGCCACGTCCCCCTGTCATGGCTCCCCGTCACTCGCCGGAACGATCAGCACTCCGCGATCATCCGAGGCGAGAACGAAGCCGTCGGGAACATCGAAGTCGGATGCTGCCAGACGCTTTGCGGTGGGCTCTGGCCCAGTCGCGGGGAATTTCGGGGTGAAGTGAACGATCTGCTTCCAGCCGCGCGTGATCGCCTCGCAGAAGAACAGCACCAAGTCGTCGGGCTGTGCCTGTGACAGCGCCGCATCGAGGGCTTCGTTCTCCTTCTCGACGATGGTGATCGCGTCGGGCGAGACGCCCTCGGCGATCAGGGCTGCCCGCATCAACTTCGGGATTTCGTCGGGCCCGCGGTCGCGCAGATTGTCGTCGCGGTGGCAGATGTAGGTGTCGAAATGGCCGGCGACCTTCGCCGCGATCGCGGCCACATCCTCGTCGCGACGGTCGCCCGGGCAGGTCACGCCGACGATCCTGCGCCCGCGCGGCTTGAGCCTGTCGACCACGTCGACCACCGCCCCCACCGCCGCCTCGTTGTGCCCATAGTCGAGGATGACCCGGAAGCCGTGCTCGTCGAAGACGTTCATCCGGCCCGGACTCTGGAAGAAGCTGTTGTCGAAGGTGCGCAATCCGGTACGGATCTGGTCCAGCGTCTTGCCCAGCGCGTAGGCCATGCCCGCGGCGAACATGGCGTTCTCGACGTTGTGCAGCGCCTTGCCCTCCAACGTCGCCGGGATGAGGTGGGTCCACATCAGCGGCATCTGCCTGCCATTGTCGTAGATCACGATCTGGTCGCCGTTGAGCCCGAGCTCAAGGACGATCGCGGGCTGGCCCAGCCGGATGTGTTCGCGGACCAGTTCGTGCTCCGGGTTGCGCGTCACATACATGATCCGCTTGGCAGGGGAGAAAGCCGCCATCTTCAGTGTCTGCTCGTTATCGGCGTTCAGCACCACCGTGCCACGTGTGACTTCCGCGACGACCCGCTTCACCCGGGCGAGACCGTCCAGTGTGTCGACGCCGCCGAGGCCCAGATGGTCTGAAGTGACGTTCAGCACCGCGCCCACATCGCAGAAGTTGTAGCCCAGGCCGGAGCGGACGATGCCGCCGCGCGCCGTCTCCAGGACCGCGATGTCGACCGAGGGATCGCGCAGCACCATGTTGGCCGACAGCGGTCCGGTCATATCGCCCTTGACGGTGACGTTGCCGTCGATCACCACGGCGTCCGTCGAGGTCTGCCCCACGACGTGGCCCGCCATCTTCAGGATGTGCGCCAGCATGCGCGAGCAGGTGGTCTTGCCGTTCGTTCCGGTCAGGGCGGCGATGGGAACGCGCGCTTGGGTTCCCGGCGGGAACAGCATGTCCATGATCGCCCCGCCCACGTCGCGCGGCGTGCCCTCCGAGGGCGCGATGTGCATGCGCAGACCAGGACCCGCATTGATCTCGCAGATACCGCCGCCGGTCTCGCGATAGCTCCGGGTGATATCGGTGGTCAGGAAATCCACGGCACCGACATCGAGCCCGATCGCCCGGATCGCCCGTTCGGCCATCAGCTTGTTGTCGGGATGGATCGTGTCGGTGACGTCGACCGCCGTGCCGCCCGTGGAGATGTTCGCGGTCTTCCGCAGATACACCTCCTCGCCCTCGGCGGGGACGGTCTCTTCGGTGTAGCCCTTCTCCTCGAGCAGGCGCTTCGCCTGATCGTCGAGTTCGAGCCGGGTCAGCACGTTTTCATGCCCGACGCCACGGCGCGGGTCCTGGTTGACGATGTCCACCAGTTCGGCGATGGTGTGCCGCCCGTCGCCCTTCACATGCCCCGGCACCCGGCGTGCGGCGGCGACGAGCCGGCCGTCAACCACCAGAAGCCGGTGGTCGTCGCCGGTGAGCATGGTCTCCACCAGCACGGTCGACCCCTCGGCATAGGCGGTCTCGAAGGCGGCGGCGATACCGTCCTCGTCCGTGATGTTGACGGTGACGCCCCGGCCGTGATTGCCGTCGAGTGGCTTGACGACGACGGGGTAACCGATGCGTTCGGCCGCCCCGATCGCCTCGTCCACGTCGTAGACGACGCGTTGCTTCGGCACGGGCAGGCCGAGATCGCCGAGGATCCGGTTGGCGAGATTCTTGTCCGACGCGATTTCGACGGCGATGTGGGAGGTCTTCGAGGTCAGGGCCGCCTCGATCCGCTGCTGGTATTTACCCTGGCCGACCTGGATCAGGCTGGCGTCGTTAAGGCGGTAGACCGGAATGTCGCGGGCCTGAGCCGCTCGCACCAATTCCATGGCCGAGGGCCCCAGAGAACGCCGGTCGGCATAGTCCAGGAAGTCATCGACGTAGGTGTCGAGGTTGGGAGACTCATCCTCGGCATCCTGAGCATGTCGGGCGATGGCCGCGAGCATGTCGCAGGCAACCTCGCCGGCCTCGATACCGATGTCCTCGTTGCCGTAGCTGTAGAACACCTCGACGATGTCCGGATCATCGGTCGGCCGCGACCACGCCAACGTGCCGTCGATGCCGGCGGCATGCTGAAGCGCCAGCGCCAGCTTTGCGACCAGATCGCCGACGGACAGCGTCTCGCCGGAACGCAGAGTGGAAAGCCACTCGGCCTGTTCGCGCGCGAGGCCCGGAAGCACCGCCGCCAATCTGTCGATCACGCCCGGACCCAGGCCCTCGAGGGTTTCGGCGTAGCTCGGTTTGACGTCGAGCGTGAACCGGATCAGCGCCTCCCGCGCATGAACGTTCGGGCCGACATACATCGAAATTGAACCGATATCCATGGACCATCCTCATCAGGCGTCGGGCATGCGCACGCGAGATCGCGGTTGGACACAAGCCGCGCTGCGCGTCGAGGGATATTCCAACACGCCGGACGATCATCCGCAGGCTGGAACCTCGCAATGAAGCATCAGGAGAGCATCACCCGCCATCGTTCGACAGGCGAGCCAGGCGATTAGGCCCGATAATCAGCGGAACCCGATCCAGGAGGAGCATATGGCGGCCCCGTCAATCGGCCTGATCCAGCAGATGCTGCGGCGACGGCCCGTCATCGACGCGCCCGTCGCCCACGGCGCGTCAGAACACTTGAAGCGCAGCATCGGCACGTTCCAACTGACGTTGTTCGGAGTCGGTGCCACGGTGGGCACGGGCATCTTCTTCGTGCTGTCCGAGGCGGTTCCCAAGGCCGGCCCCGCGGTGGTCGTCTCATTTGTGATCGCCGGTATCGCCGCGGGTCTGGCAGCGGTCTGTTACGCCGAACTCACCTCGGCCGTGCCGGTCTCCGGGTCAACGTATTCCTACGCCTACACCACTCTCGGCGAGCTGGTCGCGATGGGTGTGGCGGCCTGCCTCCTGCTCGAGTACGGCGTGTCCACCGCCGCGGTTGCGGTGGGCTGGAGTCAGTACGTCAACAAGCTGCTCGAAAATCTCTTCGGGCATCATCTGCCCCAGGCGCTCTCCGCTGCGCCGTGGGGCGACGCATCGCCGGGGATCATCAACCTTCCCGCTGTCGTGTTGGTCGGCCTGTGTGCCCTCCTCCTCATCCGCGGGGCCAGCGAGTCGGCGAAGGTCAACACCATCATGGTGTTGATCAAGTTGAGCGTCCTGGCGATGTTCGCCGTCATCGCGTTCACGGCGTTCGACACCGATCGGTTCGCCGAGTTCGCGCCGTTCGGCGCCGCCGGGGTCGGCGCGGCGGCCGGCACGATCTTCTTCTCCTATATCGGCCTGGATGCCGTCTCCACGGCCGGCGACGAAGTCAAGGATCCGCAGAAGACCATGCCCCGGGCGATCATGGCCGCGCTGGTGACCGTGACAACGGTCTACGTGGTGGTGACTCTGGCCGCACTCGGCGCGCAGCCCTGGCGGGATTTCGAGGGCGAGGAAGCCGGCCTCGCCGTCATCCTCGACAGGGTCACCTCGAGCAACTACTGGGGCACGGTCTTGGCGGCCGGCGCCGTGGTCTCCATCTTCTCGGTCACGCTGGTGGTCCTGTACGGCCAGACCCGCATCCTGTTCGCGATGGGCCGGGATGGCCTGTTGCCCCCGATGTTCGCCAAGGTGCACCCGCGCAGGATGGTGCCGGTCAACAACACCATCGTCGTCGCCGTGGTGATCAGCGTCCTCGCCGGCTTCGTCCCGCTGAACTATCTGGCAGACATGGTGTCCATCGGAACCCTGGTCGCGTTCATCGTCGTATCCGTCGGCGTCATCATCTTGCGGGTGCGCGAACCCGATCTGCCGCGTGGCTTCAAGGTGCCGCTCTACCCCGTGACCCCGGTGTTGTCGGTCCTGGCGTGTGGGTACATCCTGTTCAGCCTGGAGTGGTACACGTGGTTGGCGTTCGCCGCCTGGGTCTTCGTGGTGCTGGTGTTCTACTTCGTCTGGGGCCGCCACCACAGCGCGTTGAACGATGTCGTGACGGTGTAGATCTGGTCGGCACCGGCCGAAGACGAGGCTGGGGTCCACAGCGGCCCGGCCGGCCGCGCCTCACGATTCGGGTTGGGGCGACGCGTGGTAGTGGACGATGCAGAATTCGTTGCCCTCAGGATCCTTCAGGACAACAACGGTGCCTTCCGGATACTCATGGCGCTCGCCGGTGTCGCTGCCACCCAGTTCCAGAACCCGCTCAATCGCCTGGTCGACATCATCGACGGTGATGTCCAGATGGATGCGAACCTTTCCGCGTCTGGGCTCCGGAACCGGTTGGAAGTTGATCCGAGGCTGATCGTTGCGAGACTTCAGCTGAACCCATCCCGGCAATCCCGGCTCAAGATCGCAGTCCAGCACCGCACCCCAGAACTCGGCGATCCTGCCGGGGTCCGCGCAGTCGATCGTGAGACCGCTCCACCGAGTTCGCATTCCCCAGTGAATCAGTTCAACGACTCGGACGGTAGCGACTGAGACGGGACACCAACGACCCGACAAATGAACCGGACGAATCGCACCGACAACCGAAGCGCATGACCCGTGCCGATATGGGAAACGATGGTGGCCAGGGCCGGGATCGAACCGGCGACCTTCCGCTTTTCAGGCGGATTAGATAGCCACTGACCTGCCGTTTATCTGCGTCTGTGCGTCGTATGCGCCGCGTTGAGCTGCGCTGACGTATTGAGGCTGTCCGGCGAACGGACATAAACCGGACACGGTGCTTGCACTCCCAACCAGGGGCTTCGTGCTGCCGCTTGCCCGGTGAGCAGCATCGGAGGCTCCGGGGAGCAGGCATCCCGATGCCCAGCATCGCATCTTCAGCCACCGTCTCGACACCGTCGACTGATGGCTCGACATCGGCACCTGATGGGCCGCCATTGGCGTCCGGTTCTGCCGGCGCCTCGGTTGACGGGAGGTCGCGAGCGCCCGAGGCCGCCAGGCCGCAGGGAGCGAGAGCGACAGTGGTCGGCCGTACGTCAACCGAGGCGCCAGGCCTCAACCCAGCCGCGGCCGGCGGGCTTGTTATATGTGCCGAAAATGTCCGCGACCCGGTTGCCGACAGGATCGCGACCGGGGAGCTGCGGGCGATCGACGCGTTGGGGCTGCGGTTCCCGAGTCCCGAGATGGTCACGGCGGCAGCGGCATTGTTCGAACCGGCAGCGCCGTGGGCATCTGGTCCTGCCCGTCGCGGGGTCGAGCCAGAATCCGGACGGTTTCGCATTTCCATCGGCCCCGGTGTTGTGCGACTCAGTTGGACCAATCCTGTTGGAGTCGAGAAGGCCGCCGAACGGGCCGTTGGCCATCACCAACGTGACGTTGACGATGCCGAGCTTCGAGTCAAGGACGACCTGGCTGCCGGGGACGATCATCGGGCCGTCGTGTCTTCGACACGACGGAGTCGTACGGAAGACGACCAGCGAACTTCCGGTGGTGTCATCACCGAATGGTCCCGGAAATCACGATCCTCAATGTGCCGCACCTTCGCCGAACTTGATTACAGCCCGCTGGTGGAATCGGGCCGTGTCCCGGCGATGGTCACACTCACCTACCCCGGCAACTGGCAGACCGTCGCGCCCGATGGAGCCAGCGTGAAGCGGCACATGGTGTTGTGGCGCAAGCGCTTCCAACGCGAGTACGGCGAGCCAGCCCGCTACATCTGGAAGCTGGAGTTTCAGCGCCGTGGCGCGCCCCATATTCACCTGTGGATGGCGCCGCCGATCTTGCCAGGACGATCAGGGCGGGGCTTCGCGCAGTGGCTCTCCGAGACCTGGACTCAGGTTGTCGGCCATCCTGACCCCGAGCAGAACGCGCGGCACAGGGTTGCCGGAACTGCGATCGACGTGCGTAACGGACTGAAGGCCTGCGATCCGAAGCGGTTGGCCATCTACTTCACCAAGCACTCATCGCCAAACCTGCACGGGAACAAGGAGTATCAGCACATCGTTCCCGAACTGTGGAGGCAGCATGGACGCGGCCCTGGCAGATTCTGGGGCGTGTATGGACTCAAGAAGGCGATCGCCGTCGTGGAGGTGGTCCAGGACGTGTATCTGGCTGCGCGCCGGATCGTGCGACGTTGGTCACGGGGCCAGGCTGCGTACGGCGACTCGGCCAGCCGCTTCCCCACTGCCGTGGTGCCACGCACTGCTGTTCGTCTGGTCCCGCGGGTCGACCGCGACACCGGCGTAGTGAAACTTCGGCGGGCTCGACGACGACGGACGCTGTGCAACCAAGGGGGCCTGGCCGGCGGCTATGCGCTGGTGAATGACGGTCCAGCGTTTGCATCGCGGCTGTCAGCGGCGCTGTCGATTGACCGCGCATATCGACCAATCTGAGCACACGCTCGGAGCCGCGTAGCCCGAGGATGCTCCACCCGCTCACAACGACAGAAATGTCGGTACCGGTGACTACCTTCAATGCAG
>Ga0116179_1002061_pt1 | contig 14634 bp, 14 predicted proteins | sample AD_UKC071_MetaG_FD_89751 | JGI IMG/M metagenome (GOLD analysis project Ga0116179, IMG submission 89751) | Active sludge microbial communities of municipal wastewater-treating anaerobic digesters from USA - AD_UKC071_MetaG | ecosystem: Engineered > Bioreactor > Anaerobic > Digestate | place: USA...
AGCCGCCGATGCCGGACGCGATGATGCCGGTGACGATCACTGAGGTGATGGTGACCGTGGAGAAGCCGGCGACGATCATCTTCGGCAGGATCGCGCCCTCGATCGCGGCGACCTATTCCGGGGTCTCACCGGCGCCCTTCGCTGCCTCCTGGGACAGGATCATCGTGCCCGGGAAGCCGTAGAGCGAGGTGAGGCCGATCGCGATCGACATCGGGATGCTGTAGCCGAGCAGCTTGCCCACCACGCCGGCGAACAGCGCGATCCCGACGAGGCCGAACACGAAGACCAGCAGCAACGGCCAGGCCAGCGCCAGCAGGTCGGCCGGACGCAGTGTCGCCAGCGGCCCGAACACCATGATCAGGATGGCCAGCATCATCAGGCCGTAGGCGTCGATCCCGGTCAGCACGGACGGCTTGAACACGCCGGTGGCGCGGAGGGTGATGCCGAAGATCAGCGCCACCACGAAGGTGTTCAGTACACCGCCGGTTAAGTTGTTGATCCAGATCGAAATCAGCACCACGATGCCCACGCAGAACAGCGTCCCCGGCGACTTGCGCAGGAAGTCGGGCAGCATGCCCTTGGACTCCGTCTTCGTCTCTTCGGCCGCGACGACCTCCAGGCGTCCGGCCCGGTAGTCCTCCTTGAGCCGGGGCGGCCTCCTTGCGCAGGATGATCGAGGTCAGCGGGAAGCCGATCAGGCCCTGCAGTGCAGCGATCAGCACCGGGAAAGCCGCGACCGTGGTCAGGGCCCAGCTGAAGCCCATGCCCTCGTCACAGGAGACGTCCACCACCAGGGTGCCGGGGGCCAGTCGCGGCAGGTCGGCTTCGGTGAGGAACATCATCGGCGAGTCCGGGTTCTGCAGCACGCAGTTGACGATGAGGTCGTGCTCGGCGAGGAAGCTGGCCAGGTCCCGCGGCCCGTTGTCGGTGATCGCTTGGCCGACATCGGACGCATCCGCGCTCTCGCTGAAGTGCACCATCTGCACCGAGTGGATCGGCGCCGCGACCGCGGCGATCTCGCGATGGGTCAGCACGCGGACGTCGGTCACCCCGAGTCCGTTCAGCCCGGTCACCGCGCCGCGCGCAGTGGCGCCGAAGCCGATCACCACCGCCCGGCGCTTCGGCCCGTAGTGGCCGCTAACCCCGGCCAGTTGCAGGGCATGCAGCACCGAGCAGTAGCCGGGGCGAGCTCGTTGTTCCTGTGGAAGACGTGCAACGAGAACGAACCATCGGTGTTCCAGTGGTTCATCGCCTCAAGCGCGATGATGGTGAGCCGCCGATCGATGGCCAGCTGAGTGAGTTCGGCGTCCTGGACGCAGTGCGGCCAGCCCCAGAACACCTGGCCCGGGCGCAGTTCAACGATGTCGCCGGGCACCGGTCTGGGCTGCAGGATCACATCACACTCCGCGACCAACTCGGCGTGACTGCGTAGCCCTGCCACCAGTTGGCCCAACTCGGCGTCGCTGGCCGAGAAGCTCTCGCCGTAGCCCTTCTCGAGGTACAGGCGTCCGCTCACTTCGGCGGGCTGCTTCGCCAGGTGCGCTGGATGCAGGGTCGGTCGGTGCTCATTCTCGTTGCGCGACCGGCCCATCACGCCGATCGTCAGCCCGCGGTCAGGCCGGCCTTCAACGGTGGCCGTCATTTGGTCAGGCTAGCCGCGGACGCGCGCCGACGCAGCGATTCAGATGTTCGCGACGTCTGATCGATTTTTTTGCTCAAACCATTTAGCAAATCCACCCTAGGGGCACTACGCTGCTGTCAACGCAGCGGCGCGACCCAGGAGGACGACACAATGACCGTGAGCTTCCCCGAGGTGACCGATCTCGGTGCCATTCCCACTGGCGACATGCCTGGCGACAAAGTGCAGATCACCCCGAGCCACGTCGGCAAGGCGCAGGTGATCTTCCCCGAGCTCTGGACGCAGCTCCAACCGCTGCTGCAGCGCCCGTCCGGACGGGCCGTGGTGGCGGTCTGCGGTGGCTCGGGCGTCGGCAAGTCCGAGACCGGTTCGCTGCTGGCCTACGGTCTGAACGCTCACGGCATCGGCGCCTACGTGCTCTCCGGCGACAACTACCCGCGCCGCATCCCGGCAGAGAACGATGCCGAGCGACTGCACACCTTCCGGATCGCCGGGCTCCAGGGCCTTGCGGACGCAGGCCTGGTCGACGATGACGTCCGCGCCGAGTTGGCCGCGCTGCAGTCCGACGGACGCGATGCCGATCCCGCGCAGGCGTCCGTCTACGCCTGGTTCGACACCTACTTCCAGGCTGGACGGAACGCGCTGGCCGACTACCTGGGCACGTCGGCCGAGGTCGACTTCGACCAGATCAGCGGCATCCTGGCTGCCTTCCACAACGGCGCGACCACGCTGCACCTGAAGCGGATGGGTCGCACCCCGGACGCACTCTGGTACGACGACGTCGACGTCAGCGACGTCAGGGTGATCGTTATCGAGTGGACGCATGGCAACAACGACCTGCTGCACGGCGTGGACATCCCAGTCCTGCTGAACAGCACGCCCGAGGAGACCCTCGCGCACCGCCGTGCGCGCAGCCGCGACGGTGCCGTCGACAGCCCGTTCACCACCTTGGTGCTGGGCCTCGAACAGGCCAAGCTGCACTCCCAGGCGGCTAAGGCGAAAATCATCGTTTCGAAGGACGCCGACCTGCTCGATCAGGCCGCCTACGCCCGGGTCATGGGCGGGCGGCAGCAGACCGCGGGCCCGATGCTCAACGTTTATCCGGACAGCATCGGTGGCACCCTCGCCGATCTGGTTGAGTTCGTCCAGCGGCCGGAGCTGGCTGGAGTGTTCAGTTCGGCCTATCTGCTGCCAAGCGTGTTCAACACCGATCTCGACCGGGGATTCTCGGTGATCGATTACGAACTCAGCGACCTGTTCGCCACCCGTGCCGACCTTGAGGCGCTCACCGCGGCCGGCATCGACTTCAAGTTCGACTTCATCCTCAACCACGCGTCGGTGTTGTCGCCGCAGTTCCAGGACATCCTCGCCAAGGGCGCGTCCTCGGACTATGCGGATTTCTTCATCGACTGGAACAAGTTCTGGGCCGGTCACGGCACGATGACCGCGGACGGTTATCTTCAGCCCGATCCGGAATTGATCAAGGACATGTTCTTCCGCAAGCCCGGGCTGCCGATCCTGATGGTCCGTTTCCCCGACGGCGGTGAGGTGCCGTACTGGAACACCTTCTACCAGGAGGTGCGCTACACCGCTCCCGACGCGCAGGACCTGATGCGCGCTGCTGGCCTGCAGTACGGTCGCGCCGAGGTGCTGGCGGGTCGGCTGGCGGACGCGCTCGCGTCCGGCAAGCGTCCCGCGGAGGCCGACTTCAGCGGTTACGAAAGCGTCCGGGACGCGGTGGTCAACCACGTCGAGAGCCGCCGCAAGTACCTGGGCCAGATGGACCTGAACATCAGTTCGCCGCTGGTCTGGGAGTTCTACGCCGACACCCTCGACAAGCTGGCCGGCTACGGCGCGCAGATCGTCCGGCTGGACGCGTTCGCCTACGCGCCCAAGGAGCCGGGCGCGAAGAATTTCCTCAATGACCCGGGCACCTGGGAGTTGCTGGGCAAGGTGAAGGATCTCGCGGACGCTCGCGGGCTGCAACTGCTGCCGGAAATCCACTCCACCTACGCCGAGGGCATCCACGAGACCATCGCCGGCCTCGGCTTCATGACGTACGACTTCTTCCTTCCCGGGCTGCTGATCGACGCCTTCGATCGCAGGGACGCGTCCACGCTGAAGCGCTGGATCGGGGAACTGTTGGCGAAAAAGATCCGGACGGTGAACATGCTGGGCTGCCACGACGGCATCCCGCTGCTGGATCTGAAGGGCCTGCTGGACGAGGAGCGCATCGCTTCCCTGATCGACACCATCGTGGGCCGCGGCGGCTACGTGAAGGATCTGCACGGCGCGAAGAACATGTACTACCAGGTCAACGCGACATACCACAGCGCGCTGGGGGAGTCGGACGCCCGACTGTTGCTCGCGCGGGCGATCCAGTGCTTCATGCCCGGCAAGCCGCAGGTCTGGTACCTCGACCTGTTCGCCGGCAAGAACAACCACGCCGCGGTTGAGAAGGCCGGTTCCGGCGGCCACAAGGAGATCAACCGGACGAACCTGTCGGCCGATGACGTGGCTGAAGGGCTTGCCAAGCCGGTGGTGCAGCGGCAACTGGAGCTGCTGCGCTTCCGGAACAGCTTCGGCGCCTTCGGCTTCGACGCGACCTGCGAGGTTGCCGAAACCGCGTCCGACAAGCTGTCGATCACCTGGCGCAAGGACGGACTATGGGCTCGCCTGGACGCCGACCTGGCGTCCGAGACCTTCGAGATCACGACCAGCTGATCGCGAGCGTTTGGGTCTCGAAAGCTCAACCAGCAGGAAGCTCAATCGGGCCCGGGCGGTGGTCAGCGCGTCGAACAGGTACCGCCGCCGAAGTAGCGCAGGGCGGCGGCAGTGGCGATCAGGCCCAGGCTCAGCCAGCTGTAGGCGGGGTCGATCGCCATTCGGTTCAGCATCATGGTCGCGGCAAACACCCCGCACGCCGGTGCCAGTGCGCACACGCCGCCGCTGAGCGCCTTCGACCCGGCGACCGGCAGGAAGCTGGCCAGCACCACGGCCCCAATTGCGGCGATCAACGCCAGCAGTGCGAGCGTCCCCACCTCGGACGGCCATCGCGCCGCGCCGGCATTCAGCGTCCAGAGCAGCGGCAGCGCGATCAGCGCGGCCACGGTGTGGCGCCGCGTCCAGGCATGCCGCCAGTACGCCCAGCCAGCCGTGGGTGCCGCCGCCACCGCAGTCTCGGCACGGGGCACCTCGCGGAAGAACCGCTCCGGATCGGTCATCGAACAACTCCCATCAATACCCTCTGGGGTATCGTACCGCGCTGGCCCAATGAAGGCGGGCCCTCGGCGAGGGTCAGCTGTTCTGCGGGAAGCCCAACTGCAGTCCGCGGTGGCTGGGATCGGGCCAGCGCCGGGTGACCGCCTTCGTCCGGGTGAAGAAGTGCACGCCCTCGATTCCGTGGGCGTGGGAGTCGCCGAACAGTGAGTTCTTCCAGCCGCCGAACGAGTAATACGCCATCGGCACCGGCACGGGCACGTTGATGCCCACCATGCCGGCCTCCACTTCCACTTCGAAGCGGCGGGCCGCGCCGCCGTCGTTGGTGAAGATTACGGTGCCGTTGCCGTACTCGCTGGCGTTGATGATATCCAGACCCTCCTGGTAGCCCGACACCCGCACTACCGAGAGCACCGGTCCGAAGATCTCGTCGGTGTAGATGGTCATGTCGGTGGCCACGTGGTCGAACAGTGTCGGCCCAACGAAGAAGCTGTCCTCCGATCCGGCGAACGGGCCGTCGCGGCCGTCCATGACCAGCGTCGCACCGGCTTCGGCGCCGGCGGCGATATAGCCGGTGATCCGGTCCCGCGCGGCCTCGGTGACGATCGGGCCCATGTCGCAGCCGGTCGAGCCGTCACCGGTCTTCAGCGTCCGCATCCGTTCGACGATCTTCGCGACGAGTTCGTCCGCGATGGAGTCGGTGGCAAGCACCACCGAGACCGCCATGCAACGCTCGCCGGCCGAACCAAAACCGCCGCTGACCGCTGCGTCCGCGGCCAGGTCCAGGTCGGCGTCCGGCAGTACCAGCATGTGGTTCTTCGCGCCGCCGAGAGCCTGGACGCGCTTGCCGTTGGCAGTCCCGCGCGCGTACACGTACTTGGCGATCGGCGTCGAGCCCACGAACGACAGCGCCTTCACTTTGGGGTGGTCGAGCAGCGCATCCACGGCCTCCTTGTCGCCGTGCACCACGTTCACGACGCCTGCCGGTAGCCCGGCTTCGCGCCACAGTTCGGCCATCGCGTTGGCAGCGGACGGGTCCTTCTCGGACGGCTTGATCACCACGGCGTTTCCGGCGGCGACCGCGACCGGAACGAACCACATCGGCACCATCGCCGGGAAGTTGAACGGCGAAATCACGCCCACCACGCCGAGGGGTTGTAGCAGCGAGTAGGCGTCCACGTTGGTGGACACGTTCTCGGAGTGGCCGCCCTTGAGCAACTGCGGAATGCCGCAGGCGAACTCGACCACTTCCAGGCCCCGGCTAACCTCGCCGAGCGCATCGGAGGTGACCTTGCCGTGCTCGGCGGTGATCAGTTCGGCGATCCGCTGCTTGTTGGCGTTCAGCAGTTCGCGGTAGGCAAACAGCACCTTCGTCCGCTTGGCCAGCGAAGTGGCACCCCACTGCTTCGCGGCCGCGTCCGCTTGCTCGACGACCTCGTCCACCAGGTTCTTGGACGCGTGGTCGAGCCTCCCGGTGATCTCGCCGGTGGCCGGATTGAAGACCGGCGAGGTGCGCTCGGCTGTCCCCTCCCAGTACTCGTGCCCGATCAGGTGAGTGATTCGCTTGGGTGCTTGCGTGGCTACGTCAGAGGTCATGACCTAAATGTTAGTACATTAGGACTTAGTACGGTCGGGGGTATTCTTGCTTAGTCCAGCCACCGGACGGTCAGCTCCAAAGCCGGTGGTAGGCGTTGATAGCGGGCTGGCCGCCGAGATGGGCGTAGAGCACGTTCGAGTCGCGGCTGATCTCGCCCGAGGACACCAGGTCGATCAGCCCGGCCAGCGACTTCCCTTCGTAAACCGGGTCGGTGATCATCGCCTCCAGTTCGGCGCCGAGCCGGATCGCGGCCATCGTGGAATCCACCGGAATGCCGTACAGGTCACCGGCCCAGCCTTCAAGTACGGTGATCTCGTCGTCGCGCACGTCGCGGCCGAGCTCGATCAGTTCAGCGGTGTGCCGGGCGATCCGGGCGACCTGGTCACGGGTCTTCGCCAGCGTGGCGGACGCGTCGATGCCGAGCACCCGCCGCCGGACGCCGGTGAGCTCCTCCAGCGCGGCGAAGCCGGCGATCATGCCCGCGTGGGTGGAGCCGGTCACCGTGCAGACGATGATCGTGTCGAAGTGGACGCCCAGTTGCTGCTCCTGCTCGGCCACCTCGAACGCCCAGTTGGCGAAGCCGAGCCCGCCGAGGGGATGCTCGGACGCGCCGGCCGGGATCGCGTACGGTTTCCCTCCGGACGCCTCCACCTCAGCGAGGGCGTTCTTCCAGGAGTCCCGGATGCCGATGTCGAAGCCGGACGGGTCGAGCCGGGAGTCGGCGCCCATCATCCGCGAGAGCAGGATGTTGCCCACCTGGGTGTTGGTCGGGTCATCCCAGGGCACCCACTGCTCCTGCACCAGCCGGCACTTCAGCCCGAGGTGGGCGGCGACGGCCGCGACCTGCCGGGTGTGGTTGGACTGGTAGCCACCGATCGAGACGAGAGTGTCGGCACCGGACGCGAGCACGTCCGGCACGATGTACTCCAGCTTGCGTACCTTGTTGCCGCCGAAGGCCAGACCGCTGTTCACGTCCTCGCGCTTGGCCCAGACCTGCGCGCCGCCCAGATGCTGGCTGAGCCGCTTGAGGTGTTGGACGGGGCTCGGCCCGAAGGTGAGCGGGTAGCGCGGGAATTCCTGAAGACGCATTGGGTTCCTCCGTTCGGTAGGTGGCGGCAGCCTACGCCCAGCGTCCGTTCCGACGGCTGCAGAAGGGAACCGTCGCCGCTCGATGGTCCGCTCGTTCCTCGAGCGCAATCGGTTAGGGCGCCAGGCCGATGGACTCCAACCATTCGAGCTGACGGGCCACCTGGACGGTCTGGCCGCCCTCGTGGTCATTGAAGGGGTAGACCTCCAGGGACTTGGCCCCGGCGTAGGCGTGGTAGGCCGCGTACACCGTCGAAGGCGGGCAGATCTGGTCCGCGATCGCCACCGAGAACAGCGCCGGGGCGGACGCTCGGGCGGCGTGGTGCACCCCGTCCGCGTAGGCCAGCACACCGAACACCTCGTCCACACTGGCGCGATGCACTTTCAGGTAGCGGGCGATCTCGACGTATGGATCGGTCTCGGCCACATCGACGGCCCGCCGGAAGTTGCACAGGAAGGGCACGTCGGGCATCACCGCAGCCAGTCCGTCCGCCAGACCGGCGACAGCAAGCGTCAACCCGCCGCCCTGACTGATGCCGGTGACCACCACCCGCTCCGGGTCGACCTGCGGCAGCACGCGAGCCGCGTCCACAGCCCGCACTGCATCGGTGATCAACCGGCGGTAGTACAGCGTCTCGAAGCTCTGCACGCCGAGGGTCAGGTAGCCCGGGAAGGCCGGACCCGAGCCGTGCGGATCGGGCGTGTGCCCGCCGCTGCCCCAGGACGAGCCCTGCCCGCGCGAGTCCATGAACAGCTCCGCGTACCCGGCGTTGGCCCAGGTGATGTGCTCCAACGGCAGGCCACGGCCGCCGCCGTAGCCCTGGTAGCCGACCACCACCGGCAGCGGGCCGTCGGCCCCGGCCGGCACGGTCAGCCACGCCTTGATCGGATCGCCGCCGAAACCGGGGAAGGTGACGTCGTAGCTCTCGACCAGCCGCAGCCCGGTCTCCACCCGTTCGACCCGGGGCAGCATCGGTACCTCCCGAGCCACCTGCAGGGTTTGCGTCCAGACCGAATCGAAGTCGGCCGGCGCGGGCTCGTCACAGACGTAACGCTGCAGCTCCGCGAGTGGCAGGTCGATGCCGGTCATCAGGCGTGCAAGCCCCGAGCCAGCGCCGTGGCCAGGCTGGGCGCGAGCGGCAGGGTTGGGATCAAGGTTGCCTGCGCGGCGTGGTAAAGGTCGGCCTTGCCCGGCCACACCGAATCGGCTGGACGGTTCTGCGGGTCGAGTTGGTGGTGCCAGGATCCGTTCTCATGATCGAGCACGAAGCGCTCGGCGTAGTCCCAATAGCGCGCGTAGTGAGCCGAATACGTGTGGTTGCCGGTGCGCCGGAACAGCGCCGCGGAAGCGCCGATAGCCTCCGCGGTCACCCAGTGCATCCGGTCCCGAACCACTGGACGGCCGGACCAGTCGGTGGTGTAGACGAAGCCATCCGCGCCATCGGCGTGCCAGCCGTCCGCGATTGCGCGGTCGAACAGCGCGGCTGCGGCCGGCAGCCACTCGACCCCGGTCGCGCCGGCGGCCTCCAGGTGCAGCAGTAGCCGGGCCCACTCCAGGCCGTGGCCGATGGTCGCGCCATAAGGCTTGAACTTGTCGTCGGGACGGTCCACGTTCAGCTCGAGCTGTGGCGTCCAGTCGCTGTCGTAGTGCTCGGGCAGCCGCCACTCGTTGGCTTCGGCCTGGGCGACCGCGAACGCAGCCACCCGGCTCGCCCGGTCAAGCCAGACCCGATCGCCGGTCACGTCCGCCGCGGCGAGGAACGCCTCGACGGTGTGCATGTTCGCGTTGATGCCACGGTAGGGATCGAGCACGGTGAAGTCGCGGTTCCAGGTGTCCACTGAACGGCCGGACGCCTCGTCCCAAAACCGCTCCTCGAAGACGGCCAGCGCCTCGGCCAGCAACTCGGCCGCACCTTCGAGACCCGCAGCCGTCGCTGAAGAGGCGGCCAGCACCACGAACGCGTGCGTGTAGGCGGCCTTCTCGTCCGGCGTCGAACCGTCCGGCGCCACCGCGGAGAACCAACCGCCGGATTCGGTGTCGTGCAGCACGCCGGTCAGCCCGGCGAGCGCCGCTGCCGCCACCGGACGGCTGCCGGGACGCCCGGCGAGCGCACCGAGGCAGTAGACGTGCACTGTGCGACAGGTGATCCAGGTCTGCACGCCCTGGTCGAGCCAGGGAACGCCGGCATCGGTCAGCCAGGCCGCACCGCCGCTCGGGTGGGGCGTCCGCCGGCCGAACTCGAGCAGGTGCTGGAAGTGCCTGGCTAGCCAGAGCCGATGGGCAGGCAACTCGATCCAGTTGGTGATCATGCGCACCCCTCTTCGTTGAGGAGCCCTCGCGACCTTGACCCCTTTGGCACCTATCCTGCCAGTCCAAGCCCCGCCGCAACGTTCCCGAGCCCGGAAGTCCCGCTGCCGAACCGACGACCTGCGGACTCTGAATGCCGAGACCCGCGACCGAGCGGTGAGACGGAGGTCAGCCGCACCCCCGATGCTCGGGGCAGTCGCGGGGGTATGCGGCGATCCGCGACCAGTTGGGCGCGGCTTGAGTCGTGAAAGGCATGAGCATGGGTTTTTGGGACGTCTTCTGGCTGATGATCTGGGCTTTCGTCTTCATCGCCTATCTAATGGTGCTGTTCCAGGTGGTTGCGGACATCTTCGCGGACAAGAGCCTGAACGGCTGGGCGAAGGCCGTATGGGTGCTGGCGCTGGTCCTGGTCCCGTGGCTGACCGCGCTGATCTACCTGATCGTGCGCGGTAAGGGCATGACCCAGCGCCAGGGCGCTGCGGTGACTGCGCAGCGCCAGGCTGCGGACGATTACATCCGTTCGGTGGCCGGCGTGCAGAGCCCGGCAGAGCAGATCGCGCAGGCGAAGTCGCTCCTCGACAGCGGCGCGCTGTCCCAGGCCGAGTACGAGCAGCTGAAGGCCAAGGCGCTCAGCTGACCTGACGCGGATAGCGTCCGCGGACGCAGCAGATCGATAGGAGTCATCCCCGAGTGGGTGACTCCTATTGTGCTTTCCGAGTCCGTCCGCTTAGCGCTGCTTCACCGATCTGCCTCGGTCGAGGGGGCGCGTCCATATGCTGAAGCCACGTGGTCGCGACACGATCGCCAGATTGGAGAACGACGGTGGCATTCCCGGACGCGCGCGCGGCCTACGCGGCGCTCGCCAACCGGTCGGCGACACTTGCCGACCTGCGGCAGATCGTCACCGACTTCCCTGAGCTGCGGCCGTGGGTGGCTGCCTATCCGGGCACGGACGAGGCGCTGCTCGGCTGGCTGGCGGCCCTGCAGGACCCGCAGGTGGACGCCGAACTGGCCACACGGAATGCAGGCGCGGCGGCCTGGTCAGCGCCGGTCACAACTGGTTCGGGAGTTGCGCCGTCCATCTTCGCTCCCGCCTCGCCCGTGACGAACGCGCAAGCGGCCGCACCCGCCTACCAGGCTCAACCCGGTCTGCCTGGACGAACGACCAAGCGCTTCGGCTGGCCGTTGGTCGTCGGTGCGGTGATCGTGCTGGGTTTGGTGGCCGGCGGGCTTAGCGCCGCGTTCGCCACCGGGATGTTCGCGCCAAAGGCCGCGTCCGGCACGTCCAGCGCCGGACCCGTGCGGACTGCGTCCGCCGTCCCATCCGAGGCGGAAACCGCGAGCCAGGTTGCCACCCCCGGGGAGAGCGGCGCCGCCAGCCGGTTTGTCTGCTGGGACGGGGCCGAAAGCGACACGGCCGGGGACTGCATCCTTCCCGAAGGCAAGGACGAGTACTGGTCCTTCCTGACCTACGCCTTCCCTTCGATCGCTTCGCAGCCTGGCTGTACGGAGGCCGACTCGACCGGAAAGTCGACGTACGTCGGGGTGACCGTGATGTGGGAATGCGAACTCGGCGATGCGCTGATCAGGTACCGCTACTGGGAGGTGCCCAGCGACGCGGAGGACCATTACGCCAGGAAGTTCAACGCCAAGACGGTGCTCAAGACCTACGACCTCCTGGTTGGCGGTGAGCCGACCGAAGGTTGGGCGAAGACCGACAAGGACACCGTGGACGGGCCGGCCGGTGTGCAGCGGGTCGTGTTGACCATCTGGCTGCCGGAGGACCAACTGTCCGTCTCGGTCGAGGGCGACACGAGCGCTGCGATGTGGGCAGCTCTCGAGCAGGTACGCACGCGGCCCGGCGGGCAGATGTACGGCCATCCGGCCCAGGAGCGAGCGGTGGAGGCTCCAATCACGGTCGAGGAACGTTGATCACGAGGGGAACACTGGCAACATGACCAACGACTACCGCCCACGGCGGGCCGAGTCCAGCCGTGGCGGATGGCCGCGGTTGGGTGCGGTCGGCGTGCTGGCAGCGCTGTTGGTGCTTGGCATCCTTGGTTTCGCGCTACTGCGTCCGGTTCCGGCGACGGCACCGACCCCCGTGGCGGGGTCTGCGGCAGCGTCCGCCACGTCTGCTTCGGTGGTCGCCAGCGGGACGGCGGTGGCGTCCGCGGCGGTTTCGGAGACTCAGACACCCACTCCGGAGGTGAGCCGGGAGGCCGTCACGGTGAGTAGCGTCCCCAACTTCCGGGACGTGGCCGGTGTCGGCATCGAACTCGCCGACGGCGCCACGATGGCCACCGGTGTGGTCTACCGCGCGGCGAAGCTCAGCACCCTGTCGAAGGCGGACGCGGCCAAGCTGGCGGACGCGGGGGTGAGCGACATCTTCGACCTGCGCACGCCGGACGTGGCCCGTCGTTCACCAGACGTGAAGATCGAGGGTGCGACGAACCGCCTGGTGAACCTCTATGCGCTCGACCGGGCACCGTCCCCACCCCGGACGAACGCGGCCGCGGCGAAGGATTTCATGCGCGGCTTGTATGTCGGGTTCGTGGACGATGCCGATCAACGCAAGCGGATCGCGTCGGTGTTGAAGGAGGTCGCGCAAGTTGAGCAGCCGGTGATCGTGCACTGCTCGGAGGGGAAGGACCGCACCGGCTGGGTCTCGGCGATGCTGCAGTTCGTGGCCGGCGCCGATCGCGAGACCGTGCTGGAGCAGTACCTGCTCTCGAACCAGGAGCGGGAAGCCCTGATCGCGAAGTCGTATGCGGCGGCCAAACGGACGTCGGGGGTCGCGGCTGCGGACATCGATCGAGCGCTCAAGACCGTGGAGGCGAGCTATCTGAACGCGGGCCTGGCGCAGGTGGAGAAGCGATACGGCAGCGTGGACGGCTACCTGAGCAAGGGCCTCGGGCTCAAGCAGGAAACTCTGGACGCACTCCGCGCGAAGCTGCGCGTCGAGGCGCGCTGAGCTGGCCAAGTCCGTTTAGCCCGGATCCGGGCTTAGGTGTGGCTGCGCACACCGTCCGCGGTGTGCTGACTCACAGTCAGGCGGCCCAAGGCGTTGGCCGAAGGCGAGCTAGCAGCAGAGGAACTCGTCGCCAGGAGATCCAGCCTGATCGCAGAACTGGTCGCAAGCTTCGTGAGCCCAGTCTTCGAGGGTGTCGTCCGAGTCGCCGGTGGAGAGGGTGTCCAGGCCGACGTCGTAGCCGGTAGCGGTGTGCGTGCTGCCGTCCGGGCAGGTGATGGTCAGATCGAGCTGCACCCGGAAGCCGCGGTAGCTGCCGTTGAAGTACGTGTTGTTCTCGGAGTATTCGAACTCGCAGGTTCGCTCGCCGTCGTCCATCTTGACGGTGTTGCAGGTGCAGCCCGCGTGGGCCTTGAAGCCTGCTGGCACGAACGAGCCGTCCAGCCCAGCGCAAATCGGGCAGGAATCGCCGTTGGCGACGAAGACGTAGGAGTCGGCCATAGCAGTCTCCTATCGGTCCGATGCGGCCGCGAGTATGGCTCTGGCTTGGGCGGACGCCTCCGCCGCCGACCCCGGCGTCCCCGAAAGCCGACGGGCGGCGGCGCGCAGCCTGACCCGGCGGGCCACGTCCTTGGCGCAGTGCTTGCGGATCGTCCAGGCGTCATTGCGCCAGCCCAATCCGTCGCTGACGACCGCGGCGGCCGGGACTGAAGCGGCCGGCAGCCGGTAGAGCCGCCGGACGAACACCCCGTCCTCGAAGTCGAGGAACTCGGACGCGACCCGGTAGTCGCCGCGGGCGTAGCGTCCGGAGATCACCAGCAGGTCATCGGTCTCGGGCGGAGTCGACTCGACCCGGGTGGTGATCACGCTGCTGCCCAGCGGCGGCAGCGTGTCGCCGCGGCGTTGGCTGTACCTGCGCGGTGCGCGGGGCCGTCCGCCGAGCACCAGGGTCACCGCCACCAGCGCGCCGGTGCGGCGCACCGGCACCGCGGTCAGCAGTTTGTGCCCCAGCTGCGGATGCGTCGCCGCGACCGCCACCCGGTTGTCGAGCGGTAGCCCGATCACCCGGAAGCGGCCGCGGGCGTCGGTCACTGCGTCCCGGCCGGCAACGGTGACCCGTGCTCCCTCCACCGGCGTCTCGTCGCGCAACCGGACGTTGCCGTTGACCACCCCGGTGTGCCGCAGCCGGACGGAGCCCTTGGCCAGCGCCAGCAGTTGCTCGTCGTCGCGTTGGGTCAGGATCGGACGGAGCCGTGCCAGATCCCAGTCGGAGAACTCGTCGATACCGCTGACGCCGGCAGCCTGCAGGGCAGCGGCCTCGGCGACGGTGATCGTGTCCAGCTGACTGAGTTCGGCGATCGCCTGCCAGCCGCGGATCTCGGTCAGTGTGATCTGTGGGAGCCGGCGAACCAGGGCACCCCGCTCCGTCCGCAACAGGTCGTCGAGGGTGAAAAGGGTGACCGACTCCAGCGCGCTTGCCTGGGTCGCCGTGATGGTGGGGATGTCGCTGATCAGGGCCATCGGTGCCTCCGCGATTGAGCTGATCTCACCATTGCAGCGCACCGCAACGATGGCATCGGCGTACTTCTCGCACTGGCGAAATCCAGTGGACGCGAGTAGTGCGCTCACCTTTCAGTCGATGAGCCCGCGCTCTCTAGCGATGACGATTGCAGCGGTGCGCGAGGGTGCGCCGAGTTTGGCGTAGCTGTGGGCGAGGTGGGTTTTCACGGTGGCCACCGTGACGAACAGCTCGGCGGCGATCTGGTGGTTGGACAGCCCGCCGGCCGCCCGTTGCAGGACTTCCAGTTCCCGCT
>Ga0116179_1002065_pt1 | contig 14614 bp, 11 predicted proteins | sample AD_UKC071_MetaG_FD_89751 | JGI IMG/M metagenome (GOLD analysis project Ga0116179, IMG submission 89751) | Active sludge microbial communities of municipal wastewater-treating anaerobic digesters from USA - AD_UKC071_MetaG | ecosystem: Engineered > Bioreactor > Anaerobic > Digestate | place: USA...
AACAGGGCCATCTCCCGCGCGGCGTCGCGGTTGGCGCAGCGGGCGATGACGCGAATCTGGGGACGCAGCAGCCGCGCGGCCATCACGATGGCGAGGTTCTGCTGGTCATCCTCGGTCATGGCGAGGACAGCGCGGCACTCGGGATGGCCAAGCCCAGCCAGGCCGAGGGTCTGCACGCTGCCCGGGTCCGCCGCGAGCCCAGGCACGTCACCAATCAGTGAGTCGCTCTCCAGCACATCGATCCGCTCCTGGCGCCGGTCGAGCACCACGATCCGTCGACCGCGCTCGTCCAACGCCTGGGCGATGATGCGGCCTGTGTGCCCGTACCCGGCGACGATCACGAACTCGTGCCGGAACGCCCGGATCCGTCGAGCGAACCGCTGCCGGGCGAGGGCACCTTTGAACGAGGAGTCCTGCATCAGCGAGAAGAAGGTGCCGATGGAATACGCCCAGCCCACGACCGAGCTGTAGATCACCACGGAGCCCCACATCCGTTGGTTCGTGGTGAACGCGAAGGGGTACTCGCCGTACCCGATCGTCATCATCGTGTAGGAGACGAAGTAGAACGCCTCGAACACGGTCATGTGGTAGGCGGCTCCCTGGTCGGTGACGCCAGGGATCAGCCGGAACCCGATCACTCCGACGACCAGCAGGGTGATCAGGACGAACGCGGGCATCCGCATCCGGCGCAGCACCAGGAACAGCGCGTCGATTCGTGGCGCGACGGGGACGGCGACCTGCCGCCGACGAAGGTCGGCGGCGCGCTCGATGTTGCTGGGGGCCGCGTGGAGGACGCGACGGGAGACGGCCATGGTCAGCGCCGACGGAAGGCGATCGTCTCGATGATCAGCAGCACGACGGAGACGACGTTGGCGAACAGGGCGCCACCGGACAGTGACACCACGGTCGCCATGTGGTCGACGGTGATCTCCTGGCCGCCCTGGGTGGCCCACACATAGACCAGAGCCGCGGCGAGGAGCTGGATGTCGGCGACGAGGCTGGTGGCGAGGTGGATGGCGCCGATCTGGGTACGGTCCCCGAACTTCAGGACCGTGGCGACGAGGTTCACCACCACGGCCGCGTACAACTCGATGACGTTGTGCAAGCGCGGGTCACCGAGGTCACCGATCCAGAATCCGAAGTTCAGCGTGGCGGCCAGCACCACGAAGAACCCGAAGACGACCTTCTCAAAGTTCATGCGGGCGACACTAGTTCACCGAGCGGCCTGTTCTCATGCGACGCCCCCCGTTCGTGGTGGCGGGGTCACCCGTGGCCGAGGCTGGGAGTCGCGGCCACCGGTCTCGCTCTGGGTACGGTGAGAGGGTGTTCGACCTGTTCTCCTCCCTCGCCACACTCACTCTCGACCGACCCGACGGTACGGCTCTGAGCCTGCTCGCTGCCATCCCTGAGGGTGAACGGCATGGCACCGTGCTGTGCGTGCATGGCTTCACTGGCGCCAAGGAGGACTTCATCTTCCTGCTGCCGGAGCTCGCCGCCCGAGGCTATGCCGCGTACGCACTGGACGCCCGTGGGGTACATGCGAGCACCTCGGACGGGCCGTTTGACCTCAGGACGCTGGCCCGAGACGTTGACGCCGTCGCCCGCCACGTCACCGGGCCGGTGCATCTGGTCGCCCACTCCTTTGGCGGGCTGGTTGCCCAGCGTGCGGTGATCCGCAAGCCCAAGCGGTTCACCAGCCTGGCCCTGGTCTGCTCTGGCCCCGCGGGGTTCAGCGCATCGGCAGATCGGATCCCGATCACGATGGAGCGGGTCTCAGCCTTCCAGGCTTTGCTGGGCGAGCATGACCTCGAGGCTGCGTGGGACCTCAAGACCGCCCACGAGAACGTGGAGATGCATGAGGCGATGGCCTCGTTCCTGCGCTCCCGGTTCGTTGCTGGCTCGCATGCGGCTGCCGTCCAGAACATCGCTGACGCGCTCGGAGCGGCTGACGTGGTCGACGACCTGGCCGCGACCAGAGTGCCGGTCGTGGTGATGTACGGAGAGCACGACGGCACCTGGGCTCAGACCACCCAGAACGAGATGGCGGCTCGGCTCGGCACCGAGCCGGTGGTGATCCCCGAGGCGACCCACCTGCCCTTCCTGGAGAACGTCGACGCCTTCGTCGACGCCTACCTCACCGCGATCGCGGCCCCGACCGGTCAGTAGACCATCTGCATGGCCGTACGGACGTCATCAAGGGTGGCGTCGGCCACCGCGTTGGCGTGGGCGTTGCCAGCGCGGAGCACGTCAAGCACGTGACCGGGATCGGCGACGAGTTCCGCACGCTTCGCGCGGTGCGGGGCGAGCCGCTCGTTGAGCGCCTCCGTGACGAGCTTCTTCAGGCCGCCGCCGCCAGCGTCGCCCAGCTCAGCGGCGAGATCGACCGGGTCGCGGTCAAGGCAGAGGCCGGCGATGGACAGCAGGTTCGACACCGCAGGCCGGTTCACCGGGTCGTAGGTGATGTGCCGATCGGAGTCGGTCACTGCCCGCTTGATCAGCTTGGCCGTCTCGTCGGCCGTCATGCCGAGCTCGATGACGTTGCCCTTGGACTTGCTCATCTTCGTGCCGTCCATGCCGAGCAGTACCGCTGCGTTGGTCAGGAGTGCCTCGGCCACGGGGAAGACTGGCTCGTCTGGGTTCACCCGGCCGTACCGCTCGTCGAACCGCCGGGCGACGACGCGGGTCTGCTCGATGTGGGGCAGTTGGTCCTTGCCGACGGGAACGAGGTTGGCCTTGCAAAAGAGGATGTCGGCGGCCTGGTGGACGGGGTAGGTCAGCATCAGCGCTGACATGGGCCGGTCGCCGGTCAGCTCCAGCTCAGACTTGACCGTCGGGTTGCGCCGCAACTCGGCGTCGGTGACCAGCGACAGGAAGGGCAGCATCAGCTGGTTGAGGCCCGGGATGGCCGAATGCGCGAAGATCGTCGTGCGGGCCGGGTCAATGCCCATCGCGAGGTAGTCGGTGACCAGCGACAGCACCCGGTCACGGATAGGACCGACGCCGTCGCGGTCGGTGATCACCTGGTAGTCGGCGACGATGATGAACGTCTCGACGCCGAGGTTCTGCATGCGCAGCCGGTTCAGCAGCGAGCCGAAGTAGTGACCGATGTGGAGGTTGCCGGTCGGTCGGTCACCGGTGAGCATCCGGAACCTTGACGGGTCGACCGCGATCTGGGCTTCGATCTCCCTACTGCGCGCGAGAGACCGTGCGAAGGACGCGTCGGAGGTGGACTGGGCGAGGTCGTCGCCGGCAGTGTCGGTCGGGGCTTCAAGGTTGGTCATTGCTTCTCCTGTTGTTCGCCCACCACGGCCGGACATGACGAAGCGACCGTGCTGGACGGTCGCTTCCGAGTGGTGTGCAGGGCGCCGTCAGTGTCTCGGCCACCAGCTCACGCTCTGCATGGTGTGACCCTACCGCGTCAGTGCGGCAGCACTCCACCACGAACCTTCAGTCGACGCAGGATCTCGCGGTAGGCGGTGGGCCGGGTGTGGTTGGCGCCGAGGAGGTGGTTGCGTTTGCCCTCGCCATGGTGGTCCGACGAGCCCGTACGGATCAGCCCCAACCGCTCCCCCAGCGCACTGAGCAATGACCTGGTCTGGTCGTCATGGTCGGGATGGTCGACCTCGATCCCCTCCAGCCCGACCTCGGCGAGCTCAGCGATCACGTCGGAGGTGAGGGTCTGATCCATGCCCCTGCCCCAGGGGTGGGCCAGGACCGCGAGACCTTTTGCCCCCCGGACCAACCGGATCGCGTCCGACACCTCGGTGGCGTAGCGGGGCACGTAGGCAGGCTTGTCGTCGGCGAGGTAGTTCTCGAAGGCCTCAGTCCGGTCCTTGACGTAGCCCTTCGCGACCATCGCGTCGGCGAAGTGGGGCCTGCCCACGGAAGGAGCAGCGCCGACCTGTTCCATCACCTCGTCCACGGTCAGCGGCACCCCGAGCTCGGCGAGCTTGTCGAGCATCGCCTGGACCCGCCCCGTACGCCCGGCGCGGCACCTCGCCAGCTCGGCGAGGAGGGCTGGGTCGCGCATGTCACACCCGTACCCCAGCAGGTGGACCGAGCGGCCGTCACGCTCGCAGGAGATCTCCACCCCCGGCAGCACGCTGACTCCCGCCCGGTGACCGGCCTCGGTCGCCTCCGTGATGCCGTCGAACGTGTCGTGGTCGACCAGCCCGATCACGGTGAGACCGGCGTCTCGGGCGTCGAACACGAGCCGGGTCGGGCTCGTCGTGCCGTCGGAGACCGAGGAGTGCACGTGGAGGTCGATCAACATGAGCCCATCCTGTCAGCAGCCTCCGACAGGTCGGCGAGCGGCCCCATCTGGTTCGGTCGGTGCTCAGCGCACCAGTCCTCGACCCCGAGCCTCCGCGACCGCCGCGGTGCGGTTGTCGGCACCGAGCTTGTCGAAGATGTGGATCAGGTGGGTCTTCACGGTCGCTTCCGACAGATGCAGCCGTTGGGCGATCGCCCGGTTGGTCAAGCCATCTGCCAGCAGAGCAACCACCTCGAGCTCGCGTGGTGACAGGGCCGCCTCATGCTCGGCGGCTCTGACCACGGCTCTGGCGCGCTCGTTCAGGGCCGACCTGCCTGCTGCCGCGGCCGTCACTGCGGCGACGATCTCGCGGGTCGGAGCGTCCTTGAGCAGGAACCCGGCGGCACCAGCCGAGACGGCGCGCAAGATGTCGGTCTCCGTGTCATAGGTGGTCAGCACGACGACGGCTGGCGGCTCTGGCTCCGCTCTCAGCGACGCTGTGGTCGCGACGCCGTCCATCCCCGCTCCGAGCCTCAGGTCCATCAGCACGACTGCTGGCCGAGAGTGTCCGACCCGCACTAGGCACTCCTCGCCTGACGCGGCCTCGTCGACGACCCGGACGCCCGCCTCTCCAGCCAGCACGGCGACGATCCCGGCGCGAAGCACAGGGTGGTCGTCGACCACCATCACCGTCACGACCTGACCCGTGGTCATGCGTCGAACCTTGCCGCGACGGCGGTGCCGTCGCCCGGGGCGGACTCCACGTGGAAGTCACCGCCGAGGTTCGCGAGCCGGGCCGCCATGGCCCGCAGTCCGTACCCACCAGCCTGACTCGGAGCGGGCAACAGATCGGGGTCAAAGCCGCGACCGTCATCGACGACGTCGAGACTGACACCCTTGTCGTAGCTCAGGGTCACATCGACCCTCGTGGCGTCGGCGTGCAGCCGTACGTTCGACAGTGCGCTCTGTGCCACCCGCAGCAGGGCGGCATCCTGGGCAGCCGGCGTGGCGACCGGGCTGCCAACCACCTGCAGCTCCGTTCGTATACCGCTCAGGTCGGCGAACCGGGTGACCAGCTGGCCGAGGGCCGCGGGCAGGCGGGTGTTGTCGAGAGCAGCAGGGGAAAGGTCGTAGATCACCCGACGTGCCTCCGCCAGGTTCTCGGCTGCGGTCTGCTCGATGGTCGCCAAGAGGTCCCCCGACCGCTCAGGGTTGGCCGAGGCGGCTCGGGAGAGCAGCACCACCGAGGAGAGACCCTGCGCCAGAGTGTCGTGGATGTCGCGAGCCAGACGGGCTCGTTCGGCCAGCACGCCCCGCTGGTGCTGGGCGGCCGCCAGTTCCTCGTTGACCAGAACAAGGTCGTCCTGGGTCGCGATCAGCTCAGCCACCAGCTTTCGCCGTGCCTCGGACTCGACGACGATCAACCGATAGCCCGCCGACGTGCCCAGTGCCACGACCGCGCCGACCACCGGACCCAGCACCGCGCCAGGACCAGCGGTACCGCTGCGGAGCTGGCTGGCGATCACCACACCGGTGACGACAACGGACACGACGAGAAGCAGCGGCCAGCGAAACAGCGGAACGGCGAGGAGGAGCAGCACGAAGGCGAGCCACCCGTACTCGGTCGTCTGCGAGACTGCAGCGACCCAGAGCACCAGCAGGACGGCGAACCAGCTCTGGGCGGCTCGACGACGAATCTCGCTACCCGCGGCCGCCACCCCGTACGCGTACCAGCAGCCAAGCGCCATCCCCAGGATGGTGGCCACCATGGGGTACGACGACAGCAGCGCGCCCCGGACGATCCCGATCACCAGCAGGATGCCGAACAGCACATGCACTCCGAAGCGCATCACCTTGATCCCGCTCACAACTGCCACCGTACTGGGCAGAGGCAGTCAGCCCTTCACCATCGCGCTGGCCATGCCGGTGAAGTACGGGACGAGCCAGATCAGCCAGACGATCACTGACCACTTGTGGAACGCCTTCAGCTCGGCCGGCCGGTTCCGCACGAGGGTGACGATTGCCCACGCGGCGTGGACGAGCATCAGCAGCAGGGCGATCGCCCCGGTCACGGCCATCACCGACGAGAGGGTCGCGGCAAGGCCGGTCTTGCCCGTACCCCCGGCAGCGGCGATCTGGCTCATGATGTACGTCCCCGAGGCATCAAAGACGAGGCCCAGGACGAAGCTGGCGGCGTGCCACCGCTTGAGCGTGCCGGAGCGGCGTTCGGCCCAGACGCCGAGGGTGTAGAAGGCGAGCGCGGAGGTGATCAGGATGATGGCAACTGGAAGCATGGCTCAAGCCTCAGCCCGGCTCGCGGCCGAGCCATCCACCAGAAGGTTGACCCCACTCCACCGTGGATCGCGTTTGACGAGCTCAGCAGCTCAGGTTCGCGATCCTCGTCGCCGCTGCCTTGGCGTCGTCGCCGGTGAGGAGGACGGGCTGACCGTCACGATGACGCCGGGCTCCCAGACGTACGATGGCGTGTCGAGGAGGCCTTCGCTACAGGGCAGCGGCTGGTCCGCCAGGTGCCCGGGAAGAGGTCCAGGTCAGGTCCTCAGCATGGATCGTAGGACACGCAGCGCGACTGACAGCCGCGCCAGGTCGGGCTCATCGCTTGCGAGCTGTTTCAGCATGGTCACGTCGGCACGTGTTCCGGGGTCGAGGGCGGCGCTGCCAGCCAGTGCCTGGGCCGCCAGTTGGGACTGCAGCTCGAGCAGCTCGTCGCGGGTCGCGGCCTGCGCCATCAGACCCCACCGGTCGTCCTGCGGCAACGCATCGGCAGCATGGATCAGGTCGTCGAGCCCAAGCCGCTGCCGTACCGAGAAGAAGGCCGCAGCAGCGCGGTCAGGCGTCGTGGCCTGGTCGTCGGCAATCGCGACGACGCTGGGCAGCAGGTGCACCACGGTCAGCGTTGCCATCGTGCGAGCCAGGTCCTCCGACAGGCCTCGGTCACGCCACTCGCCGACCGCCGTCAGGAAGTCTGCTTGACCCTCCGGTGTCAGGTACTCGACGAGCGAGCCCATCAGCGACCGGGTGCGCTCGCCGTACCGCTCGACCACGGCGGGCACGTCGATCGGCACGCGCTCGTGGTGGAGCACCCATCTCGTGCCGCGCTCCACCAGTGCCCGGACCGCCAGCATGACATCGGTCTGGACAGCCGCGTCGATGTCGGCACGGGCCGTCTGCACCTCGATCAGGCCCACCCCGAACACCGCGCGGGCGGCCAGCTGCGCCCTGATCACGTCAGCCGCGGAGGCACCTGTGTCGTTGGAGAGACGGTGGTACGAGGAGATGCCTTGGCTGTTGACGAACCGGTTCACCGCGACGGTGGTGATGATCTCTCGGTGCAGCCGGTGCTCCGGCATGTAGTCCCGGAATAGCTCTCGCAGCTGGGGCGGGAAGTACTGGATCAGCCTGTCGGCAAGGTACGGGTCATCGGGCAGGTCCGACTCGATCACGATGTCGGCGAGGCGGATCTTGGTCCACGCCAGCAGCGTGGCCAGCTCCGGGCTGTACAGGCCCTCCCCATTGGCGATGCGACGCCTCATCTCGGAGCTCGACGGCATGTACTCGACCTTGCGATCGAGGTAACCAGCCGCCTCCAGCACCCGCATCCAGTCCTCATGCACCCCGGCGAACGGGGCAGCCTTCACGACCGCGTTGCCCAGGGCTCGGTTCTGGTCGATGTTGTGGGCCAGCACGAGCGCTGCCACGTCATCGGTCATCATCGGCAACAGCTCGTTCCGCTCCTCCAGCGTCAGCCGGCCGGCCCTGATCTGCTCGGCCAGCAGGATCTTGATGTTGACCTCATGGTCGGAGGTGTCCACGCCTGCAGAGTTGTCGATGAAGTCGGTGTTGATCCGTCCGCCGTTCTTGGCGTACTCCACCCGCCCCAGCTGCGTCCAGCCGAGGTTGCCGCCCTCACCTGCGCAGCGAGCCCGGACCTGGCCGCCATCGACCCGAAGCGAGTCGTTGGCCCGGTCGCCCACCTCTGCGTGGGACTCCGTCGACCCCTTCACGTACGTCCCGATGCCGCCGTTCCAGAGCAGGTCGACCGGCGCCTGAAGGATCTGGTGGATGTAGTCGGTCGGGGTGAGGGCGTGCACGTCGTCTGCCAAGCCGAGGGCCCGGCGCGCTTCCGCGGTCACCGGGATCGACTTCTCCGTACGGGCATACACACCACCGCCGGCCGAGATCAACGACGTGTCATAGTCCGCCCACGACGATCGCGGCAGCTGGAACAACCGCGACCGCTCGTCCCACGAGGATGCAGCGTCCGGATCCGGGTCGATGACGATGTGCCGGTGGTCGAACGCCGCCACCAGCCGGATGTGCTTCGACAGCAGCATCCCGTTGCCGAACACGTCGCCCGACATGTCGCCGATACCGACGCAGGTGAAGTCGGTGGTCTGGCAGTCGACACCCATATCGCGGAAGTGTCGCTTGACCGACTCCCACGCGCCTCGGGCCGTGATGCCCATGCCCTTGTGGTCGTAGCCGACCGACCCGCCGGAGGCGAACGCGTCACCGAGCCAGAAGCCATGCTCGAGTGAGATCGCGTTGGCCGTGTCCGAGAACGACGCCGTGCCCTTGTCTGCCGCAACCACCAGGTAGGGGTCGTCGGCGTCATGCCGGACGACGTCCGATGGCGGCACCACGTCGCCGTCGACGATGTTGTCAGTGAGGCTGAGCAGGGCGCGGATGAAGAGCTTGTACGCCTCGACGCCCTCCGCCAGCCACGCCGCCCGGTCGACGGCGGGGTCCGGCAGGTGTCGGGCGACGAACCCGCCCTTGGCTCCCACCGGCACGATCACCGTGTTCTTCACCATCTGCGCCTTCACCAGACCCAGCACTTCGGTACGGAAGTCCTCAGCGCGGTCCGACCAGCGCAAGCCGCCACGCGCGACCGCCCCGAACCGGAGGTGGACGCCTTCGACCCGCGGGGCTGAGACCCAGATCTCAAACGCAGGCCGTGGCTGCGGCAGCAGCTCCACCTGGCGAGGCAGCAGCTTGATCGCCAACGGGATGTCGCCGCGGTCGGCGAAAGCGTTCGTCCGGACGATCGCTCGCTGCAATGCGACGAACGCCCGCAGGATCCGATCGTGGTCGAGGGAGCTGACCTGCTCCAAGCCCTGCTCCACTCCGGTCAGGATCACCTCGGCGGCAGCCCGGCGAGCCTCGGGAGTGTCGTCCCCGGTTGGCTGATGAGCCGTACGGAAGGCCTGCACCAGCTCGGCTGCCAGCTCACGGTTGGACAACAGGGCAGCCGAGATGTAGTCGAGGGAGTACGTCAGACCACCCTGCTTGAGGTAGCGCTTCATCGCACGAAGCCACGACACCTCCTCCCAGGTCAGACCAGCGCGGGTGACCAGCGCGTTGATCGGTCCCAGCTCGAAACGGCCGTCGTACGACGCCTCGAAGGCCTCCACGAAGCGCTCCCGGTCGGCCTCCGTCCATGGCTGGTCAGCCTGACCGGCCGGCAGCTTCAGCCCGAACTCGTAGATCATCCGCTCCTCGCCGCGAACGGTGATCTCGTACGGCCACTCGTCGACCACGTCGACGCCGAGCCGCGACAGGTGGGGCATCACCTGGTGCAGGTCGAGCCGGCCACTGATGAAGACTTTGAGCCGCACGTCGGCGGCGTCGTCATCCAGATGAGCACCGTCCAGCGAGTACGCCATGTCACCGGGCCGCTGCAACGAGTTGAGCACCACCAGGTCCTTCACACCCTGGTCTGGGCTGAACTCCTGCCGGTAGGAGTCCGGGAACTCGACGCCACGATCCTCGCTCGGCCAGTGGTGCACGAGATCGAGGAAGCCGTCGGCCCACGACTGCGTGGCGCGGGTCAGCTCTCCCTCCAGGGCGACCAGGTCGACCGCATCGGGGTTGGACCCCGGCTCGAGCTGGACGACGAAGTAGAGCCGGGCGAGCACCGACTCCGACACCTGCACCTGGAACTCGGTCGATACGGCTCCAAACGCGTCACGCAGCACGTCCTGGATCCGTTCCCGCACGCTCGTGGTGTAACGGTCACGCGGCAGGTAGACCAGACAGCTGACGTAGCGCTGCCACGGGTCCTTGTGGACGAACAGCCGTACCCGGCGGCGTTCGGTCAGGCCCGCGATGCGCTCGACGATCGGGTACAGCTCCTCAGCGCTGGCGCGGAAGAGCTCGTCACGCGGATAGGTGTTGATCACGGCGAGCATCGACTTCGCCCCGTGCGAGCCGTGGTCGTAGCCAGAGCGGTCGATGATGTCGTGGGTCTTCTTGGCCAGCACCGGGATGCGCAGTACCGACTCGGCATAGGCGCCGGAGGCGAGCACGCCGAGGAACCGGCGCTCCCCCACCACGCGTCCAGCGTCGTCGAAGACGCGGACGCCGACGTAGTCGAGCAGCGTACGGCGGTGCACGCTCGCCCGGTTCGTGTCCTTCGTGAAGACGATCAGATCGGAGGAGCCGCGGGCGTTCTGCTCCGGGTCGGGAAGGGCCTGGAAGGTGGTGTCAGGCTCGATGTCTCCGCGGAGGATGCCCAGGCCGGTGCCGGGGACCGGTTCGAAACGGTGTTCACCGAGTGAGTACTCGCGGTAGCCAAGCAGGGTGAACTGGTCGTTGAGCAGCCAGGCCAGCAGGTCGACGGCACGCTCCCGCTCGTCAGTGCGGGAGTTTCCGGTGTTACTCGAGAGCGAGTCGATGGCTTCGGAGAGCCGCGTTCGCATCTGCTGCCAGTCGGTTGTCGCCGCACGCACATCCGCCAGCACGCGAAGGACTCCGTCAGCCAGGGCGTCGCTCAGCTCGTCTGCCGACTTCCCCAACGGTGGGTAGATCTCCATCTCGATCCACGACTCGGGGATGCCGTCGGGATGCTTGTCGGCCCGGTGGACGACGTCGGTGAGGTCACCGGCCGCGTCACGAACGACGATGTACTGCGGGTGACAGACCTCACGGATGCTCCAGCCCTGCCGGGTGATCTCCATCGTCACGGAGTCGACGAGGAACGGTCGGTCGTCGGTGACGACCAGCAGCACGGTCGAGCCCTTCAGGTCGAAGCCATGCGTGGCCTTCTCCGGGGTGAAGATCGCCACCTCGTCGGTGCCAGCCGAGCGCTGTCGAGCAAGCTCGTAGTGCCGCATGATGACGCCCAACAGTTGCTCAGGCTTGGTTCTGGCGAGGTCGTCGGCGTGAACGTGCGCGACGTAGTGCTCCACGAACTCCGCCACTCGGTCAGGAGTGACGGCCAGCTCGTCGGTCACCACCGCGGCCCCCAGGGCTCCCACCTCCGCCACGAGCTCGCGCTTGTGGATCTCGTTCGGGCTCACCTCGGCCACGGCAGCCGTCCTCCCTTTCTGCACCACGTCGTGCTGGCTCCACCCTAGTGCGGGGCCCTGTCGGCTGGGGCACCGCTGAGGTGTAGCGCGCACCACGGCGCTTGTCAGACCCTGAATAATGTCCCCTATGCAGCTCTCCTCTCAGCTCGACTTCGCCGCTGACCCGGCCACGGTCGCCGCCATGCTCACCAACCGTGACTTCCTCGAGCGCGTCTGTGCCGCGTCAGACGCGATCGAGCACAGCGTCAAGGCGTCGGCCGACCGGACCAAGGTCACCCGCACGCTCACCGCCCCCGCGTCGGTTGCCAAGTTCACCGGTGACAAGGTGACCATCGTCGAGGCGGTCGAGTGGGGCGAGGCTGACTTCGACGGCTCCCGTACGGGCACGCTCAACCTGACCATTCCAGGGCTGCCGGTGGCGATGACCGGTACGGCTGCCCTCCGTCGCGGTGGCCGGGGCACGACGATGGCCTACGACGCCGACCTCAAGGTCAACATCCCCTTCGTGGGCAAGAAGCTGGAAGAGTCCGCCGCGCCGGCTGTGCTGGCCGGGATCGAGCTGCAGCAGCGGGTCGGCGACGACTGGCTCGCCGACAAGTCGTAGGGCTGCGCCAGCGTCAGTAGGTGTCGACCGGCGCACCCGGCGGGAGCAGCTCGACCAGCTGCTCCGGTGACGCCGGGGTGTAGACGACGAAGGCAGGCTCGGCGTCCGAGCCTTCAGCGATCACGGCGACGTCAAAGCCTGCCTCGTCGATCCCGGCAGCCAGCGTGTCGGCGGTCGCCTCGTCAATGCAGGTGATCCGAGTCGTCATGCGTGCTCCTGGTCCATGTGCGGGTAGCCGACCGACGTCGGCGGGACGAACGTCTCCTTGATGCTACGGGGACTGGTCCACCTCATCAGGTTCCACACCGAGCCGGCCTTGTCGTTCGTACCCGATGCCCTCGCCCCGCCGAACGGTTGCTGCCCGACGACAGCCCCGGTTGGCTTGTCGTTGATGTAGAAGTTGCCCGCAGCTTGGCGAAGGGCCTTGTCAGCCTGGACGACGGCCGCTCGATCCGTCGACAGCACGGCACCAGTGAGGGCGTACGGGGAGGCGGTGTCGACGATCTCGAGCACGTCAGCCCAGGCTCCTGGGGTGCGGTCGTCGTACACGTAGACCGACAGCAGGGGGCCGAAGTACTCCGTGCAGAAGACGTCTTGCTTCGGGTTGTCCGAACGGACGATCGTTGGCCGGATGTACCAGCCCTCGGAGTCGTCGTAGGTGCCGCCGGCGACGACCTCTGCATCTCGGCTGGCCTTGGCCGCCTCGATGGCGTTACGAAGCCTGGTCCAGGCACGCTGGTCGATCACCGCTGAGGTGAAGGTGGCCAGGTCTCGTACGTCGCCGACCGCGAGGGCTTCGGTCTCATCGATGAGGCTCTGCCCGTACGTCTCCCACCACGACCGCGGCACGTACGCTCGCGAGGCGGCCGAGCACTTCTGGCCGGAGTACTCGAACGCTCCCCTGACCAGCGCCACCCGCAACGCCTCGGGGTCGGCCGAGGGGTGGGCAACCACGAAGTCCTTACCTCCCGTCTCCCCCACGATCCGCGGGTAGCCGTGGAACCGCGAGATGTTGGCCCCGATCTCGGCCCAGATCTGCTGGAAAACCCGGGTCGAGCCGGTGAAGTGGACTCCAGCTAGGGCGGGATGCCTCAGCGCGACCTCACTGACGTCGTGCCCGTGCCCAGGGACCATCGTGACCACACCCGCCGGGAGGCCCGCCAGGTCGAGCACCTCGGCGATCACGTCGGCAGCGAACTGCTGGGTGACCGACGGCTTCCACAGGGCGACGTTGCCCATGATCGCCGGCGCGGTCGGCAGGTTGCCCGCGATGGCGGTGAAGTTGAACGGAGTGATGGCGTAGACGAAACCTTCGAGGGGCCGGTAGTCCGTACGGTTCCAGAACCCCGCGGGGCTGAACGGCTGCTCCTCGTGGATGTGCCGAGCGAACGCAACGTTGAACCGCAGGAAGTCGACCAGCTCGCAGGCCGAGTCGATCTCAGCCTGCTGAACCGTCTTGGCCTGGCCGAGCATGGTCGCCGCGTTGATCCTCGCTCTGTAGGGACCGGCGAGGAGATCGGCCGCCTTGAGGAAGATGGCGGCGCGGTCGTCGAAGTCCATGGCTGCCCAGTCACCGGCGACGCGGAGCGAGTGGGCGATCGCCTGCTCGGTGTCAGCCTGGGTGGCCTGGTTCAGCCGGCCGAGCACGTGCCGGTGGTCAGCCGGCATGGTGACCTCCAGCAGGTCGCCAGAGCCATTGCGGGTGGTGTCGAAACGGCCGTGAAACTCAACCGGCTCCTGATTCGCGTAGACCTCGAGCTGGGACACCAGCTCGGCGCGCTCTCGAGTGCCGGGTGCATAGGTGAGCACAGGCTCGTTGACGGGGACAGGAACACCAGTGATCGCATCCACGGGTCGAGCCTAGCCCGATGCAATCGAGGGCAGATGACCGGGACGGCAACAACGGCTGGTCTCGGCGATGCACGGCGTGGCAGGCTCGGGGTATGACCATCGACCTGCTGTACGGCCGGGGTACGATCGCGCTTGACCTGCCGCCCGGTGCTGAGGCGACGGTCGTGCGGAAGCGTCCTCTCGCTCCCCTGGCGGATCCTGAGCTCGCCGTCCGGAAGGCGTACGAGCATCCGCTCGGCTGCGCACCCTTGGCTCAGCTGGCTCAGGGGCGGCGGACTGCCTGCCTCGTGATCTGCGACATCACCCGGCCCGTCCCCAACGGTCTCCTGCTCCGGCCCATGGTGGAGACGCTCGTGGGAGCCGGCGTTGCCGTGACCGTCCTGGTCGCCACCGGGCTGCACCGGATCGGAGACGCCGACGAGGAGGCGCGGCTGATCGGCGACGCCTGGGTGCATGACCATGTCACGGTCGTGTGGCACGTCGCGACCGACGAGCAGTCGAACACCTACCTCGGAGCCACCTCGACGGGGACTCCGGTACACCTCGACACCCGCTTCGTCGAGGCTGACCTCCGGATCG
>Ga0116179_1002069_pt1 | contig 14602 bp, 14 predicted proteins | sample AD_UKC071_MetaG_FD_89751 | JGI IMG/M metagenome (GOLD analysis project Ga0116179, IMG submission 89751) | Active sludge microbial communities of municipal wastewater-treating anaerobic digesters from USA - AD_UKC071_MetaG | ecosystem: Engineered > Bioreactor > Anaerobic > Digestate | place: USA...
ACCCGGCCGCAGGACCTGTTCGACGACCCGCACCTGGCTGCCACCGAGGGGTTGGCGCCGGTGACGCTGCCGGCCGATGCCAGCGGCGCCGGTCGCGAAATCACCACCCGCACCGCGCTGTTGCCGCTCACCCTGGACGGCAGGCGCCCTGGTGTGCGTGCAGCGCCACCAGCGCTGGGCCAGCACACCGAGGCGCTGTTGCAGGGCCTGGGCTACGACGCGGCGCAGATTGCGCAGCTGTGCCGCGACGGGGTGGTCGGCGCGCCAGCCTGATGCGACAGGCCGGCAGGCCGGCGCCTACTTCTTCGTCGGCATCAGGCCCGGAATGCCGGGGAACAGGGTGCCGGACTGCATCTGCTCCTGCACCTTCTCCTGCATCTGCACGAACAGGTTCTTGCTCTGTTCGAGGTAGTTGCCCATCAGGCCCTGCATCAGCGGCGCCTGGCCGGTCATGAACTGGCTCCACATCTCGGGGGTGAAGCTCTTGGGGTCGTACAGGCCCTTGCTCTGCTCGGCGAAGCGGCTCTGCAGGTCGACGAAGGTCTGCAGGTTCTTCTCCAGGTACGAGCCCATCATGCCCTGCATGGCATGGCCGTAGAAGCGGATCACCTGAGCCAGCATCTGGGTGCTGAACATGGGCACGCCGCCGGTCTCTTCCTCCAGGATGATCTGCAGCAGGATGCTGCGGGTGATCTCCTCGGCGGTCTTGGCGTCGCGCACCTCGAAGGTCTCGCCGTCCAGCACCATCTGCTTCACATCGGCCAGGGTGATGTAGCTGCTGGTGCGGGTGTCGTAGAGCCGTCGGTTGGGGTACTTCTTGAGCACCCGCGAGTTGCCCGCGGCATCGGCTGGCTCAGCCGGCTTTGCAGCACTGCGGCGTTGGGATGGCATCGACGGTCGCTCCTGGGTGGGTTGCCGGCATTCTAGGGAGCGGCCCGGCGCCGCCCCGGCAGGAGTTTTCCTGTGGCGGTTTCCCCTTGTGCACCGCCGCATCGGCGGGCGGGGCGGAAGGGCATGGGAGTCGAACCCACCCGACGCGCGAGGCGCATCACGACGGTGTTGAAGACCGCGGGCTCCACCGGGAGCCAGGCCCTTCCAGGCGCCGCTGCACGGTAGCACCGCGGCGCGACCGGCCGTGTCGCCTCAGGCACGCCGGCCGGCGCCGTCACGCAGGTGGTGGTGCCGGCCGTCGAAGCGGGTAACGCCGCTGCGGTCGAGAAACTCCAGCACCTGCACCGCCAGGTTGCGGCCGATGCCGGTGCGGTCGCGGTAGGCGGCGGCGTCGATCAGGCCGCCGGGCGTGGCCGCGGCCAGGGCGCGGGCCTCGGCCTCCAGCTGCATGGCGCCCTCCGGCAAGTAGAAGCGGTTGGGCGCCACCCGCACCACCAGGCCGCGCGCCGCCAGCCGGCCCAGGCCGTCGAGCAGGTCGGGCAGCGGCAGCGCCAGTCGCTGCGCCAGCTCGCCCACGATCGGCGGGCGCAGGCCGGCCGGCCCGATCAGCGCGAGCACCTGCGCCAGCAGCGCCGCGTCGGCCGCCGGCAGCACCGGCCGGTGGCCTGGCCGGCGCCAGACCAGGCCGTCGCGCTGCAGCAGGCCATCGGCCACCAGGGCCGCCAGACCGGCACGCAGCAGGGCCGGGTTGCCGTCTGCCCCGCCCAGGGCAGCACGCAGCGCCGCCGCATCCGGCCCCAGGCTGTCGGGCTGCGCCGCGTGCCAGTCATCGACCACTTGCAGCAGCCGGCCCTGCCACCCGGCCCAGTGCGCGGCCGACAGGCCCAGCCCGCCCGGCAGCCGCCGCAGGCCCGCTGCGCCATCGAGCGCGGCCACCTCAGCGTCGCCCAGGCCGCGGTTGCGGGCGAAGTGGGCCAGGTCGGCACCGCCCGGGCTGACGTCCAGCAGCGCCCGCAGCGAATCGGCAGCATCGTCGATCGCCAGCGCCTGCAACTGGGCCAGCCGCCCGGGCTGGGCCCTGCCCCGCAGCGGTCCGAAGGCATCCACCACCCGGCCGCCGGCCAGGGTGCGGTTGGCCGCGGCATCGCGCAGGATGAAGCGGTCACCCCAGGCGGCCATCACCGGCTGGTCGAGCAGCAGCCGGGCCAGGCCGGGCGTGCCCGGCGCCGCATCGGCCAGCGGCACCCAGCGCACCGTGCGCGTGGCCGCCCCCAGGTGCAGCAGCCACTGCGCCCGCGGGCCGGGGCGCGGCGGTGTGCCGCCCGGTCCGGGAAGCCAATGCAGCTGCACATCGAGCCGGTCGGTGGGCGGCGACGCATCGCTTGCGGTCAGCCAGTCACCGCGCCGGGGCTCTGCGCGCTTCAGTTCGGCGCCGGCCAGGTTCACCGCGCAGCGCTGGCCGGCCTGCACCACCTCGGCGGCCTGGTTCAGCACCTGCAGGCTGCGCACCCGCAGCGGCACGCCGGCCGGCATCAGTTGCACCGCATCCCCCACGGCCAGCGTGCCGGCCAGCACCGCGCCCGTCACCACCCGGCCGCTGCCGTCGACGGTGAAGCTGCGGTCGACGGCCAGGCGGAAGCCGCCCGCCGCCGGTGCACGCCGCAGCCCCGCTGCCTGTGCTGCCAGGTGCGCACGCAGCGCCGCCACGCCCTGCCCGGTGGCCGCCGCCAGCGGAAAGACCGGCGCACCGGCGAACAGGCTGGTTCCCAGCAGCGCCGCCACCTCGGCCTGCGCCTGCGCCAGGCGCGCCGCATCGACGCGGTCGGCCTTGCCCAGCGCCACCACCAGCCGGGGCACGCCCAGCAGCTGCAGGATGGCCAGGTGCTCGCGGGTCTGCGGCATCGGGCCGTCGTCGGCGGCCACCACCAGCAGGGCCAGGTCGATGGCCGCGACGCCCGCCAGCATGTTGCGGATGAAGCGCTCATGCCCGGGCACATCGATGAAGGCGGCCTGCATCTGCGCATCCAGCCAGCCGCCGGCAAAGCCCAGGTCGATGGTCATGCCACGCGCCGCCGATTCGCGCGCGTGGTCGGTGTCGATGCCGGTCAGCGCACGGACCAGCGTGGTCTTGCCATGGTCGACATGGCCGGCGGTGGCGACGATCACGCCGCCCCGCCCTTGGCTGCAGTGCTAACCGGCCTTCGGCGCGTCCACGAGGCGAGCGAGGATGCCCGGCAGCGCGGCATCCGCCAGCGCGCGCAACTCGTCGTCACTGCGGTCCTGGATCGGATGCGCGACGAACACCATCGCCGCATCGATGCCCAGCGACTGCGCCTGCGCGGCGGCCGCCTGGATGAACTCGGTCGACGCAATGCCCACTCCGGGAAGGCCCCGCGACTCCAGGTCTGCGATGTCATGCATACAGCACGACGTGCACGACCCTCAGTCGGCCAGGCCTTCGATGACGAGCTGGTTCTCCGCCGCGATCTGCTGGCGCAGCGCGACGGGTGCCGGCCGGGTGAAGGTGGGCTTGCGGTAGCGGTTGACGGTGATGCCCTGCCCGGCCAGCAAGGCCGAGATGCGGTCGAGGAAGACGTCGCCGCGGGCTTTCGAGATGTCGAGCACCGCGACCGACTTGCCGGCCAGGCTGTCTGGCCGGGGTGACAGGGCCCGGGCGACGGGTGATCGCTCGGAGGTGGGATCCAGCAGGATCGGTGGAGAGGTCATGCAGTGATCTCCTGGGTAACGGGAATGGAGCCGACGGAGCCGGACGCGGCCCAGCCGGCGATGATGGCCGAGAACAGCCCGGCGCCACCGCCGGCGCGCACGATGAGCAGGCCGCCGGGGCGGAACTTGGGGATCTGCTTGCCGGCCAGGGCGGCGGGCAGGCCCTCGGCGATGCCGTCGGCGCCGGCCAGCAGGGCATCGGCCGGCACCGTCAGCAGGCGCATCAGCTCGTCGTGCAGGCGCTGCTTGCTCCAGCCGGCTTCGAGGAACACGCGGCAATGGTCAGGCGAGACCACCAGCACCGCGTCACCGGCCATCGCCAGCTTGGGGTGGTCGACCACGCGCAGGCAGGCGGCGAAGCTCTTGGCCAGCGACTCGGGGGTGCGGCTCTTCTGGTCGACCACACCCTGCACACCTTCGCCGGCAAACAGGGTGACGGTCGACGCCTCGCGCGCAAAGCCGCGCTGCACATGCAGCGGCTCCCACTCGGGAATCTCGTTCTCGGCGAAGCAGAAGCTGTACTTGCCCGGCGTGCCCAGGGTGGACCGGTCGACCTCGCCCGGCCGGCCGCCGCCGACGTTGCGGATCACCAGCTGCAGTGCCCGGCCGATGCTGGCGTTGGCCCGGTGGCCCTGGCCCAGCGCATTCACGCCCGAATTGACACCCACCGCCCGGCCCAGCGGGCCGTTCACGATCACCATCGGCCCGCAGAACATGGTGGTGCACAGCACGCCGTGCATGCCGAATTCGTCGACCAGGGCCGCTTCCACGGCCGCCAGCACCAGGGGCATGTACTCGGGCTTGCAGCCGGCCATCACCGCGTTGATCGCCACCTTCTCCACCGTGCAGGGCGCGAGATCCGGCGGCACCAGGCCCAGCACCTCGCCGGGCTGGCGCGTGGTGCCGGCCAGCATGCGCAGCACGCGCTCCGGCGTGGGCGGCACCACCGGCAGGCCGTCGGTCCAGCCGCGGGCGAAGCAGGCCTCGACCGGGTCTTCGGCATCGCCGATGCTCACCTGCCGGGCTGTCAGGCCGGTGTTGCCGAAGCGCAGCTGCAGCGCCTCGGCCACGCCCGGGTCCAGCGTCTTGCTGGCGCAGCCGGGGCGCAGCTCGGGCAGGCCCTCACCCAGCGTGGCGATGCCGGACACCTCGCGCCAGTCGCCGCGGTGCCAGCCGTAGGCACGGGCCACCTCGCGGCCGCCCTGCATGCGGATCAGCGTGGGCACGAACTCGGTGTTCAGGCGGAAGCTGTGTTCCAGCGTCGCGTCCAGCTCGGCGCCGGGCACGCCGGCGGCGTAGGCCGGGTCGTCCTGCACCAGCACGGTCAGCGGGCCGGCAGCGGCCAGCGCGCCCAGCAGCGGCTCCACCAGCAGGCAGGTGGGGCAGTCGCGCTTGGCGATCACGATCAGGCCATCGGTGACGGGCATCGTGGGTGGGGCTCGGGCAAAGGGTCGGGCATCGTGGCACCGGGGCAGCGGCGGGGCTTGTCCCGGCTGCGACAGGCCGGCTTAGACTTGGCCGATGGCCCTGCACACTTGGCTGCTCTACCTCGTCGCCGCCATCGGCCTGTCGCTGACACCCGGCCCCAACAGCCTGCTGGTGCTGACCCACGGCGCCCTGCACGGCCACCGCCGCACGTTGTGGACCGTGGCCGGCGGCGCGGTCGGCTTCACCGCGCTGATCGGCCTGTCGATGGCCGGCATCGGCGCCCTGCTGCAGACCTCGGCCCATGCGCTGCTGGTGCTCAAGCTGGTCGGCGGTGCCTACCTGGCCTGGCTGGGCGTGCAGCTGTGGCGTGCGCCGCCGATCCAGCTCGACCTGCCGGCCGGCACCCCGCAGGCCAGCGCCGCGGGCCTGTTCCGCCAGGGCGCGCTGACGGCGCTGTCCAACCCCAAGGCCCTGCTGTTCTACGGCGCCTTCCTGCCGCAGTTCATCGACCCGCAGCGCGACCTGGCCACGCAGTTCGTGGTCATGGCCACCGTGTTCGTCGTGATCGAGATCGCCGTCGAGTGGGTGCTGGCGCTGATGGCCCACCGCGTGCGGCGCTGGCTGCAGCGGCTGGGCCGGCGCTTCAACCGGGCGTGCGGCGGCATGTTCGTGGCGATGGGTGCGGCGCTGCCGCTCACCCGTTGAGGCGACGCTGACCGTTCAGGTCACGCAGGCGACTTCCTGGGCGGCGCTGCGGCGCGCAGACTGCGCCGCAAACGCACAGGAGACACACGATGCGCCACACCCTGGTGATCCGCGGCGGCACCCTGGCCGACGGCTCGGGCGGCCCGCTGCGTGAGGCCGACATCGCGATCGACGGCGACCGCATCACCGCGGTGGGCGCCGTGCCCGGCAGCGGCGCCGAGGAGATCGACGCCCGCGGCAAGCTGGTGACGCCGGGCTTCGTCGACATCCACACCCACTACGACGGCCAGGCCAGCTGGGACACGCGCATGCAGCCCAGCAGCTGGCATGGCGTGACCACGGCGGTGATGGGCAACTGCGGCGTGGGCTTTGCGCCTGTGAAGCCTGAGCACCGCGATCGTCTGGTCGAGTTGATGGAAGGCGTCGAGGACATTCCAGGCACTGCGCTGCACGAGGGCCTGAGCTGGCGCTGGCAGGGCTTCGGCGAGTACCTGGACGCACTCGCCAGCCAGCCGCGCGACATCGACATCGCCGCCCAGCTGCCGCACGGCGCGCTGCGGGTCTTCGTGATGGGCGAGCGCGGTGCGCGGTTGGAGGCGGCCACGCCCGAGGACTGCGCGCAGATGCGCGTGCTGGCCGCCGAGGCCATGCGTGCCGGCGCGCTGGGCTTCTCGACCTCGCGCTCGCTGAACCACCGCTCGATCAAGGGCGAGCCCACGCCCAGCCTGCGCGCCACCGAGGCCGAACTGCAGGCCATCGCCGCCGGTCTGAAAGACGCCGGGCGCGGTGTGCTGCAGTTCATCAGCGACTTCAACATGCCGTCGCTGGAAGAAGAATTCGCGATGCTGACCCGCCTGGTGCGCAACTCGGGCCGGCGGCTGAGCTTCTCGCTGGGCGAAAGCCACCGGGCGCCCGACGGCTGGCGCAAGCTGCTGGCGATGGTGACCGAGGCCAATGCCCAAGGCTTGCCGATGGCCGCGCAGGTGGCGCCGCGGCCCATCGGCGTGCTGCTGGGGCTGCAGGGCAGCCGGCAGCCGTTCTCCAGCTGCCCCGGCTACCAGGCCATCGCCCACCTGCCGCTGGCGCAGCGGGTGGCGGCAATGCGCGATCCCGCGTTGCGCGCCGCCATCCTGGCCGAACTCGCCCAGCTGGACGGCCGGCCGGCCGACCCGCTGCTGCCCAGGTTCAGCGACTTCAGCCGCGTCTACGCCTTCGGCGACCCGCCGGACTACGAGCCGCCGCCGGAGAAGGCGATCACCGCCATCGCTCAGCGGCGCGGCATCACGCCGGCCGAAGCCGCCTACGACAGGCTGCTGGCCGATGACGGCAAGGCCTTCCTGTTCGCGCCGTTTGCCAACTACGCGCATGGGCACCTGGATGCCTGCGGCGAGATGCTGGCCCATCCGCACACCCTGCCCGGCCTGGGCGACGGCGGCGCGCATGTCAGCGTGATCAGCGACGGCAGCTTCCCGACCTACCTGCTGGCGCACTGGGGCCGTGACCGCGCCCGCGGCCGCTTCGACCTGGGCTGGCTGGTCAAGCGCCAGAGCGCCGACACCGCGCGGGCGGTGGGCCTGCTGGACCGCGGCATCGTCGCGCCCGGCTGGCGCGCCGACCTGAACGTGATCGACATGGACCGGCTGCGATTGCGCGCCCCGGTGATGGTGGCCGACCTGCCGGCCGGCGGCCAGCGCCTGCTGCAGAGGGCAGACGGCTACGACGCCACCGTGGTGGCCGGCAGCGTGACCTACCGCTTCGGCGAGGCCACCGGCACCCTGCCCGGCCGCCTGGTGCGCGGGGCGCAGGCGGTGCCGGCGGCGGCCTGAGTCAGCGCGCCAGGATCGCGGCGATCTCCGGCAACAGCGCGCCGGGCTCGGCCTTCGCCAGCGCGCCGTCCAGCGTGGCCAGCACCGCGCCGGCAATGGCGCGCTGGGCGTCGGCATCGGCGGCCATGGCGTTGTAGTAGTCCAGGTCCTTGCGTGCGTTGGCGATGGAAAAGCGCAGGCCGTTCGGGTCGCCCGCCAGCAGGAAGGGCTTGAGCCGCTCCAGCGCCGTGCCGCCGCCGCCGCCCTTGGCCAGCACGTCGACGAAGACATCGGGCGCGACACCGCTCCTGCCCGCGCAGGCCGCGGCCTCGGCCAGCAGCGTGGCCATGCCCAGCGACACGTAGTTGTGCAGGAGCTTCATGCCGTGGCCGGCGCCCACCGGGCCGACATGGGTGATGTTCTCGGCAAAGCACTGCAGCACCGGGCGGCACAGGTCCAGCACCTCGGCCTCGCCGCCCACCAGCAGGTTCAGCCGGCCTTCGGCGGCCTCCTTGGGCGTGCGCGTCATCGGGCAGTCGAGAAAGCGGCTGCCGGCGGCGCGCACCGCCTCGGCCATGCGCAGCGTCGACGACGGGATGGCGGTCGAGCAGTCGATCACCACGCTGCCGGGCTGCAGGCCCTGCAGCACGCCACCCTCGCCGGTCAGCACCGCCTCGACCTGGGGCGAGCCGGTCAGCACCAGGATGACGACGTCCGAGCGGGCGGCGAGTGCCGCGGCGCTGGTGAAGGTCTTCGCGCCGGCGGCGACCAGGCTGTCGAGCGGCTGGTTGCCGGCGTGTTCCAGCACGCCCAGTGCGTGGCCATGCCTGACCAGGTTGCTGGCGATGCCGTGGCCCATCAGGCCGATGCCGACCATGCCGATGTTCATGTCAATTGCTCCAGGGTGTGAGGAAACGGGGAAATCACAGACGCAGTCGCCCGGATCGGATGTTAGGCTGCCGCCCTTTGGACTTCGGCAGGTCACCATGCAGCCGCACGACGACATCATCACCATCGACGGCGACGGCATCGGGCCCGAGGTCTGCCAGGCCACCGTGGCGGTGCTGCGCGAAGCCTGCGGCGAGCGCCTGCGCTTCCACGCCCACGACGGCGGCGCCGCCCACTACGCCCGCAGCGGCGCCGTGCTGCCCGACGACACCTTTGCCGCCTGCCGCGACGGCCACGCCATCCTGCACGGCGCGGCCGGCCTGCCGGGCATCACCTATCCCGACGGCACCGAGGTCGGCAACGACCTGCACCTGCAGCTGCGCTTCCGGCTCGACCTGTTCGCCAACGTGCGGCCCATCAAGCTGTACCGCGGCGTGCAGTCGGTGCTGGCGGGCTGGCAGCCGGGGCAGATCGACTACGTGATCGTGCGCGAGAACACCGAGGGCCTGTACGCCAGCCGCGGCGCGGGCGTGAACCTGCGCGGCGAGGTGGCGACCGACACGCTGATGGTCACCCGCAAGGGCGTGGAGCGGGTGGCCCGCTTCGCCTTCGCGCTGGCACGCCAGCGTGGTGGTGCGCCGCGTGACGGCGTGCGGCGCGTCACCTGCTGCGACAAGGCCAACATCCTGCGCAGCTATGCCTTCTTCCGCGCGGTGTTCGACGCGGTGGGCGCGCAGTTTGCCGACGTGCAGCGCGACCACGCCTATGCCGACGCCATCACCGTGCACATGCTGAAGAAGCCCGACTTCTACGACGTGATCGTGGCCGAGAACATGTTCGGCGACATCATTTCCGACCTGGGCGCGGGCACGGTGGGCGGCCTGGGCATCGCGGCCTCGGCCGAGCTGGGCGAAGGCCACGGGCTGTTCCAGGGCGCCCATGGCTCGGCGCCCGACATCGCCGGCCAGAACCTGGCGAGCCCGGTGGCCACCATCCTGTCGGGCGCGCTGATGCTGCGCTGGCTGGGCGAGCGTCATGCCGACGCCGCGCTGCGCGAGGCCGCCGACCGGGTGGAGCAGGCGGTGGAAGCGGTGCTGGCCGCCGGCGAGACGGTGCCGCGTGACCTGGGCGGCAACGCCAGTTGCACCGCGATGACGGACGCCGTGCAGCGCCGGCTCGGCTGAAGCCTCAGCGGGGGCGATCGTTCGCCTCCTCGATGCGGCGGTACAGCTCGTTCGACCGCGCCAGGTGCTCGCGCACCGCCTGCGCGGCGGCCTCGCCGTCATGCGCCTCGATGGCATCGACCAGGCGGGTGTGCTCGGCCAGGGTCAGTTGCTCGGCACCGGGCGCGCGCACCAGCGGCTGGTAGTCCTCGCGGGCCCACTGGAAGATGGCCTCGACGATGGCCGGGAAGATCGGGTTGCCGCTGATGCGGGCAATCGAGCGGTGAAAGGCCATGTCGTGGGCCAGGAACTCGTCCAGCCGCGGCAGCGAATCGCGGTGCGCCTGGATGCGGGCGCGCAGGTCGGCCACGTCGTCGGCCGTGGCGCGCTCGGCCGCCATGCGCGCCGTGCCTTCCTCCAGGAAGATGCGCGCCTGCTTCAGGTGCTCCAGCGTCTCGGGCTGCATCTGCAGCAGGTGGCGCGCGCCGCTGGCGATCTGCTGGATCAGGTTGTGGGCACTCGGCACCACCACGCGCGCCCGCTCGCCATGCGAGATCTCGACGATGCCCGAGCGCTCCAGCGCCTGCAGCGCCTCGCGCACCGCGGGCCGGCCCACGCCGTACTGCTCCATCAGCTCGCGCTCGGGCGGCAATTGGGCGCCGGGGGCGATCTCGCCGGTCTGGATGCGCAGCATCAGGCGGTCCAGCACCTCCTGGTAGAGCTTGCGTTTCTGGATCGGCTGGACGTCGGTCATCGGGGCATGCAAAGCAAAGCCGTCATCTTGCCAGCGACGATGCCGGCAGGCCGTCACGGACCCGACCGAAGAAGTCGGCGCCGCCCATCTGCCCGCCCTTGAGCACGATCTCCAGGCCGTCGCGCGCCGGGCGATCCGACCAGGCGCGACACAGCGGCGCGCCCGGCACCAGGCGGGTCTGCAGCGTCAGCGCCTGCACGTCCAGCGCGGCCGTCACCGCGCCCGAGCTGTCGCCGCCGGCGACGGCCACGCGTTTCAGCGTGGGCACGCGGTCGAGCAGCGCGCACAGCACTGCAGCCAGCGCCTGGCCGGTGCGCTCGGCGGCGTCAGGGCGGCTCAGGCCAGCGGCTGCCGCAGCGGCGTCGAAGCCCGTCACGGCCGGGTCATCGGGGCCCGTCGCGGTGTAGACCAGCGGGCTTCGGCCGTCTGCCAGCGCGGCGGCGGCCAGGTCGACCACGCGGCCGACTTCAGTGCCCGCATCGGCCAGCAGCCGCGGCACGTCCAGGCGCAGCGTGGTGAAGCCGTGCGCCGCGGCCCAGGCGATCTGCGCCGCCGTGCCGGGCGAGCAGCTGCCGCTCACCGCCCCAATCTGCGCCACCGCGCCGGTGGCGGGCAGGTCGGCGGGTGCGTCGATCACGCCGCTGGCGCGCCAGTGCGCCGTCAGCGCATACGACAGGCCCGACGACGACGCGCTGAACAGCCCGGCGCCGCGCTGTTCCCACACCAGGGCGCCGGCGGCGCGCAGGGTCTCGTCGTCCAGCACGTCCAGCAGCACCACGGGCGTGTCGTCGGCCGCGGCCCGGATCGCGCCCAGCCGCGCCGCGCCGGCGCCGGCCTTCAGCTGGGTGAAGTCGATCAACGCCCGCCGCAACCCGGTCTGCTGGCCCAGGTGCAGGCGCAGGTCGGCCTCGCCCATCGGCGTGACCGGATGCCGCGCCATGGTCGGATGGCGGTCCAGCCGGTGGCCTTCGCCGTTGGCCACCGCGAACAGGTGGCCGAAGGCGGTGTAGCGCCCCAGCCGCGGCGCGCCGACCAGCATCGGCGACCAACGCGCCGGCATCAGCGGCAGGCCCAGCTCGATGGCGCAGCCGATCGACCCGATGGCCGGCGACGAGTCGAAGGTGGAGCAGACCTTGTCGTGCAGGATGGGCGCGCCCAGCGCGGCCAGTGACGCCAGGGCCGGCGCCAGGTGCTCCCGCATCCAGGCCGGCGACTTGCCGCGCGCCGGGCCGGCCAGGCCGACCGCCCGCACGCCCGGAAAGCGCGCCAGCAGTGCCGGCGTCGGCACCTGCAGGCACAGCACCGTCGGCACGCCGGCGGTGACCAGCGCTTCCAGCGCGTCGGTGCTGCCGGTGAAGTCGTCGCCGTAGTAGGCCAGCAGCAGGTCGCTGGCGGGCGCGCCGAAGCCGCTCACCACGTCTGCAGCGCTTGGGCCAGCGCCGGGTGCCGTTGTGCGTGCTCAGCGATCGGCACGCCGGCTTCGGCCGCCACCCAGGCTTCGCGCATGGCCGCCACGCCCGCGGCGATGCCGCCCGGGTGGCCGAGGATGCCGCCGCCCGCGGCGTGGATCAGGTCGGCCGTGCCCAGCGCAGCGTAGGTGGGCGCCGCCTGCAGGCCGGTCTGGCCCGAGCTGAACACCGGCATCGCCACCATCGGGTGGGCGTCATTCAAGGGCCGCAGCACCGCCCGGGCAGCGGCGATCACGCTGGCGTCGGCCTCGCTGAACTTGTTGGCCAGGCCGTTGACATGCAGGTGATCCGCACCGGCCAGGCGCCACAGCGCCTGCCAGGGTGCGTAGTCCCAGCCCAGGGCCGGGTGCCGGCTGAGGTAACCCCAGCCGTTGCGGTGGGCGTGGATGGGCAGCTGGCTGTGGCGGCGCAGCGCCAGAAGGCCGGTCAGGCCGATGCTGTTCAGGCTCACCATCACGCAGGTGCCGCCCAGGGCCAGCACCTGATCGTGGCGCCGGCGCATCTCGTCGATCTCGCCGGTGATGTTGAAAGCCACCATGGCCTTCCTGCCGCTGGATTGTGCGGCGTCGTTCACCGCCTGCATCACCAGGCTGGCGCGCTGGTCGAACGGGCAATGCGGGCCGTCGGCCTGCAACTCGTCGTCCTTGATGAAGTCGATGCCGCCGGCCAGCAGCTGGCGCACGGTGTCCGCAGTTTCCTGCGGCGACAGGCCCACGCTGGGCTTGATGATGGTGCCGATCAGCGGCCCACGCTCGACACCCGCCAACCGGCGTGTGCCGGCGATGCCGAAGGCCGGCCCCGGGCAGGCCGCGGCAAAGGCGGTGGGCACGGCCAGGTCGATCAGGCGCAGGCCCGAGACCTGGCGCAACTCGAACAGGTTGCCTGCGATGGTCGCCATCAGGTTGGGCAGCGACGGGCCCATGTTGGCCAGCGGCCAGGACAGGTCGAGCAGGCAGCGCTGGTAGCGGCTGGCTTTCAGCAGGCACGGCAGGCTGGGCGTGTCGACTGCCTCCAGCAACACCAGCCGTTCGACGCGGGCGCCCGAGCGTGCCTTCAGCGCCGGCGTCTCGCCCGGCACGGCGGTGAAGGTGCCGCTGGACTGCTCGCCGGCGATGACCTCGGCCGCACGCCGCGGGTCGTCACCGGTTTCCAGCCAGTAGCGGGCGTGGATGCGGCCGTCGGCGGCCGACAGCGCTGGCAGGTCGGGCAGGGTCACTTCACCGCCTGGATCGCGGCGATCTTGTCAGCGCCGAATTCCTTGGCGAAATCGGCAAAGGCCGGCGCCACGGCCTTGCGGAAGCTCTCGCCATCGGGCTTCTCGATCACCTGCATGCCGTCCTTCTTCAGCTGGGCGATGCCACTGGCCTCGTCGTCGTTGACCCGCTTGCGCTGGGCCGCGGCGGCGGTCGCCGCTGCCTGGGTGAAGAACTTCTTGTCCGCGTCCGACAGGCCCGACCACACCTTCGGCGAGATCAGGATCAGCGCCGGCGAGTAGACATGGCCGGTCAGCGACAAGTGCTTCTGCACCTGGGCGAACTTGCTCGCCAGGATCACCGGAATCGGGTTCTCCTGGCCATCGACCGTGCCCTGCTGCAGCGCGGTGAACAGCTCCGGAAAGGCCATCGGCGTGGGCAGGATGCCGAAGGTCTTGTAGCCCGCCATGTGCACCTTGTTTTCCATGGTGCGCATCTTCAGCCCGCTGGCATCGGCGGCCGAATGGATCGCCCGCTTGTTGTTGGTCATGTGGCGAAAGCCGTTTTCGCTCCAGGCCAGCGCCACCAGGCCCCGGGCCTGGATCTTCTTCAGCAGGTCCTGACCGATCGGGCCGTCCAGCGTCTTGCGGGCGTGGTCGTAGTCGCGAAACAGGAACGGGATGTCGACGATCTTGGTGTCGGGCACGAAGTTGCCCAGCGCACCGGTCGACACATTGCTCAGGTCCTGCGTGCCCAGCTGCACCGCCTCGATCTGCTCACGCTCGCCACCCAGGGCCGAGTTCGGGAACTGCTGGCAGCTGTAGCGGTTGGCCGTGCCCTTGCTGATCTCGTCGCAGAACACGGTGGCGCCCACGCCGTAGTGCGAGTCGCGGGCCGGCGTGTAGCCGATCTTCAGCACGGTCTGCGCCGCAGCGGGCGCCAGCGCGGCGGCCGTCAAGGCCAGGAAGGCCAGGGTCGAAATGCGGGTGCGGATGGGTTGGTGCATGGTTTGTCTCCGTTGTGTGCTGTTCGTGTCCAGGCCGTCGTCAGGTGATGCGGCGGATGCTCTCGGCAATCTCTTCGCGCTCGAAGACCTGCTTCCAGTCGTCACGCATCAGCCGTGGCTTGCCGAAGGTGATGGCCTTGTTGCAGGCGTCGGAAAACGCGCCGGGAATCTGTTTGAAGATCACCGCCGACAGGATGGTCATGTGGCCGAGCAGGAAGTCGCGCGCGCAGTCCGCCGGCACGCCGCGTGCCACCACCTCGTCCATGGCCTCGCGCATCACGTCCAGCAGCGTGGCGCACACGGTTTCCGACAGGCCCGGCTCCAGCAGCGCCATCTGCTCGACCGTCACCCGGTACGACCGCAGCACCGGCGCGTAGATGGTCTTGGCGATGTCCTCGCCCAGGGCGAAGGCGTCATCCGGCCCCTGCATCAGCGCGCTGACGATGCTTTGCGGCGCGGTGGCGCCGCCGAAGTAGTCGACCGCGCCGGCGTGTGCACCTCGGGGCTGAAGATGGTCGGGTGGCAGGGGTGGGCGACGAAGTAGACCAGGTCCGGCCGCAGCGGCAGGTGACC
>Ga0116179_1002070_pt1 | contig 14598 bp, 9 predicted proteins | sample AD_UKC071_MetaG_FD_89751 | JGI IMG/M metagenome (GOLD analysis project Ga0116179, IMG submission 89751) | Active sludge microbial communities of municipal wastewater-treating anaerobic digesters from USA - AD_UKC071_MetaG | ecosystem: Engineered > Bioreactor > Anaerobic > Digestate | place: USA...
CCAGCATTATGCCGGGGCGACCACGGCGAGCCTGACCGTGTTGAATGTCGGCTCGTCGCAGGTCGGCGACTATCGCTGCGTGGTGACCAACGCGGGCGGCAGCACGAATTCGAACACGGCCGCGCTGACGCTCAAGCAGGCCACCACCATCACCCAGCAACCCACCAACCAGTCCACGCCGGGCGGCGGAACGGCCACCTTCACCGTTGTTGCGACAAGCGAAGGCACGCCGACTTACCAGTGGCAGAAGAACGGCACCAACCTGACTAACGGTGGGCACTACTCGGGCGTGACCACCGCGACCTTGACCATCTCCAATGCCGACAGCAATGATGAGGCCTCCTACCGCTGTGTGGTCACCGGCGGGTGCGGCAGCGCGACGTCCAACGCGGCCACTTTGACGGTTACGAGCGCAAGCTACACCTACATCGTGGAAAGCCGACCTGGCGGGCAGAACTACAACCGGTATTCGGAGACCGGCACCTGGAACACCAGCGTGGCCAAGAGCACCGCTGCCGGGTGCACGGCCGGCATCGGAAGTCGCTGGTGTGAGCTCAACAGCTCACCCAAGACGGCGGTCTTCCGGTTTACACCCCCGACCACCGGCACGTACAGGGTCTATACGACCAACGGTACGACCAACAACGCCGGCAACCCGCAGATCTTCAAGATCACGCATGCCGGTGGGACCGCCACCGTAGGCGTGTGCCAGAACACAAGCTGCTCGAGTAACTCGGTGAACAAGTGGTATCTGCTGGGGACGTACACGCTCAATCGCAATACCCAGTACACCGTGACGGTTGACGGCTCGACGGGTTCCGGCTCGGGGCCGGCCCTCAACGTCGGTCGGGCCGACGCCATTAAGTGGGAGCGGTAGAACCCGCTTGTCGCATCCGAAATCACGTGCGCCCGTGGATCGAGGGTGCAAGCCGCGTGCGCTCGTGGATGGCGGGGGCAATCACGTGCCGTTGTGGATGAAGGGGGCCACCGGGTGAGTGGTTGCCCACAGAGAGTTGCCGGCCGGTTTGGCGCGGATCACCGCCTGAGCCGGCCGGCTTTCATTGCAGGGCAAGTCTCAACGATCACGTTGCAGGAGATGAGCCTGTATCGGATACGGAACTGGCCGTACACCGCTTACTATACGGTTTCCGTTACAAACTTGGGCAGGTTCCTGCCTGGTTGTTGGTCGCTGCGCGCTGATAGCTTAAATCTTCGTGCCCCCACCTCTGAAGAGGCGGGGCACCCAACGCACGAGATTCATTTGGGATCCGTATTATTTCAGCTCCACGCTCCAGTAAGCGTGATCGAGGAACTGCTGCCATGAGCGGTAGCGGTCGTTGGAAAGCTGGAGGTTGATGACCGGCGAGCGCTTCGGCTTGACCGGCTTGGTGATGAGGGTCATGCCGGCCTGCTCGGGGGTTCGGCCGCCTTTCTTCACGTTACACTTGAGGCAGCAGCAGACTACGTTTTCCCACGAGGTCTTGCCGTGCTGGCTGCGCGGTACGACGTGGTCGATGCTCAGCTCGCTGGAGGCATACTTCTTGCCGCAGTACTGGCACCGTCCTCCGTCGCGGGCGAAGATGTTCCGGCGGTTCAGCTTGACGTCTTTGCGCGGCAGACGGTCGTAGAGCGTCAGCCGGATGATCCGCGGCACCACAAGGCTCATGCGGGTGGTACGTACCCAGTCATGGCGGTGCGGCTCAAAACGCTTCTTGACTTCGCTGAGCTGAACCCAGGAATCAAAGTCGTAAGAGACGAACTGATCGTCTTCAACGTGGATGACTTCGGCGAGGTTGCGATAGAGCAGGGAAAAAGCGCGTCTGGCCGTAGTGACCCTGATGGCCAAGTAGTTCCGGTTCAGGATGAGGACATGACAGCCTAGACCTGAACAGGGTTCGAGAGCAGCAATAGTAGCGGCCGTGGGGAAGACACAATCCTCCTTCCTGTTCCCGCATCGGGGGCGGCCGGCATCGCACGGTCAGGCCTGGGCTGGCGGCATGACCGCCGCTACCGTCCCTTATTCCTGTGCTATTAGTGTATTATAGGGTACAGCGGGGCTGGTCGCAATGGGCGCTAATTCTCTCCGTATCCGTTGAAGGGGGTACTGGAAGCACGCCGGTGGCTGCTCTCTGGCGGTCTTGGGCCGCATCTACTGCTGCTGAAACGGGATTTTAAGGCCGCCGATGGCGGGTTTATGGGGTGCGTGGTTGCCTGATTGAGGTCAATCGCCGGCCGAATAAACGCTCGTAAACATCGGCCACGCCGATAAGTGCAAGAATAACGGGGATGCCGCCGACAGGGGTAAGGTTCCTCGCCAGCGGTCCCATGAGGCCGGCCAGCAGCCAGAAGATGGCGGCGAAAAGGCAGCAGACCACGGCCGTCCATCGCCATGGCCGGTAGCGGAGGGCCACGATACAGCCCCAGACGGCCGGCACGAGGAAGAACATCTGCATGGCGAACAACGGCCGCTGCAGGGTCCCGGTGACGGTGGCGTACACCGATCGCCACAGGCGACCGGCCAGCCATCTGAGGCTCTCGCCGGGCGACTCCCGAAAGTACTGCAGCAGAAGACACGCGCAGGGCTCGGCCGGGGAAACGGCTGCCGCTTCGGGGGAGACCGTCGCGCTGAGCTCCGGGTGATCACTTTCCAGGGATAGACGCCAGCAGGTGTCAACATGCCGGGCCGCCTCGGAAAGCTGGAACGGGGGGCGGAGTACCATCGTCGCCGTGGCCATGACCAGGCCGAAGCCCACGCACAGGAATAATGCTCCTCGGGCCCGGACCTTCCGCCGGAAGGGGGCCAGCAGGATGGCCACTATCAGGATGGGGGCCAGCAGCAGCCCGTGCAGACTCGTGAGAGCCAGCAACCCCAGAGCGGCGCCGGCCAGCAGGGCCCGCCGGTGTCGTCGGCGCTTCCGCCACCACAGCAGCAGGCCCAGCGACACCGGGGTCAGCAGAATGACCAGCGCCAGTGGGCCGGCGCGTTGGGCTATGAAAGCGAAGGACGGATGCACGACCCAGAGCAGGGCGGTCCACAGGCCCCATCTGGTGCCGAGGCCTGCTCGTGCCACCCCATACCAGCCCGCGGCGGAGAGTACACAGATGCTCAGGGCCGCGATAAACAGGGCCGAGTCCACCTTCTGGGCCGGGACCATCGCCCCCAGGCGAGTCTCCAGCAGCGCGGAGAGGTAACCATAAACCGCGGGGTTGGGCGGGGGCTGCGCGGCGGCAAAGGGCAGCCGCGTACTCACCAGCCAGGCGGCGATCTGGGCCAGGCAGGCTACCATGAGCACCAGGCTTAAGGCGACGACCGGGTGGTGGTACAGAGGCAGTGGCAGGGGACCGGATACAACCAGCGTTGAGGAAGATGGCGCGCCAATCAGGCGGTCCTCACGCCCCCCCTCGGATACGGAGAGGGCGGAGCCTCTGGCCTTGTTGTGCGGCCCTTGACGAGGCATGCCAATTACATTTCCTCAGTGCCTCACGCAGGCGGCAGCCACGCGCGATGGGCCACAAAAGGGGCGACCCAGGCGAAATCCGGAACAACTGACGCCTGACAACTGACGCGATTGCTACACTTCCTCGATCTCCTTGGCCTTGGCGGCGACCAGGGCATCCACCTGGCTCTCGTATTTCTTGGTGAGCTGCTGGATATTTTCCTGGGCCTTCTCGGCCTCATCCTCGGAGATTTTGGATTCCTTCTCCTCGGCTTCGATCCGGCGGTTCATGTCCCGGCGGGTGTTGCGGATGGCGACCTTCTGATTCTCGCCCATCTTACGGATCTGGGCGAGCATCTTCTGTCGCCGTTCGCCGGAGAGAGGCGGAACGGGCAGACGAATGACCTTGCCGTCACTCATGGGGGTGATACCGATGTCGGAGGTCAGGATCGCCCGCTCAATGTCCTTGAGCACGCTGGGGTCGTAAGGCTTGAGCAACAGCAGGTTGCCCTCCGGCACGGAGATGCTGGCCAGTTCGCGCAGCTCCATGGTCGAGCCGTATGCCTCTACAGGAACCTTGAGGTGCTCGACCAGCCCCGGCGAGGCCCGCCCGGTGCGCACGCCGCGCAGCTCCTGGCGAAGGTAGTCGACTGCCTTCTCCATCAACTCTTCACATTCGAATTCGATTTCATCCACCGGCATAGTCATTTCTCCCGCATGTTTCCGGCCATTTTAGGAAGAGGTGGGGGAGCAAGCAACGGTCCTGGTCCGCAGTGTGTGGTCAGTGGTCAGTTTCAGTTGTGGTGACGACGCACGACAGGGGAAAGTCGGGTCGGCATGCCCAACAATTCCGTCTTCTGCACCCCGAACGCTCTTGCCGGTGACCTGGGTGGGGGATATGGTCATGTTCATGAGCGATTCACCCGCAGAATGGAAGGACGCCGGCCCCACCCCTTCGGCGAGCGAAAAACGCGAGTTGCGCTCGCGCGCCAACCGGATCAAGGCCCGGTTGATCGTTGGCCGGAAGAGGCTCACTGAGGCCGTGCTGGCGGAAGTCCGCAAAGAGCTCGACCGCAACGAACTGATCAAGGTGCGCATGGACGAGGACGACGCGGCGGAGGCGGAGCGCCTGGCCCATGAGCTGGCCGAGCGCGTTCCCTGCCACCTGATCCAGCGGATCGGGCGCGTGGCCCTGCTCTTCCGCCAACTGCCCCCGGTCCAGCCTTAGGGCCGTTTCCAAATTTCCCCGTACCGCGAACCGCCGGGCGAGACCGGCCGGTCAGCCGGCGGCAGGTCGGGTCCCGTCCGCCTGCTACGGAGGTATGGAATGCTCCGACAAGAAATAGCATGAGCGTACCCTACAACGCAAAGTGGGCCATTTTTTGTAGCGGCCGGGCTCCGTACCGGCCGTTTGGCCCATAAAGCGGCCGGCACCTGGCTTTCGCCGGGTACCCGGCCCGGCCGCTACGACTTTGCGCTGCAGGGCATAGGGACTAACGAGGTCGGCTTGTTTGTCAACAGAATTCGGGTATCATTGTCAACAATTGCGGACCGGGATCGACACCCCGCGGCCAGCCTGGACTTGAGAGCCGGCCGGGTCGCCATAAGCTCTGGGTGGGGGCGGCAGAATGGAGATTGCGATGTCTATAAGGCGTTGTCTTGGCGTGGCCACGGTGACGGTGATGAGCCTCTGTTTGGGGGCGGTCGGCGCTCAGCCGTCGCGGTCGCTCAATGACTTGACCGGGCCGTGGCAACTCTTCGTGGACGACTACCTCGTGGCCTCAAAGGAGCACGTGGTCCGCACGTATCACCCGTTCGAGAAAGACCCGCGCAACCCGCTCTTGAAGGCGGATCGGCCCTGGGAAGGCAATAACGTCTACCTGTACGGGACGGTGTTGCCGAACGAGTCGGGGCCGGGCTACCGGATGTGGTATCACGCCTTACCAGAGACGAAGGGGGACGACGCCTACCGCCTGCTCTACGCCACCAGCCGGGACGGCATCACCTGGGAGAAGCCGAACCTGGGCTTCGTTGAGTACAAGGGCTCCAAAGACAACAACATCTTTATCCGGCGGGGCTCGCGCGATCACATCCCTTCCATCATTCACACGCCCTGGGAAAAGGACCCGCAACGACAGTACCTCATGATCAACTATGACGGCGACAAGTTCGACGGCTACGTGGTCGCCTGGTCGCCGGACGGCCTGCGCTGGACGGACGCCGCGGACAAGGCCGTATTCACCAAAGGCGGTGATGTCGGGCAGTTCCTCTATGACTTCCACAAGGGCGAGTACGTCGGTTACGTCAAGAACACGGCCCAGGTCAGCGACATGCGGCGCCGCGCCGTGGCCCGGATTGCCAGCAAAGATCCGCTTTCCTGGCCGGAGCCTGAGCTTGTCCTGGCGCCGGACACGTTCGACGATCGCTGGGCCCACGGCATTCAGCGAACCAGCTTCTACGGCCTCTCGGCTTTTGCTTACGAGAGCATGTATCTCGGGTTCCTGTGGGTTTTCCGGGCGGACGACGAAACCGAAGGCTACTTCGACGGACCGATTTTCTGCGAACTGGTTACCAGCCGTGACGGCGTGCACTGGATGCGCCAGCAGGGTGAGCGGGTGCCCGTTCTACCTGTCGGAACCGGCAAAGCCTGGGACCGGGGCATGGTGTTCTCGGCGACGCAACCGCTGGTTGTCGACGGGAAGGTCTGGCTGTACTACGGCGGCGTGGATGGCAAGCACCTGCCCAGGAAGAACGAGCCGTGGCACAGCGGCATTGGCCTGGCCACCCTGCGCAAGGATGGGTTCGCTTCTCTGGATGCGAAGGGGGAAACGGGAACGGTCCTGACGCGCCGCCTGGTGGGGGCGCGCGGCCCTCTGCGGGTCAATTACACCGCTTCCGGCTCGCTGCGCGTGGAGGTGCTCGACGCGACGGGCAACGTCCTGCCGGGCTATGGTCGGGATGATTGCACGCCATTGACCGGTGACAGCATCGACGCGACCGTGGCCTGGCGGGACCGTCGAACGCTGCCGGGCGGACGGCCCATCCGGCTTCGCTTTATCCTGGAGAATGCGTCGCTCTACTCGTTTGCCGCCGGCGGGGGCCTCAAAGTGCTGGACGAGCCCACCGCGCCGCTCGGCGTTCTTTTTACCTTTGAGAACGGCTGGACCGATTCGCTGACCGCCGACGGCAAGCAGCGGGCGATCCTTCACGGCGACATGCGGATTGATTCCGAGCGGGCCAATGTTGCCTTCGGCGGGGGGGCGGCCAGGGTCGGCTCGACCTTCGCTCCGCTGCAGACCCTCGAGATTGACCAGACTAGGGAGCTGGGCACGCAGTTCACGCTGTCGGTCATGGCCAAGAGCAAAGATAATCGCCCGGCACGTCTGTTCAGCTCGTATGAGGATCGCGGTGCGTACAAGACTACCGAGCTGGTGTTCGATTGTGATCCCAACGGCAAGTGCCTGCCGGGCCTGCGCTTGATCGTCAAAGGCATGGAGGTGCACTCCGGACCGGTGACTTTCGCCGATGACAAATATCACCACCTGGCGGTCACGTATGACGACGGCCGAATCACTTTCTATCTGGACGGGAAAGTGGTGGGACGGGGTCTGGTTCCCGGCGGCGATCCGGTATCCATGATTCGCAACCTGAGGATCGGGGAAGATGCGGCCCACGGCCATGAGCAGCAATTCCGCGGCTGGATGGATGACGTGCTCGTGTACGGCCGGGCGTTGACGCCGAACGAGATCAGCGCCCTCGGCAAGCAGGGCGCGGAAGCTTTCTTCAAGGCCCGACAGGAGAAGAAGTAACCCCGACACCGATTGTGGTTGCCGCCGCAGCTCAATCACCGTCCGCGCTGGAAGAGACAACAAATCGCCCAATTTGTGTGCCCCGGCACGATTGGCGTGCCGCGGTTCCTGAGCCGGCCGGTGTGTGCCACGGTTCTTGAGCCGTGCCGGGGGGGCTCTGGCCGTTCTCCATACTCCTGTAGCGGCCGGGCTCTGTACCGGCCGTTTTCCCAGTACCGCCCATTGTCTTGTAGCGGCCGGGCTCTGTACCGGCCGTTTCCGCTATGGCGCCCAACGCTACAAAATCAGCATCGCATCGCCGTAACTGTAGAAGCGGTACTCGGCGCGAATCGCCTCCTCGTAGGCGGCCAGGGTGGTCTCCCGGCCTGCGAAGGCGAAGATCATGGCCAGCAGGGTGCTGCCGGGCAGGTGGAAATTGGTGAGGATCGCGTCCACCGCCTTGAAGCGGTAGGGCGGGTAGATGAACAGGCGCGTCCAGCCGCTGCCGGGCTGCAACCGGCCGTCCTCGTCGGCGCAGGTCTCCAGCACGCGCACGCTGGTGGTGCCGACGGCGACAATCGGGCGGCCTTCGGCTCTTGCGGCGTTGACAGCAGCGGCCGAGGCTTCCGGGCATTCGTACCACTCGGCATGCATGGGGTGATCGGCCAGGTCTTCGCAGCGGATGGGCGCGAACGTCCCCGCGCCGACGTGCAGCGTCACGAAAGCGGTGGATATTCCGGCCGTGGCCAGGGCGTCGAAGACTTCCTGCGTAAAGTGCAGGCCGGCCGTCGGAGCCGCGACGGCCCCGGGATGACGCGCGTAAACCGTCTGGTAACGCTCGGCGTCTTCCACGGTTTCCGAGGTCGGCCGGCTGTGCTCAGCTTGTGCCTCGCTCCCCTCGCGCCGGGGGCGTTTGATGTACGGCGGCAACGGCGGTTGGCCGAAGCGCATGAGGATCGCATGGGCGTTGCCGGCGGGGACGGGGGCCGCTTTCCACATTCCGCCCTCCTGCCGGTCGATCAGCTTGAGCTGGACGGCCGGGGCTGGCTCCTGGGGCGAGGCTTGGGGCGGTTCGATACTCAGCAGCTCTCCGGCGCGCAGGCGGCGGGATTCGGTGAGCATCATTTCCCATACGCCGGGCTCGGGCTCGTGCAGAAAGAGGCCCTCGATGCGTCCGCCGCTACGGCGTTTCAAGTGCAGCCGGGCGGGCAGCACGCGGGTGTCGTTGAGTACGAGTAATGCGCCGGGCGGCAGCAGTTGCGGCAGCCGGTTGAACCATTCGTGGCTGCGCTGGCCGGTGTCGCGCCGGACCACCATGAGCCTGCTGGCATCCCGCCGGTCGGCCGGATACTGGGCGATGTACTCGGGGGGCAGATCAAACTGTAGCTCGTCGATGCGCACTGATCACTCCGCTGGAAGATTCTGGAGGGCCAGAACGGCATCGTCAAGCCGGGAGGCCTGTATCAGGCTGCATCGGCCGTGGCGGATGGGGGGATTGCCGGGTGCCATGTTCACACGCGGCCCCCTCAAGCACTGCGAATACCACCAGGCTCAGGGCCGCGGGTGGGCATGGGGAATACTCCGGGGACTTCATCATATGCTTATCCGCCTGAGTACCGCGTATAAGCATGGCCCCCGGCGCACAGTCGTATCGGCCAGGCTCTGTACCGGCCGTTTTCTATTCCGTGGCGGCTCCGTACCGGCCGTTTCCGGACAGCACCTGGTACGGCTCAAGAGCCGCAGCACACGGGGTCTTTACCTGGTCAACTGTTTGCCGGCCATCTCGATGGCCTTGTCCATGGCATCGGCAATTGCGTCGAAACTGAGCTTTGTTTCGGGAACCAGCGGAGCGTTCAGCTCTTTGCGAAGTGATTCGCGGACGGGGATATTGCGCGAATCGCTCCGGGCCAGCATCCGTTCGGTCTCCGGCGAGGTCAGGAAATCGATCAGCTTCTTGGCTGCCTCCGGATTGGGGCCGCCGGTGATCAGGCCCACGGAGTTGGGGATCAGCAGCATGCCGCCGTCGCCCATGTCCGGGTAGACCATATCAATGGGCTCTTTGCGATTCTGGCGAACGCAGACGTCGTCGGTGTCCGTAGCGCCGAGCAGGTACTCGCCCCGGGCCACGACCGCGGCGGTGGTGGTGTTGCCGTCCATGAGCCGGCCATTGAGAACCTTGTTCAAATCGGTGAGGAACTGACTGTATTGCTCTTCGCCCCACAGGGCCAGCATGGCGAAGTGGCCGCGCGTGGTGCCGAACTGGGGGTTGGCGACGGCCAGTTTGCCGGTCCAGCGCGGGTTGGCGATGTCGCGCCAGGTGGCCGGCACCTCCTCGCGTTTGAGCTGCTCGGGGTTCCAGGCCAGGACGCGGGCGCGCAGCCCGAACGCGGTCCACCGGCCGGCGGGATCACGGTAACGCTCGGGAATGCCCTCGGCCGGTGGGCGATACTCGGCCAGCAGCCCTTCGCGGGCCATCTTGATGGTGTTGAACAGCTCGCTGGACCAGAACACGTCGGCCAGGGGCCGGTCCTTCTGGCTGCGAATCAGGTTGACCAGCCCGGTGGTCTTGCCGGCTTCGCTGTCGAGTTTCAGCTTGACGTCGATGCCGGTCTGCTGCTTGAACGCGGCGATGACCTCGCGGGCAAAGGGCTCATCGACGCTCGAATAGAGCGTGACCGTGGGGGCAGCGGCGCCTTTGTCCTCCTTGCAGCCAATGACCAGGACCGGGAGTAACAGGGTGAAGGTGAGAAGTGAGAGGTGAGAAGTGAGAAAGGATGGCCGACAGGGCACGCGTATTTCGGCTGTCTTCAGATTTCTGTCGGCCCCTTCGGGGCGGTCCCCTCGCTTGCGCTCGGGGCTCGTTGGTTTGGCTCTTCCGGTGCTTGAATGGACTCCTGGTGATAGTTCCGAACGTTCGGCGATCAGTTCACTTCTCACTTCTCTCTTCTCGCTTTTCGTTAGTAGTCACCCACTTCTCTCTTTGCGTCGGAGAGCTCCCGCTTCTCACTTCGCAGGGGGCGTCTTCATGTCCTCTGCGGAGCGTTTGAAATATTCGCTGAGGCTGCGCTGGTAGGGCCGCGGGATCTTCTCGTTGGCGATGTTGTCGGCCACCTCACGCTGGGCGGAGATGACCGCTTCGGAGAACTCCTTGCTCACTTCGCCCTTGAACTGCATGCCACCGTCGAACTCCTGCCTGGAGATGACGGAGCCCGCCTGCGTGTTGACCTGGGCCTTGCGCTGCACGGTGTTGTATCTGGTCTGCTCGTAATCCACGACACCGCCTTCTCCCTGGCCGAGGGCGCCCATGCCGGAACCGTATCCGCCACCGCCGGGCCGGTTGCCCATACCGCTGCCCTGGCAGGCGGTACACAATCCATCGCCCACCATGCCGGTGCCGTTGCATTGGGAGCAGGACTCGCCGATCCGGTTCTTGAGCGCGCCGACCTGGCTCATGGAGGCCTTGAGTTCATTGAGGCTTTGCTCCATTGCCTCCAGTTCGGAGAGCTGTTCGGCGGCGTCGGTGAGGCCCTCCAGCGATTCCATCTCACCTTGTTCGCCGGACTGTTGCCCCTGCTTGCCGCCGGTGTTGGAGAGGCACTGGGCGAGCTTCCGGGCGGTACTGCCGGCATCAGATCTCTTCTTGATTTGCTGAGCGAGTTGTTCGGCCTGCTTCTCGGACAGACCTTTTTCCTGGAGCTGCTTTTTGAGACCTTCCATGTCCTTCTGCGCCAGCTTCTCCAGGGCCTCCCGGATTTCCTGGTCGTTCATGCCCGTCTTGGCCAGTTGCTCGCGCATCTTCTTGTCGTCCTGCGCGATCTGGTTGAGCTTCTCGGAGAGCTGCTGAAGCTCCTGCTTCATCTGTTCAGCCTTTTGCTTCTCTTCAGGGGTTTTTGCCTCCTTAGAGAGTTGCTCCTGGAGGCTCTTGACGGCCTCCTGGGCGGCATTGAAATCGCCCCTGGCCAGGGCCTTGGTCAGCTCGCTCACCGGCGTATTGCTTTTGGGCTCGTTGGCCAGCCGGTTCATCATCTTCTTGAACTCTTCGACCTGGGCCATCTCGCCGGTCTGGGCCTTCTGCTCGAGCTTCTCGCTGATCTTCTCCACCTTTTTCATCATTTCCTGACGGAGGTCGGCGGGGGTTTCGAGCTTGGCGTCCTTGAGCATTTCGAGATCTTCGAGCTCTTTTTTCAGCTCGGGATTGGATTCCTGAAGCTTCTTGAGGGTGGGGGTGATGACCGGCTTGAGCACGGCGGCGGTGCGCTCGATGCGCTCCTGGCGTTTGATGGTCTCCTGTTGCCGCTCCTGCTTGCCGAGCAGATCGAGGGTGGGGAACAGCCAGAAGGACAGGAGCGCGGTCAGGGTGACGGCCCCGGCCCAGGGCGCCGAACGGGGCACGCGCACGGGCAGGTAATGATTGAGCGGCAGGGCCCGGCTGACCCGCTCGGCGTCGGCCACGACCGCGCGGGCGAACGGATCGGCGGAAGTGGCACAAAACAGCCCGGTGCTGATACGTTCCTTGAGTCCGGCGGCCTCGTCGAGCCTGGCGGCCGCCGTGGGCAGGTTCTCGCGGGTCAGCCACGCCCACAGGGCCGAGCCGGCAACCGCGCCGCCCACCAGCCCCAGGGTCAGCCAGCCGTAAAACCGCCCGCTTTCCTCCAGCAGAGCCAGGGACCGCCCAATACAGATCGTGATGATGAACAACCCCGCCGCTCCGGCCATGGACCAGCCCAAGGCCGTCAGCCAGCGATTCAGCAGGAGCCGTCGTTGTGCCCGCCGTGCGGATCTTTCGAGTTCGCTCATAGCCGACTCGCCTTTGCGTCAGAAAAAGCGGGTAATTCCACTGATATTCTACGACAGAATGCCGTACTGTACAAACCCTCGCATGTGCTTCGGGCTCTATACGGTTATTGTCGGCGGGGCGGGGTTGGTTTACATGTTTTAGCGGTCAGCGGTCAGCTTTCAGCACTCAGCAGTCAGCGTTCAGCGATCAGCTTTCAGCGGTCAGCCGTCAGCCGTCACAAGCTGATCGCTGACTGCTGACCGCTGATCGCTTCATCAGACTACAGCCCGTTGCCCAGCAAGCCTTTGGATTCGAGGTAGTTGAGCACCTGGGCGGCGGCCTCTTCACGGGTGATGTCCACGTTGCGCAGGACGATCTCCGGGTTGGTGGGGGGCTCGTAGGGGTCGTCCACGCCGGTGAAACCCATGCCTTTACCCTCGGCCAGAGCGGCGCGGGCCTTTTTATACAGGCCCTTGGGGTCGCGGGATTCGCAGACCTCGATGGGCACGTCCACGAAGACTTCCACAAACGGCAGGCCGGCCTCCTGGTGGATCTTGCGCACTTGGTCGCGATCCTTGCGGTAGGGGCTGATGAAACTGGTGAGCGTGATCGCTCCGGCATCGGCGAAAAGCTTGGCCACCTCGCCGATCCGGCGGATGTTCTCCTCGCGGTCGGCGGCGGAGAAGCCCAGGTTCTTGTTGAGGCCGTGGCGGATGTTGTCGCCATCCAGCGTGTAGGCCAGGTGGCCGCGCTGAATCAGGGCGTGCTCGACGGTGAAGGCGATGGTGCTCTTGCCGCAGCCGCTCAGGCCGGTGAACCAGACGGTCGCGCCGCGCTGCTTGAGCAGCTTCTCGCGGTCTTCGCGGGTGACGTGGCCCTCGTGCCAGGTGATATTGGTAGCCTTAATCTCGGTCATGCCTATTGTTCTCCGGTAGTTACATATAAGCGGTCAGCAGTCAGCGATCAGCGGTCAGCCGCTTGGCTGGGCCGCCGCTGCCCGCTGATTGCTGATCGCTGACCGCTGAACGCTTTAAGGGCCCGTTCCGGCGGGCCGACATCAGGCGGGACACTATAGAGGATCGGGCAGCGGTTCTCAAAAGCTGCAGATCCGCGGCGAAGCCCGGTGTGCCGGGGCTCCCGGCTGAGTGGCCGGCTTCAGCCGGATTGGCTTACCACGTTACCCGGTTTGAGGCGCTTCTTTATTCAAGCCATTGATAGACAAGCGGTTACGCATCCCTCAGTCCTCACGGTGCACACTTCCAGTCACTCAAAAACGGGCGAGCCCCTGCAAAGCGACAACCTTGTCGCTTTTGGCTGGGTACAGTGGCCGGAGCCATGTCCTTGAAGGGGGCGACCTCGCGCCTCGGCTGGCACGCCCAAACCCCACCAGCGACTCCTGGGAGAGCGCAGACGCAAGTGGGAGGCTCATGGTTGGTGTGGGTTTGGCGGGGCGGTTACAATGTCTTTACAGGCCGGCGCTCGCGTTGATGGCCTTCCAATATCGAGCGCATTTTTCCATGTCCGATTCCAGATTGCGGCGGCAGATCGCCGTCGAGGCTGCCCGGCTCATGTATGAGCGGGTGGAGAGCGAGTATTTCACCGCCAAACGCAAAGCGGCCGCCCGGCTGGGGGGCAACTGTCGGTTCCATCCTCAGGACCTGCCCTCCAACCGCGAGATCCGCGACGAGGTCCAGGCCCTGGCCCGGATGTACGAGGGGCAGGGGCGGCTCGATCGGCTGCTGGACATGCGCCTGGCCGGGCTGCGCATGATGCGGCTGCTGGCGGCGTTCCACCCGCACCTGATCGGCAGCGTGGTCACCGGCCACATCCGCCAGGGCTCCGACATCGACGTCCACGTGTTCAGCAACGACGTGTCCAGCATCACCGACCTACTCGACCAGCACAACTACCGCTACGAGGTCGAACGCAAGCGCGTCCTCAAGCACAACGAGGAGCGGGTCTTTACCCACGTGCATGTGCAGGATGATTACACGTACGAGCTGACCGTCTATGCGCGCGAACTGGTGAACTATCCGTTCAAGAGCTCCATCACGGGCAAGACCATCGTGAGGGCGTCGATAAGCGAGCTGGAGGAGCTGATCGCGCGCGAGCACCCGGGGGCGGAGAGCGCCGGCGAGGATGAACCTGGCGGGCTGGACCGCTTTCTAATCTGGTCGCTGCTGCTCCCGCCGTTGGAGGAGGTGAAGCAGGACCCGCGCTGGCATCCGGAGGGCGATGCCCTGTACCACTCGCTTCAGGCCTTTGAGATTGCCCGCGACGAGTATCCGTACGATCAGGAGCTTATTACCGCCGCGTTGCTGCACGACGTGGGTAAGGCGATCGATCCGCGGGATCATGTCGCGGCGGGGCTGGAGGCGCTGGAAGGAACGCTGACGGAGCGGGAGGAGTTTCTGATCGGCCATCACATGGATGCGGTGGCGCTCCGGGAGGGGACGCTCGGGGGAAAGCTGGCCGGGAGGCTCCGGGCGTCGGAGTGGTTCGAGGATCTGATGGCGCTGCGCGAGATTGATGATCGTGCGCGCGTGCCGGGGGCGGATGTAGGGACGGTGGAGGAGGCGCTGGAGTTTCTACGCGG
>Ga0116179_1002073_pt1 | contig 14588 bp, 12 predicted proteins | sample AD_UKC071_MetaG_FD_89751 | JGI IMG/M metagenome (GOLD analysis project Ga0116179, IMG submission 89751) | Active sludge microbial communities of municipal wastewater-treating anaerobic digesters from USA - AD_UKC071_MetaG | ecosystem: Engineered > Bioreactor > Anaerobic > Digestate | place: USA...
CGCAATGTCATCGCATCATGTACCTGCCAACCCATATGGCTGTCTACTGTTGGAGTTGTTATGCCTGAGAAGATCAGCCAGGAAACGCGCTCACGCATGATGGCCGGAATCAAGGGAAAGGATACGAAGCCCGAGTTGATGGTGCGGTCCCATCTTCATCGAAGAGGATTTCGCTTCCGGCTTCATCATTCTGTCTTGCAGGGCCGACCGGACGTCGTGCTTCCGCGATGGGGTGTGGCCATCTTCGTTCACGGCTGCTTCTGGCATGGACATTCCGGGTGCCGTTACTTCCGCATTCCCAAGACCCGGACGCTGTTCTGGGAAGACAAGATCAAGGCGAATGTTTGCCGCGACAGATCAGCACAGGAGGCCCTTGCAGCCGCTGGATGGCGCGTTGCGGTGATCTGGGAATGCTCCCTGCGAGATGATGCCGAAAAGGCTCTGGAACAACTCACAGGATTCATTCGGTCCGAATCGTCTTTGATCGAGATCGGGCTTGCAAGGCCGCCTACTTGAGTGTGTCGTGTATGGCCTTTGCGATCTGGAACCCGAGCCACGGAGGAACCGCGTTGCCGACCTGACGCCGCTGGGCTCCAACAGGACCTTCGAAGATGTAGTTGTCAGGAAAGGTCTGCAGCCTTGCGGCCTCGCGCACTGTCAGGCTGCGGATCTGCACCGGGTCGTAATGGATGAAATAGTGGCCGTCCTTCGCCAGGTGACTGGTGATAGTTGACGATGGCTTGTTAGCGCGCTGGACCTTGAACCTGTCCACAAATCGGTCCGGTCGATTCCAGCTCTTGTGGGATGGATGCATTTCCTCAGGAAATTCCAGCGCCCCACGCGGTGATCTCCCGTGCACTTGGGCGAAGGCAGCAGCGTAGGCGTAGCGCATGAGGTCGCTTTTCATGTGACTTCGTGCTTGGTGATGAATGACCCCATGAAGTCGCGGGTCATGCATGAAATCGTTCAGGTGTGCCGGAAGCTTTGGAATGTATTGCTTTGGCGTCCAGTGCTCGCCGATCCCGAGGTTGTCTCCGATGCTGGCGCATGACGCCAGCCATTTCAGGCGACTGGCGGTATCGCTGTCCACATTTTTCGCCAGCTTTGCGGCCTCGGCAAGGAGCTTGGGTGCGAACCTGTTCCAGGAGGAGATCTCGACATCTGTGGATCCACTCCTGATCTCGGGTAGACCACCGAGCATGGCCTCGACCGTTGGATTCAGTTGGGATTTGGCGATCTGGGCGACGCCTCGGCCGATATCCTCGCGAATGCCGACAAGGATTACCCGATGGCGCGTCTGAGGAAGGCCGAGTTCTTCCGATCGCACGACGAAGTCCCGGGGAACGATGGCCTTCTCCGAACCCTCTGGCTGGACCAGTGGAACTATCCGGTAGCGCGGGCCACCCTTTCCTCCCGGGTGCTGCAGGCTCTCGAATATCTCTGAGAACAGGTTGTGACCTTCGATCTCCGAGGTCAGCATTCCCTTCACGTTCTCGAGGACGAAGGCCGCTGGCTTGTGCCTGGAAAGAATCTTCAGGTAGTGCTGATAAAGGTAGTGGCGATCGTCATCCTTGGCGCTGTAGTCCTTGATGCCCCTGTTCCTGGCCCTTCCGACCAAGGAGAACGCTTGGCATGGAGGTCCGCCGACGAGCACCCAAGGGAGATCCTTTTTCTTTGCCTCCTGCACGACCTGCGCGATGCGTGCATCAAGCAGTCGATCATCATCCGGGGTGCCCAGCTTGATCTGACATGCCCGTTCGACAGCGCGGTTCCAGACATCTTGGGTGGTGTCAGTCCACGGTTCGGCACGACGACCGGCCACGTAGTCGTAATAGCTGCGGGGCGCCTCTCCGGTTGAGAAGCTGCGATAGAACGCCCTTGTGCGCAGGGTCTTGACTGCATGCCTGTCCATCTCAGCAGACAGCACAACCGAAAAGGCGCCATGCTCGTCTTGCCCGCGAGCGTAGCCCTCAAAGCCGTCTCCTAGCCCCCCGGCGCCGGCGAAGATGTCTACTACAGGGATCGGCTTTCCAAGCTTCACGGGATGGCAATTCTGCGCAACAGAATAGGCTACGATGCCAGGCATCGAACCTTGCTGTCAAAGGGTTCTCCGGTATCAGCTGGTGAGACGCCGTAGCTAAACAATGTCGCTTTGCTGCGGTATTGTCGGCTTGGGGACGGGGGCTGATCGGCTGCTGTATTGCCGTATGCAAGCCTTCGACAGGATAAAGGGGGGGGCGCTTGCGGGAATGATCGGGCAGGACAGGAAAGAGGAGATCCTCAGGCCGAGTGCGGCAAGGCTGATGGAGTCGATGCGCGATATTGGCTACTCCTTCGAGAGTGCCCTCGCCGATATCGTTGACAACAGTATTTCGGCTGCAGCGACGAAGGTCGAAATCGCCAACGATCTTGACCCGGTTTCCGGGCCCTATCTGGCCATTCTTGATGATGGCTGCGGAATGTCGCCGGATGAGCTCACCCGAGCCATGCAGCATGGCAGTCGCAGCCCTAGGGAAGCCCGTGGAGCCGGCGATCTCGGTCGCTTTGGCTTGGGGCTCAAGACAGCCTCCTTCTCGCAGTGCCGCAGGTTGACCGTCGTTTCGCGGAAGGCAGGACAGCTAGCCGCGCGTTGCTGGGATCTGGATCTTGTCGTCGACAGGGACGAATGGATCCTTCAGCTGCTGAGTGAAGCCGAGATTGCCCAGCTGCCGCTTGCAGACAGGCTCGGCGAGAGTGGCACGCTCGTGCTGTGGCAGAAGCTGGATCGACTGGATGCCTTGGGCGACCATGCCGATGCGCTCTACTCCGCCCTCAACCATATGTTCAGCGGGGCCCGGAGCCACCTCGCGCTGACTTTCCACCGCTTCCTGTCACCCGATCCGGGTGACCCACCCGGCAAGGTCCTGATGTTGATCAACGGGGCAAGGGTGGAACCAGTCGATCCCTTTGCCAGGCGCATGAGCCCAGGTTCTGACGCGCATGAAGTCGAAGTGCTGCACATCGGTGCTGGCGATATCGCTGTTCAAGGATTCACGCTGCCTCACCATCAAAGACTGACGCTTGACCAGCTTGAAGCCATGGAGCTGGGGTCCAGCCTGATCGAGACCCAAGGCCTCTATGTTTACCGGGCAAGAAGGTTGATCTCCGGGGGAACGTGGCTTGGCATGGCGCGTCGTGCTGAACTCACAAAGCTGCTCCGCGTGCGGGTCGACATCCCGACCTCGCTCGATTCCGATTGGGGCATCGATGTCCGGAAATCGCGGATGCGGATCCCGGCGGCGGTAAGGGCTCGCCTCAGTCCACTCGTCCAGAAGATGACCGAATCGGCGCGTCGCCCTTATACATACCGCGGAACCAGACAGGCAGCATCCTCCGGCCTGTCCCTCTGGGAGCGTGTGGAGGAGCGCGGCCGGCTTCGCTATGAGATCCGCAGGGATCATCCGCTGATCGAGGACCTCCGGCGGGCAAGCGGGATGCGGGCCGGTCTGGATGCGGTGCTGCTCTCAATCGAGGCGACCCTGCCGCTTGAGGCACTCTTTTCAGACGTCGCCGCAAAGCCAAAGGACATGGGTCAGGGGGATGTCGCCGCTGACGACCTTCGGCAGATGCTTGCTGCCTTTGTCGAAGCGATGGTTCCAGGAAAGGACACGTTGCCGACCTCGATTGCGGAAAGGATTCTCGCGACCCCGGTGTTCGCCGGGCAACCAAATGCACGCGCGCTGCTGTCAAGCCTGCGGCGCCTTGAAGGATGAGCAACTCCGGATGACACATCAACAACTCCTCGGCCTCGCACGCATGGCTATGTCCCAGCGCGCCGCCCAGACTCCCGCGCAGATCACGGACGTAGTGCGCAAGCTCGCGGCCCTCCCATTCCTGAGCCCTGCTCCCACCGATGAGGACGTCCAGCAGACTGCCATGCAGCTTGAACGCGAGTTCGAGGTTGTCCTGGGACCTGCCCACACGATCCAGGCCAGCGGGCACAAGCCATGGCTCCGAAGCCGTGCACACGAGATCAACTTCCGCTATTGGCAGCGATACCGCGATTACCTCATTGCGGGAGGCATGGCCGAGCATGTCGTCAATACGGTTGGCGAGATCACCGACACGATCATTGACCTCGCAGGTGATCCGACGATTGAAGGAAGGTGGTCGAGACGGGGGCTTGTCGTCGGCCATGTCCAGAGCGGCAAGACGGCAAACTACCTTGGTGTGATCAACAAGGCGGCAGATGCCGGATACCGGCTCGTCATCCTGATCGCGGGGGTTCACAACAACCTGCGGTCGCAGACCCAGGAGCGCGTCGACCAAGGCTTTGTGGGTCGTGACAGCGATCAGATCCTCAGCCGCAGTACCAATGTCGAACGCGTTGGGGTTGGCGAGCTCAACCCTGGGTTTACTGCCACTGCGTATACCAGCCGCGCGCATGACTTCAGCCGCACGAAGGCCGAAAGTTTGGGGAATCCGCTTCAAAACAATGCCGAGCCTGTCATCCTCGTCATCAAAAAGAACACTTCCATCCTCACCAATGTCATTGACTGGATCAGGGGTACCAGTGCGTCCCAGGGCGGGTTGACGCTCCCCATGCTGGTCATTGACGACGAGGCGGACAATGCTTCTGTAGACACGTCGAAGGACCCTGACGCACCAAGGACGATCAATCGGCTGATCCGAGAACTGCTCAGCCTTTCCACGCGGAATGCCTATATCGGCTACACGGCTACGCCGTTTGCAAATATCTTCATCGATCCGGATTCCGAGAACTCGGATCAAGGCAAGGATCTCTTCCCGCGTGACTTCATCATCGGGCTGGATGCGCCATCCAACTACGTGGGGGCGAACGAGTTCTTCCTTTCCGACGATGCCGATTCCCTGACGGTCGAGCTGACGGGAACGGAGGACTGGTTACCGATCAAGCACAAGATTGATTGGCGGGTTGATGGCCTTCACTCAAGCCTTGTCGAGGCGGTCAATTGCTTCGTTGTTTCCAAGGCAATCCGGATCCTTCGGGGACAGGGCAACAAGCATCACTCGATGCTTGTGAATGTTTCCCGTTTCACACGGGTGCAGGAAGATGTGGCCAGGGAGATTGCGCAACATCTGATCGGTGTGCAATCCGCAATTCAGAATCGCCATGCAATGCCTGTCCAATCGGCGCTCGGGGATCCTGCCATCCGCTCGCTCCACGAGACATGGGAGAAGCACTACTCCGACGGCGAAGAGGGCTGGGATGACATCCAGCGCGAACTGCACAGGGCTGCCGCCGGCATGGCCGTTGTCCAGATCAATGCATCCAAGGCCTCCGGAAAGCTGGATTACCGCGCTCATGCCGAGACCGGACTCAATGTGATAGCGGTTGGCGGAAACTCGCTTTCGCGCGGATTCACTCTGGAAGGGCTTACGGTCAGCTACTTCCTTCGCAATACGCAGATGTATGACACATTGCTCCAGATGGGGCGCTGGTTCGGATACAGGGATGGCTTCAAGGATCTCTGCCGGTTGTTCCTGCAGCCGGAAGCAAGTGACTGGTACGGCTTCATCGCCGATGCAACGGAAGAACTCCGTGACGAAATCAGAAGGATGGAGCTTCACGGCCTCACCCCAATGGATTTCGGTCTGGCAGTACGCAGTCATCCCGGCACGCTGATGGTTACTGCGCGCGAGAAGATGCGGAATACCGAGCAGGTTGTCCGGGAGGTCGGCCTTGCGGGGAAGCTGGTTGAAACGTCCGTTCTCGTTGATTCGGGTGTGACCAAGGACCGGAACCGCGAAGCGCTCGAAGCACTGGTTGCGGCGCTGCTGGAAGCACACGGGAAGCCTGAACCTGTGGATCCGGACAGCGCCATGTCGAGTCATCTATTCAGGAACGTTGATGCGAAGCATGTCCTGGACTTCGTCTCTTCATTCACGACCCATCCTGGTCAGCTTGAGGTGCAGACAGCTCCGCTGATCGGCTACATCCGGAGCCGCTCTCTGGATGAGTGGGATGTCGTTCTTGTGTCGAGCTCACGTGCGAAGGCCGAAAATGGTGACATAAATGATGTCCACGGGCTGACTGTTGGTCTTCAGGAGCGAATAGTCGAGAAGAGAAGCAATACGCGATCTGCCAATGCCCTTCTGGTTTCCGGTACGAAGCGTCGCGTGGCGTCGCGTGGCGTGGAGCGAATTGGCTTGTCACAGGAAGAGATCGATGCAGCGAAATCCACTCATGGGGATTCGAAGAAGAGCATTCCTGACCATCTGTTCCGGGAGCAGCGGTCCCGCCCCCTCCTGATGCTGCACCTTCTGAGAACCAAGACCAAAGGCAAGTCCGAGGAAGGGGGCGACATCGAAGTTCCAGGTGACATCCATGCCGCCTATGGGCTGAGTTTTCCGGGATTGACCGCCAACAAGAAGGACAAGCTGGTGCTCTACACGGCCAACCTGATCGCCTACAGGGAGCTCTATGGCGGGGCCGAGGAAGGGCTGGACGAGGAGGATCAGTCAGGCGATGAGTGAGGATCCGTGGTCCGGGCTTGCTGCTTCAACAAGGGATCTCGTCGGTGTCAGGATCGAGAGGACGCATCCCCTCGACATCTACTGGCTAAGGGCAGCGGATGGCGCGCCGGGCCTTCTCTTCCGTGGTATTGACCCTGTCCGTGTCCCGTATCAGCTTCCCAAGCCGCGTGGCCTCATCCTCGAGGTCGGCGAGGGCCAGAACGGACTGGAAGCGCGGATGTACCTTCGCGCGCCTGATGACCGCGATGTGTTCCTGACGCTGTGCCATGACGTCATTGAATGGTCTGCTTCTGATGAGACTAGAGCGCTGTCGACTGCAAGCGTCTTCAGGCGCTTGTCGCACTGGCATTCCCTGATGACGAGGGCGCGCACGACGGCAATGGAGTCAAACGAGGTTAGAGGCCTCATCGGCGAGCTTCGCATCCTTGAGGACTTGATGGACCGCCATGGATTGGAGGCTGCACTTCAGTCGTGGGTAGCGCCGGATGACCATCCACAGGATTTCGCGCTGGACCATCGACTCATCGAGGTGAAGACACGTCTGGCCGGTTCCCGGAGCAGCGTACAGGTTTCCTCGCTGGAGCAGCTTGCAACGGCCCACCTTCCGCTGTTCCTGATGGTTCTTGAGGTCGTTCGATCAGAAGCTGACGGCGCGCTGTCGTTGAATGGCTTCTGCGACCGCCTGGCAGTGCGCGCCAGCGGCCATGGGGTTTCGGTGGAGGACGCACTGCAATGTGCGCTTCTGAAGCGCGGTTACATCCGACAGGACGCCTATGACAGTGATGCGTACCGCGTCACGGGGCTCGCGGCGTTTGAAGTCAGGGCCGGATTCCCGCGTCTGGTTCGGTCAGGCGTGGACGCCCGCATCTCACAGGCTCGTTACCAAGTTGAGCTGACGCAGATCGGCGAATTCGAGGTGGATGCGAAAGTCTTGCTGGATTGAATTCGCCTTCAGGGAGGGGCAATGGACGAGGAAGTTTCGCGCTACAGGGAGACCTTGCTGGGGGAGATACAGGCAGACGCGGTTGCAGGGGGTGACTACCTGGCGACCCGATTCATTGACCGCGTATGTCAGGTCCTGGAATCCGGCGAGGAGTTCATCGAGTACAACCTGTGCCGTGCCCATGGGCAGACCCGTCGCGGCGGGCATGTCCAGATTGATGCCTACAGCTATTCTCCGAGCGATGGCGTCCTCAACTTCGTTGTATGCGAGTTTTCGGGAGCGATCGATCCCGCGCCACTGATGACCGACGAAGTCAAACGTCTTGTTCAAGGCGCTTACCGCTTCCTCGAAGGGAGCGTCCACGATTCAATCGCAGATCAATGGGACGAGAGCCACCCGGCCCATGCCTTGTCCCGTGAGACGTTCTCGCTTGCATCGTCCGCCGAGGTGACAAAGGTATGCATCTACCTCATCTCGGATCGACCTTTGAGCACTTCGATCGGGAAGATTCCGGAGCTCTCGCTTGGTACAACAGAAGTTCAATTGCAGATATGGGATATCGCGCGGCTTGCACGCGTCGAGGCATCAATCGGCGGGCGAGAGGAAATCGTGATCGACTTCATGAGCGAATACCAGGAGGGTATCCCGGCGCTCCCAGTTGGACTGGATGACGCTTCGCAATACGACTCCTATATGTGCGTCATGCCGGGAACGATCCTGGCTGATCTTTATGATCGATTCGGGGGGAGGATTCTTGAGCAGAATGTGCGGGCGTTCCTAGGTGACAGCAGAAAGGTCAACAAGGGAATTCGGGAAACCCTGCGCACCGAACCGGAGATGTTCTTCGCATTCAACAATGGCCTGACAGTCACCGTCTCCAGTCTCTTCACGGACACGCATGCGATGGGTCACACTGAGATCGTCAAGGTGTCGGACCTGCAGATCGTGAACGGTGGGCAGACGACGGCGTCGTTGTACTGGGCAAGGAAGGCCGGACTGGACCTGTCGAAGGTTCGGGTGCAGATGAAGCTCTCTCGCCTGCCCGAGGAAGGGTTCGAGGATGCAGTCCACAATATCGCTCGATTCGCAAATGCGCAGAACGCTGTTTCCGCCTCGGACCTATTCGCAGGTCATCCGTATTTCAAGCGTCTTGAAGGGATATCCCGCCAGACGCTGGCGCCACCGGGCAAGCCAGGAGATGCGCCCAGCTACTGGTACTTCGAGCGGACCACGGGCAGCTATAAGGTCGAACTCCGGCGAAAGAGTGGGCTTGCAGCGAAGACATGGCAGTTGCTCAATCCCAAGAAGCAACTACTGACCAAGACCGACGTGGCTCGATACGACGGGACATTCGAGGGCGTGCCACATCAGGTGAGTTCTGGCGCGCAGAAGAACATCGCTGCCTTTGGAAAGATCATCGAAAAGGCATGGAATGCTGATCCAACCTCTTTTGATCTTCCCTACTATCAGCGTCTGGTGTGTCGGGCAATCCTTGCGAGGGCGCTCGACGCTGCCATTCCTGCCCAGGAGTGGTATCCCGGTTCCATCCTGCGGCCGCTGACTACCTACACACTCTCGCTGATGAGCGACCGAATGCGCGAAAGTGCGCTTCAACCGGACCATGACGGAATCTGGAGGCTGCAACAGGCACCCTCAGCCTTCATGCAGGAAGCGTTGAGGATAGCGAAGCTTGTACTTCCATTGCTTCAGGAGATCCCTGAAGAACAAGTGCGAAATCGCTTGATCACGGAGTGGGTCAAGCGAGAGGCCTGCTGGCATCGAGTTGTTGCTAGTGACATTCAGTTGTCTGCCGGATTCAAGTCGACCCTGATACCAGAGCAACGCATGGTGCGAAGAAGGGAAGACTGGCAGGCCAAGGCGCTGCTGCTATGGAAGGCAGGGGCATGGAAGCGGCTCAACGACTGGAACAAGATCCAGGAAATCCTTACACAAGGAGAAGCCGGGTTGGTTGAGTGGGCGGCGGTCACATCTGAATTTCGGCCCCGCGGCCTTCGCCTGACCAAACTCAAGGAGGCTTGGGAACGGGCGGCTGATCGCGGGTTCGTCTAACCCAAGCGTCAATGCTCCGCCTGGCGGCGGTGGCCTTGAGGCTTTCCCCTGGTCGAGGTGCAAATGCAAGATGAAATGCGGTTTCGCCTGCAGGCCAAGGATGGCCGCTTCGCTGGTTATGGTGCAGGCGCTCAGACAGTATCGCTTGGCGATGAGTCAACAGCGTATGTCTTTCGCAGCGCCATGGAAGCCGAAGTGGCGGCGCTCAAGTTCTCCAAGTTGCTCGGAGTGGAAATAGCGGCCATGGAGTATCCGGCAGTAGCTGGAGGTTTCCGGGTTGGGGACCGTGTTCGCTTCGCTCTACCCTTGTCTGCCGATGAGATGATGGAGTGCTACGAGCTACTAGAACTCAGGGGAGACCGTGCATTGGCGAGGTTGCTGAGCAGCGGTATGCGCATCGAACCTAAGGCCGTATTGGCCCTGCGGGATCTTCAGGCTGTCACATGACGGCTCTACCTGCATGCGTCAGTTTCTTTGATGCAAGCCTGAAGTGGTCATCCCAGGTCCTTTTGCAGTTTGGCTCTGGTCACCCCAAGGGGAGCTTCTTCCTAGCCTGTACTTTTTCTTCATAACAACACATAGGTTATGTGGGAGTACGGATCTGGACTGAGTCAAGAAGAAGAACGAAGCATTCAATATCAGTGCTGGAGGGGAGGGAAAAGCCTTCGCTCACTTACCGTTTCGCCTTTTTTGGTCATTTAGAGCACGTAAACCCACATCAACCAAGCCGGCGAGAGATTGCCGGCTTTTCTTTTGCGTAGAAGAAAGGGTAGTGCACAAATGACCACGTTCCATTTCAAGTTGAAGAGCGGACGCAACGGTATCGATCATGCGTCCTACATCGCGCGACAAGGGTTCCACGGAAATCGAGACGATCTGGTAGTTGCGGGCCACGGCAACCTGCCTGCATGGGCGAAGGATGACCCGAAAGTCTTCTGGCGAGCTGCCGAAAGGGGTGAGCGGAAGAATGGCGCTGTCTACCGCGAGGCGGTGATTGCGCTTCCGAACGAGCTTACGCCAGCACAGAACGAAGCGCTCGTGGAAGATCTCCTAGCCAAGATCGCACCGAGTAAGCCGTACCAGTTCGCGATCCATGCGCCGACATCATTGTTAGAGGGAGAGCTCAATCCGCATCTGCATGTGATGACATCGGATCGGGTCGATGACGGCATCGAGCGAGGCGCAGACAAGTTCTTCTCCCGCTACAACACGATACATCCGGAGGCCGGTGGGCGCAGAAAGGCCAGTGGCGGCCGCAATGCACTACAGCTGCGGGACGATGTCATCGCGAGACGCAAGCTCGTGGCTGACACGATCAATGCCCATCTGGCGAAGAACGGACATAAGGCGCGCGTTGATCACCGGACATTGAAAGAGCAAGGCATTGAACGCTCACCGGAGCGCCGAATCAGTGCGGTCAGGATCGAGAAAATGTCGAGCAGGGAAAGGGCGGAGTATGTGGCGGCTCGCAAGGCGGCGAGTCGCAATAATCCGGACGGTGACCCAGCGGACTAGGAGCGGCAAGGCTCCAGATCTGCTGTTTTATCAGCGGCCAGATGGATCCTGCGCTGGATGCGCCCGTGCCCCTTATGGGGCGTTGCCGCATGTCGTGCAGGGAATGGGTCAAGAAAAAGCCGCCCTTTCGGGCGGCCTGAGGTTAAGGATGTTGCCCCCTAGCGGCGAACGTTGTTGAACACCGCAGGGTTCATGTCGATCCACAGCCGACCTTTGCGCTTGAGCTGCTGCTCGTGACGGAGGGCAATGTTCCCGACCGCAATGTGACGCTGGATCGCGATCTCGAAGCGACCCTGGTGCCGAATAGGACCGTTCTTGCGGACCTCGTTGCGCGGAGCGGTCCATGCGCCATTCAGCCAGTACTTAGTGTGCAGGTAGTCGCCCAGCGCATTCATGTCTTTCTGATCCTGGGGTAGATCGGGGCGGGCACCGAACAGCGCCAGATACTCTTCGAAGTAATAGGAAACGATCTCCTGCGCTCGCTGAAGCGTCTCGCAGTTGATCACATCGCCAGCGATGCCTTCGAAGTTGTGCATGATGCCCGCCATGCGCCCGACGATCTCCATCGACTTCGAAGCGAAGTCGCGGATGCTCGCCAATTCGCCGCCATCACGCAGCTTCGACTCGACATTGTTCTGCAGCGTGACGAACAGGTTCTTCGCATCTGCCGAGAACGACAACGTCCTGCGCGAAGCGTCACCGGACGCGCGACGAGCTGCAGTCGCCTCGAGCAGCTCGTTCATGCGCTGGTGCAGCTTCGGTAGGTGTTCCCACACCGGGTCATACAGCGACAGGTAGCGGAAGCCCTGCGTGGATGCGGGCCAGCACACCAGGAAGCGCGCGAGAAAGCCGGACTGGCGCGCGATCTCGCCGCGCTTGTTCAGGAACTCCTGGAACAGCTTTTCCTGAATCATGAAGCTGACGGTTACGCAGGGATTGCGTGCCACGATGTTGCCGTCGGCTCGATCGAACGTCATCACACTCGGATTGTCCCAGGCCTTGTTGAGGATGCCGAGTTTTTGGGTCGCACCGCCCTGCAGCACAATGCTGCCTTCATCGCTCAGGATTGCAACGCAATTGCCATCGCCCTCGAGTGCCTCCATCAGGGGGCGCTCGGTGACGCTCTGATAGATCATGCGCCGGAGTTTCGGCTTGCGCGGTTTCGTCTTGAGGTGGTCAGCCAGTTCACCGCGCAGTTGCGTCGTCTCATGACCCTTGTTGAGCGCTTTCACCAACTTGCCCTGAATCGCCTTGTCGATGATCTTCCAGTAACGAAGATCCGCCTGATAGAGCGCCTTTGCCTCCTCGAACTGCATAGCGTTACTCGCGTCGCGGGCATAGATCGGGGCTAGCACCAGCTTGTCAGTTGCGGTCTTGCGTTCACCCGAATCAGCGGCCGTTGCCACGTACAGCAAACCGGGCGTGATCTGCCCAGTGGGAAGCAGAATCTGGATGTCGCCCTGCGAGCAGATCGACATGCCAGTGAAGATCGCCCCGGCGATCAGCGCGTCGGGTGCCTTCACGTTGGCGCGCATCTCGACGAGGGCGTTGGCAACGCCGCTGTAAAGCGCATGAGCCGGGAAGACCCGATAGTGGTTCTGGTTCACGGCGCGTCCTCCGTGGTTGAGGGCGTTGTATCAGCGCTGGACACCGCTGATTCGCAGGTGCTGCCGCTACGCTCGTTGGCCATCAGATCCTTGAATCGCGCCGGATGGAGCTTGAGGCCATGCTCCCCCAGCGTCTTGAGGATCGCTTTCTGGGTGACCTTTTGATCGAGCATCTCGACGATGACGGGGTACAGGATCGCGAACAGCTGCGAGTCGTGGTGCTGGCGGTTCGGTTTCAGGTTACGCAGGGCTGCCGCGATGTCCGCAGCCTCTGAGCGCCCATTGTTGGTGTCGTAAGACATGTGAAATCCTTCTTCTAGAGGTAAAAGTAGCTCTGCATCTGCAGGAGCCGCTCTCAGGTGAGACCCGGCGGGTCGACCTGGTCGAACAGTCGCGAACGAGGCCGCGGTCTACTGTTCGGACGCACCTCCACGGGCCCTAATCAGGCCGAGGATGTATTCGTCGATCTCGTGTTCAATGAAGCCCGACAGGCCGCCCTGATGAATGGGCTTGGGAACCTCCGGCCGATGGTTCGGTGAGGTCTCGTCGTTCCAGTCGTAAAGCGTGCTGCGGCCGATGCCGAGGCGCTTCTGTGCCTCGCGACGCGGAATCACGCGGAGAGGGGGGCGGGGTGGAACGTGCTGGTCCATCGCGAATCAACGTGTTGACGTTGATTCGGAAGATATGACCCACAATCAAGTGCTACATCCTGTCTGCACGCAGACGGGTTGACTTCCCGCTAAAAATGTCTACAGGAAAGCTTGACGGTTGGTGGGCTTATCGTCGTTGCTGTTTGAACGGTTCAAATGCTTCGCGGACTTCAAGATATGGGCTACTAGGAGCACACCAGTTCGCCAAATTCTTTCGCAGGCGATCCCCTGGAGAGTTTGGGTCCGCGCCTGGCTTTGTTTTTTTTGTGCTCTGAGTCGTCCTTTGATCAAAGTCCATCAAGATGGCTCGATTGCTTTCGTCACCTTCCATGATCAGAACGGTTTCATCGATTGCTTTCGTCAAGGTCTTGATTCTCTTTTCGCCATGCAAAGATCTTGCGATCTGTACGACACGAGCCCTAAGTTCAAGACTTTCCGTTGCAGCTTTGGTTTTTCCTCCTGCTGCGGCAGTTTCCTGAATTGTTGTCGCTGACGAGTTGGTTCCTAGGTAGTAGTAGGCTTGTGTAAGTGATGCCCAAGCTGAACTCCCTTCACCCGCATTGAGAAGATTCTTGGTCTCCATCAAGTAGAAGGCGGAAACAAACAGGCCTTGGTAGGGAAAAGGCGATTCCGACTTCCACCAATCAGGTAGAAGGTTATTGCTCAGAATCACCAACGCCATTCCATGAGCCTTAGCGGGTTCACGTATGCGAGTTAAATGTGGAGTCACGTAGTCCAGTTCAGGATGATCCACGATCAGCTGCTCTAACTTCGACACGGCCATTTCCTTCTTGGCCGGGTCCATCATCTCCGAAGCGTATTCCCATAGATCCTCTAGATCACGGCCTGGCGGTGACCTCAACTCCGCTTCTTCGTGCCACAGCCGCTCGCCCATAGCCAGCATTTGCTCAAGCCTTGCAGGCCCATCGAAAACTACGCGGGTCTTCGGCACTGTTCGGCGCTCCCGTGGCATGCTTATTCAGGCCACAGGGTAGCTGACGAGTTATGCCTGTTCGCCTGTAGCCTTCTCTCGTCCGATTCGTGATTTAGGACCGGCATCAAGACATGGGTAAGCAGGTGGGCTCGTACAGCGCCCTTCGGGTGACGCTTCCTCAGCGTGTGCACGGGTGCTGAGTGCGGCAATCCTTCAAGATCCGGTGTTTGTGAGTCAAACTGTGAGTCACTTCGATTCGTCGAAATAGAAATATTCAATTAAAACGCTGATCTGTGATAATTGTTCGAGTCCTGGTGGGCCCAGTTCGACGCGTGCTTGTTGAGGAGCCTTGAGTCCTGCAGCGCAAAGAGGCG